>Ga0210406_10000871_pt1 | contig 39289 bp, 27 predicted proteins | sample IncBWC30MmetaG_FD_155454 | JGI IMG/M metagenome (GOLD analysis project Ga0210406, IMG submission 155454) | Forest soil microbial communities from Barre Woods Harvard Forest LTER site, Petersham, Massachusetts, United States - Inc-BW-C-30-M | ecosystem: Environmental > Terrestrial > Soil >... | reverse complement strand
CTGGTCGAGCGTCTGGGGCCGTGCGCCACGGGAGCTATCAACCGCATCTTCGGCTTCTTAATCCTGGCTATTGCGGTGCAGTTGCTATGGGACGGCGTGGCTGATTTCAAGTGATCGACGTGGCGCGGACGTCCGTTCGTAAAAGCGAGGGGAGGCTCTCGCGGGCAAGAAAAACCACAGAGGCCTGAAGCCAGCCTGGCGCGGCTGTCCCTCTGTGAACCCCTACTTGATCGGGACTAGGAGAACGGAAATGAGTGCACCCATGAACTACCTTGACGGAAATGCAGCCGCTGGTGAATTGAGCAAAATATTCGCCATGGACGTTACGGCAGCCGAAGGACAGTGTGCCAACTGTGGAGCAAAATGGCGGTTCGCCGATTCACATGTATATATGCAAAGTCCCGGCGTCATCGCTCGGTGCGCCGGTTGCCAGCACGTACTCCTTCGTCTCGTAAGCATTCGCCAGCGCGTGTTCCTTGACCTACGTGGCATGACATATCTATGTCTCGATACAGACCGCGTTCAGTCATCAGTTTGAGCTGCTTACGCATCGCCTCCAGTGTCTGCTGTACAGAAACTTCTTCCCGCCGACCAATCAATCAGACCGTTGGTGGAAATATGAGACGCAAATTCGTAGCACTTGACGATCCCGAGCTGAACTCTTGGCTATTGGAATTGATCGCAGATCCGTCGCCAAGCTTTCTTAGCGCCATCGCTGAAGCAGTTCTGACGGCCAACCTCGAGGACTACGCCGTAGTTCGCCCATGCCTCATCCGACTCAGGAAAAAATACCGGCGTGAGACCAAGAAAACCCTGATTCACAGGGAAAGACCCGTTCAATACATCGCCCCAACCGAAGTGCCCGACCCGAGCCGTGCGAATCCAAGACGTGTGGCCCCTCACTCGACAGATTAGGTGGCCGAGAATTGCCGGAATCGAATTTCTGGTGCGACTAGTCATCACCTGTGCGACAGTGTGGTGACAGCACCAAACCAAGCGATTCAGATAGAGCTGAGCAAGACCGCAGCCTTTCGGGAAAAGACACGGAGAAAGCCGGTTTGCCAGGTTTGCCAATTAAGGGCCCCATGAAAATAGCTAAGTGATTGTGCCTTGCCTTAGCTTATTTTCCCCACTGTTCGCAATGAGGAGGCCGGGGGCTCGAATCCCCTCTCGTCCACCATCTCTCAAAAACGACCTCGAGCGTGCCAAACAGTCCTACCGCGGCACGCTCGGACTAAGTTCGCTACCGGGTAGCTTGCGGTACCTCGTCATCCACCCGGAACGACATTGCCTAAGCGGCGCCGCATCGATAAACACTAGCCGACTTGAACGAAGCCGCTGGCGCGGCGGACGCTTCGCGTGCTATGCTCTGCACGTTATGCCTCAACGTAGCGCATCCCATTGTGGCTCTCGCACATGCTCATTTTCTAAGTACCGCAAAACCAACAGCTTACAGATGAGCGGAAAGATTGAATTCCCATAGCCGTTAGATCGGCCCCCTTAGTCCGCATCCGCCACAACCGCCAGCGGCCACCTTCAAGTCGTTGTATCGAAAGCGCGCAAACACACCGTGCTCGTGTGTCCAGCTTGCTCACTCGCGCTTCCGATACAACACTAAGACTTCCGGGTACTGATCCGCACGGGTGCCCATCTTGGATTACTTCCGTATAGCCGACCATCCGGGAGTTGATCGCTTCGGCCAACAACACTACTGAGTTCCTTCGAGTTTCTGTTCCAGGTGGTGGCGCAGGGTTCTCGTCCGGAGTCGTGCGAGCATTCCCGAAATATGGTCCAAGGTCGGGAATCGGCAGCGCTCCAGAACCACGCGCCTGCCACAGTTCCTCCTCTGACAATCATTGAGGCCGGGCACAGTCTGCGCTGAACTTTTGCACGTGAATGTGCGTACCAAGGATTGCATTCCGGTCCTCAGACGAGGAGAGCCTTCATGAGCCGATTCGTTCTGATTTCCTTTTCGCTTCTGCTTGTATTTGCCATGTCCACATGCGGCCAAGAACCCCGTGCCGGCAACATTTCTTTCACACCGTACTCTCTCAAAACGTTCGATCAGCAGGACCATCCGGCAGAACTTGGCAAGCTCTGGGTCGCGGAGAATCGCAGCAAGAATAACGGCAAACTGATCCAGCTTTCGTTTGTGCGCCTGAAGACCACTGCCGCGAACCCGCAGTCCCCCATTGTGTTTCTTGCGGGCGGCCCGGGGGTGCCTGGAACTGGCATGGGGCGCGTACCAGTGTATTTCCATCTGTTCGCGCGATTGCAAGAAGTTGCCGACGTGATTTTGCTCGACCAACGCGGCACGGGCCTCTCGGTCCCGAACCTTCAATGCCCGCCGGGCAAGGGCCTTGCGCCGGACACGTGGGAAGCCAAGGAAAAGGCAACACAAGCCCTTGTGGAATTAGTTCGTGCGTGCGCCGAGCACTGGCACGTACAAGGTGTGGATCTTGCGGCGTTCAACACGAACGCCAGCGCCGACGACCTGGAAGATCTGCGCCGCGCTCTCGGCGCAGAAAGCATCAGTCTTCTGGGTCACAGTTACGGCACTGAACTCGCACTTGCCGCTGTTCGTCGCCATGGAGAACACCTTCATCGCCTTGTTCTCGCGTCCGCCCAAGGGCCTGATGACGACGTGAAGCTGCCGGTAATGACGGAGTTCGGATTGAAAAGATTCAGCCGGCTCGTGGCTGAAGATTCCGAGGTCAATCACGACGTGCCTGACCTGACTGGATCGCTAAAACAAGCTCTCATGCGGTTAGAGCAGCAACCATCTGCGATTCCCTACACTGACCCGAGCACAGGGAAATCGGTGACACTGCGCGGAGGCAAGTTCGTGCTTCAGTTATTGGTTGAGATGCGTTTCAAGGATGGAAGAAGTGCACCGGTCGTGCCCGCGCTCGTTGCTACTGTTGCAAGAGGAGACTATTCTCTGTTTGCCCCGCTCGTCGCTCGTCTCCACCAGGGATTCAGCAATCTTTCCATCATGCAGTTTCCAATGACCTGCTCAGACGGCGCCTCCATAGAGCGGCGCACTCTGGCTGCCCGGCAGGCTACTCAAACCCTCTTGGGCAACGCCTCCGATTTGGCGCTCGATCCGAAGCTGTGCGCGGAAATTGGCAATCCTGACCTGGGCCCGGAATTCCGTTCGCCGGTGTGGAGCACGCTCCCCACACTTTTTCTGAGCGGGTCGATGGACAGCGAAACGCCGCCTTCCAACGCGGAGAATGTACGATGGGGATTTCCGAACAGCGCGCACATCATCGTTGAAAACGGCTTCCACGAAACTCTACCCGCGAGCGAAGTGCAGGACATCGTCGTGGATTTTTTCAAAGGCCAAGACGTCAGCGGCCGAAGCGTCACTTTCGCGCGGCCGGTGTTCCTGAACCTGGAACAGGCCAAGGCGCAAATCTTGGCCCCATCTGCTCCTCGCTAGGAAGAGTCCGCGGCAGAGTTGCAGCTGGCCTAAATGTGTGAAGATCAACTCTGAGGCGACTGACGGCATGGAACATTTCCAGATGGCTCGCCAGGAAACGCGCATTGTGGATATTGGCCTGCCGAACAAGCGCGGAAATACGATCACACGCCAAAAGCTGCGCCCTGCCTGCCGGAGATTCGCCTGGGTCAATTCGCGGTTGTGGTCGGATTACGCGCAACACGGAAGTTATAGGTTCGTCCGCTGGATTCGTACCGAGAAACGCGCCAGGGTCTCGGTATCCGGGCGTTGAGGCCCGATCAGAATTCTTGAACACTGGCCGACTTCCGGGTACTAATCCGAACGTCTTCTGCTGTCCGTTGCTAGTTCGGGTTTCCGGGACGCAGTTCAGTTAGCTAGAACGTCTGCGTGTCACGTGACAGGTGATCTGTCCGGCTACAACCAGTTTGTGCGGGTCGCTCGAAGAACAAAAAGCCAAAGAGAAAAGGCAAATAGCTCGGTAGTCCGAGTAGTCCAACTGGGGAGCCCCCTCGAAAGGCTAAGTGATTGCCGCACCGTGCCTTATCTCAGATTTTTCCTCGTTCGCAACGAGGAGGCCGGGGGTTCGAATCCCCTCTCGTCCACCATCGTTTCAATAACTTACGCAGTTTTCCGTACCAGATGCAGTAGGCCAAGTTGGCCAACTGGAAGCACAAACCCCGTTTGCCACACGCTCGGCCCAATCCAAACGGTAAGCACGATCGTTGAGAAGTTTCACGTACCTCTCTGATACGTGTGCCGGTGCGTGTCCGCTCCAAAAATGCTTGAGAGCCTCTGGGCAATCAGATTTCTCAAGGTGAGTGATGCGGAAGCGCCGGAAGATGTTAAAGCCACCCTTGACGTGTTTCATCTCGTCGAGGATGGGGTGGAGGCTGTCTTGGAGAGTGTTCGCCTGCAGGAGTTGGGCGCCAGTGCTCGTGCAGAATAGCAGACCCGACGTGCGAAGGCCCACGTATTCCTTGAGCATTGCCGCGAGTGATGGGCAAAGATCTACCTCGCGGATGCCGTTTTCAAAGGCATTCGCCCAGGATAGGATTTTCGGGAGGCACAGATCGAACGGCCACTGGAACCTGCAGCCCGTACTTCACATCGCGGTCGAAGATGAGAAACCGAGGAGCCAACTCAAATGGAAATGCTTTCTCGCAGCTGTTGACGGCCTTCTGTCATCGTCGAAATTAGCCACAGCTTACTTGAATTGCTAGGAACACTGCTCTTGAGCAACCAATCTGTCAAAGACCGAAATGAGAAAGGACATTCTTCTACCGCGCTCTTTTTCAAATGAAACGACTAGTCCCGATAGAACACTATTCTGCCGAATGGTTATTTAATAACGAATGGCGTGGAGAGCAGGAAGAGTGCTTCGTAGAGCCCTGGGTCGTCACCCGAGGTCGACGAGGCATTGAAAGGAGACCAATTCCTGCAAGTACCTGAATTCCTGTGAAGTGCGTCTGCATAGGAGTGCGGTAATCTGGTGAGGCCCCAGGTTTGAGTCCCATCGCTCTCGTCAATCATTCAGGTATGATCTCGCCATTCAACATTCGTGTACTTGACATTTCATCGCCCAAGCATCACAGTCGCCGGGACTGAATCAAATCCTAGGAGTGCGGTGCCGCTCTAGGATCCTTCGTCCTACCGTTGCGATGCCCCTAGGGCCGAGCGATCGGTTTATCCGGGATTTGCCACTCTTGTCGATGCAGCGTCCGGAGTTCTTGCCGCGTACATACAACATCCTGCCAACGGCGGAAGACAATGGTCCAACCGATACCAAATTCCGAACAGCTTCAGGAGATCTTTTCGCGGTTGGGCTTTGTCACCACGTGTCAGCACATGATACCAGCGCTGCAGTGCGCTTACAAAGCGGCCCAGGTAAGCGACACCACCGTGCTCCTGCAGGGCGAAACCGGAACAGGAAAGCAGGTTCTCGCGCGTGCCATTCATGCTCTGGACCAGAAGCGCTGCGGGTTCGGATTCGTAACCGTGCACTGCAGTACTGTGAGCGAAAGCCTAGCGGAGAGCGAACTCTTCGGTCATCGCAGGGGATCGTTCTCAGGGGCTGACACGGCCCGCGCAGGATTATTCCAGGCGGCCGACAAGGGCACCATCTTTCTGGACGACGTAAACGACCTGCCGCTTCGCTTACAGCCGAAACTGCTCGACGCATTGCAACGTGGGATCATCCGCCCTCTCGGTTCGGATCGGGAAACTCGGGTTGACGTGCGCATCATTGCCGCAGCCAACTGCCCACTCGAGCCGATGGTGGATGCGGGGACTTTCCGATCCGACTTGTACCACCGCCTCAACGTCATTCAGTTGCGTCTGCCGCCGTTGCGAGAGCGCGGCGAGGACTTTGCGGCGTTGATGCTGGAATTCGCCAGGCGACACGCTGAGCTATATGACGGCATCGCTTCGCTTGAACCTGAGCTGGTGCAATACCTGCAAGCCTGCCCGTTCGAGGGTAATGTACGGGAGCTGGAGAATGCTGTGCAGCGGATGTTGTTCAACAAGGGAGAAGGCAATTCGCTGACCCGGACCGACTGGTTGCAGCAGGTAACGCCTCTGAATTTCGAGTCGACCAATCGCGATCGTGTGTCGCAAGCGGCCAATCTCCTGTGGGTCACCATGTCAACGCAAGATGTGCCCTTCCACGACCTAATGTATCGCGTCGAAGGCGAATTGCTGAACAAGGCCTTGCAGGCCGCAGGAAAAACGAGGCGAGAGTTGGCCAAATTACTGCACACAAGCGAGAGAACGCTCTACCACAAGCTAAGTTCCCACCGAGAGAGCAATTGCCGACGGAGAGCCGCCACTTGAAGCCGTAAGATGCTTCCGACTGGGACACTAGAGAATGCGGCCTGCTCAGATCGCCTGCCAACCTCTGCAGCCAGAACACGATCACAAGAAGTGGAGAGTTTTCAGCGCCAGTCGCTCAATTGCCCCGGTAACTGTCTGATTCTGCTGATCAAGCGTGTGTCATCCTGTCGTGGCGTACAGTCGCAGTGGCAAATCAAATAGTGGAAAGCGACTTGCTAGTGAAATACCGGGTCACAGGGCTCTCCTGGTCCGATCGTCAAGCTAAGCCACGAACATGTTTGCTCGTGCTTCCGTCAACAAAGCCAAGGAAGGTGCCACACCGGCGCCGCTGTCTAAGTCCTCGCATAGGAATTCCTCGGCGGAGGAAGAGATGGCGCAGGACTCCCTCGGCCAGAGTTTTTCCTGGAGTCTTCGAAACATCGCGATTTCAGCGCCGGGTGAAAACGGCGAATCAGGGCCGCCGAGCTCGCGCCGACCGATGCCGCTACACTGGCCCATGCAGGCAAAGTTGGAAGTGGGCGCAGTAGACGACCCGCTGGAGCGCGATGCCGATCGGATGGCCGAGCAAGTGAAGCGTCTGCCGGAACCAGGGGCTGCTGCAAATCCGACAGTCTCGGGCAAGAGTTCTAGATTACAGCGCAAATGCTCCTGCGGCGGAAGTTGCGAGAAGTGTCAGCCGGAACAATCGATCGATGACGAGCGCGTGCAGAGGAAGCCGGTGATAACGGACGGGTCGCCACCCTCCCCAGCGCCATTCACCGCGCCCCCCAGTGTTCACGAAGTCCTGCGCTCGGCCGGCCACCCGCTGGATACGGAATCACGGGCGCTTGCGGAACCGCTCTTCGGACGTAACTTCAGCCACGTGCGGGTGCACGCGGATAGGCGCGCGGCGGAATCGGCACGGGCGGTGAACGCATCGGCCTACACCGTGGGGCGTCATATGGTGTTCGCCGCGGGAGAATCGCCGGAGCACCTCTCGTCCAGCCGTGGCCTCCTCCTGCACGAACTGGGGCATACACTTCAACAACAGCACGCTGTATCTACCGGCGCGCCGCTGCGGATTTCACAGCCCGGCGACGCTGACGAGCGACAGGCCGACGCAGCAGTTCGGGCTGTGCTGAGCGGCGCGGCAATCCCGACACTGGGGCCCAGCAGCGCACGCGTCGCGCGGCAGCCGAAGACGGATCAGGGTGCCGCCGCGAAGGGCGAAGGGCCCGTCGTGGATACAATGAAGGGCGCGCTGGTTTCGCAAATCATCGTCTCGCTGAGCCAGAACAGGGTCGCCTTCCAAACCTCCCGCGGTTGGGTTTTCGGTGACGTTGACACGGACCTGACGGAGGGAAGCTACGACTTGAAGCCGGAAATCTGGAAGAGGAAATGGGTCATCTCGAAGCCGGCTGTAAAGACAGGTCTCAGGTTTTTCGTGGACCTCGAAGGGGCAATTCCCTGGACGCTCGTCTACCCGGTAACGCTGCCTCTGACGGTCACCTCCGGCCCCCTGAAGACAGAGGAAGTAGAAATCCCGGACCCCAGTGGCATGGGGTACAATACGATCTACAAGAACGCGGGGCTCGCCTCGAAGGAAGCGGTGCTCGCGCTCGCTTCGGTCGAGCCTCCCCAGTCTTCTTCGTTCCCGTTGTCGCACAAGCCACTTATTCCCGACATTGAGGCGTACAAGAAGCTCGAGGCGCCGGTGAGGAAGTCCATCCTCGCGCTCGAGCCACACGCCGCCGGGACGGCCTGCGCCGGCTGGTTTGACGTGATGCGCGCGAACGACCCCGACTACAAGCCCAACTTGACGCCCGAGCAGATCCGCGCAGGCGAGGCGGCCTACTACGGGTCCACGCGCGAGACGTTTCTAGAAAAGAAGGTGGAATCCGCAAAGGCGGATCCTGCCACGGCCGATCCCGCCAAGATCGAAACCAAGTGGAAGGAGAACAAGTACGGGCTCATCGCGGCGGTGCAGACGCCCAACCACGGCATCAAGGCAGAGGCGCTCCACGCGATCTGGATCAAGTACTGGAGCGACAAGTACAAGCTCGCGGAGGAACTGCGACAGGCGATCGTGAAGAAGGAGTCCGAGGCAAACTTCGACGCGTACTTCCGCAAGCTCAACGAGTTCGAGGGCGGAGACCGGAATGCCTTGGGCCCCGGCTATGCCAGGGCTCGCGCGGATATCGCACTCGGCGACCTGATGTTCCGTCACTCAGTCGATGCGATGGAGATGTGTCGGGCTGCCGACTCACGAGGCAGGAGCCTTACGCTCGACGAGCTCAACGATCGCGTAATCGGCTTCGCAAAGGTCTGGGACCCGATGGTTGAGGCTGTCGAGCAGGCTGTCACCTTCGGGCGAGGAGTTCCCGGGCCGATCAAGGCCGGGCCGATCAAGGCCGAGCCGATCAAGGCCGAGCCGATCAAGGCCGAGCCGGTCAAAGCCGAGCCGGTCAAAGCCGAGCCGGCAAAGACCGAGCCGGTCAAAGCCGAGCCCGGTCAAGGCCGAGCCCCGGTCAAGGCCGAGCCGGTCAAAGCCGAGCCGGCAAAGACCGAGCCCGAAATACAGAAACCACCCTTCGAGGCAGAGAAGGAGCCTGAAGCCAAGAAGGAGGCCGAGCCGACGAAAGCGGACGAACCGAGACCTTCAGCAACATCAACCGCGAAGCCCGTCCCTGAAGATCCCCAACAGGGTGTTCGTGACGCGCTCCAGCGGACGAAGGAAAGAATGGCCTCTAATCAGGCCGATATTGACGAACACGCCAAAACGAACAGAGAGTTCGCAAAGAAGGTAAATGCTCTTTACGAAAGAGCGATAAAGACACCTCGATCGGACCCTAGCAGAGCAAAGCTGATCGAGGAGCTCAACGCGACCCAGGAACAGCTAAAAGAATTGAACACGCAGCAGGCCCATCGCTCCGCAAGCAATGACGTGGTACGAGCGACTCGAGATCGACTTCAAGCGGCGCTCGATGAGAAGACCTACGCCCGGCCCGGGTTCACAGCCGCCGAGCGGGACGCGGTCTGGCAGAACGCCCTTAAAGAGGGCAACGGCAAAGTAATCAGTCCTTCAGGCAAGGAGATCAAGCCGGGTGACTCTTGGGTGATGGGTCACAGACCAAAATATGAATCCTGGAAACATGCGTCAAGCGCAGCAAAGCGAGGAATATCTCGAGAGCAATTTGTCAGGGAATACAAGAATCTCAGTCAATATCGCCCTGAAACACCCGAGGACAGCGCCAGTCACCTCTACGAGGACAAAACCGACACGTATTTGGGACATTGATGATGAGTGAAAAAGCTGCGCCCGTGTCGCCAGAGAACAAGCTCATCGCGCTTCAGCTCGCATTGGTGTTCGGAGGAACACTGCAAGTGGGCGAATACCGAAACACTACCGAAACACTGACCGTCGACATCTTGTCGTGCTGCGATCGACCTGTGGACGGCGTGACTTCATATTCGACGATCAAACTGTCGGACCATCCGATACCTTGGGGTGAACGGGAATTTTCCGCCAGGCTAGAACTGGCGGGGTTGTGCGTGAATACGGTCACAACATTTCCCAACCTGCTCGCGTCAGCGGCATTTCACATCATGCAGAGCGACGCCCTCTACCACCCCGGTACCGTCATTCCGGATCTTGTCCGTCAGTCTCAGGTTTCTTCAACGCTGCCGCACCTCTATCTGACGGCTCCGTTTCCCTGGGGCGATGCGCTGAACAGGCTCAACTGTGGAACAAAGAAGGTCACCTGGCTTCTCGCAATGCCGATTTCCGAGTCTGAATACGCTTTCTTAAGGGAACATGGGGATCTCGCCTTTGAGCGCTTGTTGCAAAAGCAGGATACAGATTTCTCTAATCCAGACAGGCCAACCGTGGTTAAAGTCGACGCAAGCATGTAATTCAAAGTCAGTAACGCTCTTTACGTTCGTTTTATCTGAAGTGTGGTACGGATATTTTCGACGGCAAGGGAGGCCCTCCGCCATTACTCTATAAGGCCGACTTGCCTGCCCGTTCCCGATAGGCATCTCCTCCAGGTATTCTCCTGGCGCGCGGTCAGCTACCGAAACGCCCACATACTACTTCTGCTGCAAGTTTCGTTCTTTGCTTTGTGATTTGCGTCACTGCATCGCAAATAGTGCATGCTGAGGTGCTCGCGCCGAGCGACGTGGAAGCTTCCACAATAAATTTCAGAAGGAAGCAGGAAATCAGGAAGTTAGGACGAGCAGCGATACTTCCAATAAGCGAAATCGAGAACGCCAAAGTAGTAGAAGTTAAGCAAGACAAAAAAACAATCGAAGAAGAAAGGGCATCCCTCCTCTCTTCGCGTGACTATCCCTGTCTGACTGCCATTTCTTGCAGTCCCTCTGTCAACGGCAGCATAGTAGTTCCCGCACGCCGATCCCGCAGCTTCATCTATGGCTGCAACTCCCTAATTCTTCAAGCCGCATTCGTCAGAAGTGCCGCCCGGACCTCGCTCTCGAGATGGACTCTGAATTGCCATATCTCGCCGGCGGGTCCTCACACATGCATTCAGGGACTACGGCGCAGATCGGCGATCGGGTGAGCTTCCGCATCTGCGATGTGTTCCTGCCCGAGCCCTCCGAGGTGCTGGCGAACCTCTCCCTCGAGGCTGAGACCAACGGTGTGATCGTCGAGTTCTCCGACTCGGGCAACGATTTGCGCGCTTACGCCGTGGTGCGCATCACGACGCAGGAATCGGTGCTGTTGCCGGTGAGCGCTTTGCGTGTTTTGAAGGCGGATTGAGAGCAACTCGCGACGCGAGTTCGAGACTGGTTGCAGAAACGCAAGCTGGAGGTTGAAAACAGTGCCAAACGTCAACTGGCAATTTCAAGCCGCCATTCCGGGCGGGCCATCCGTGCTGCTGAATCAGCCCGGCATTCCCATCGCTGCCTACGATGTTGCTGCGGTCGATGTTGCGCCCGGCGCCAGCGGCGTCGATGTTCCGATCCAGCCATCGTCAGGTGCGGGAGATGTGGTCTTCCTCGTGGTCAGTGCCAGTGTGTATGACCCAGGGATCAACTACACGGTGGACGCGCTGGCCTCCGCTCACGTGCTCGATGGACCGCACGTGCTGCTGGGCAGCGGCGCCGTCGGATTCCTGAACAGCAGCGCGCCCCCGCAGAAACTGGTCTTCAACAATACATCCGCCAAAGTCTCCAGTGTGCAGGTGGTGGTGGGGCGCAAGGTGCCATAGACCGAGCTTCGCAAGCGCACCGCCGCGCAGGCTGGAATCACAGCGAATTGGAGGGAATCAGATGCCGCCGACTTTGACCTACCCGGGCGTTTACATTGAAGAACTGCCGAGCGGAGTCCACACCATTACCGGCGTCGCCACCTCAATTGCGGCCTTTGCGGGCTGGGCGCCGCGGGGCTCGGCGACGGAAGCGGTGCTGGTCGAGAGCTGGTCGGACTTCGCGCGTCAGTTTGGCGGGCTCAGTTCGGGCAACTATCTGGGCTACGCGGTGAACCAGTTCTTCGCGAATGGCGGGCAGCGGGCTTACATCATTCGTCTGGTCGCCACGGTCACCGACACGCCCACGGCGGCGGTTTTCGCCGCGACAGCGTCGGGCATCGTCAGCACCCTGACGTTGTTCGCCAGCAGTCCAGGCCAGTGGGGCAACAACCTCAAAATCACGGTTACGCCCTCGACGCTCGATCCCACACGCTTCAGCGTGCTGGTGCAACTGGTCAGCGGCGGGCAGACAGTCACGCTGGAGAACTTCTCCAATCTGTCGGTCACGCCCACCGATCCGCAGTATGTCGTGAACGTCATCGACAACGATTCCAGTTACATCACCTTCATCGACCCGACCATCAGTCCTCCGCCGACGCCAGCGGCACCGGCGCTGCCGGGCGCAACGGCCAGCGGGAACATGGGAACGTCGACGGTGGGCACAGATGGAGATGTGCTAGTGCCAGCGACAAACGGCAACTTCGAGCTGGCGTTGCTGTCCGCGACAGGGAAAGTCGGCATCAACTTGCTTGACCGCGTCGATATCTTCAACCTGCTGTGTGTGCCTGCCGAAACGGATCCGGCGACAGTGAAGTCGCTGCAAACATACTGTGTCGGCAAGCGTGCGTTCTACATCATCGATCCGCCTCATTTGGCGACGATTGCGGGCTTAAGGGCGTCCGGCCCGGCGGGTACGGGCGGCGTGTCGGTAGTCGGACCCGGTGCGGCGAATGCGGCGTACTACTTCCCCTGGGTGTCGGCGCCCGATCCGCTGGCGGGCAATCGGCCCGTGTTGTTTCCGCCCTGCGGCTTTGTTGCGGGCGTTTATGCCTCGACGGACGCGAGCCGCGGCGTGTGGAAGGCGCCCGCAGGAGTCGATGCCGGGCTCACCAGCGAAATCGGACTCCAATACGTACTGACCGATCTGGAGAACGGCGACCTGAACATCCAGGCGATCAACTGTCTGCGCGAGTTCAAGGTCTATGGCGACGTAGTGTGGGGCGCGCGCACGCTGGCGGGCAACGATCAGGCGGGCTCGCAGTGGAAGTATGTGCCCATCCGCCGGCTGGCGCTCTTTCTCGAGTCCAGTCTGTACGACGGCACGCAGTGGGTGGTATTCGAGCCGAACGATGAACGCCTGTGGAGCCAGATCCGCCTCAACGTCGGCGCTTTCATGCAGGGACTTTTTCTGCAGGGAGCCTTCCAAGGCACCACACCGCAACAGGCTTATTTCGTGAAGTGCGACGCGGAAAACAATCCGCAATCCAGCATCGACATGGGAATCGTGAACATCCTGGTTGGCTTCGCCCCGCTCTATCCAGCGGAGTTCGTAGTGATCCAGATTCAGCAGATGGCCGGTCAGCTGAAAGCTTAAGGAGAGAACGATATGGCTCAACCATTTCCAGTAAATCCGAAGCGCCTTGATCCATACAAAAATTTCAAGTTCCGCCTGAAGTGGGACGGTCAATATGTCTATGGCGGCAGCAAGCTCACCGGACTGAAGCGCACCACCGAAGTTGTGGAGCACAGGTCCGGGGGCGACCCATCTACCTCCCACAAATCGCCAGGGCGCAGCAAATATGAGGCAATCACCCTCGACCGAGGCCTGACTCAGGACATGGCATTCCACGATTGGGCTGGCAAAGTCTGGAACTACGGTTCGGCCTTGGGCTCGGAGGTCTCCCTAGCCGACTTCCGCAAAGATATCTATCTTGAGTTCTATAACGAGGCCGGACAGTTAGTCATCGCCTACAAGATCTATCGCTGCTGGGTTTCGGAATATCAGGCGATGCCGGATCTCGATGCGAATGCTAATGCCATTGCCGTTGAACACCTCAAGCTTGAGAACGAGGGCTTCGAACGCGACACCAGCGTGACAGAACCCGCAGAGCCTGCGCTGAGCACCGTGGCTACGTAATATGCGGACCTTTTCCAATTTCGACATTCTCGAGATGTGGGAAAGGGGACGTCCATTGCATCCGCTCGATCGGGGTCTTCTGGCTCTGAGCGTGGCGCTTTCTTTGCCCGCCGAGGAGTTGGCCAACTGGCCGCTCGGTCGGTGCAACCGTGCCCTTTTAGACTTGCACTGCATGTCCTTCGGCTCACGTCTCCAAGGCTGGACTTCCTGCGCCGGCTGCGGAGAGAAGGTCGAATTCGATCTTGACGCGAACGCATTGATGACCGCGGACGGGCCGGAAGAAGCGTTACTGGTCGGAGGTGAGCGTTTCCGTCTTCCCACCAGCCGCGACCTGGAGAAAGTTATGGCCGCAAGCGACGCGAAGGCAGCCGCGATTCGCTTGATCGAGCGCTGCGCGGTAAGTGCGTCGGGGGCTCTCGCCTGGTCCGACCGAATGCTGGAAGAAGTCGAAGAGCAGATGGCCTCCGCCGATCCCATGGCGGAGATTCGGCTTAGGCTGCGTTGTCCCACGTGCGACCGCGAATGGGATGAGACACTCGACATCGCCGCTTTTGTGTGGGCCGAAATCGAGGCTCGCGCCCGACGGCTTCTTTGGGAGGTCCATAGTCTTGCGACAGCCTACGGCTGGACGGAAGCCGAGACGCTCTCTTTACCTGTGGCGCGTCGAGCCATGTACCTGGAGATGGTGCAGGCATGAAGGGTTATCTCGAACGGCTGGTACGAACCGCGGCGAATCCGGCTGAGTCCGTCCGTCCCTGGACGGCATCTGTGTTTGCCGTTCGATACCAAGGCGATTTCCATGTCGACCCATCTGGAGAATCGGGGCCGTCGACCGCTGGCATGCAGGCGTATGAGGCAAACTCAGATTCGGCGCAAGCTTGCCAGACATCAGCCTCGAAGCAAACTTCGCTGCCTCACCTCGAACGCAATTCACTGATTTCAAGGTCACCGTCGACCGAAATCGCCTTGGGTGCCGCCGGAGCCCGGCAGAGCGCATATCGCGGGCCGTCGCCTACCAAGAGCATAATCCCTGAGTCTTTCATCGCCAATGCTGCAAAATCTAGGCCCGACGACGCCAAAGCGACGGAACCCGAACTGGCGCGGGCAAAGACATGGCAAAGTGACTTAGGTCATCGCGGATACGACACTCTCCTCAGCAAGCCTGGCAGACCCAAAATGGAGCTCGCGGTCAACCCGTTGCCTCCTTCTGCAGGTAAAAAAGACACACCCGCAGTTCGAAACTCCGCTGCGGTCGATCGGCAGGCGGACGAAATTCATATTCACATCGGTCGAATCGAGGTGACGGCTGTACGTCCACCCGCTCCCAGAGCGCCTACAACGCGCGAGAAGGAAATCAGTCTTGACGCCTATCTAAAGCGCCGCGGCGGGAGGCCCGGATGAGCAGCGCTCTTGCCATTGCCGGCGTCAGTGCAGTTCTGCAGTTTTACCTCACCAATTTGTACACAGGGCTGAGCGCACTGTTCGGAGGGACGGTCACGGTCTCGGCAAAGGCTCCCGACATTCTCCAAGAGGCGTTTGGCGCCGGCGCAACGGAGAACCAGATCAATCTGTTTCTGCACCAGGTGACCCACAACCAGGGCTGGCGCAACGATCGTCAGCCGTCAGTGGGCGCGGACGGCAGGACCCGAATTGCCAATCCGCCTCTGGCCCTCGATCTCCACTACCTTTTGACGGCCTACGGTTCGGAAAACTGGCAAGCCGAGGCCCTGTTGGGTTTTGCTCTGCTAATGCTGCATGAGAATCCTATCCTCACGCGGAATGACATTAGCAGTGCGATTGCCAAGCTGCCGATCAACGATCCCACCAATCCGTTGTCGACGCCCTTGGGTTCGGCGGGCCTGGCCGATCAGATTGAGTTACTCAAGATCACGCCGTCTATCCTCGGCCGTGAGGAGATGGCCTGGCTCTGGACAGCGCTGAAAGCCGACTATCGTCCGACGTTTCCGTTTCAGGTTTCGGTGGTTTTGATCGAACCCCAAAACCCAGCGATCTCGGCCCTACCTGTCCTGCAACGCGACATCACCGTGCAGCCGAATCTGCTGTCACCCTTCCCGACGCTGACGGCTGTGCTTCCGCCGAACGGACAACCGGCGGCTTCGCTCGGAGATACTGTCACTGTGCAAGGCAACCATCTCGCCGGCGCGATCGGGGTGCTGCTCATCAACTCCCTCCGCCAAATCGAGCAAAGCATAACGACATTGCTGAATGCAGGTAACACTTCATTCCGATTCATCCCACCGAAGTTGAACGCGCCTGGTGAGCTCGCTGTGGGAATCTACAACTTATCCGCGCAGGTACCTTCAGGGCCCGATACTTTGAGCACAAACAGCCTTCCCTTTACGATCTCGCCCAATATCAGTACCTGGGCGCCGGGAGTCATACCCTCTGGAAACGTCACCCTAACCGTTCCCTGTTCACCATTTCTCAGACCAGGCCAGCAGGTATTCCTTATCATCGGCGATCAACAAGCGGCGGCTCATCCTTTCACTACGGCGACGAATTCGCCATCCTTCACATACCCGGCTCTTCAGCCGACCGGCGGACTCGTTCCGGCCAGGCTTCGCGTGGACGGCATTGATAGCCCCATCATCGACATGACGAAAACGCCGCCCGTGTTTTCAGGTCCTCTGGTGCAAGTGATGTGATGACGAGTGCGGAATCCAGTTCGTCTTCCTCCTGGGCCGAACAGAATCAGGCCTACCTGATCGCGGAGTTCGCTCGCCTGCAGCATCGGTTGTCGACGAGCGAGCAAATCGACGCGCACAAGACGACTGAGCTCGAGACGCATGTAGCCGACTCGCGCTCCCGCATGCAGCCTCCGCCGGCGATAGACCTGCTTTCGGATCTGTTTGCTCTAACCGCATTCGAACGGCAGCTTTTGCTTCTGTGCGCCGGAGTCGAGATGGATTCTCGGCTGGCGGAACGATGCGCGGAGGTGCAAGGTCATCCGCAGAAAACCTACGTCACATTCGGACTGGCGTTGGGTTGTCTCGCCGATTCGAATTGGAGCGCGCTAACCCCGTCGCGTCCCTTGCGCCGCTTTCGCATGCTCGAGGTGCTGCCGGGAAACAATCTCACCACCGCGCCGCTGCGTATTGATGAGCGCATTTTGCACTATCTGGCCGGGATCAACGTCCTCGATCCACGCCTCGAATCACTCCTGCGCATCGCCCCGTTCCCCGAATGGATCACCGGGGAGCACCGATCCATGGGTATGCGCACCGCGCAGCTCATAGAAACTCACGCACAATACTCTCCGCTAGTTCACCTCTGCGGCGACGACCCGCTCGGCCAGGAAGATATCGCGGCCTTTGCCGCACGCCGGACGGGCCGGCAACTCTTCGTTGCGAAAACACAAGAGCTTCCGGTGATGGGGCCGGAACTCGATCAATTTGCCTTCCTCTGGGAACGGGAGTCCTTGCTGGCGTCCGGTGCTCTGCTCCTTCAGGCTGCGTCCTCAGGGCTCTCCGCGTCCGCCAACCACCTGGTTGAAAGGTTGCCCGGGCTGGTCTTTGTTGCCAGCCGCGAGCCAGTTCGTCTTGACCGGACTCTTGTTCGGCTTGACGTCAACAAGCCGGGGCCGGCCGAGCAAAAGCAGCTTTGGAGCAAGGCGCTCGGCGAAACGGCGGCGAATTTTAACGGCATGCTGGACGATTTGGCGGAACAGTTCCGACTCAGCGCGCGATTGATTTCCTCGACCGGCTACCTTCTCGGATCCGCACCGGGACAACTACAACCTGATGACCTATGGGACGCCTGCCGCTCGCTGGCCCGCCCCAAGATGGAAGATTTAGCGCAACGCATCGTGCCCTGCGCCACTTGGGGCGACCTGGTGCTTCCAGATCTGCAAAAGCAAACTTTGCGCCAATTGGCGGCTCAGGTCCGGCACCGTATGCAGGTTTACGAGATCTGGGGTTTCGCGGCGAAAGGGCGCCGAGGACTGGGCGTGAGTGCACTGTTTACCGGAGTCAGCGGAACCGGCAAAACCATGGCCGCCGAAGTACTGGCGCGCGAACTGAGGCTTGATCTCTATCGCATCGACCTGTCTGCAGTCGTCAGCAAATACATCGGCGAAACGGAAAAGAATCTGAAACAGGTGTTCGACGCCGCGGAAGAAGGCGGAGTGCTTTTGCTCTTCGACGAGGCCGATGCGCTGTTCGGCAAGCGCAGCGAGGTGCGCGACAGCCACGACCGCTACGCCAATATCGAAGTCGGCTACCTGCTGCAGCGCATGGAGGCCTACCAAGGACTCGCCATTCTGACCACCAATCTCAAGTCGGCGCTCGATACGGCCTTTCAACGCAGGCTGCGCTTCACCGTGAATTTTCCCTTCCCCGATGCCGCCGACCGCGAGGCTATTTGGAAGAAGGTGTTTCCCGAGCCGACTCCGACCTACGGCCTGGATTACAAAAAGCTCTCGCAGCTTAACGTGGCGGGAGGCAACATCTGCAACATCGCTCTGAATGCCGCCTTCCTGGCTGCGCAGTCCGGTACGCCGGTCGAGATGGCGAACCTCGTGGAAGCCGCAAAGCTCGAAGCGCAGAAGATCGAGCGACCGCTGTCCGATGCGGAGATTCGGGGATGGGTATGAGCCGTATCCGCCTGAATATCGATCGGCTGGTATTGAACGGTTTTCAGCCACTCGAAGCGCAGGCCCTGGCGGAAGTGCTGCAATCGCAATTGTCGCAGGTTCTATCCGATCAAGTGACACAGCCGGAGTGGGCGCGATCACATCGCACACCGGTGCTGAAGCTGGGGAGGGTGCCGCTGGAATCCGGCGGCGCAGGAGCCAGAAAACTCGGTGCTTACATTGCGCACGGCACGGGGCGAGGTTTGAAGCCATGAGCTACGCCACGTTGGTACGAAAAGAATTGGACCAGGCGGGCTCGAGACCGAAGGCTGCGACGAGCTCTGTTGGGGGCGGCCTGCGCATCGGCGATCCCAACGACATCCATGAGCGCGAAGCCGACCGCGTGGCGGACGCGATCATGACAGGCGGGACGCCCAAGCGCTCGTGGTCCTTTTCAAGCATGGTCATTGGAGCGCCTTTGCAAAGAAAATGTTCATGTGGTGGCTCGGGTGGCTCCAGTGGTGAATGCGAAGAATGCAAGAAGAAAAAGGAGCAGACGCTGCAGCGCAAGGCCTTGGGCATGGCCGAGCCCGGGATGGCTCCACCGATAGTTCACGAAGTGCTGAACTCTCCCGGCCAGCCGCTCGACAAAGCCACACGAGATTTCTTCGAACCGCGATTTGGGCAGGATTTCAGCCATGTGCGGGTGCATGAGGACACGTTGGCAACAGCATCGGCACGCAGCGTGAATGCGGCCGCCTACACGGTGGGCAACCACATCGTTCTGGGATCCAATGGCCGGTCAACCGAAAACATCGAAAGCGGCAGACTGCTGGCACATGAGCTGACGCACTCGCTCCAGCAATCACAGCGTGGAGAAAAGGAGAAGTCTGACTTCGGCGGATATCCGAATCAGCCAAACATTACAGCGACCTCCATGCCGGTGCTGGCGCGTCAGGAAGACAAGAAATCGCAGACTCCTCCGCCGTCTGGGCTGCGAAGCAGTGGGTTGACACCAGACGAAGCCGCTCAATTGAAGTCAACTCGCGAAGGGGAATTCAAGGTACCCGCGAGCAAGAGCACCCTGGTAGGCATCCTGATCGATGAAGGAACCGGCAAACGGTACCCGGTGCATAGCGGGGAGTCCGGCGGGCCATACGGTGGCACCCAGCGGGGAAACGTACCCAGGGGACCGGGAGAGGGATTCTCAGGCGGAGCACCGACCGAGAAGAACATCGGAACGCATATCGAAGGTCATGCTGCCGCAATCATGCGCGAACAGAAAATCGGGCGCGCGACTCTGCTCAGTCCGGAGCCGCCCTGCCGCGTTTGTTCAAGCCCAACGAAAACTCCCGCCGTCAGCGTGGTTTTGCCTCCCGAGAGTCGTCTCACCGTTGTCTACCCGGGCGGTGCAGAGACCTTCTGGAGTAGCGCTCTGCCTTCACCGGGCTCGCCAAGCCGGGCGGGAGGTAGTTCACCACGAAGTGGGGGTGAAGAGGAATCCGGCAGAACATCTGCGAAGGGGACTAGTGCCGTACATGAGGCGGCGGAAGAGCCTAACGCTTCGACCAGGGGCAGTGGCCCGGTGGAAGAGGGCGTCGAAGGCAGGCCCACGCGTCGAATCGGCGGCGGAATGGGAGCAGCCCCGGAGCCCGGCTTCACGCGAGCGCTCGGCTTCGCTGCACTGAATTTTGCCGCCGGCGTCGGTACCTCGCTTTTACAGGGTGCCATGCGTAACAAGATTCTCAGTGATCTTGCCAAACTGCCCCAGCCACGCCTTGACCGGCGCGGCGCTTCCGACTTTCTGAATGACCCGGCGACCGGACCCGCCATGCGCCTGCTCGACTTGCTGGGCAAGAACATCAAGGCATTCACCGCCGCTTTCCAGCCGCAACACCAAAAGATAATGACCACCGCACAGCTTCAGCTGGTAGGCATCGCCTTGTTGCCATCCAAGACCACCGCCGATTCGGAAAAGAGATTCGCTCGACTCGACGCGCTCAGAGACGAAATGGCTGGGTACGATGAACAACTTTCGACCATACAGAGTAACCTCGAAGCGCTGCTTTCAGTTGAATCGAAAGCCATGCAAACCAAGGCCGCCGCCGACGACCTGATCGCCAAATTGCCGACGATAATCGAAGTGCAAGCCGGCCTCGCCCCAACCCTTGGATTCGTCCCCACCCCGGACGTGGAAGAATTCTCCAAAATCGAAAGCAATCTGCGGTTCATATCTTCCTCCATCGGCGTGGTGTTCTCGGATGCGCACGCGGCCAAGACGGTCATTGATAAGGCCGTGGATGAGTCAGCGACGTTCCGGGCCGATTTGTCGAAGATCTGGTGGAACGAATTCGGGGCGCAGCTCGCGGCGCTCTCGAAAGAGAAAGCGGGCTCCGGGTCTGCCGCCCAAGTCCAGCGACCGCCTGCACAGTCGCATGCCACGGGTGTCGCGCAGCCGCAAGGGCTGCCCCTGTTGCCAACGCCCGGCCCCAGGCAGCAGGCCAAGCCATTTGAACCTTTGCCGGGAGCACCGGGTCCGTCGCCATTCCGAGAGGTGGAAGATCGTAAAGCCTTGTTTGCAAAACGGGCCGGGGAACTGATCGCCCGGGGCAATCAACTCCTGTCCAGCTCGCCGGGACTGGATCAAATCGCCGCATTCAAACGTGATGAAGGCGAGTGGCGCGACGCAGTGACAGCGTGGCTGAAACACTACCGAGACAAAGGACCCGATACAGGTGTGTCCGCGATGGATGAGCTGCTCAATAGTGATCAATATGGTGGTCGGCTCAAACAGATTCGCCAGACGCTCGCAGGATGAGGTTGCGCTCACGTAGCGAGGGAGAAACTTAGATGGCAAGCGGCTTCCCACTTTCGCCACGGCTGGTCAAGGGCGGCATCGTCACGCTCGACCCGAATACGACGACGCTGCAGAGTGTTATCGCGCTGCAGTACAACCCCGACTCGTTGACGCGCACGCTGCAGATCCAGTCCGTGCAGGGCGCACAGGACGGCACTCGGGTGGATGCATTGCGCTTGCGCGGGCCCGCCGTCGAGACCATCAAGCTGGAGGCAGAACTGGATGCCACCGACCAGCTGGAGTTCCCGAGCCAATTCCCCCTTGCCGTGCAGTTCGGGCTGCAGCCACAAATGGCGCAACTGGAGATGCTGGTGAACCCCACGGTCGAAACCTTGCTCAGCGACGACAACCTGGCGAACGCCGGTACGCTGGAGATTATTCCCCTGCAACAGGCGCTCACGCTATTCGTCTGGAGCAAGAGCCGCGTCGTTCCTGTTCGGCTAACCGATTTCTCCGTCACCGAGGAAGCTTTTGATCCCAACCTAAATCCGATTCGCGCCAAGGTGAGCTTAGGCATGAGGGTGCTGAATGTCGACGACCTCGGATTCTCTCATCCCGGAGGCCGCATCTTCATGACGTATCTCACCAATAAGCAGCAATTCGCTTCGAAGGCAAGTTCCGTTGCGATTTCCGTTTTAGGTTTGGGAGGCTTGCCATGAAGTCCCCGCTGCAATCACTGATTGAGATGGGAGTGGTGCCGACGGTTACCTTCCCAACCGACAGCCGCTATTTTGGGTCGCGCACGCTCGCCTATGTAACGCCAACCGGCGAAACCATTACGTATCTCGCGCGGCGCATCGTGCCACAGCCCGGTGCTCCGAACTTTGCCACCATGGCGCAACACACGGTGCGTCAAGGCGATCGCCTCGACCTGATCGCCGCGAAATATCTCTCCGACCCGCTGATCTTCTGGCTGATTTGCGACGCCAACGGCGCCATCGAGCCTCACAACCTGGTGGACACTCCGGGGCGAGTTCTAAACATCACCACGCCGCAGGGCGTTCCGGGAGCACCGCATGCTCGATAACGTCCAGCTGCACCTCTTGGTCGGCCCAATCATTCCGCTGACTCCGCCCAGGGAGGTGATGGATGCATTGGCCGAAGTTGAAGTGAAGATTGACGATGTGGGCCAGAGCGGTTTCAAGCTTACGTTCAGCATCGACAAGCAATCCCCCTTGCAGATTTTGTTCCTGCTGACTGGAGGTATGCCGCTGTTATTCATGCGTGTGGTGATCGCGGTAATCGTGAATGGCTCGACCAGCGTGCTAATCGACGGCGTCGTCACGAACAATAGCATCGCGCCCGGCGACAAAGGCTCGAGCTCCACGCTGACTTTGATGGGCAAAGACCTGACTGCGCTGATGGACCAGTCGAAGCCGAGCGGATTCCCCTTTCCCGCCATGCCGGCCGAGGTGCGCATCGCCCTGCTGCTGCTCAAATATGCAATCTTTGGCGTGGTGCCCTTGATCATTCCGAGCGTGCTGCTTTTCGTTCCGCTGCCCATCGACCAGATTCCGAGTCAGCAGGGGACCGATCTTGACTACATCCGCTACCTGGCGGAGGAGGCCGGCTACGTCTTCTACATCGATCCCGGACCGATACCCGGTGTCAGCAAGGCGTACTGGGGACCGCAGATTAAGGTGGGTCCAGTGCAGCCGGCCTTGGGCGGCGACATGGATGCTTACACCAATGTCGAGAGCATGCGTTTCTCCCTCGACCAGGAGCGGAACAAAATTCCCCTGATCTATATCTACAACTCGCAAACCGGAATCAGCATCCCGATTCCGCTGCCGCCGATCACGCCGCTCAATCCTCCGCTCGGTCTTATTCCGCTGCTGCCCACCAACCTGTTGCCGCCTGACCTTACTCCGTTTGGCGACGACCTCGCAAAGAGACCCATTCCCCAAGCCATCATGATGGGACTGGCCAGGGCCGCGCAAAACGCCGAGGCGGTTTCTTGCGACGGCTCGCTAGATGTGACTCGCTATCGGGGAGTTTTGAAGGCGCGCCAACTCGTGGGAGTGCGCGGTGCCGGCCCTGCCTTCGACGGCCTCTACTACGTCAAGAGCGTCACCCACAAGATCAAGCGCGGCGAATACAAACAGGATTTCACTCTGACCCGAAACGGTCTGGTTTCGACGGTGCCCACGGTGAACCTATGAACACGGGAGAGTCTTCGGCCGGCAAAAACCCCAGCCGCTTCTACGGCAAGTATCGCGGGCTGGTCATAGCCAACATCGATCCCGAACAGATCGGTCGCGTACTGGTGCAGGTACCCGATGTGCTCGGCGAAATTCCTTCCAGTTGGGCGATGCCCTGTGTTCCAGCGGCGGGCATTCAGGCCGGTTGCTTCATCGTGCCGCCCATGGGCTCGCAGGTGTGGGTCGAATTCGAGCAGGGCGATCCGAACTATCCCATCTGGACAGGAGGCTTCTGGGGAATGGTGGCACAGGTTCCGGTTTTTGCTACCGCGCCGCCAGCGATTCCGCCCGGACAGAACATCGTCCTGCAGACGACAGGACAGAACATGATCATGGTGAGCGATGCGCCACCCACGCCGGCGACCGGCGGGATCGTGCTGAAGAGCACAACCGGGGCAATGATCGTGGTCAACGACACCGGAATTTACATCAGCAACGGCAAGGGCGCCATGATCACGATGGTCGGCCCTACGGTTGACGTGAACATCGGCGCATTGACCGTAATTTGACGGCTTGCCACGTTGCGGGATGGCGTCGGGATGACGCGCTGTTGGTCGGCGCAATTTTCAAAGGGGGGTAGTGCAGCAGTGCCCGGACCGATATTGCACATGGGCGCGACAGTCTTGTGCTCGCACGCCGGCCAGGCCATGCCGACCGTGCCGAGCCCGATGGTGATGGTCTCAGGCATGCCGGTCGCCACGATTGCCGCGCCCTACGTCGTGGCGGGTTGCCCATTCGTTCCTCCCGTCGGCAACGGTCCCTGCGTGACGGCGCAGTGGCTAGTCGGCGCAACGCGAGTGCTGTCGCAGGGACAGCCGCTCGCAATCATGACGGGCACCGCGATTTGCGTTCCAACCGGAACACCATTGCTGCCGGTGGTCGCCCAGACTAGAGCCCTCGCGACATAGGAAAGAAACGGTGAGTACCAACGTCAATTTTCCATACCGGTTCGACGGACGGGGTCGGACGAAAGATCCCTTAGAGGAATATGTCCGCCAATTGGTGGAGCAGGTGCTGTTTACCTCGCCCGGCGAACGCGTGAATCTGCCGGATTTCGGCAGCGGTCTACTGCAACTACCGTTCGCTCCGAACAGCCTGGAGTTAGCTGCCGCCACGCAGTTCACGGTTCAGGCAGGCCTGCAAAAGTGGCTTAGCCATTACATCAAGGTGCAGTCGGTCGTCGCTTCCGCAGATGACGCGGTGCTCACGGTCACGGTTACCTATACGCTGCTCAAGACCGACGTCGTCCAGGTGCAAACCTTCCTGTATGGAGGGCACCCGTGATCTACCGATGCTGCGACGAAAAGCGGAAGGCCGCGGTGCTCGGGAATCCTACGCTGAACGGCATCGACTACCTCGAAGTGTTGGGCTTCGACGCCGTACCTCTCGGTTTGCAACCGCAAACCACCCTTCTCCTACATTGTCTAAAAGCGTCTCCCACCAACGTGACGCCGAACAACATCATCATCGCCGGGGGCGAAAGCATCACTCACATCACCGCCGCATGGGTCACTCCTGCGAGTGCGCCGCCGTCGACCTTGACGGCAACGCAGCAGAACTATTTCAAGTCGCTGCCGGACGCTGCCAACGTGCTGCTGGTCGGGACGAGTGTTGCCGGCGATTTTTCGCCCTACACCATGCGGCTGGTCAATTCGTCATCGCAGGCCGAGGAGGATCCCTTCGAGGTCACCGAGGTCCTCTCCGGAATCGATCCCCAGTTGGCCGAGGTGGAGTTCTCCTTCAAGGTCGAATGCCCTCCCAATTTCGACTGCGCGCCGCCTGCTCCTTACTGTCCAACTGATTTGCCGTCGCCTCCTCCCATCAACTATCTGGCCAAAGACTACGGCTCCTTCCGCACCGTGCTTCTCGATCGGCTAAATCAACTTCTGCCGACATGGAGAGCTTCCAGCGAAGCAGACTTGGGCATCGCCCTGGCCGAGTCAATCGCCTACGTGGGCGATGCGCTTAGCTATAAGCAGGATGCGGTGTCCACCGAAGCGTACCTGCAGACGGCGCGAAGCCGCGTGTCTCTGCGCCGCCATGCGCTGCTGGTCGACTACCACGTTCACGACGGCTGCAACGCCCGCGTGTGGATTCATCTTCACGTCAACACGCAGGTGTTCCTGGATCGCACCAAGACCCGTTTCTTCACCTCCGCGCCAGGCATGCCTTCCGACTTGAAGGTCGGTTCGGGCAACGAGCGGGCCGCGTTGTTTGCGGGCGTGATCGTTTTTGAGCCCATGCAGGATGCGCAGCTATTCCCCCAGCACAACCAGATGTCGTTCTACACCTGGGGAGAAGCCGATTGCTGTCTGCCCAAGGGCGCTACCGAAGCCACGTTGCTCGGCACCTTCACCAACCTGCAGATCGGTGATGTTCTCATCTTCCAGGAAATGATGGGACCTCAGACAGGAAATCCAGCGGATGCTGACATTCGCCACCGTTGCGCCGTGCGTCTCACGCAAGTCACAACGCAAAACGCCAAGGGCCAGACGCTGGTTGATCCGCTATTTGAAGACGGCACGGGAGCCCCGATCACCTCGGCCGCGCAAAATCCCACGCCCGTCACCGAGATCCAGTGGTCGGCCGAGGACGCCCTTCCGTTTCCCTTTTGCGTCTCAAGCAAGTTCCTAGACTCGAAGGAAGAAGAACAGACGCTGACCGACGTGAGCGTAGTCTTCGGCAACGTCGTGCTGGCCGATCACGGCTTGTCGCTATCCGGCATCAACTTGGAGACTGTTCCGCGTCCAAGAATTTTCTATCCGCGCAATCCATCCGCGGATCGCTGCCAGCCCACTCCCGCTGTTCCCGTGCCGGTGCGGTACCGCCCTGTCATTCCCGACAGCCCGATCACGCAGGCTGTTTCGCTCAAACTGGCAGGCAGCCCGGTGACATCGACAATCGTTCATCTGCTTACAAACAGTATCGTCACATTGACGGACGCGAAGGGTTTAATCTGTCTCACCGTTCAAGCCGTCGATCCAAGCACATGGCCGAATTTCTTCGGCATAACGGCCGTGCAAAACGCGGTACATCCGGCGAATTTTGATCTATCCGTTGTGTACAACCCGCCGGGAGGGGCGAGCGGTCTGACGGCGCCGCCGGTTCTTGAGACGCTCACCGATTTGTCGCTGAACTCGGCTGATCCAAATTTTGTGGTCGCCAGGGTGAACGCGCATTCGAAGTTCATGACCGTGCCCACGCCTCCGCCCGGCGCCATACCGGCCGGATTTCCCGCAACACCCACAATGCTTTCAAGCGCCGGGACAACCGATCTGAAGGATTCTGGCGGCAACACCTACCTAACCGTTCAGCCGAGCAATCCTCTGGCGTGGGCACCCTCTTTCGGGGTGCTGGCGCAAGGAGAAATCGCCGATCCTTCCTTGTTCAACCTGCTGGTGGTTTATGCGCCTTTGTCGGGCGGAGTCGGGGTTCCGGTCCCCGTCGTGAGCGAGCAGTTCAACAATGTCTCGCTCGTAAACATTTCCACATCGACTTCGCATTCGAGGCTGGTGAAGGTCAAGAGTTTCGAGCAAGAGCCCAACCTCAGCCTCTCGGCGTATGCCTTGATGCACTACGACGCCAATCAGGCGACGCCGGCCATAACTCTCACTAGCGTTCTTCATGCAACCACGACTTGGACGCCAGAGCAGGATCTGCTGGCCGACTCCCCGACCGACGCCCATTTCGTCGTCGAGGTCGAATCCGACGGGACACCCCGCCTGCGCTTTGGAGACAACGTCAACGGTCTCCGGCCGGAGCCCGATAGTGTTTTCACCGCCTCGTATCGTGTGGGCAACGGACCCGCAGGTAACGTGGGAGCCGAGACCCTGATCCACTTTGCCGGTGATCCCCGTATCGACTCGTGTACAAACCCAATGCCGGCCTCTGGAGGAAGCGATCCAGAAACCGCAGACCAGATTCGCCGCCGCGCCCCGCAGGCGTTCCTGACGCAAGAACGCGCCGTCACCATGGCGGACTACGAGCGCGTTACGGAAATGAACCGCCAAGTGGACAATGCCGTGGCCACCTTGCGTTGGACCGGCAGCTGGTACACCGTGTTCATTACAGCCGAGCCCGTGTGCGCCGGGAATCTCACTCCCACTCTTCGCAGGCAGCTTAGCAAGAACATCAATCGATACCGTCTCGCCGGGCAGGATATCGAGCTTGAGCCACCGCAATACGTCTCGTTACGCATCGAGCTCACGGTCTGCGTCGATCCCGATTATTTCCAAGCCGATGTCGAGCGTTCGCTCTTGCAGGTGCTCGGCAGTCGACTGTTGCCCAACGGACAAAAGGGAGTCTTCTATCCCGACAGCTTCACCTTTGGACAAACCGTATACCTCAGCCCCATCTATGCGGCGGCCAGAAAGGTCGCAGGTGTGAGGAGTGTCGTTGCCACCATCTTCGAGCCGCAAGGCGTCCCGACCACGATCTATCTGGGCAAGGGAGAAATCCCTCTCGGTCCTTTCCAGATTGCGCGCCTCGATAATGACCCGAGCCTTCCCGATCACGGTCAACTGACGCTCGTCATCCAGGGAGGAAAGTGAGGACCCTGTGAGCTGCAAAGGAACATCTGATTGCCTCTGCGGCGGCTGCTCCGGCAGGAGCGTGCAGACGCCGCAGGGTGAAAACAACCTGCCGGGATTAAGCGTCATCGCCTACCGCACTGGAACCTGGGCAACCTTCAAAGAGTCTTTGCTGGCGCGGCTCTCGAGCGCCGATTATCCCGCGTTGGCTTCGCTCAAAACGCGCGACGACGACGACTTCAGCATCGCGCTCTTGGATGCCAGCTCAGTGATGCTGGACATCCTGACCTTCTACCAGGAGCGCTTGGCCAACGAGAGTTACCTGCGGACGGCCACGCAACTCCAATCTCTTACTGAACTGGCGTGGCTGATCGGCTATCAGCCCGCGCCGGGTGTCTCCGCCTCCGTCTATCTGTCATTCAGCCTACAAGCTGCACCCGGATTGCCGTCGGATCCATCCACACCCGCCATCACCATCCCCAAGGGAACACAAGTGCAAAGCGTACCAGCACAGGGACAAGCGCCGCAGACGTTTGAGACCTCCACCGACATCCTGGCAAAGGCCGACTGGAATGCGCTGGCGGTGCAGACAGGCGTGCCCTGGGCGCCGCATAGCGGCGACACCAGTGTTTATCTCGAAGGAACAGCCACACAGCTGCAACCGGGTGACGCCATTTTGGTGGTCGGTGATGAACGTCTGCACGACAGCGCCAAGCAACAGTGGGACCTCAGGCTCGTGACCGAAGTACAAGTCGATTCGATTAAGAATCGCACCTACGTGACCTGGAGCGAAGGTCTCGGCGCTCCGGCCGCCGGCGTTGCGCCTACAAGCAGCAATCCCAAATTTTACGCGCTTCGTCAAAAGGCTGCTCTGTTCGGATACAACGCCATCAATCCGCTGATGCTTACCTACAAAATCCGTCTGCAACTAGGCGGACTGCTAAGCGGCAATGAATGGACGTTCGGGAAGAGCAGCGCGGATGGCAGCAATCTTGCCGCCGAGAATCTCGTCGATCTGGACGCCGTCTACTCGAAACTCGCCGTTGGTGGCTGGCTGGCGCTGATCGTTCCCGACAAAAACACGTCACGTTCGCCGTCAGGATTGGTTAGCCTCTGTTTGATCAAATCGGTCACCTCCATCAGCCGCTCGGATCACGGCACAAGCGCGAAGATCACCCGCGTCGCCACCGATTCTCAGCCCAACCTGTCGAAGTATTACGGTGCGACCCGCTCCACTTCGGTGTTGGCGCAGAGCGAGGAACTCGCCGTACCCGAGCAACCCTTAACCTTTCCGCTATACGGCGCCTTCCTCGATCTCAAAGAGCTACGCCCCGACCTGATGGGTGTGCAGGCGGTCGCCGTTTATGGCAAGCGTCAGAAGCTGCAGCTGAGTGTAAACACCAAAGCCGCCCCCTTGCTGTTCAAGCCTGACGACGGTTCGGATGACCTCACGCTTAAGCCCGACGACGTGGTCACACTATTCGAACCTGCCAACCTTCCTCTGAACAGCGATGGTTCCATCCCCGATTGGCATTCGCTCACGGGCAACCGCAGTCTGCGCGTGCTCGACGCCGGCGGCAGAACGGGAACTCTAATCGCTGCGCTCGCCGATTTCGCACTTGTTCCGGCGACGAGCAACGACCCGACGATTCAAGAGTTCGCGCTCGTCTTGTCGGTCACGGTGAGCACGGAGGATTATCCGCACACGCGGATTCATCTGAAGTCGGAACTGCTCAACTGTTACGACCGCACAGCCACCACCCTGAACGCCAACGTCGGCCTGGCAACGCAGGGGATGTCCGTGAGCGAAATCCTGGGCAGCGGATCGGCAGTTACGCCGAACCAGAAGTTCTCTCTGAAGCAGGTGCCGCTGACGTTCATCCAGTCCCCTACTCCTACTGGCCGTCTCACCACGCTGCAGGTCACGGCAAACTCTGTGGCCTGGACCGAGGTGTCCAGCCTCTATCAGCAGAAGCCGTCGGCACGCGTCTTCGCCACTCTCAACCAGCCAGGCGGACACACCGACGCCCTCTTCGGCGACGGAGTGGAAGGCGCGACGCTTCCCACAGGGCAGAACAACATCCACGCGAATTACCGAATCGGTGCGGGACTCTCCGGCAATGTGGCGGCCGGTTCAATCACCACGCTCGTCGACCGGCCTCTCGGAGTGAGCGGGGTGAACAATCCGCAGGCTGCGACGGGCGGCGACGATCCACAATCGGTCGACGACATCCTAGAAAATGCGCCGCTTTCCGTGCTGACTTTGGGAAGGGCGGTGTCCATCACTGATTACCAGAACTACGCCCAGAGCTTCGCCGGCATTGCGAAGGCTTATGCCATTTGGATTCCGAGCGGTCCCGGCCGCGGAGTGTTCGTCACCGTTGCCGCCGCAGGAGGATCGGCTCTGCCGACCAGCAATCCCACGCTCGACAATCTCATCACTTCGCTGCACGACAACGGCAACCCTCTAATCCCGATCCATGTGCAGTCTTTCTTGGAAACACTGTTCGGTCTGAGCGCAGATATCAAGTGCCACCCGGGCTACGACTTCGACGCTGTGAAAGCGAACGTGCTGCAACAGTTGCGCCAGAAGTACAGCTTCAACGCACGCACCTTCGGCCAGGGAGTTTCTGTCGATGAAGTCGCCGCATTCATTCAAGCCGTTCCCGGTGTGATGGCGGTGAACGTGATAAAGCTTGAGACCGGGGCCACCAGCACGGCCGGCGATCTCAGCAGCGGGGCGTGGTCTGTCTCGGCCTACAACAGCTGGCTTTCGCAGCAGGTATCGCTGACGCGGCCGCCCTCCAGTTCGCCGACCCGCATCTGCCCGCATCTGCCACTGGCTAATCCAGGCGCCCTTCCCTACGCAGCCGAAATCCTGGTACTCGACCCTAACCCAAAGAACGTGGTCGTGGGGGTGATGGCATGAAGTTCGACCTGTTCAACCTGTTGCCCGCCGTGCACCGCATCCGGGATATACAGATCGCCGAGTCCGAACCTCTGCTCACCCCTGCGGAGATCGCTGAGCTCAAAGGGCTCAAGTCGTTGATTCCGTTGCTGTCGATTGATGAGCAACTGCGGCTCGACGAGCTCACCGCCAAGGCATCGCGCGGGCCGCTGCATTCCCTGTTGCTCCTAATCCAGGAACAACTTGCGGTGTTGGCGGAAGATCTCGACCAGTTCTATGACGATCAGTTCATCGAAACCTGCGCCGCCTGGGTGATTCCCTATATCGGCGACCTCATCGGCTATCAATCGGTGAAAGGAATCGCTCCCGCGATCGACAACCCGCGTTCCGAAGTCGCCGAAACCATTTCGCTGCGCCGCCGCAAGGGAACTGTCCTGGTCATGGAGCAGCTCGCTCGCAACGTCACGGGATGGAGCGCGCATGCCGTCGAGTTCTTTCAAGTCCTCGCTGATACACAGTACATGAACCACCTCCGGCTCCTTAACCATTACGCTCCGGACCTGCGCTGCTGGAAGCCGGGCCTGTATATGGATACCGGCTTCGACCGTACTGCCCACAAGGTCGACGTCCGCCGTATCGCTTCTCGCCGTGGCCGCTACAACGTCCAGAACATTGGTATTTTTCTCTGGTCGCTCAATGCCTACCGCGTTACCAAGGACCAGGCCGCGATCAGCCCGGCCACTCCACAGTGCCTGCGTTGCAGTTCGCTGGGCATGGATATCCCGCTGTTTCACCGCGCGCTGCCGCAAGGAGAAAAGATCGTCGATCCTGCCATGCCGTTCAATGTGGCCGATCGGCTGAAGCGTCGGGTTCTCTGCGTAGACCTTCAGAAGGGTGTCGGCGCGGTCTATTACGGCGAGGGCAAAAGCTTCGCCCTTTACCTCGACGAAAAATTGCTGAATCCATACGAGATCGAGGTCGCCAATCTGTCCGGTCCCGACGGGTCGTGGGCCAACATGCCCGCTGCCGGCAGCGCGTACCGCGCGGTGGTCGACCCAGAGCTTGGCCGCATCGCGCTGCCGCCCGCGGCCGCAGGGCAGGCCCTCCCGAGCCTGAAGGTCTCCTATCGCTACGGTTTCAACGCCGACATGGGCGGCGGCGAATATGCTCGGGCCGGTACCTTTGCGATCGAAGACGAATCCTTCGTCTTTCCTTTTCCCGACACCGCCGGCGTGCCGCGTTACCTCACACTGCAGGCTGCGGTGACTTTCGCCATCTCGCAACTTTCGGTGAAGGGCCAAGTGGCAGTCGAAATCACGGACAGCCGAACTTACCCGGAAACAGGCTCGCTTTCACTCGAAATCGATCTGCCCGCTGGAACCGGACTCGAGCTCCGCGCCGCGGAAGGAAAGCGCCCCACGCTGCTCTTGGATGGAGAGATCAGCGTCTCTGGAGCGGTGTCCAGTAGTTTTTACCTGAACGGTCTGCTCATCGCCGGCGCTGCAGGCATGGCTCCGGTTAGTCCAACTCCCGCCGCGCTCGTTCATGCTCCTGCCACGAGACCCGACGGCAGCACCAACAGTCTCGAGAAGCTGAGCATTTCACATTGCACTCTGGTTCCGGGCTGGTCGGTTGACACGCACGCTGCACCGCACTTCGGCACACAGCCCTCACTCATCGCCGAGCCGGCAGGGCTCGCAGTGACAGCCAGAAAATCCATCCTGGGCGCCGTCCGCGCCGGAGAGTTCGTCACCGTCAGTGCCTTAGACAGCATCGTCGACGCCACGGATCCAACCAACGTGGCGTATGCGGCCTTGGACGGCACCGGCGGAGGTGGCGCTATGACTCTGCAGGGATGCACGGTCGTCGGCAAGGTACACGCCACCTTGCTGGCACTCGTCTCCAACAGCATTTTCTGGGCTGGCCTGGTCATGGCGGACACCTGGGCCACGGCCTTGATCGCTGACCGCAAACAGGAGGGCTGCGTGCGCTTCAGTTTTCTGCCTGCGGGCGCGAAGACACCGCGCCGCTTCGAGTGCGTTGAACACGGCATTGCCTCGCCGCAACCGATATTCTTCGCCTTACGGTACGGACGCCCAGGATACCTGAAGCTTTTGGCTTCGACTCCCGATGTTGTCCGGCGCGGCGCAGACGACGGCGGTGAGATGGGGGCGTTCCATTTTGTGCTGGCACCGCTGCGTGAAACCGACCTGCGCGTCAGGATGCAGGAGTATCTCCCGGTGGGGCTTGAGTTCGGGATCATTTACCAGAATTAAGAAGACCGTCAATGTCCGCCGGGGTAGGAGGCCATCGTGAGTTTCGATAACAGCCGTTTCACTTTCGATCCGACGAAGAACTATTCTGGAGTTGTCGTGCAGCAGGGCCGTGTCCAGATGGATGCCGACTGGAACGAATGGCTGGCGGAGCTTTCACGTCGCATCCAGGCCGGGACTTTAGACACCATGGGCCGCGCCGCGTATCCAGCCACTACGCCTTATGCCTTCCAAATCACGGCTTCCTCCTCGGCAGGAAGCAACGCCCTTACGATCGGCCCGGGACGCATGTACGTCGATGGTCTATTGGCCGAAAATCATGGTGATCCAAAAGCGGCACGGTGGGATCCGGCATTGAGCGAAATGTCGGATTCGCCACAACCACCGCCTGCAACCGAGACAGGCGCAATCGACTACACCCAGCAGCCATACATGCCCGCAGGCACGACGCTGCCGGCCGGAAATGGACCGTTCCTGGCCTATCTGGACGTGTGGATCCGGCCGGTAACCTACTTGGAAGATCCAGACCTCGTCGACAAAGCCGTGGGTATAGATTCCACGGGCCGCTTGCAGACGGTGTGGCAGGTGAAGATGATGGACCTGGCGAATTCGCCGGGGGCGACGTGTGGCTCTGCGATCTCTGGATGGCCTCCACCTTCATCGGGCGGCCTGCTTAGCACCGGAACTGCGCCATCGATTCCTTCCGGCCCGTGCTGTCTTTCCCCCGCAGCAGCCTACACCGGGATAGAGAACCAGTTCTACCGGGTGGAGATTCACCGGCCGGGAAGTGCAGAAGCCAGCGGAGTGCCGCCGACGTCTCTCGCCGCTGGAACCGCGACATTCAAATGGTCGCGCGACAATGCATCAGTCATGACCGCCGTCACGAGCATCGCCAATGTCACCAACAGCGCCGGCAAAAGTGCCAGCCAACTTTCGGTGCAAAGTTTGGGCCGAGATCAGGTGCTCGGCTTCGCGCCGGGCAACTGGATCGAAATTCTGGATGACAACCTGGAATTCGGCGGTCAGCCGGGCGAATTACACCAGATTGATACGGTCGACTTCGCAGCCAAGACCGTCACGCTTGCGAAGCCCCTCACAGGCTTCGTGACCGGTAACACCGATCCTAAGGTCCACACCCGCATTCGCCGGTGGGACCAATCTGGAAAAATCTATGAGCAGGACGGCACCACGGTTTGGTGGGACCTCGACGCCCAGGGCACGGGTGATATTCCGGTACCGCCGGCCGGGACCTCGTTGCTTCTCGAAAACGGCATCACCGTTATCTTTAGCATGACTACGTCGGGCGGCTCATCACTCCTCACCGCCGATTTCTGGACGTTTGCCGCTCGCACCGCGGATGGCTCTGTCGAGAAGTTGCACGCTGTTCCGCCGCGCGACATCCACCATCACTATGCGCGGCTCTCCATCGTTACCTTTCCGAACTCAGCCACGGATTGCCGTACTAAGTGGCCACCTAGTACTACTTCCGAAGAGCACTGTGGCTGCTGCTGCACCTGCACGGTGGGCGATGGCGTCGAGAGTGTTGGCCAATACTCCTCGATCAACGACGCGATCAACGCCTTGCCCGTCACTGGCGGGGAGGTCTGTATCCTCCCGGGACGATACTTTGAGCATGTCTTCATCGAGGGGCGCCGTGATGTTGTCTTGCGCGGCTGCGGCTGGCAAACCAGGATTGCGTCGCCTTCGCTCAAGCCGACGCCTCCTCCCGCCGCACCGGCTATCGCTGAGCGGGGGAGCGCGGCCAACACGGCCTCGGCGACTCCGATTCCCCCCTACGCCGCAGTCATCACCGTTTCGTCCTCGCAGCATGTGCAACTGCTCTCGTTCGCGGTGGAGGCTGCGAAAGATGAGGTCGGCATCCTGCTCGACGGCATTGGGAAATTGAGTGCTGGACAGCAGCCGAGAACGCGGGACACCCATGTCACCGCCGCGGCTATCGCGATTGGGTCTCCGAGAGTCGTCGACACAACCATCAAAGATCTGGTAATCACCGCATCCACGCTTCCGGCCATTCTGGCCAGTCGAGTCACTCTCCTGCAGATCGAGAAAAACCGCATCGCTATGCAAGACGTGCGGAGCATGTGGCCCGCTGTTTGGGTGAGCGGAATCGAAATACGCATCGTTCACAACTGGGTCGGCATGCAAATGATGACGACCAGCCGCCTGCATAGCGCAACTCCTGACAGCGAATGGCTTCCCGTGACCGTCACCGGGGACTTGCTCCCTAATTCAAACACCGGCGCCGCAGGGACGAGCCTGTCACCATCTTCCAGCAATGTGCCGGTCCATCCCGGCGGCATCCAAATCGCCGGTCCGTCGCGCGATGTGTTCGTCGTTGAAAACGAGATCGACCGAGCCGGGCGTAACGGCATCACGCTCGGTAGCTTGTCGATCCTGGATGCCAAAGGCAAAGATACCGGCCAGATTACGGGAGTGACGATTGTGGAAGAGGGCCCCTGTGATACGACCATCACCCTGCAAGTGCCCGGCACTGGACCAGGTCAACAAGGTGGGAAGGTTGTCGCCTCCGACAAACTGATCAATATTCAAATCAACCGGAACCGCATCCGCAATTGCGGTCTGTGCGGGATCGGACCTGTGGGCTTTTTCGACCTGTTGCAAACGCTCGAAGTCATCAGCATCGAAAACCTCACGATCAGCGCGAATACCGTCTCCGCCACCGTACTGGGGACACTTGCCGCATTTCTAAAACGTGCCTCTACGTTCGGTTACGCGGCCATCTGCGTACCAGACGTGGAAAACCTGGTTCTCCGCGACAACAACATAACCGACTTCGGGCCGCAGCCCGGTGCTCAGGTTTGCGGGATATTCATCCTGAATGGGCAGATGGTCGAGATCAGCCGCAACCACGTCCTCGAAACACGGGACTGGAACCTCACTTCGAGCGACGAAGTCCAGTCCGGCGGCGCATTGCGCGGCGGTATTGTGGTCCTGCTGGCTACTCCGCCGACCTTCACCACACCCGCATCCTTCAATACTAATTTCGCGGGGGTGCCCTCCCCATTCGCTTCGCCAGCCTATGAGCCAGGATTGCCCGCGCTGCGCGTCGAGCATAACGTCGTTCGCGTCCCATTGGGCGAAGCTCTTGTGGCTACTGGATATGGCGCTTACTCCATTGTGAATAATCACTTGGGCTGTGGTGGCACGGTTAAAGCTGCGGGAAGGCCGCTCGCGGAAACGGTGTTGATCCTCAATTTAGGTACCGCACTCGAAGTCGCAAGCGCGGCAGGTACGTTTAGCGCAGTTAGCCAGGGTAAATATGCTTCCTCCGGCAACGTGAACCGTACGTCCGGCTCGGCGGGCGGGGCCGTCATTTTCACGAACAACGTCTGCCAGTTGGAGGCGAGGGTAAGTGGGCGCCATTGCATCTCTTCGGTTATGATTTTCTCGCTCGACGACCTCATCTTCGCCAACAACCAGTGCCGGCTCGACGGGCCCGAGAGAACGGCTTCCGTAGATGCCTGGTTGTTGGCCGGATCGCTTCAGGTTACCGGCAATCGCTTTCAAGAAGCCCTTGGATTCCCGGTCTTCGCCTCCGGCTTGACAATCGGAGCCCTCAACATCACTACGGAGAACATTTCTACATATTGCCTCTTCGCAAAAGGCACTTTGCAACCGGAGATCGACACCAACAATCTTGTTGCAGTGACCAATAAACAGACTTGCGACGCCCTGGCGCGACAACTCAACTTGTGAGCATGTTGTAATTAACTCGAGGCTCGCGCTAGATTTTCGAAGCAAGCGAAAGGACCGTCACTCATGACTACGAAATCGAGCACAACCGCAACCGACTCGCTGCCGGCCGCCTCGCAGATCAGCGGCGAGCTTACTACCGGCCTGGCCTCCGCCGACGGCACCGCGGCGGAACGCGTCCAGAACCTGCAGTGGGTACACCAAGCGCGTGTGTCGCAGCTGTCGCGCACCGCTGCCAGCATGAAAGCGCAATACGGACCTGACAACCCGGAAGTGAAAGCTGCCGAAGCTGCCGTCACTGCTGCCAACGTCACCGTGGCGCGGGTCTCAATGGCGCACCAGCAGCTAACAACCGTAGATCCTCAGGTCGCGCAAAATGGATGGGCCCTGCATGGTCGCGTTTTCGACGCCCAGCTGCAGCCGGTTTCCGGCTTCACCGTATTTCTCGTAGATGCGAATAAGACCTATCAGCAAGCCTATGGATTTGCATACACCGACGACACGGGATATTTCCTGTTGAAATACGTGGGGCCTGACTCCGCGTCGCAGGACAAGTCACAAACCGCGACCCAAGCTGCGACGACGCCGCAGCTCTTCATCGAAATCGCCGATACGAAAGCGCTACCGATTTATCTGAGCACAGCCGTCTTCCAGCCCGTCGCGGGCACGGCGACTTACGAGAACATTACTCTGCCGGACGGCGATCAGCCAATCGGCGACCCACCTCCGGAGATCCGTAACATAGCCTTGCCTGCTCAGAAGAAAAAGAAGAAGGCCTGACTCGCTGAAAAGCGAGACAGATGGACTGCAGAAAATTCAACTAAATTCCTTTGCCAGCGTAAGATAGCGCCAATTTCAATTTTCCGGATTTGCTCCATTTTGCTCGTTTTGCGCGAGTTTTAGTGACAATATGGTGACAGTCCCAGTTTTTGACCCTCGCGCACATGAGTGTCACAGACTCGATTTTCGCGAACAAGCCATGGAGCGCTCTGGAAATGGATCGAGTCGCTCGGTCTAAGGCAAGGCGACTGCGATGTTCTTTTCGATGGACAGAGATCGTGGACACGATTATCCTCGCCCTAAATCGTTAGTTCGCACACCTCCTTTTTACCTGGTAGGCCAAGTAGGCCAGCTAAGGACCCCGCTGCGAAAGCTAAGCGATTGCGGCACCGCGTCTTAGCGTAGAATTTACATCGTTCGCAACGAGGAGGCCGAGAACACGTGGTTTTTCTCGTTCACCAGTGTTAGGTACCGCCCGCGAAAAGTACGCATTGGCGTGCACCGCCGCCTTTCGCATAGCTTGGAATCGGTTTGCTAGACCGCTCGGAACGATTTGGGAAAGAACTCCAAGTCTCAGAACACGACCTAAATCAGGTCGGTCAGTTCAAATCTGGACCCCCGCAACCAATCGTGACACTGTCGTGACCAGCACCACATGAAACGACCATTTCCGAGTCGCCTGCTTCGGCATCCGCGCTCCGCTTCGGCCAAACTTCGGAATGCCGCTTCGCCTCTAGCAGGCATCTGTGTTAGGATAAATCTCGCATGAGTGCGCTGATTTTTATGGGCGGTTTATGGGCGGTTTTGGCAGGGACAGATGCTACCGCATGCAAACCAGGCGCCCAATGCGCTGTATGCGCAACTTGCAAAGCCATTATTTTCAAGGTTTTACGCTAAGTCGTTGATTCCACGGCTGGGGACGTAGTTCAGTTGGTTAGAACGCTGCCCTGTCACGCTGGCCCCGCATTCGAGTTCCCTGGCTCGCGCCATTCTTTTGCAGCGCTTGCAAAGAGTTTGGCTTTCTGGCGCGGGAACAGAAACTAACAATGACCGGAATTACTTCCCTCCTGCGCCCTCGGCAGATTGAATTCGTTTCGACACTGACACTTTCGATTCAGTGCGCGCATTCCGCTGAGGACATCTCTTATTGTGCCGGAAGAACGCGTTGCCACGAATCGTTCTCCCGCAGTGTTCACAGCTCCTCACAACTAGTGCGTGCTTGCGAAAAGCCTCCAAGCTAACCGCCTCATCCTTGCCCGCACCTGGTGCAAGATCCGTTGAGCCAGCAAGTCAATTCCGTGTCTCCGCATCAAGAAAATGAGGTGCCACCGCACGCAACTGATAAGGAATCGGTCGACGGTGTTGGGCAGGCCCTTCTTCGCTCGAGATCGTTGCGGATTCCACCGCCATCGTCTTTCAACAGGAGGCGGATGGCGCGGTGTAGGCAGTGTGCTACGCTAATTTGGTTATGAGTACCACCCTTCCCATTCCGCTGAGCGCATCGCTAACGGCGGAGCGGCGCGAGCTGCTCTTTCCGACGCTGAGCCCGGCGCAGATCGAGCGCATCGCAGCCCATGGCAAACGAAGGCGCGTTTCAGCGGGCGAGATCCTGGTCGAGCAGGGCGATCAAAACCTTCCGTTTTTTGTCGTGATCAGCGGCGCAATCGAAATCCTGCGTCCAAATGGCAACGAGGAAGAGCTAATTACGGTGCACACCGCCGGGCAGTTTATGGGCGA
>Ga0210406_10000870_pt1 | contig 39301 bp, 36 predicted proteins | sample IncBWC30MmetaG_FD_155454 | JGI IMG/M metagenome (GOLD analysis project Ga0210406, IMG submission 155454) | Forest soil microbial communities from Barre Woods Harvard Forest LTER site, Petersham, Massachusetts, United States - Inc-BW-C-30-M | ecosystem: Environmental > Terrestrial > Soil >... | reverse complement strand
AAAACACGTGGCCCGGCGAGCGCGGCATCTCAGCCCACGTCACGACAAGGTCGCCTTGAACCTCGCCCTCTAGTCCCATCGCCATCGTCGCCGCCCGCCGCGAATCTCCAATGACCTGACGGAATCAGGGCAAGGCGACTTCGTCAACGCTCAGGTAGGGCGCTTCGATCCGCTCAGCTCTACCGCAAGACAACTTCGCTGGGTGATGCGTCGCCAAAGTGGAACGAGTGCAAAGACTAGTGCAGGCAGGGCTGGATCAGGCCACCGAGCACGCTTCGGCGCAAGGGCATCAACATTGAGTGACTTCAGTATTTCAAGGTGCTGCGACCACTTTCCAATGAATCGCTTTTGTCGTTCGTCGGCTCCCGGTGCTATGCTTGTCGCCGACAGGGCCTCAAGCTCGCCTGTCAGACTTGCGACCCAAGAAACTCGTTGGCCAGTCGCCCTGATGATGATCGCAGACAGCCGTCGTTCTAGGTCCTGATCTGCGTCCGACGCTTTTTGCAAACCGCTCGCAAGCCTGCCTACCCAACCGCCGCCCGCCCGTGCCCTCAGCAGCCTGCCCGCCGCTGTTTTGACGGCGTTTAAAGTGGTTCTTCTCGCTGTGGGCGTCGGTATTGGGCTCGCATGCGTCACCTGATACTGTCTCACCGCTTCACGCAGCTTCGCCCGCAGCCCCCGTATCTCCGCCACTGTTAGCTTGCCGACCTCATCGCTCGCATACTTCTGGGCTGACCTCACATTGATTGCGTATGAGACACGCGAACAATGCACCGCTTTAAGCAACTTCCGTCGGTCTGGATCCGAAATGTCGTCATAAGGCGGCAGCTTGTTGAGGATGGCAATCTCGCGCCAAAGGTTCGAACGCCACTGCGAGGCCCGATGGATCGAGACTTTGCCGCTCGGCATGGGGAGGTCTACGTGCGATGGGTTTCGAGGCTTACAACTTCTACGCTTTGGCCGGGCCTCCGTCCGCGGCGCATGGCGGCTTCGATCCGAGCGCCGACGGCCTCGTTGGCTGCCCGCAGAGGATCGGCTGACAGGTGTGCGTATCTTGCAGTCGTGGCGGAATGCTTATGCCCAAGCAAGGCGCCAATTACGGGTAGGCTCAGCCCGCCGATTGCGCCGACGCTGGCGAAACTGTGCCGCAAGTCATGTAGCCGAACGTCGCTCAGCTCAGCCCTCTTTCGTACCCGAGACCAAACCTTGTCGATCGCCGGTGCTGCGCTTTCAGCACGCATCGCAGGAATCACGCGCGGCCTGGCGGCCAACCTTGGAAGTTCTCGAAGCAAAGCTCGCGCCGGGGCATTGAGATAGACGACCTTGGCACCGGACTTGCTGTCAGGCAGCCGCAGGCATTCTCGCTCGAAGTCGACGTGATCCCATCGCAGATTGACGATCTCGCTCTTGCGGCAACCAGTCAGTAGAAGGAGCCTGATCGCTGCAGGCGGGTACGGATTGCCTGATTTCTCCGTCTCTACCTCGAGCGCCTCGGCCAGTCGAGCCAACTCGGCTTCCGACAGGAAGCGTTCGACCTTGCGGACCGGCGCTTTCTTGACGGCGCGCGCCGGGTTGTTGGCGCACAAGCCGCGGTCGGTTGCGAACGCATAGATCGAACTGACGAGAGCGACGCATTGCGCGGCGGCACCCTTGCCGCCGGTTGCGACGCTTCCTGGCGGCCGTTTTTCTCCTCTCCCAATCTTCTCAGCCGTGTTGCCGGCCGCAACCGCATTGCGCATGCGCTCGACTTCGGCGCGACCGATGCGATCCGCCCGAAGCTTGCCTAGCAACGGCCGGAGGTGATGCTGGATCCTGCCGCGATCGGCTTTCAGGGTCGAGGTTTTCTTGTGGCCGACTCCCTCGGCCAAGTAGAGGTCGATCAGGTCGCTGAAGGTCAGAGCGTTGCGTTCTTCCTGCCGCTTCGCTGCTGGATCGCGGCCGGCCGTGACCTCGGCGAGCAACCGTTTCGCTTCAGCCCTCGCCGCCTCTGGCGTCCACGGGGAGCCGTGCTTGCCGATCGTCAGTCGCCGCTTCGGCGCGCCGCGGCCCGAGCCCGTCCGGTAATCGATCGCATACGACTTCGCACCGGCCGGGGTGACGACGAGCGCGAAGCCCTTAACCTCGCTGTCGCGGATTAGGTAGGTCGCCGATTGCTTCTGCGCGGCGTCGACAACCCGCTTCGTGATCTTCGCTCGCATCTGGCCCTCCTTTACAGATGTCGGCACCATGTCGGCACCGCAAATCGTACTCATGATGGTGTATGTCGGATTGTGTCGGCCGAAAAGCAAGCAGCATCTTCGGATGCGGTGCCGACATGGCGTTCCTGGCGGGAGCTGGCGGCGTGGGTTGTGGGATTTTGATTCCGCCATCCGGAGGTTCGAATCCTCTCGCCCCAGCCAGTGCATTTAAGGTTAGATATAGACTTAGAGGTAGTTTAGAGGGCGCTTCTACCCAACCCTCTTCCCATTTAGCTACCCTCAGTGGGCGATGATGCAGGGCTCTAGTTGGAGGATGTTCCCGCAGGACACCCCCCTGTGTCGGCGCTTGTCGCTTGTAGACGTGCTCACGCTACGTCCACCCACGCTCGATACGCCCGATCAAACCAGCCTCCATCGCTTCGAGGACGGTCAAAGGATGTAGGTGGCGGGTGACCACGATCTTGCCGAAACGACCGGCGATCATTGCAAGAATGACGACTTGAAGGAGACGCTTCCCAGTAGTTCATGTCAGGTCGCCGTGGCGGTCGAACCCGTATGAAGCGGCGGCAGACAACGAGGCGCCAGTTTCAACGCGAGATTCGATCCAACATTGTCGGTTGTGTGACCTGGATCACAGCGCAGGCTGTAATTGTGCCACTGTATGGTAGGGGTTGTGTCGATGCTTGCGGCCTAAAGCTGGTTGCCGAAGCACAGATATTGTAACGCATAACGTTGTAAAGCACACAGAATTTGGCGGTCACTCCCCCTCGTCCAAATATCTTCGCTTCTGGCATTTGACAAAAAAAATTAAAGGATTGTCCGCATGCCGCAACGGATTTCGTCGATACGTAAGGGGCACAGCCGTCCGCAGGTTACGGCTGATCTCGGATTTCTTGCGGAACTCTCTGGCACTTGGGAAGGATTTGGTTTCAACCTCATTGGGCGGCCGGATAAGCAGGGTGGCTCACCTGTCTTCCTGGAGCTGAACCAGACTTTCGAGACGCTGAGTTTCACCCCGATTTCCTCGACGATCCCGAACCGCGGCTTCGCAGTGGATGACATCGAGCTTTTCGGCCTGACTTATCTTCAGAAAATTACCGACACAGTGACGGGCGGCGCGCTGCACATAGAGCCTGGCATATGGATTCATATACCGTCGCAAGATTGCGGGGAAATCCGGAGCGTCGCCAGGATGGGAAACATACCGCACGGCAATTCCGTGCTTGCGCAAGGCTCGGCTATCAAGCTGGATCCGTTTGACGGAAATCCGTTCGATCCTGATAAAGTTGCTGCGGCGAACACCGCGCCCTTCCCTGTCGCGGATGCCTTCCCAACGACGGCGACGCCCCCTGGCACAGGTAAGGGGATGCCCGTGCCGGGTACGCTTTCCGGATTCCCTCCTTACGATCTCTCGAACCTCACTCCGGCATCGATAAACTTTAGGACGCCTGCAGGAAACGCCCCTCCTATCGCCTTGCCAACCACGATCCTTGGCGTTCCGATGCAGGATGTCATTCTCGATCCTACCAAACTTCTGACCGCCGCTCTCTCGGGCCAAACAATCTCGAACATGGTTGTGATCAACATCGCCACGGTCCCAAGTCTGCTGCAACAGCAGCCGATCCCAAGCAGCGGAGTGCAGCCGCCTCCCGTAGACATTCTTGAGGATGTCGAGGGGGCTGGCGGGGGAATCGAAAATATCCCGTTCCTGCAAACCAACGCCGACGCGGCAACCATGTTCGCGACTTTCTGGATCGAAGAAATCTCAGCGCCGTCGCAGTTCTTGCAGCTTCAATACGTGCAGACTGTTTTTCTGAACTTTCCTGTTCTTGGATCGAACCCGGTCAACAATTTGACTTGGCCACACGTTTCCGTCGCCACCCTGCAGAAGACCTTTGGTGGTCAATAATTCTTACTTCCACTTTCCTTGTGTTGTCGTTTAACGTTGTCCCAAGTGGGAAAAACATATCCTGCAAGCAAGATTTAACTAGCCGAGATCTAAGAAATGGGATATAGTTAGTCCGTTTGATCTCTTGTTCATAATTCCGGGCGAAGTCGCCCGGCAGCGATTGGAGATGTGTCATGCCAGGTGGTAATTGGGATCCTACTCAGCATCTTAGCGCCGCCGGCCGGGTCGAGTGGCCGATGGGTGATCTTACAGTCGACCCAGGCTATGCCCCCACGTGGGTCCAGGCCTGGGTTGTGCAGGGGGCCGGCATGGGCGCAGGGATTACCTCGACGGGCCCCAGTCAAAACGCCGCCGAGAGTTCTTGGTCAGGTTGGGCGCCGGGGCGCTGGACTGCAGCCGAGCCTGGGTGGATAAACGGAAGCTTCAATCCCGGACCGGCATTGGGGATCGCGCTCGTGGCGCTGCGCAGCGCCACAGGGACTGAGTTCGATTGGTGGTTTGACGTAGTCAATCTTCAGTACTAGCAGCTCTCGGTAACTGGCGAGCGAGGCATAAATGGAGGGATGAAATGGCCATCGACGATGATTTTGTTAAGAACTTCAAGAAGCAGATCGATCTCCTTAAGAGCTTGGAGAAGGCGGTCCAGGACGCGATCGGAAGAGCCAACGAAAAGCTCGACGAATTGAACCGCGGGGAACGTATTGAGAAGGTCTTTGGCACCCGGCCAGAGAAATAAGTCCGGCGGCTCAGAGCGGCGGTGGGTAGGATCACAAGTAGAAGCGACCCAAGGGCAGCTTTCAGCTCCGGCGATATTCCGCATTCTGGATGGCGGCGATGCGGCGTATGACGGAGGTGGCAACTCGCCGACAGGGCGTTGAGTTCAGCACGCTCGCAGTCCCCGGCCGCTTGCGTGCGCCTCCCTAACCCAACCCGTCACGTTTTGACGAGTTCGGCTAAGCGGAGCCGGGTCGCGGCCGTGGCGACCACGTTTCCCTTCAGCTCGTAGAGATGCAGTGCTCCGGACGCAGCGGCGATCGCGTCGTCGCATCGGTGGGAGGCCTCGAGCACGTGCGATAGGTCGACCAGGGCATCCGCCCGATCGTTGACGAAGTCTGTCGCTTCGGCGATCGCCAAGGCCTCGCGCGCGAACGTCTCCGCCGCCGGGATCTCTGCTCGCCGTGCGAGCACGCGCGCCCGCACTCGGCGCCACCGTATCTGCGTCAGGAGGTCACCGCTTGCAGCCAGCCGGGCGCTGAGCTTAGCGAAGTCCTCGGCCTCCTCGTCGCGACCTTGTTCGAGGATCACCATGGCGAGGGACGCGGCCATCGTCGAGCGGAAGGCGCGCTCGCCCATCTCTTCGAGCGCGCGATACGCCGTGCGCGCGCTCCTCTCGGCCGCGGCGGGGTTCCCTGCGAGTAGCTCAATGACGGCCTCGTGCTCGGAGGTCGCTGCGTTGAGCGTGAGCCCTAAGTCGGCGTAGACTGCATTGCTCGTTGCAAGCAACTGTCTAGCGAGGTCAAAGCGGCCAACCATCGCGTGCAGACCGCCCAGGTGACGTAGGATCGCCGCGTCAGACTCCGGGCTCTCGCGGACCTCCTCGCGCATTGCCTCGCAACGGCGAATGCCTTCGCTTGCAGGCGTCGGACCGAACCAGAGCGAGGACGCAATCCAAGTCAGGATCTCGTTGTGCAGATGCCGATCCCCTGCCATGCGAGCATGCGCGGCCGCGCGTCGCCACGCTTCGCCTGCCGCCTCTGCGCGCGCCTCGTTCCAGTAAATCAATGCTTCGAGCCGCCGTGCGCGGCAAAGGCCGAGGTCGTCGCCGAGGCGCTCGAAGACCGGGAGCACCATGGCGGCGGCGCGCGCCGCCTCCTCCAGCCCGCCCTCTTCGCCGTGGAGGAGCCGGAGGAAGTGGCGCTGGACGAGCACATGCGCTGCCAAACGCGGGTCGTCAGCGGCGGCAGTGAGCCGCTCCGCCTCGTCAAGCACGCGCCCGGCATGGTCAAGCCGGCCGCTTTCGATCAGCGCGCTGCTTAGCTCGGCGAGCAGCGCGATTCGCTGTGGATCACCGGTGGGAAGGAGCCGGGAGACCCGCTCGAGCAGGCTGATCGCCGCCGGCAGGTCACTGCGGACAAGCGCCCGCCGCCCAGCTGCTTCGAGCCGTTCGGACGCCCGGGCGGCAAGCGACGCCGCAAGCGCGTCGCGCGGACCGAGCGCGATACGGTATTGAAAGGCCTGTTCGAGATGATAGCCGACGATCTCCTCGAACTCGCGTAGCCGGTCTGCGGCCGTTAGCTCGAGCCAAGCGGCGAAGCGTTCGTGGAGGTCGGCGCGCGCGTTCTTCGGCACGGAGCGATACGCGGCGTCGCGGATCAGGACGTGACGGAAGCGATAGGCGTTCTCGCCGGCGAACGATGGCGCCTCCGGGCGGATCAGATCCCGGCGGACAAGCGCGCGCAAGCCGTTCTCGAGGGCGTCGAGCACGGGGCAGGCAAGCTCGCTGACGGCGCTCCGATGGAATACTGCGCCTTCCACCGCTGCGGCCGTCAGGATGGCGCGCTCGAGGGACGGGAGGCCCTCGAGGCGGGCAGCTAGAAGCGCGTTGATTGTCGACGGCACCGGAAGCTCGGAGAGATCCGAGCGAGCGACCCAGCCGTCCTCATTGCGCCTGAGCAGCTCTTCATCAACAAGCATTGCCACGAGCTCTTCCGCAAACAGCGGGTTACCGTCGACGGCGCGCGTGATCCTCAATTCGACCGCCGGTGATAGCGGGAGTCGGTCGAGCAGATTTAAGATCATTTCGCGGGATTCCGCTTCACTCAGCGGTTCAAGCGCGATCGTCGTCGAATTTGGCTTCCCGCTTCCCCACCCGGGCCTCGTCTCGAGCAATTCTGCTCGTGCCGTGCCGACGACCATTATGGGGTAACCGTGCGAGAAATCGACGAGATGCTCGATTAGGTCCAGGAATGTCTGCTCGGCCCAGTGGAGGTCTTCCACCACGATCACCAGCGGTCGTTTTCGCGCCAACACCTCGAAAAGTCGCCGGACGGCCCAGAAAGTCTCCTCGCGTGTGCCTGGTTCTCCCTCTCCGAACCCAAGCAACTCAGTGACCCGCTCGGCGATGAGTTTGGCTTTGGCGTGTCCTGCGAGGATCTCTGCAATCGCGGTCACGGATTGCCTGCCGGGGTCCGCGCCCGCCGCTCGTACGATCTCCCGGACAATGTCGGCAAGCGGCCAATAGGTAATGGCATCGCCGTACGGCAGACACCGGCCGTGCGCGACAATCGTCTCGCTTGGAAGGCTCCCAGCGACTTCCGAAACAAGCCGCGATTTTCCTACTCCGGCCTCGCCCAGTACGGTCAGCAGGTGACAGGTTCTAGTGCTGACCAAGTCACCAAAAAGGGTCTCGATCATCGCGCGCTGGTGCTGGCGTCCGACGAACTGCGCCTCGAAGCGGCGTTGAAAGCCGGTGGCGCGGCCAATGATGTTCACCAGGGTAATGGCAGGGAACTTCTCGCCGTGCTTGAGCGCGCGCGGGCTGCTAGATTCCACAACAACGACGCGGCGCACCAGCTTATAGGTTGCCTCTCCAATCAGGATTTCGTTGGGAGTCGCGGCCTCCTGGAGACGCTTGGCGACACGCACAGCCTCGCCAGTGACGAATCGATGTCCGTGTCTGTTGATGCCAGTAAAGACCTCCCCAGTGTTGACGCCAATCCGATGAGCCAGTTGAACGCCCCAAACCGTCTCAAGCTCCTGGTTCAGGGTCGCAAGCGTATCGCGCATCTCGACAGCGGCGGATACGGCCCGCAGGGCGTCATCCTCGTGAAGCGTCGGCACGCCACACACGGCCATGATGTCGTCACCGGCGGACCCCTCCACTGTCCCACCATGCCGCTGGATAATGGAGTTCATTTCGTCGAAGTAGCGGGCGAGTAGGTTCCGGAGCGCCTCCGGATCGAGGGTCAGGCTAAGGCGTGAGGAATCTACGATGTCGGCGAAGAGAATTGTTACCGTCTTCCGAACGTCTTGCGCCGGCTTTTGCTCCGGGTCAGGCGCGGCCATCACAATGTCCTCGGCGCCGGTAGAACTTCGAACTCGGCCGCCTGATCTTCGCCATTCCTCAGACTCACATCGCTGCGGCGCCGGCCGGCTTTCAAGTTTGCCAGAGGCTCCGGGATGTTGAACTCCATGTGAGTCTTCGACTTGTTCAAGAGCTTGGCACGCTAACACCTGTTCCCGTCGCGCTCCAGGGAAAGCGTGACCGAAAGAAGCGCTCGACGTGTCGAGGGGTTGTCTCGGCAGCAAATGGGAAGGGGATTGTGGCCCTCATCACTATGTCTGCTGACTACCACGCCACTCTGCTTCGATTCCACGCTTCAGAGCGAGACACCCGCTTCCTCACACCGGCCGCGACGCTTCCGTCGCTGATGAAAACCCGGCCTCAACGCTTTTGACCCGCCAGGCCGGGCGATCGTCACGACTACACCGGGTCTCTCCGTCACCCGATTCTTGTGTACACGCGGCCGCTGGAGGAGGAAGATCGGGGATCGGCTCAGACAAATTTCAAGCGGCCAAGCCTGCATCGTTGCTGTCCTGACATTAAAACGGCTCCTTCCTTTTCATAAACGCTATTGTATGGGTACAATTCATTCAGCCTGTGCGGCAGGAGGAGCAAATGGCGAACGGTTTGACGCGGCGTCGTGTTTTGGCCACTGGGGTGACGCTCACCGCCGCCACCATCCCGGGAATGTTCGCGATAGCGCCTTCGGCCAATGCCGAGGAGCAGATCGAATCGGTCACGTGGGCGCTGTCCGGCTTCCCCGAAAAGCTCTTCATTCCGAATGCGTGGACCATACTCACCGGCGCGATCATGTCACTCGTCCAAGAAGGACTGCTAACGTTCGGCTATGATCTCGCGCTCAAACCCGCATCGGCCGATAAGTGGGAGCAGGTCGATCCGACGACCATCAAGTATCACCTACGGAGCGGGGTCAAGTTCGGCGACGGAAGTCCGCTGACAGCTGAGGATGTCGTCGCCACCTTCACGTATCACATGCGCCCGGAATCCGCCTCGCAGCTCGCCTCCTTCTACACTTCGGTGAAAGAGGTCGAGGCGACGGCTGCCGACGAGGTTACGGTGATATTAAAGGAGCCGAACGTCCAGTTCGCCTATACGCCCGCTCACATGGCGGGATTCGTCTTCAAGAAGGAACAGCTCGCAGACAAGAACATCGGAGCGCCCGAGGTTCTGCCGCTGGGGACCGGCCCGTATAAGCTTGTCAAATTCGTCCCCCCAGATCACGTCATTCTCGAAGCGCGTGACGACTACTGGGGAGGGAAGCCAGTTGTCAAACGGATTACCGTCCGGAAGATTTCAGACCCGCAGGAACGGCGTTTCGCGATGCAAAGCGGCGCCATCGACGGCGTCTTCGATCTCTCTCTCTCCGAGGTCGACCAGTGGAAGACGCTAACAAATGTCCAGATAGTCACGGCCCCGTCGCTCGGCGTATACGCGCTTACTCTCGATCATTCGGACCCGCCGTTCGACGATATCCATTTTCGCCGTGCCGTGGCCTATGCCGTGGACCGGGAGGGTTTGGTCAATGCGCTCCTCAAGGGCAACGAGAACGGCGAGGCCGCGACGGCATTGAACCCGCCCGAGATGTGGTCGGGGGTTCTGCCCATTAAAGAGGTCCGCGAGTTCTACGCTACCTTGTCGCCGAGCTACTCATTCGACTTGGCGAAGGCGAAGGCCGAGCTAGCAAAATCTCGCTATCCGGACGGCTATAACAAAACCATCATCATCCCCGCGTCGAACACCGATCCTTATATGGTGAACATTTTGCAGTCGGTGGTGGAGAAGCTGGGGCAAATCGGCATCCGTGCAACGATTAACCCGATGGATAACAACGCTTGGCTCGCCCAGTATTTTCTACACGAGGACCTTCCTACACGTAAGAAACACCCACTTGGTATGCAAATAATGGCATATTATCCGGACTTCGCCGACCCGGCTAACTATCCCACCCTCTTCTTCTCGAGTGCGAACGCTGTGAACGACGGGATGAACGGCTCGAACTTCAAGAATGCAGATGTCGATAGGTTCCTGAAGACTTCCAATGAGACAGCCGATCGGAAGGCACGTGCCGGTGCACTGAAGGAAGTGTTCAAGATCGCCAACGAGGATGTCGCGCTCGTGTCGATCTTCTGGCCCGACTCGGCGATGGCGATCAACAACAAGTACAAGCTCACCGGATACACCGCCTTCTGGTACAGTGTTCCATGGGCGTTGGGTCTCCGCCTCAAGTAACGGCTCGCAGGGCCACTTGGCGACTCGACATTGTTGATCTACGCCGAAGGGGACCGATGTACTCCGCTCGGCCAAGCGCAAGAACACAATGCGGGACTATTCAACGGGCCGTCGGGTCGAAGGTGGTCGCATATGCGCGCAGGGGGCATGGCGTCCGCGAGCGCGACCGCCAGCTTGACGCGTGGCGCCGCATGATCGGCTGGTTCGACGGCTGTCTGAGATTGCCCCGGTGACGGGCTCGAGCGTCTTCGCCCTCGTTATGCGGCGGTTCGCTGTGGCGATCCCGCTCCTTCTCATAATCTCCTTCGCCGTCTTTTCGCTAGTCCACATCGCGCCCGGCGACCCGGTTCGCTCCCTGCTTGGCGCGCATGCGTCAGACCCGGTAACGCTCGCAGCCATCCGCGAGCGTTACCACTTGAACGATCCATTTTTGGTGCAATACGGCAAGTGGCTGACGCAGGTCGCCCAAGGCGACCTTGGCGTTTCCATTCAGGGCAACCGGGCGGTGACGAGCATCATCGCGGATCGGCTCGGCGTAACCATCTTCCTGAGCCTGATGAGCACCGTGCTCGTTCTCGGCCTCGGCGTCCTTCTCGGGGCTGTCGCCGCCTTCCACCGCGGCACGTCAATCGACCGGGCGGTCGTCACCTTCGGGGTTCTCGGCGTCAGCTCTCCGGCCTTCGTCACAGGCCTTTTCCTTCTCTATGTCTTCGGCGCTCTCCTCCAGTGGTTCCCCATCTTCGGACCGGGAACGGGATTCCTCGACCGTGCCTGGCACCTGACACTTCCCGCGCTTGCGCTTGCGCTTTCGGTCATGGCGATCGTCGTCAAGATCACGCGCGCGGCGATGATCGAGGAGCTAGACAGAGACTACGTCATCTTTGCGCGGGCGCGCGGGCTGAGTTCGCCGCGGATTGCATTCGCTTACGTGCTCAGGAACGCCCTCATCCCCGTGGTCACGGCCGCAGGGCTTATCGTCGTCGGGATCGTCGCCGGCGCGATCTACGTCGAGGTCACCTTTTCCTTGCCGGGTCTCGGCGCTTTAACGGTCGATGCAGTCCAGAATCGCGACATCCCGACAATCCAAGGCGCCACCCTGGTCTTCTCTGTCTTCGTCGTGCTGGTCAACCTCACGATCGACGTGATCTATACGCTGATCGATCCGCGCGTACGTTTCGGCAGAGTCGAGTCATGAGCAGCCCGGCAAGCGGCGAGACGCGGGGAACGAAGCTGCCATGGCGCATTCCGATCGTCATTCTCATTGCCGCGCTGATTTTGACGGTGGTGGTGGTCTGCGCCGTCCTCGGGGATAAAGTCAGCCCCGATTCGCCTTTCCTCCAGAGGCTCAGAATTGGCGATACGCCGCCTTCCGCCACTCACATCGCGGGCACGGATCTTCTTGGCCGCGATATCCTGTCGCGCGTGATTTACGGGGCGAGGACAGCCCTGGTGGGCCCGGTCGTCGTCGCCGCTGGCGCTTTCGCGATGGCAACCTTGCTTGGCCTTGTTTCGGGCTATCTCGGCGGCCTGGTCGATTCGGCGATCATGCGCTGGGTGGATTTCATGTTCGCGTTGCCGGGAACCCTCGTCGCGATCGTTGTCGTCGGCGTATTAGGGGGCGGGTACTGGACCGCCGTCGTCGTTCTGATCGTCCTTTTCACCGGCCCTGACACGCGCATCGTAAGGAGCGCGGTCCTCGAGCAGCGGCCGCTTCCCTATATTGATGCCGCACGCACGCTCGGCATCTCGAAGACGCGCATCCTGTTCATACACATTCTCCCGAATGTACTGACGATTATCCTTGCCTACGTCGTCCTCGACTTCGCCTTCGCCTTGGTCAATCTCGCTGGGCTATCGTTCCTTGGCCTCGGCGTTGAACCTGGGGCGCCTGATTGGGGTCGCATGGTCTTCGAGAACCGCAATATCCTCTTCTCCAATCCGGTTGCGCTGCTGCTGCCCGCGGCAATGATCATGCTGACCGCGGTCAGCATGAACCTGATCGGCGACTGCCTGTTCGAGCGACTCGCAAAGTGAACACAGTCGAGATGAGCGGGGGTCAGACGCGTCCGCTCCTTAATGTGGAGGGGCTATCTATCTCGCACGGCGTCGTGCCCATTGCGACGTCCTTGAACATGGTCGTCGAGCGGGGCCAGACTATTGCGATCGTCGGCGAATCCGGATCCGGGAAATCGCTCACCGCACGAGCGATCGCCGGCATATTGCCGCGGGGCATAAGTGCCACAGGCGACGTCGTACTCGACGGGATCTCCCTGATGCGGCTTGCCGAGAGCGAACTCCGCAAGATCCGTGGGTTTCGCGTGTCGATGGTTATGCAGGATCCGTTCACGATGCTGAATCCGCTCATGCGAAGCGGCGACCACATTGACGAGATGCTGCGCGGCCGGCCCGAATTCGCCTCGCGCGCCTCGCGCGCGGCGGAGGTGAAACGCCGCCTCGCGGAAGTCGGCATCGCTGACGAGGATATAGCCCGCCGCATGCCATTCCAGTTGTCGGGCGGCATGTGTCAGCGCATTGCACTTGCCGCTGCTCTTGCTCGCGACCCGGAGCTGCTCATCGCCGATGAGCCCTCGACGGCGCTCGACGTAACGACCCAAGCGGAGATCATCACGCTCCTGCGTCGTGTCCAGCGCGAGCGACACATGAGTCTCATTCTCATTACCCACAACCTGCGGCTCGCGTTCTCGATCTGCCAACGGATCTATGTGCTTTACGCCGGATCGCTGCTCGAAGTCGGCGATGCCGCGGCCGTCGAGCGTCAGCCTTTCCATCCTTACACCTTGGGACTTCTGCTGTCGGAACCGCCGGCCGAGGTTCGCGTGACTCGGCTCGTCTCGATTCGGGGCTCCGTGCCGCGCGCGGCCGATGTTGTCGATAGCTGCGGTTTCGCCGACCGCTGCGACTGGGCGAAGCAGATTTGCCACGCCGGCAAGCCGCCGATGGCGCCTCGCAATGCGAGCCGGTTCACTGCATGCATCCGCCAGGACGAGATTCAGGGCGAGCTCGACGCTCTGCGCACGGCGGCTCTCTCAGCGGCGCCGATAACGCCGCGCCGGGGCGAAACCGAAGGGGAGCTCGTCCGCGTCGACGCGCTCGTCAAGACGTTCGTCGGCCGTCGAGGCTATCCTATCCGCGCGGTAAAGGACGTATCGCTGCGCATCATGCCCGGAGAGAGCGTCGGCCTCGTCGGCGAATCCGGCTCGGGCAAGACCACGATTGGGCGCTGCCTCGTCGGCCTTGAAACGCCTACCGCCGGCGACATCTGCATCGACGGCATACCGGCAGCGGATTTCGGCGCCATGGCGAAAGCTGACCGCGCCCGCGTTCGGCGGACAATCCAGATGGTCTTCCAAGATCCGTATTCGACGCTCAATCCGAGGCATAGAGTCGGACAGGCACTGGAAGAGGCGCTCGGCGCCTCGGGCAGCCCGGTTACGCCAGAACGGGTCGCGGCGTTGCTGATCGATGTCGGCTTGTCTGCTGCGTACGCTACGCGCCGTCCGTCATCGCTCTCAGGCGGCGAGCGCCAGCGGGTGGCCATCGCGCGCGCGCTTGCTGTCAAACCGAGGATTCTTGTGTGCGACGAACCGGTATCGGCCCTCGACGTCTCTGTCCAGGCGCAGGTGCTCAACCTCTTCAAGCGCCTGCAAGCTGAGCACGGGCTGTCATATCTCTTCATCACGCACGATCTTGCCGTCATCCGTCAGATCGCCGAGCGCATCTATGTCCTCTATCGCGGCGAGATCGTCGAGGAGGGGCCGACGGAGAGAGTCATCGGCACGCCTCAGCACCCCTATACGCGTCGGCTCATTGAATCGACCCCGCGCTCGGCCAGCCAATGCACCACCTGATGCAGCTCACCGGCATGGCTTCGATACGTCCCGGGCGCCCCGCGGTCTGTCCCGACGGATTTCCGCGTCCCGTCTCCAATACCGACCTTCCAATCTCCGGAATTTGCCGGTCGCCCGGTATGGGGTATTTGTGCGTGACCTACGGCAGCATTTCCGGGCCTAAGTGGAGGCCAGTTTAGATGTGGTTTTCTGTAGACTTAGCGCTTTGACGCGCTGTGCGCGATGAGGCCCCGCAACTGCTGCTCGTTCAGAACCCTGCCGTCTGGCAATGTGGCGGACACGAACCCCTTCCAGATGTTGCGGAGTAGCTCCTCGGCGGCGCTGATGAAGGCGCTCTCGGTTGTGTAGCGGTTCGTCCCGTCCCTATCCGTCTTGCGGTCGTAACTCTCGATGATCCATTCCATCTGCGATCCTTTCGCCTCCCCTAAGCGAAGCTCCATAAGCGAGTCGGGCAGCGGTTGGACACGTCAGGTCCGACAGGACGCAGTTGTCCACGGATTTTCCATCCTCCTCGACCGGGTTGCTTTCCGCGCAGCCGGTCGCAATTGTATCGAGGACGCCGTGCAGGCCGCCGAATGACGTCGGGCGAATGTGTTGTGTGCTTGAGCGCGGGCGCGATCTCAGACTTGGCGGACCTGAACTGCTTTTCGTGTTAGCCGAAATATTCCAAGTGCGCGCTGATGGACGCTCGATCTCGCGTTCCTGAGCAGTTCCGGCTTCCCAGAAGTCGGTTTCCCTGGAAACTCGAAACCCCGCTCCCGGCCGCATGACTGCACGGCGCGCCCATGACAACCGAAAAGAAGCAACCTCATGACAAACGATGTCCCAAGCGAATCGAACCGCGTCCGCCGCCTGTTTCGCGAGCGGTTTACGTTCCAGATTTCGGTCGATACTCCCCATGTGCCGCAGGGGCTTGCGGTGGCGGAAGCAGCGCTCAAGGCCGGCGTGACCATTCTGGAGCTCGGGACGCCGCTCCTGAAATACGAGGGCGTCCGCAACGTCGTTCCGATCTTCCGGCAACGGTTCCCCACGGCGTTGCTGCTCGCCGATATGAAGACCATGGACGGCGGGGAGGGGGAGGCGAACGCGGTCTATAGCGGCGGCGGCAACGTCATCGACTTCCTCGCCTTGGCGGGCGAGGCGACCGCGAGGGCGGTGTGCGCCGTGCGCGACACGTTCCGGCAGGCCTATCCAGCGATCCCCAGGCTCGCCTTCGCTGACCTCCTCATGCCCATGCAGGGGCCGGCCGGGCAGGCGGTCCAGACAGCGAAGCGCATGCTCGACGCCGGCGTGGACGGCGTCGGCATCCACCTGCAGTACGATGCCCGGCGGCTCGACCCCGCTTTGTTTCAAGGCAGCTACCTGAACGACGTGGCGTGCGCGGTTTTCGAGAGCGTGGGCGACAGGGCGTCCGTACAGGTGGTGGGCGGCCTCAGCGTAGAACAGGCCGTTGCCCTGGCCCGCAAAGGGCTGCGCGCCTTCGTCATCAGCGGCAATCTCGGCCTGCCAGACGCCAAGTCGCGCTATGGTCTGCCAGGCGACGAGATCAAACGACTCATCCGCGATTTCATTGACCAAGTTTCCGCCGCCGGTTGAGCGGGCCGCTTTTTGGCAGATGCCGTGTCGCTTGGCGGGTTCACCGGCCAAGTCCGCTCTGCGCGGATTTCCTCCCCGCGCCGCCTGTTGGCGGGGCCGGATCCCCGCCATAGAGACGGAGATTGTGGCGCGCTCCGTCTTTGCCGAATCCTTATGTCGGCTCCAAATCATCCGCATTGAGACCTTACGCGGCTCGGGCGACACTTCGACAGCTTAATGAGTTTCAGGAGGTTGACACGTTCAACCGGCCGCTTCGCCTCGCGCATGGCCCCGACGCGAACGGCGCTGACAGGAACACTGTGCTGCGCGTGGCGAGGAAAGCTGCGATCGGCGCGGCCGAGGCGTTCTGGCTGGCGCTGATCGCAGCGCTCGTCGCGTGGGCGGTGTCACCGAGCGCAAATCCATCGGGCGATCCGACGGCATCCTCCTCGGGCTGTGTGTCCGTCGGGAAGGGCGGCATGATTTGTGATGACTCCACAACCGCTGCTCGGAAAGTGGCGACCGAAAATGCCGGCCCGTGTCTCAGCCTCGGTAGGGGAGGCCGCTACTGTCCGTCCGCGAGATAAGATGACGCTCCGTTGATCCGACCAAGTTGATCACCGCTGATCGCAGCGTTTCTCGGCTTACTCCTCAGAGAAGAGGGCTTCGCAAAACTACATCAGCATGCTCTCCCGCCCTGACTTGGCGCTGCTCCGAATTACCCTCCGTGAAAGGACTGTTCCTGTGAGACCCCTTGTTCGCCACGTTTCCGTTGCCCCGGGCGCCGACGTCGGTCTGGACTATGACCGCGCCGGTGAACGCTACCGGGCCTACGCCGATGGCGATGTCGACAAGCTTTATGAGTTCGACGGGCAGTACGCCTATGGCGATCGTGAAATCTGGAGAATTCTGGGAAACACATTGAACAAGTTGCGCGCGAGAGGCCGGCGTGAACTCTCCGTGCTTGATCTGGGCTGCGGTCCAGGCACTTGGCTTCGACGCACAGTCGATTGGGCCGGAAAAATGGGCTTTACCCGGATCACAGCGCGTGGCGTCGACCTCGCGGAGGCGCAGGTTCGACGCGCTCGCCTCCTCTCACACGGCCTCGCGCGTCACGCTGGCGTGAGTCTGCGATTCGAGGTCGGCGATATCCGGGAGCGGATGCCGGAGCCGGATTGCAGCGTTGATATCTGCTTATGCCTGTATGGCGTTCTCAACCACCTTCCGGCCGACGACCTTTCGACTGTATTCGCTGAGGTGGCTCGGATTACAAAGGGCAAGTTCGTCGCCACATTTCGGGCGATCGGCAGCACCCCCACCATCTACGTGGACGGCGTGAAAGCCGCCAAGGCATACCATCAGGACAACGCGCACGGCCGGTTGCAGGTGGAGTTCCAGAACGGCGCGCAGACCTCCTTCCCCTCGCATCTCTTCAGCGCAGCTGAGATCCGGGCTCTCGCCACGCCTGCGCTCGAGATTGAAGACTTGAGCGGCCTGGACCTTTTCCATGGCCGCTTCGCGACCGACCCGGACTGGAATCCCGCGGAGGCGATGCCCGACGCCAACTTTATCCATGCGTTGCGCACGCTGGAGCGTCGCTTCCGCCGCAACCCGACTTTTGTCGATCACGCCACGCATCTCCTGCTGATCGCGCGTCCGAAAAGAAGCTGAGGCCAACGTTCGCGCCAAGTTCTGTGAGCTCCGTTTGGCGATCGACGCCGAGCTCTTTTGGCGACTCAAATCACCAGGTCGCAAATTTCCGTTCGACCGCCTTGAGGAAACGGACGCGGCGTTCAGGCGTCGTGTGATCCATGTCGTAACCCGCAAGATAGTCGCAACGCGCGCCCGGCGCGCAATTCAGACGCATGGAGCGTTTGAGGAACCGGCGCGGCGGGTCGCCCATCAGAAAGGTCGTCCAGCGGTCGCCGCCATAGGTGCAAACCGCGCCGAGCCTTTTGATGTTGTGCAGGCAAGGCACATACGAGCCGTCATCCTTCAAATTGAAGCTGACGCCCGGCAGGAACACTTTGTCGACGAAGCCTTTGAGGATCGCGGGGAAGCCCATATTCCAGACCGGAAAGGAAAAGATGAGGGCGTCGGATTTGAGCAGGCGGTCGACATGAGGCGCGACGCGGCCTCGATTTCCGGGGACATCGTAGTAGTCGAGCCTGTCCTGTCGCGTCATCACCGGGTCGAACCCTTCTGCGTTGAGGTCGCAATCGTCGACCTCGTGGCCGCGCGCCCGCAACGTCTCGACCACTTTCGCGTGCAGGCTGGCGCCGAAACTCGTCTCGACCGGATGGGCGAATAGGACCAGCACGCGCACTATGGTCTCTCCGTTCTGCAATGGGCCCTGCGTATCGGTTTCGTTGCGCCGGATCTTGCGCCGGACACGCCGGAGGCTCGCGGTGGGCGCTTTAATCCGAGCAGTGCTTTAAACATCGCTTTGATTCCGGCAATCAACAGTAACGCACGCCCGCTTTATTGAGCAACCGAGGTTGCACTAAGTTACGACAAACAAATGCCCAGAACGATTGTGACGGTGCGAGAACAAAAGTCCAATTCGTGCTGCGGCGCACACGATAATTTGTGACAAATCGTTGACATTGCACAGTCTAAACGTTGACCTTCGCGACCGTAAAAGATTTTTTTCGAGCAATGACACGTTGAGAACAAATTCGATTGGCATAAGATGCGTCACGGCCAAGCGAGAAGGAACGCTGCCCATGATCGTCCGAGAGATCGTCCGGACCTGCTCCAATCCGCACGTCGCCCGCGCGGCGGTCGCCTCGATCGGCGGTGACTTCGCACGACGCGTTTCGCGCGACGCGGAGAAGCGGAACCTAACCAGCGGCCTATTCGCCGCCGGCCTCGTGCGCCGCTTTTCGCGGGCTGCGGGCGCACGCGATTGGGAGGGCGTCGACGAGGCGACTCGTGGCGCTGACCAACCGATCCTTTCGGGCCTGAGATACATTCTCGAACACGGCGCCGAATTGGACGAGAGCGACGTCGATACCGAGATGAGCTGGCTTGCGTCGGCGCCATTGGCCTCCTGCTGCCCGGCCTGGCGGCATTGACAGGGTAGGCATAGGCGCCCCGATTGCTTCGCGCCTGATCGTCTGCTCCCGCTTGTGAGCGCTGCTGGCGCGGCGCACAATGCAAGGTCATGTATCTCGGGCTTGACTGCGGAACCTCAGGGCTCAAGGCGCTTCTGACCGACGAGAGCGGCGCGCCTATCGCGAGCGCCACTAAGGGCTATTCTCCCGACCGTCCGCGCGCCGGGTGGTCGGAACAGAACCCCGACGAGTGGGCGACCGCTATGGCCGGCGCGATCGCGGACCTCAGAAATAGCGCGGCCAAGGCGGTGGGCGCCCTGAAAGCGGTCGGCTTCTCTGGCCAGATGCATGGCGCCGTGCTTCTCGACCGCGCTGACAAGCCGATCCGCCCAGCGATCCTGCACAACGACGGACGCGCTTTTCTCGAGGCGGACGAACTGGCGCGTGACTACCCTGACTTGGCGCAAGTCGTGGGCGTGAAGCCGATGCCCGGCTTCACCGGGCCGAAGCTCAAATGGATCGCGAGGCACGAGCCCGGTAATCGGCGTCTGGTCAATTCGCTGCTGTCGCCGAAGGATTATTTGCGCCTCATTCTCAGCGGCGAAAGGGCGTCGGACATGAGCGACGCGGCGGGGACATGGCTCCTCGACGAGGCCCGCCGAGACTGGTCTCGGCAAGCATTCGCCGCGTGCGACGCGGACCTCGCGTGGGCGCCCCCGTTATTCGAGGGATCGGCGCCGGCGGGCCGGATCCGGCCTGAGGCCGCGGACGCGCTTGGCCTGCCGCGCGGCATGCTGCTCGCTGCCGGCGGCGGCGACGCAGCCGTTGGCGCGGTGGGCTTGGGCGCCATCGCGCCAGGCGAAGCGTTCATCTCGCTTGGAACCGCGACGCAGCTCATCGTCGCGACGGACAAATATATGAGCGCGCCGGAAAAGCTCGTGCACGCTTTCGCCCACGCGCTGCCAAACCGCTGGTACGCGATGGCGGCGATGCTCAACGGCGCCGGCGCGCTCGCTTTCGCCGGGCGGCTTCTCGGCGCGTCTCCGGACGCGCTCGACCGTGAGGCCGCTGCGGACTATCCTGGCCCCGGCGCGCTTCTTTTCCTGCCGTACCTCAGCGGCGAGCGCACGCCGCTTGACGATCCTTACGCGCGTGGCGTTCTGTTCGGCATGAGCGAGACGACGTCGCGCGCCGACGTCGCCCGTGCGGTAATGGAGGGGGTCGCGCTCACGCTTGCGGACGCGCGCGATTGTCTCGCCGCCGCCGGCGTCGAAATTGAGCGCGTCGGCCTCATCGGCGGCGGCGCGAAGAGCGCCTTGTGGATCCGCATGATCGCCGCCGCGACCGGCTTTACCGTCGTGCGCATGAAGGGCGGCGAGACGGGGCCGGCATACGGCGCCGCGCGCCTGGCGCGGATGGCTGCGACCGGCGAGCCGGCCGAAACCGTCTGCGAGAGGCCGGAGATCGCTGACGTGACCGAACCGAACCCGGAGCTCGCAGACCTCTTCGCGCGGCAGCGCGAGCGCTTCACGGCGCTCTATGCGACGTTGAGGAAGGAGTTCCGCCGATAGTAAAAATCCACTTTTGTTCCGATTGACAATGACATCTTCATCGTGTCGCATGGTGACTGAGGGGTTCCGCCCAACAATATTGTTTTACGGGTCGCGGTGGCCCCTAGTCATATTTCAGAAGGGGGAAAGTCGATGAAACGGGGACTTCTTTTAGCATCGTTGATGGGCGCGTCGTTTGCGGCGCTGACTATCGCCAGTCCGAAAGCTTATGCGTTGGACTTGACGGCGGCAGGCATAGCCGATGGGTTCAGCCTCAGCGAGTTTGTATCTGGTTTTGGGGGCGGGAGCGGAGGCGTTGGCCCGCTTGGCATGGGCGTCAACAGCGACGGCAATGTCATCGTTAATAACTTCCCGACCGGCCTCAATTATGTCTTCAAGGATGTCGACGGGCAGACGGTCGCCGGTGCTCTGAGCAGCACACCGAACCCTGGTTTTCCGCCCGCCTATGCCTTTTCGAACGGGTCGGTTTGGGGCAGCACCGGGTTTAGCCCGGCAAGCGGAAATCCGGCAGGCGCTCTCGTCAAACTCAACAATGACGGGACCGTCAACACGATATATGCCAATATTCCTGTTACGAATGGTCTATGGACGAATCCGGTCAACGGCCACCTATTGGGTGCGGGAGGGGACGGGATTATTGATATCGACGTCAGCGGGCCGACCCCAACATTTCGAGTCGTGACCAGTGCGGGCAGCGACGGTGTAACGGTCTCGCCGGACGGAAAAACTGTCTACAATACGGGCGTCACCGGTTTCGACATAGCCACAGGGGCCGTGGTCTACGGTACCTTCGGTGTAAGCGACGCGGATGGAATGGGCGTGATCAGCGGCGGAGCGTTGAACGGCGACATTGTCGTCAACTCTAACGATGGCTTCGTCGCCCTCCTTGATGCGGCGGGGAACGAGACGATTATAGCCGATTCGGGCTCTCGCGGCGATTACACATCTGCAGACCGAACTGACGGATCGCTCCTCCTCACCCAATCGGACTCAATCTGGCGCCTCAAGGTTGCAGGAGGGGTCATCGGCGGCGGCGGCCCGACCGTGCCGGAACCCTCTACCTGGGCGATGATGCTGCTCGGCTTCGTGAGCCTGGGCTGGTTGGGCTATCGCGGCCAAAAGGGCCGCGTGGCGTGGGCGGTCTGACACGCATGGTTGAGTGAGGCCGCGCGAAGCGGCCTCACTTTTTGATCTAGCGGACGCGAAAGAGCTGCTGCTTAGGCGAGACGCGGATCGCGCTCTTACGGCGTCGACGCCTCGATCATCAGAACGTCGAGAACAAACGAGCCGTCGGGCTCGATGGCGAAATACGCCTTGGTCTCCGCCGAAGCTGCGATTTGGAGCGCGCGGATCGCCTTCACATTCTCGTCGGGCGTCTGCATGCGCGCAATCCAGACGGGAAAGTCCATCCTGAGGCGCCACGTCCGGCAGACCTCGATGGCGAAGCCAGAGCGGCCAAGCGTGTCCAGCCATTGTGCGCTGGTGTAATCGCGAACATGCGAATGGTCGCGCAGCAATTCGATCGCCTGCAGATGCGTGTCGAAGAGCGCCTGGCCTGGAGCATAGACATCGACGAACGCCGCCCGCCCGCCGCGTTTGAGCGTGCGGCGCGCTTCGCGAAGCCCGGCGTCGAAGTCGCGCCAGTGATGTGCGGAGAATCGGCTGGCGACAAAGTCGAACGTCTCGTCCTCAAACGGGAGACGCTCGGCTGGGGCTTGAGCAGTCTCGATGTTGCCCAGCCCCTTTTCGCGCGCCGTCAGCGCGACCGCCGCCAACATTTCGGAGGACAAATCCGTGGCTATGACCCGTCGGGCGTGGCGCGCGAGAGCATAGGAGACATGGCCCCCACCCGCGCCGAGGTCGAGCGCCAGTTCGGCGTTCTGCGCGAGCGTTCCGATCGTCTCGAGGTCCGGCCCCTGACTGTGAACCGCGCTTTCGACATAGGCTTTCGCTCGAGGGCCGAACTGCGCCTCGACGACTCGCTCATGGGTCTTGCTCATCAATCGCTCCTCTGCGTTCAGGGGCTTTTGGCGTTTTGGCTTACACTGTTACAAGCTTGAATCTGATCCTATTATAACAGCTGCCATGCTTGAAGCGGATCAGAGACGTCTCCTGGGCGAGTTCGTACGCGCTCACCGTGAGCGTGTGCGGCCAACGGCGGCGGTTGGCCGGCGGCGAACCTCCGGGCTCCGGCGCGAGGAACTCGCCGCGCTGGCCGGCATCAGCGTCACCTGGTGCACGTGGATCGAGCAAGGGCGCGCGGTGCAGGCCTCCCCCGAGGCTCTCGGCCGCATTTCGCGAGCGCTCTCTTTGTCGCGCGCTGAACATGACTATCTGTTCAAGCTTGCAGGGCGCGTCGATCCGGAAGGATCGCGCGGGCCTTCTGCGGACGCGCCCCCCTCGCTGATCGCCGCCGTCAAAGCGATCGAATACCCGGCCTATGGCCTCGACCGCCTCTGGAACGCGTGCTGCTGGAACGAAGCGGCGGCGCGGCTCTTTCGCGGCTGGCTGGACGCCGATTGTCAACGCAACCTTCTGCGTTACGTGTTCCTCGAGCCTTCCGCTCGCGAGCTGATTCCCAACTGGAAGGACAGGGCGCGGCGGCTGCTGGCCGAATTCCGCGCGGACTTCGCGCGCACTTTTCGCGACGCTCAGGTCAAGATATTCGTCGAGACGCTCCGAGCCGAGAGCGCCTTCTTTGCAGAAGCGTGGGATCAGCAGGCCGTTCAAATCCGTGAAGGCGGGCTTCATGCGTTCAATCATCCCCACGACGGTCCCGTGAGCTTCATCCAACACACATTCGCCCCGGCGGAGCGGCCTGACTACAAACTTGTCATCAACACGCCCGCCGATCGTTGAGGGCGAACCGGCGATTCTCCGACCGAGGCCATTCGTTCGTGTCAGTCGCGCCAAGTCGGCGCGCGCGCCTCGTTCGCTCCATACCTTGAGAAATCGTAATGCGCTGGCCAATTTCCGGATAGGCGGGAAGTCGCATGGTCGCTCCATCGATCGCTGAAGGCGGTCAACTAGCGAATTTGGAGCGAACTCAATGTCATTCTCCGGTCTTGCGACCCCCCAAGGGCGGCGCAACACGATCCTTGCCTCGGTCGCGGTCGCCGCTCTTGGCGTCGCAGGCGTCCTCGGCGAGAGCGCGTTCACCCCGACTCATCCCGCATATGCGGCGGCCGTCTCCACCGCCGACCTGCCGCAGAACGCCCCGTCGTTCGCGCCGCTGATCGACCGCGTCAAAGCCTCGGTTGTGTCGGTCAAGGTCAAGATCGCCGCTGAAGACGGCGAAGCGGAGGGCGCGTCCAGCCAGATGGACAATCTTCCCCCGGAAATCCAGAAGTTCTTCAAGCAGTTCGGCGGTCAGCCCAATGGCGGCGGCGCCCCCGAGGGCAAGCATCCCATGATGATGGGCGAAGGCTCCGGCTTCTTTGTTTCGGCTGACGGCTACATCGTCACCAACAATCACGTCGTGCAGAAGGCCAAGACCGTCAGCGTCACCACGCAGGATGGCAAGACGCTTGACGCCAAAGTTGTCGGCACCGACCCGAAGACCGACCTCGCGCTCATCAAGGTCAATGAGGCCGGCGACTACCCCTTCGTTGCGTTCTCCAAGGAAACCCCACGCATCGGCGACTGGGTGGTGGCGATCGGCAATCCTTATGGCCTCGGCGGCACGGTGACCGCGGGCATCATCTCGGCTGAAGGCCGCGACATTGGCGATGGGCCCTATGACCGCTTCCTGCAGATCGACGCCCCGATCAACCGGGGCAACTCAGGCGGCCCGACCTTCAACATGAAGGGCGAAGTCGTCGGCGTGAACACCGCCATCTATTCGCCGTCGGGCGGCAGCGTCGGCATCGGCTTTGCGATCCCCGCGACTACGGTCGATAGCGTCATTGGCGCGCTCGAGCACGGCGGTGTCGTTCCGCGCGGCTATCTCGGCGTCAACGTCCAGCCGGTCACCGAAGATATGGCCGAGAGCATGGGAATGAAGACGGCCAAGGGCGCAATCGTCGCCGAGGCGATGTCGGGAACCCCGGCCGCTGAGGCAGGTCTCAAGGCCGGCGACGTGATCACCAAGCTCAACGGTCAGGTGGTTGATGACGCGTCTGACCTCACTCGCCGCATCGGGTCGTTCAAGCCCAGCGACAAGGTCGAACTGACCTATATGCGCGACGGCGCTGAAAAGACGGCTCAGATCACGCTGGCCGATCAGAAGAACGAGAAAGTGGCCAAGGCTGACGGCTCGCAAGCGAAGGATCAGGGCGCGCTCGGCATCCAGATCGCCCCGGTCAAGGACGGCGACAAGGGCGTCGCCATCGTCGGCGTCGATCCGAATGGAATGGCCGCGGAGCAGGGTCTGGCTGAGGGTGACATCATCCTTGATGTCGCAGGCAAGCCTGTGTCGAGCCCCGCGGACGTGAAGGCCGGAATCGCGAGCGCGAAGAGCCAGGGCAAGAAGGCGGTGATGATGCGCATTCAGACCGCCGACGGCGCCCGCTTCGTCGCTGTCCCGTTCCCCAAGGCGTAATCGAATCCTACGCCCGAGGGGATGGGCGGCGGCGCGCCGGCTGGGAGGGTGGCGCGCCGCCGTTTGACATAAGATCGCTTCAGCTGGATCGACGTCAGAAGGCGCCCCCGTCACTCAAGAAAATGAAGCGCGCGACTCGATGTCGCGCGCTTTTTCACGTCGTTCTTGTCCGGCTTGCGCGTCACCAATCGGGGCGCCAAAGAACCAACCTGCAAACGGGCGGCGGCGACTGGCAAGCCCAATTGCTTAGCACAGACCAAGGCCGGCCCGACCTCGCCGGCGTAGCGTTGTTCCAGCAATTCGTGTGTTGAAGCAACCGTTCGAACCAGCGCGGGTCCGCCGGAATGCGGACCCCCCGGTGAACCAAGGTATTAGAGCTCCAAACCAAGGCGCTACAGCCGTCATCCGCTCAGATGCACCGGCAATCCGCACGCTTAATAGAATGAGGCGAGCGACACGCGTAGCGTTGCGGCTGTAGGGGCTCTGTCTCGAAGTTGCGGCCCAGAGCCAGCCAATCAGCGTGTCGTTCTAACCAAACGAGGACATCATGAAACGCCTCATTGCCGCCGCGCTCGCGGCGGGTTGCCTTGTTTCGTCTACTCCCGTTTTCGCCGCCGACGACGAAGCGGGCGCATTCGCCAAATGGTTAGGTCCGGATGCGCCGGAGTGCGTGCCCGTCTCCGCGATCAAGTCGGCCGCTACGGTGACAGAGCTCACGCCAGAACAGTTCCAGTTCGCGCGCGCGCTCTACATAGCGGTTCCGCCAATCTCGCGAAAACTGCCTCCGGGCGATCGTGCGATCATGGCAAGCTCCGGCGGCGCCGCGATGGTCGCGCTTGTCGCTGACGGTCAGGCCTGCGCGCGGTTTCTCGCCCCCGATTTCATCAAAACGATGCTGATTGAGGTGGGCCAGGGAATGACTGTCGGGGTGGGCACACCCCTGTGATCGAGCGGAGTCTACTCGAGGATTAGAACGCGCAACATCTCCCACCTCCGCGGGTTCATCGGGTTGCGCCATCGTCGCCGAAGCAAGGAGTCTGGTTTGATGTCTAACGTCGAAACGCTCTTCGTTTCCTGGCCGATTGGCGTCGCGCTCTCCAGCTGGTTGTTCTTCGAGATCACGAAGCACGGCTCGCGCGTGGAGCAATTGGTTGTGCGCCGTCGGGTCGATGCGAGATCAATTTCGCCGAAATATGGAGCTTTGTCCGATGCTCGACCTCGACGTCCTTAATCCCTTCATCCTCTGGCCGGTCGGCATCGCGCTTGGCGGTTTGTTGTTCTTTGAGGTTGCAAAGCGCACCTGCCGGGTTGATCCTATGCCCCGTGGTGTCGAGGCTAGATCAAAGGCGATAGGACCCGAGCGGCTAGCCGCAAATGCTCCGCTCCACCCGGCGAGAGCGCCCTGGCCAAGCCGACCTGCGGAAGCTCAACGAATATTTGCTGGGAACGCGCGCGGCTGGTCCATCCCGTTGGCCAACGTCAACCCGACCCGATGCGAGGCGACAGTGATGGTCAGCATCCGCGTGATTGGCGAAGACGACACCATCGTCTTCGCCAGCGGCCAGGCCGAGTTCGATCTCGACGGGATGACTTTGGTGACCCCGCTAAGGCCGGGTGCTGGCTACGCTGAGCCGTTCGTCACGATCATCGATCCGCAAGAAAAGGTCACCACGGGCGTAGCCGGAATTTAACGGCAGTGGCCCGGCGGCGAGCCCGCGCGCCGACCGCGGTCTCAGACGCATCGCACGCTTCAGGTCGGCTTTGCCTGGCCGGCGCCGGTGGCGCCCCCCGCACCGGCGTTCATGAAAGTCCTCGCTCGAACTTCGCAATTAGCGCGGCCAAAGCGTCCGGCTGCTCGCTCGTGGTGAGGTGCCCACCAGGCAAACGCTCTATCTGCAGACCGCAGACTGAGCCCAACCGTTCTTGCGAGAGGTCTATCTGCCGGCGCTCGAAGGGATCTCCGGCGCTGCCGCCTACAAGGAACGGAAACTGACCGCGATACACCGTGAAGAGACGCCCGAAGTCTTGGCGGTCGCCTTGCGCCTTGTGATCGGCCACGAAGCCAGCTCCCGCAGCGAGGTAGAACAGGCCATCATGGCGGTTCATGGCGTTGTGAAGCTCGCGAACCTCGGCGTCCGTAACTTTATAGCCGTTAGACCACATCACCCCCGCCAGTAGCTTGAATAGGGTAAAGGATCGTCCCAGACGCCGGCGAGCCCGGTTGGGGAGGCGGCGCAAGATCGGTGTGGTGAACCACGGATGAGAGTGACCGTCCGTGAAAAGGCCGCCATTGAAGATGAAGACTCCCTTTATTGCAGGGCCGCCCACTGGATCGCCGCGCTCGGCGCGCTCAAGCCGGCGTCGCAAGTGCTCCAAGACGACGAGCGAGGAAAAGTCAAAGGCGACCAGCGTTGAGGACTGGACGTTGAACGCGCGCCAGAGCGCTTCGGCCAGGTCGGTGCGTTCGGCGGTGGAATACGCATAGTCTTTGGGCTTGTCGCTGTCGCCCATGCCGATATACTCGACGAAGAGTTTCGGCATCTCAACCGCATTCGGCAAATGCTGCAGAACTTTCGCCCACCCAAATGAGCCGTCGGGATATCCTGGGAGGAAGGTCACGGCGTGAGCAAGATGTCCCTCCCGTCTCAGAAAAATCTTTAGCGGCGCGTCGGGCGTTGTGGCGGCGCGAGTTCGTGGGTCGTATCCGACGCGCTCGCCGCCGGCGAACCAAGCTTGGGCGGAGGGCGTTCCGCGGATCTCTTGGGCGGCCGCGGCGCGCATCGTATTGGACATGTTGGAGAGGTCCTCCATTGGTCAATCTCCTGATGAGGCCGCCGACTGGAGCGGCATTGCTGCTGCGTCGAATCCGATCGAGACAGCGCCGGGAGGATCGCCATGTTTGCTCGGCGGCGACGCTCGCGCGGCGCTCCCGCGGCGTAGCTTCCTGTCACGCCGCTTTCGCCCGATGCTCGTTTCGCCACGCAGGCGTCGTCGTCGCGCCTTCCGCCTTGGCGAGGCGGGCGAAGATCACGACGTGCAGGAACAGGAGACAGGGCACGAGAAAGCCCGGAATGATGAGCCAGGGCAAAGCGGTCATCGGCGAAGAGTCGGGGGGTCCAACGAATACCTGAAGCGGACCCGGCGCCGACAAGGGCCCGAGCGTGAGAGCGATGACGAGGTCCGCGACCCCGAGCGCGTTCCACAAAAGCGCAAGCGGTCGCACCCGCGCGCCGAATTGCGTAACCGCCCAGGCGAGCGGCAGGGCGGTCGCGCCAATGAACATATCGCCCCACCCCGCGCTCGGCGCAAACGGCGCGGGAAGGCGGCCCTCGGCGTAGAGAACGATGAAAGTGAACCCGAGCAGACGGATCGCGTGGAGGGCGATGAGCGCCGGCAAGGGCATTGTGGCCATCGCATTTCGCACAGAGGGTAGAGCGAAATAGGCCCAAACGAGCGCTGCGATGGGCAAAACGACGGCGAGGCCGAGAGCCGGCGCGCCCAAACCCGCGGGACTGAGCGCGCCCGTCGCGCCGAGCGCCAAAACAAGGACAAACCATGCGCCGAGCGCGACCAGAACGCTGGCGCGGCTCCGCGCAGTTTCAGCCATCGCCAACGACAGAAAACCTGCAACAATCGAGGCGCTGATCGTCAGTTCAGCGGTGGATAGGATGTCGAACATGCTGACCTCCTTATAGTGTAGCTACACGTATCTGCGAAAAATTTTAGTCTACGGCTCTCCTCGGGATCCCGCTGCCGCCGCCAAAGCCGCGGCCTGCGCTTTCTTCCAGAATGGGAAGGCGCGTCGCGCGGCCTCTTCGCCGGCCGGCGTGATCGCCGCCTTGCGGACGCGACGGTCCTCGCCTTCATGGATTTGAACGAACCCGTCGCGAACGAGACGACTGAGATTGCGGGTCAGCGTGGTCCGCTCAAGACCCTGGAATTCCGCGAGGCGCGTGGTCGGAATAGGGCCGGTTTGAACCAGCGTCGCCAGCAAGGTGAACTGCGTGCCTCGAACGCCAGACCCTCGCATTGCCTTCTCGAAGGCGCGGGTCAGATCTCGGCTCCGGCGGCGCGCAGCGGTGCACAGGCATTGCCGGCAGGCGACGAAGTCGACTTCTTCACGCTCCATATTACGTGTGTATACACCTTTATTCGAACCGTCAAGGCACAATCTCGTCGGTCCATTGAGCCGCGCTGTCTTAGCCTTGTCGCCCATTGAGCGGGGCGGCTTGAGCCGCCGGTGGGATCGCCCGACGGCAAGCCGATCCCGGTTACGCGCCGGGACCGCGCTCGCTGAGACCCTTGAACTCTTCCCGGCTGCGCGGGTGATCCCGAGGCCTCAAGGCCAGACCGCGGTCGTCGTTTTTCTTTTACAAACTATAGTTTGGGTGAGTCTAACCAATTCAGGCCACGTCAGCAACGAAGGTATAATACGCGTATACAAAGCAGCAAATGACCATCGTAAGAGTACGGCACTATAATCAATCTTACCGGCGTACCGGTCGCGGCTCCTTTTAACCAAGCGGTCCGCGCATCAACCCTGACCCGCGCGAATCTGATCGTTTGCGGGTTGCACATAGGAGCTAAGAGAATGAAACAGTTATTCGCCATAGTCTTGTCGACGGCGGCGATTTGTGCCTTCGCATCTGCAACGCCAGCCGCCGCGCAGGATACGCAGGATCAGACACCGTCTGTGCAGCAGTCTGATCGCACTCAAGCATATACCGCCAGTTCGGCCGACCCAGCCAATGACGGCTGCAAGGTCATTGAGGAGTCCAGGGCCGAGGGCGGGCATCCCCAGGAGACGGTCGTCTGCCCCTCAATCCCGTGACCGACCTGTCGCTCAACCCAAGCGCCGCCCTCACAAGGGCGGCGCGAGGTTCAATATCAATCGACCCTCATCCGTTACCCCGGGCGCTTCTGCCGATCCGGATCCGAGTGAGCCGGTGCCGAGCGGCTAGAGGGTAAACTGCGCGCCCAGATGGCCCGACCCTCGCATCGCCTTTTTCGAAAGCGCGGGCGAGACCTCGGCTCCTGCGGCGTGCAGCGGTGCACACGCATTGCCGGCAGGTGAAAAGTCGACTTCACGCTCCATATTACATGTTTATACACCTTTATTCGAAGCGTAAAGGCTAATCGCTCTGAGCTTGTAGAGTTCGTCACTAGACGAAATCATTGGGCGATTACCCCGCACGGCGGCGCCGTCAATTGCGGGATAATCGCCAACCATGCGGAAGGGCTAGAGCCGCTTTAAGGGACGCGGGTGAACCTTGTAAGACATTTCTTGCAGAAAATCAGAAATCAGGCTAAACTTGCCCTATGAACAATCCTGCGCCTCCACATTCCAAAGATCAGTGGTTCGCGTCTCCACGCTCCAAACACGAGGGGAAAAGCGCGAGGAAAAAATTTCTAGCGAAAATCCCGTGTAAGTCATTGATAAGTCTCGATTCGGACGAGAGAATCCAAGGAAATCCAAGATAATCCAACACCCTGAAACAAGGGATTTCGCTGCGAAACAGCCAGGCGCCAAGATAATCCAAACTTACCGCGCCTGTTCCCAGCCGCCCTCGTCGCTTTCGCGCCAATAGCTGATCGTGCGGCCCTGGTCCTTGAGCCGCCGCCATTCGCCACGCGCCTGAGCAAGCGCCGCCTCGTCGCGTCCGTCGAACATGAAAACGACGAGATCGAACGCGTCGTCCGCCTCGCTGGTGTCAGCGCCGGAAAGCCTGACCAGCATGGTTGAGGCGTTGGGGTTCTCCAGTTCGCTCGTCAGAAAGATCGGCTGTTCCATCGGATCGCCGTCACCGGCGGCGCCATGCGGGAGAAAGCTGGCGTCGTCGTAGGTCCACAGCCGCTCGTTGAGAGCGGCGACCATTTCCTCCGACGAGGCGCGCACGAGGACGCGTCGGCCCTCCTCCAGCGCACGCTCGAGCAAAGGCGGCAGCGCTTGGTCGACCCGTCGCTGTTCGAGATGGTAAAAGCGGATCTCCGTCACTGGCCCGCTGGGCCGACAATGACGAAGGTGCGGTCGGAGCCGCTCGCCATAAGCCCGAGGCTCACGCCGCCGGGCACGTGCTCTTCAGTCTTGCCTGCGACATAGACGTCGCCCCGCTCGCGCGACGCGGCGAGATACTCTCCCGCATCGCTGTTCATACCCCGCAGGACGCTGCGACTCTTGGCCGCGTCCCACCCTAGCGCCGCCTTCAGGGCGGCCGCCTGAAAACGCTGGAAATTCGTGGTCGTGCGGGCATTGGCCGGTTCGCCGATGCGCGCCTCGAAGCGCAGGAATTGATCACCGCGACAAGAGAGGGTCCCGTCGACGTCCACTTTGGTCGTAACGTCGAACATATCCGAACCTGAGCGGGTCCGAGATACGACGACAGCGCGCCCCAACTCGACCTGCATGTCGCTGGCTTCGGCCCGTAGGCTGCTTGAAAAGGCGTCGCATCCCGCGATCGCCCACGCCGGGCCAACTGAGGCGGTCCAGGCGGCGGCAAGCGCGAAGATCGTGGACCGAATCCGCATCCTGACCCCTTCCGCCCGATTCTCGAATCAATTCGTCAATGAGACCCTAATCCTCGTAGGAGTCGGCCATGAGACGATTGAGGAGACGCACGCCCCAGCCCGATCCCCAGGACTGATTGATGTCGGAAGGCGGCGAACCCATGGCGGTGCCTGCGACGTCGATATGCGCCCACGGCGTCTCCTTGACGAATCGCTGGATGAACTGCGCCGCAGTGATCGAGCCGCCGTGGCGGCCTCCGGTGTTCTTCATGTCGGCGAATTTGGAATCGATCATTTTGTCATAAGCTGCGCCGAGCGGCATGCGCCAGACCTTCTCGCCTGACGCCTCTCCCGCGGCGGCGAGTCGTTGGGCGAGCTCGTCATTATTGGAAAAGAGTCCGGCCACCTCGGCGCCGAGCGCGACAATGATGGCGCCGGTCAGCGTCGCAAGGTCGATCATCGCTCGCGGGGAATAGGTCTCCTGCGTGTACCAGAGCGCGTCGGCCAGAACGAGCCGTCCCTCGGCGTCCGTATTGACGATCTCGATCGTCTGGCCCGACATGGAGGTGATGATGTCACCCGGCCGGATTGCGTCGCCATCGGGCATGTTCTCAACTAGGCCGACGATGCCGACCACGTTGACCTTTGCTTTGCGCGCGGCGAGCGCGTGCATGAGCCCGACGACACAGGCCGCGCCGCCCATGTCGCCCTTCATATCCTCCATACCGGCTGAGGGCTTGATCGAGATCCCACCGGAATCGAAACAGACCCCCTTTCCCACGACGGCAATGGGTTTTGTCCGTTTTGACCGCGCCCCGTTCCAGCGCATCGCGACAAGGCGGCTTTCGCGCGCCGAGCCTCGTCCGACCGCGAGCAGCGCGTTCATCCCCAATTTGCCCATCGCTTTCTCGTCAAGCGTTTCCACGGCGACGCCGAGTTTCTCCAACGCTTTGGTGCGCTCAGCGAATTCCACAGGAAAGAGGACATTGGGCGGCTCGTTGACCAGATTGCGCGCCAGCTCAACGCCTTCAGCGACGGCGAAGCGCTCCTGTGCGGCTGCGCGCGCGGCGACAGCGTGGCTCGACCCGATGACGAAATCGGGCGTTTCGACGCCGTTGTCCTCCGAGTCCTTCTTACGTGTCTTGTATTTATCGAACCGGTAGCCGCGCAGGCGAAGGCCGAGGGCAAAATCGGCCGCCGCCGAGCCGTCCCACGTCCCCGACGGCGCCTCGAAGGCGACTTCGACCCGCTTCGCGCCAGTCACTTTGCCGAAGATGAAGCCGCCAAGCGTCATGAAGTCGACCGGGGCGTTGTCCTTGCCCGGAGCGACGCCGACAACCACCAGCCGGGATGCGTCGAGGCCGGCGGGCGCCAGGATGTCGAGTGCGCTGTGCTGGGCAGCGCGAAAGTTGGACGCCTTCGCCGCGGCGCGGATGAGTGGTTCGAGATCGCCGAACTGCGCCGTCACTGTGGGAGCAGGTTTCATGTCGGCCCCAACGAAGACCACCAGCGCGCTGCCTTTGGGGGCGGACAGGGACCCGAAGGCAATCTTAACCGATCCGCTCATAACCGACGCGTGTCCTTGTCCGGATTTGACGACGTGAGGCCAGCCGACAGGGTGTCGCCGGCGGCGGGCGCCGACATATCAGGGGGTTTGCCGCGCTCGTCAATAAGCCGCCGCGATTGGGCGACACATTTGAGCCGGTTCGGTCAAACATCGCCAGCCGGAGCAGGTCTGTCTTGCAACGAAAGGGCACATGGGGCAAGCGCTGCACCGGGACGGCGCGCGCTGATGCGTGCTCGTCGCATCTTCGGACGACGCGGCCGCGATGATCCAGATTGAACGCTATTTGCTGAGGACGGCGACGACAGCCTGTCTTTCAGGCCTGGTCGTCCTGACGGGAGTCGTGTGGGTAACCCAGGCCCTGAGGCAGATCGATCTGATCACCACCAAAGGCCAGACCATTTTGTTGTTTCTCTTGATCACGGCGCTTGCGCTGCCCTCGCTGGTCGCCTTCATTGCGCCGGTGGCGCTGTTTGCCGGTATCCTTTACACCCTCAACAAGCTCAATGGCGACAGCGAGCTCGTTGTCATGGCCGCTTCGGGCATCTCGCCCGCTCGGCTATTGCGCCCGATGGCGGCGCTCTCAGCAGCCGTGTTTGCGGTCGTGGCTGTTCTCTATATCCAGGTTCTGCCTTGGAGTTTCGGCGCGATCGAGAATCTGACGACTTTCATTCACGCAGATTTCATTGCCAACTTTGCCCGTCCAGGCGCTTTCTCCCAACTCGAACAAGGGTTCGTATTCCACTTTCGTGAGCGCACGCCCGACGGGGCTCTTCACGGCGTGTTTATGCAGGATCTACGTGATCTGACAAAGGTCACGACGTACATTGCCGAGGCTGGAAAAACGGTCGATCGAGACGGGGCGAGCTATCTTCAGCTGTCCAAGGGCGTCTTGTTGCGGCCACAGTCAGCCGGTGACACGTCGATGGTGACATTTGACGACTACACAATCGATCTGTCGCAGTTCATGCACGCGGTCAGCGCAATCAAAAGACCGCGCGAGCGCACGACAGCGCAATTGATGGCGCCGGACGCCAAGGATCAAGCGGATCCAGCCCTGTTTGGCCATATTCGCAGCGAACTGCTCGACCGCCTGGCCAGCCCGCTCTACGCTGTTGCGGGCGGTCTCATCGCTTTTGCGGCGCTTGGAGAGGCGCGGACGACTCGTCAGGGACGAGGCGTTGCGATCGCAGGAGCGGTACTCGCGTTTGCCGGCGTGCGCATGCTTGGGATTGCAGCCACGACCCTCGCCGTTGGCGTGCCGTCTGCCTCCGCCTTCGTGTGGGCGATTCCGGTCGCTGCCTGCCTCGGGGCTCTGGCGCTGATCTTCCGGCGAGCGATTTTAGCGCTTATCCGGCCGTTCGCAAGGATCCCGGCGTGATCGGCCGGACGCTGTCATTCTATCTCGCCGGCCGCTTCGCCCGCTCGGTGATCGCCGCTTTCATGGTGGTCTTCGTTCTCATTTACGCCGTCGATCTCATAGAACTCCTGCGTCGGTCGGGCGATTCTCAGCGTGCAACCGGAATTCTCATGGCCGGCCTGTCGTTTCTGCGAACGCCGACGGTCGCCGAACAAGCGTTGCCCTTCGCGGTTCTGTTTGGATCCATGATCGCGTTCCTGAATTTGTCGCGCAAAATGGAGTTGGTCGTCGCGCGCGCGGCAGGGCTGTCTGTCTGGCAATTCCTGACCCCCCCGCTCACCGTGATCGTCCTCATCGGTGTGCTGTCGGTTGTCGCCTACAACCCGGCATCAACATGGATGAAAGAGAGATCGGACGACATCGAGAGCAAAGTGTTCGGGGGCCCCGCAACGGGCTCGATGGGGATGTGGATTCGGCAGAAGAGCGTCGATGGTCAGGCGGTTATTCGCACCGGCGGAAGGAGCTTAGGCGGCACTCAGTTCAACGCAATCGAGATTTTCAACTTTGACGACCAGGGTAATTTTGTTGAACGGTTGGAAGCAGCCTCGGGCGAGTTACGCCAGGGTTATTGGGTGCTGCACGATGTCGTGGCGGTCACTCCGGGTTTCGAAGCCCTTCGCGTTTCTACCTACCTCTTGGCGACGAATCTGGATCGCAGGGAGGTCGCCCAGGCGTTTGTCGCTCCTGAAACCGTGTCGTTTTGGCGGCTGCCCGGGCTCGCCGAACAGACCGCGCGCGCTGGATTGGACCCGACGGCTTACCTACTGAAATATCAGGAGCTTCTGGCGCGCCCGCTGATGCTGGCGGCGATGGTCCTGGTGGCTGCTTGCTTTTCGTTAAGATTCTTCCGAATGGGCGGGATCGAATATATGGTTTCCGGTGGCGTCGTGGCGGGGTTCGTGCTTTATGTCGCGACCAAAGTGGTCAACGATCTCGGCGGTGCGGGATTCCTCAGCGCCTCCGTAGCGGGGTGGTCGCCCGGGATCGTCGGCTGCATGTTTGGCGTGTATGTGTTGCTGCAACAAGAGGATGGTTGATGGGGTTCGCCGTCAGCTCTCCCTTTGAGTTCAATTCCCGCCGGAAGCGGGCCGCGAGGATCGCACTGTCGCTGGCGATCGCGGCGGTTGCGGCGTGCGTACAATTGTTCGCTGGACCGACGGCCGCACAAACGCCTCCCCCCGCCCAGTCCACGCAAGCCAAACCGCAGGACAAGCTGGTCATCGACGCGGATGAGCTTGTCTACGACAAGGACAAGAATACGATCTCGGCCGTGGGTTCAGTTCAGCTGTTCTATGAAGGCCGAGTGCTTCAGGCCGACCGCGTAACCTACGACCGCGCCAGCAAGCGCGTTTACGCGGAAGGTCACGCCAAGATGACGGACGAGCATGGCAACATCGTCTACGGAAGCCGGTTCGCGCTTAGTGATGATTTTCGCGACGGTTTCATCGACAGCGTGCAGGTTCTGACGACCGACAAGACGCGCTTCACCTCCCCGCGCATCGAGCGCTCAAACGGCGATGTCACGGTGCTGCAGAAGGGGGCCTATACCGCCTGTGAACCGTGCAAGGACCATCCGGAACGGCCGCCATTCTGGCAGGTGCGCGCAACCAAGATCATCGAGAACCAAACGACACATACGATCTACTACGAGGACGCTCAGCTCCAGTTTTGGGGCTTTCCCGTATTTTACATGCCCTATTTTTCCTCGCCTGACCCGACCGTCAACAAGCAAACTGGCCTTTTAGCGCCGTCGCTCGTTTCCGGGGGCGATCTCGGCTATGGCATGAGCTTGCCCTATTTCATCAATCTCGCGCCCAACTATGACCTCACGCTGACCCCGACTTTTCTCTCGAAGCAGGGTTTGTTGGGGGAGGTCGACTGGCGCCAGCGGCTCTCAAACGGCACGTATAGCATTCGTGCGATCGGAATCGATCAAGAGCAGCCCGGGGCATTTCCGGCTTCTCCGTTTGGCGCGGGAGACACGCGGCTGCGAGGCACGATTGAAAGCAGCGGCAACTTTTTTCTCAATGACATGTGGCAGTTCGGCTGGAACGGCGCATGGTTGAGCGACAAATTCTTTCTGAACGATTATCGGTTGCAGGGCATCAACTTCGACACCTTCTATTTCCAGGACATCATCTCGTCGGTCTATCTGCGCGGCCAAAGCGCTCAAAGCTTCTTCGATCTCAGCGCTTACCATTTTGAAGGCACAACTGCGTACGACGACAATCGCACATTGCCGACCGCGGTCGCGCCCGTCTTCGATTACAACCGGGTGATCAATGTTCCCGCCGACCGCACCAATGGCCTCGGAGGCGAGCTGACCGTCGACGTCAACGTGGCCAACATCAACCAGACGAACGCCGCGTTCCAATCAACCGGCCTGCAGACCTTCGACAGCGCCTTTCACCTTTATAACGTTTGCGAGACCCAGGTCGGAACTACGGCTGTCAATACGTATGTTCCGGGCAAATGCCTGTTGAAGGGCATCGCCGGCAATTACACACGCGCGTCGGGACAGGTCTCGTGGCAGCGCAGCTATATCGATCCCATCGGCGAGGTGTGGAAGCCGTTCCTATTCGCGCGCCTCGATGGCGAGGCGACCGAGCTCAACGAAACCGGATCGATCACCTACGCCAGCGCGGTCGGCACGAGCACGGTCTCCAATTCGAGCCAGGCCGCGTTCTTCTCGGGCTCGGACCAGGGCGCGTTCGCGCGCGGCATGGCGGGCGCTGGCCTTGAGTACCGCTATCCGTTCACGTCCACATCGTCCTGGGGCACGCAGACGTTCACGCCGATTGCCCAGTTTATCGCCCGGCCGAGCGAGATCATGCCGAGAATTCAGCCCAACGAAGATTCGCAGAGCCTCGTTTTCGACGATACGAACCTGTTCGCCTGGAACAAGTTCTCCGGCTACGATCGGGTCGAAGGCGGCACCCGGCTCAACTACGGATTCCAATACGCCGCCGACTTCGCCAATGGTGGTCACGCCAATTTTGTCGGCGGCGAATCGATCCAGGTCGCCGGGCAGAATTCCTATACCCTCTTTGATCCCACCGGTACCGGGCTCGAGTCCGGCCTAGACAAGAAGTACTCGAACTTCGTGTTCGGCGAGACGCTGCAACCGTTCTCGAACCCGATCACGCTCATGAGCAAACAGCAGTTCGACAGCTCGACGCTGCAACTCGATCGCTTCGACGGAATCCTTAAAGCGAGCTACGCCGGCATTAACGGCGCCGTCGATTACGCGCTATACGCCGCGCAGCCTGCGTTGGGATTCGAATTCCCGCGCGAAGGCCTGAGCGGGAGCGTTGGCTACAACTTTCTGACTCGCTGGTCGGTAAGCGGATCGCTCGTGCTCGACATGTCGCGTCACTACTATGACACGCTGGGGCAGACGACGCCCGTCCTCTATCCGGTCGGCTATTCGTTTGGCGTCGGCTACAAAGACGAGTGTACGACGCTGAATTTGACGTATTCGTCCAATGTCAGCCAGCCTGCCCTTTTCAGTACGTTCCCGGGCGGCCCCGTTATCTTGAACCCCTCGACGCGCAACCAGACGCTGATGATTAAGCTCGAGTTGCGGACGCTCGGCGACGTCAGGACGAACGTCGGCCTCTGATCTCGTCCGGCCGGGCTAACCCGCCCTTGGAGCCCCGATATGACCGGCGACAAGCCGCTGGCGCTGACAATGGGCGACCCGGCGGGGATCGGTCCGGAGCTGGCGCTAGCCGCCTGGTGCTACCGAACGCCCGGCGTCCCGTTCGTCATTTTCGCCGTGCCTAGTGTCCTGGCCGCCGCCGCCAAGCGGGCGGGCCTTACAGCGCCGATCATCGAGACCGATCCGGCAGGGGCCAGAGCCGCGTTCTCGAACGGCCTGCCGGTCGTCCCGCTGAAGAACCGCGTTGAGGACGCGCCCGGCCGCCCGAGCGCAGCCAATGCCGCGGCGACGATCGAATCGATCGAGCGCGCGGTCGAGGCGGCCCGTCAAGGCCACGTGCGCGCGGTGGTGACCAACCCCATCGCCAAAGCCACGCTCTATCAGGCGGGATTCAAATACCCCGGCCATACCGAATATCTCGGCGCGCTCGCCGAGGCCTGGGGCGCCCCGGCCTTTCCGGTGATGATGATCTGGTCGGAGACATTGGCCGTCGCGCCAGTGACCATTCATATCCCGCTCGCCGACGTGGCCATGGCGCTGACCGCCGAACTCATCATCAAGACAGGGCGCATCGTCGATCGCGACTTGCGCGCCCGTTTTCATTTGACGCGGCCTCGCCTGGCGGTCGCCGGGCTCAATCCCCACGCGGGGGAGGGCGGAGCGATGGGGCGAGAGGAGATCACGATCATCGGGCCCGCGATCGAGACCCTGCGGGACGAAGGAATCGAGATCGTCGGGCCGCTCCCCGCCGATACGATGTTCCACCCCAAGGCGCGGGCGCGCTACGATGTGGCCCTCACGATGTATCACGACCAGGGCCTGATCCCGGCGAAGACCCTCGCCTTCGATGAAGGCGTCAATGTCACACTCGGCCTGCCATTCGTGCGCACATCCCCCGATCACGGCACGGCGTTCGACATCGCCGGAAAGGGGGTTGCGAGTCCGGCGAGCCTCATCGCGGCGCTCAAGCTCGCCGACCGACTGACGCGATGAGCCTCGCCGCGGACGGGCTGCCGCCGCTCCGCGACGTGGTCGCGGCGCATGGGCTGAACGCCCGCAAGGCGCTGGGCCAGAACTTTCTCTTCGACCTCAACCTGACCCGCAAGATCGCCCGCGCCGCC
>Ga0210406_10000869_pt1 | contig 39345 bp, 48 predicted proteins | sample IncBWC30MmetaG_FD_155454 | JGI IMG/M metagenome (GOLD analysis project Ga0210406, IMG submission 155454) | Forest soil microbial communities from Barre Woods Harvard Forest LTER site, Petersham, Massachusetts, United States - Inc-BW-C-30-M | ecosystem: Environmental > Terrestrial > Soil >... | reverse complement strand
GTGGGCTTGGGATCGGCCTTTCCATTTGTCGCGCGATCATTGAGGCACATGGTGGGCGGTTGTGGGCAAACCTGAGCGAGCCGCACGGTGCCACATTTCAATTCACGCTGCCCCAGTTTCGCTCCGAACTAATGCCGAAACGTTTGCAGCGCCGCTCGAAGATCGAAGTCAAAGCGTGCGCAGCGAGCGAATCCACATAACTGCGATTTCAAGGGAGTTGCCATGTCCGGCCGCGAACCTGCTATGCCTCAGATCAGCGCTCCGAATTCTTACGCGATCGCGTCACCCCCTCATCGGTTTAGGGTAAATGTGCTGCAGACCTTTCGGCTTTTGAGTACCGCCGCTGTCGCGATCTGCTTGCGCGAATGCTCGGAGTGCCGCCCAACCCCAAGACTGAGTGACCTTGCGACAGCCTTTTTTGCCTTTGGCAGGCTCGCTGTCCTGATGTGGAAATGGCTTCGCCGGGAAGACAGGCGCCGGGACACCATCTTGTCATCGCACGAGGTGCCTCCGCTTGGCGCGCATCTCGTGTCCTCGAGACGCTTGTACCGACATCACGGCATCTACGTCGGGGGCGGCCGGGTGATTCATTACTCCGGTTTCGCGTACCGTTTGAAGTGTCGCGGAGGTCCAGTGCAAGAGGTGTCTCTGGCAGAGTTCACTCAGGGCCGCGCAACGCGAGTGCGTCGCAGCGCCGCCATGTACAGCAGCCAGGAGGTCGTCCGGCGTGCGCGCGCCCGGCTCGGCGAGGACCAATATCGTTTGCTGACCAACAACTGTTGGCACTTCTGCAAATGGTGCCAGTACGGCGCAGCCGGCAAGGCCATCGAACGCAGGCAGTTCGCATGAGCAGCGTAGACCAAGTCACTGGTGACTTAGAGGCAAAGGACGCAAAAGACCCCGTCGAGAGCGTGGCCCATGATGATGAAAAGCCAACTATTCTGATCGTGGACGATGATCCTGCCATACGCGAATCGCTTCAATGCTTGCTTCGGACGATCAGTCTGGATTCCAGGGCGTTTGCGTTCCCTCCCAAATTCATAAAACGGGAGCTGCCGAGCCGACCGACCTGCCTGGTGCTGGATGTACGACTTCCCGAGCGCAGCGGACTCGATTTTCAGAGAGAGCTGACAGCCGCCAATGTCAACGTGCCGATCATATTCATCACAGGACACGCTGATGTCCCCATGGCAGTGCAGGCGATGAAAGCAGGCGCAATCGAATTCCTGATCAAACCCTTTCGGGATCAGGAGCTGCTGGATGCGATCCAACTAGGGCTGGCACGCGATCGGGCCCGTTGCGTGCGCGAGAGCGAACTGACGCGGCTGCGTGAGCGTTTCGGGAAGCTCACATCGCGCGAGCGCGAGGTCATGGGGCACGTCGTTAACGGCCGTCTAAACAAGCAGATAGCCAATGATATTGGGATCAGCGAAATGACGGTCAAGATCCACCGAGGGCAGGTCACGCGCAAGATGAAAGCCTCTTCCGTGTCACAGCTCACGCGCATGGCCGACAGTCTGCGCGACGCGCATACATTCGGTAGTCCCAAGGCAACCGGATCTGATGCCCGCCGGTGATTGCCTGTCAGTGCTCATCCGCAGGAGAAATCATGTTTGCATAGGAATGTTCAACGCATAAGCGCAGCGTGAAAGACTTGAGAAGTGTCTTCCGACACACTTACCCCGCATGCAAGCCTACTGCCTTACGTGCGCTCAATATTCGGTTCATCGACAACCTCGAGCAGAGCGGACGCTTGGGACTCAAGCGGAAGCCGGTTTGCGGACGGGGAGGAAGGTGAAAGTCCCTTCTATGCCGCTGCTCACTCTCATTGCCGATGAGCGGCGCGATGCGAGCATATTCGGCAGTCCCAAGGCAACCGAATCTGAATCTGATAATTTCATTGTCTCAATGCGGAGATCGCGATGAGTTCTCGAAAGCTTGACAAGTTTTATGTACGTTTCTCTGCCAGCACGCTGGCGGCCACACTGTTCGCGGCGAGTGCGGCGCTTGCCGAGGAGCCTGAACGAGGAGTGTTCGTGTTAACGAGCACGAACGATCCAAGCGTCAACGAGGTTGTTGTGTTCAAGCTCGATACGGCGGGAACGCCCTCGCTATCCCTCGTGGACACGTTGGCGACGCAAGGCAAGGGCGGCGCGGGCAGCAATGCCGGTATCCTGCAGTTCAAGGACGATCATGGAGCGGTGGCAAACTACGGCTCGAACAGCGTCAGCCGCATCGTACGGCGTCACGATGTCATTACTATCGAGGGGACGATAAGCTTGGCGCCCAATTGCGTGAAGCCCGATTCAGTTGCGCTTACCACGGATCATCTCTTCGTGGTCGGGGCCAATTGCGCGGAGACTCATGCCTGGCCTTCGGACGGCGTGGACGGTACCGTCGTCGCGCTCTCCGATCCTTCAGCTGCACAAATCGCTGTCGGTAAGGACTGGGCCGCTGTCACCATGACCTCAGGATCGCTCCTGCAGCTGCCTCTTAGGTGGGATGGAACGCTCAGCGGGTCCAGCGTTGCCGTGACGCTCCCCAACACGGCCAACAATGTCCCTCTCGGGGCAGCATTTTGGGGCGACGTGTTGGGATTCACGCCGGCCCACAGTCCCGACAGCTTCGCCATCGTCGGCAAGAATCGGGAAGTTTTCCCGATCAGCGGACCGACACCACCATATCCGAGCAACGCTCCCTGCTGGGTGGCTAAGGGACCGGGGAGCGCCTGGTACACAGGTAACTCCCCCGGACATGCCATCTCCATATTCCTCACCGACGGCCAAGGCGGAGTCTTCTACAAATCGATACCCCTGCCGGGGGCGCCGTCGGATATCACAGTATCCGCGGATAAGAAATGGCTCGCCGTCATCTACAGTGCGGGCGGCAGCGCGTATGTCGCGGTGTACGGCATTGACGCCTATGGCGACCTCACCTCCGCGGCAACATCAAGCCCGATCGGCGTTGCTGCTTTCAGTGGAGTAACGATCAGCCAGTAGTTCTCGCGTTCGCTGGTCTCGCCCGGCGGAACTACTCGCCGGGCGAGATGTGTTGATCGATCGTTCCGGCCCTTAGCACGTTGCGTATCGCTAGCTTCGCGACGCGGACCCTGATCGTCCGTCGGGAGATAACGCGCCGCTCTGGCTTGACGTGCCCCCTTCGGCGCGGGCGTTCGTACGCGCGCACAAAAGGATCATGTGGATTCAATACGCGACTTGCGTTTCGTACTCGGAATGCGAGCAGCGTGCAAACAGGCATTACTCTCGTGCAATACAGGCGGCATCGTCTCGCCAATGATACAGCTCAGGACCGAGCTCCAAGCGGGTGTTCGGTGGCGTAATCAACTGGAGGCGGAGTCAATCATATGGCAACGGCAAAAATGGGAATGGGCTCGGACAAAGAGACGCAGATGAGTCCACGCAAGTCGGATAAGAATGGTGCGGGGCATCTCTACATGCAGACCAACGAGATCCGAAATTGCATTATTCATTATAGGCGGGCTGCCGACGGAACTCTTACCGAGGCGGAACGCATCCACACTGGCGGTGCCGGTTCCGGGGAGTTCAAGCCTATCAGCGGTCAGGAGAGCGCGCCGAACGCCTTTGAGGGAGCGGCGAGCGTCATTCTGTCGCCGGATCGACACTTTCTGTTTGCTACCAACGGCGGCGACAATTCGGTGTCGAGCTTCGCCGTCGCGGCGGACGGCCGGCTTACGTTGCTGGACTGCAAGCCGACGGGGAACCCCGTGGAGGGAAAGAGCGGCACAGCCAAATCGCTGGCCTTTGCCGCCTCGAAGGGCATGCTTTACGTCCTGCACTCTTTCGGACCCGATCATCTGCGGCTGATGTCCGTCGATGGCGAAGGCAAGCTCACATCGCGCAAAGAGCGATATACGGCAAATACGAAAGACAAGACTGATCGTGTTCCCACCATGGGCGTACTGTCACCGAACGGGAAATTTCTCGTGGTCGGCACGACGTTCGATCAGCCCATCGCGCACGTTGGTTTGTATCCCGACGGCTCGCCCATCCTCTGGGTCCCGCAGCCGGACCACACATACAAGGTAGTCGCCTCGAATGCGCCGGATCCCGATGGCATCATTGTATTTCCGGTGCGGGACGATGGCACGCTGGGTATGGCCAGCTTCCAGGACGGGAAGGGGGCCTCTCCGTTCTACATCGCTTTCCTAAATGGTCGGCCGGATACCCTCGTCATCGGATATGCCGTCGGTGACGGATGCGCTATGGCAACCATCGATGGAGACGGCAAACTCAATGTCGGCCCGCTCGTGAAGATCGACACGAGCCCGGGATTGCCATCTGAGCTTTGCTGGCTCGGTGTTTCTCCGGATGACAAGTTCGTGTTCGCGACGAATTTCGGTTATAGCTACGTCAGCAGCTACCGAATCAATGGCAAAGGGCTCGAGATCGCGAAGGATCCAGCGTGCCCAAAGATCCCGGGAGATGGCACCGCCCGAGGACTCAACACGACTGTCACCAGCGGACCGGCCGACAGCTGGGTCTCGCCAGATGGCGCTTTCTTCTACCAGATCTATGGGAATGCAGCGAAGCTCATCGGCTACGCCACCCAACCGGACGGCTCGCTCACAGAAGTGACCCGAATGCAAATCCCCTATAACAGTCCGGAAGGGCTGGCGGGATTCTGAGTGCGATTTTAGCTTGGGGGGTGCGCATCGGCACCCGTGAAATCCTGAAATGAAATAGGAGTACGAATATGACTATGACGAACGGAACAGGTCGTGCAAAAGCGCTAATAGCGACTGCGGCTATCGCGAGCGGCCTCATCATGACAGCCGTATTTTCTGTGCACGCCAAGAGTGATTCTGGCGTCACTCAAAACAGCAAGCGCTACCTACCCGAGTACACGGCCGATGGCGATCTCATTCTGCCAAAGGGTTGGGAGAAATGGGTCTACCTGGGGTCGCCGCTCACTCCAAACGCTCTCAACGGAGGGAAGGCGAACTTCCCCGAGTTTCACAACGTATACATGCAGCCATGGGCGTACGACGAATATCAGAAGACGAACGTATTTCCGGAAGGAACCATGTTTTTCAAGGAACTGCAGCTCACGCTCCCGGCACAAAATCCGGACGGTTCGCGGGCCGAGCCCTCGGGCAGGGGATATTTTCCCGGACCCCTGAACGGTGCCGACGTGACGGTCAAGGATAGCAAGCGCTACGCCGAAACCGGCGGCTGGGGTTACTACAATTTCAATCACCATGAGCCGAAAGCACCCACCGCGAAATTGAAACCCAAGCTGGAGTGTGGATATTGCCACCTAGCGAGCGCCAAGAAGGATGAGGTCTGGACGCAGTTCTATCCACGACTGGATCACTGATGCGGTCGGGTACTCAGACATTCATCTTGTCTAAAGAGAGACGCAGTGGTGAACACGAGCTACTTGGCCCGCGCTCTCGTTACAGCGGCATCTATGCTCGTGCGGATCGCCGGTCACGGGGATATCGGCACGCGCGGGCCGGCGTGGGTCTGCGTGGACGTGTATCCGTCTTTGATGCCCGAGGTGACCGCACGTGCTCGCTGACTTGTCGTCAGCTGATCTCAGCGGGTCATCAAATGTCGGTGCTTCCGGGGTCGCCATACCCGGCGACAAGGACCTGCAGCGGTCGGAAGGGTTTGCGCGGCTCCTTCTTGCTGGCTCAGCACATGGCACCCGCATTGTCGACATCCTTCAACGATCTCCCATCAGGATCATGTTTCCGGGGATCCGGGGTGCTCCGGTTGAGGAAGCTGTTGTCGTGAACACCGCCGGTGGCATCGCTGGCGGAGACCGGCTCGAATTGGATGCGACGCTGCTCGCCAACGCGTCCATCACAGTCACGTCACAAGCCGCCGAACGGGTCTACCGAGCCTTGAGCGAACCCGCACTGATCGAGACTCGGCTGAAAATATGCAAGGCCGCGAAACTTGCATGGCTGCCACAGGAGACGATCGTCTTTAACGGAGGCCGCATGCGGCGGAATACAGAAATAGAAATCTCCGCTGGAGCCGAGCTGCTTGCTCTCGAATCGCTCGTGCTCGGTCGAGCGGCTCACGGCGAGGAGGTGGTCGGCGGACAAATTGCCGATGGCTGGCAGGTAAGGCTAGACGGTCGTCTTATTTGGGCGGATCGCTTCCGTTTGACGGACGAGGTGTTCCCACGGCTTCGAAGCCGAGCCTTACTCGCCGACTTCAAAGCGATCGGTACGCTGATCTATTTCGGTCCTGATGCGCAAGCGCGGGTCCAGTTGCTGCGTGACCTGGCTCCCCATCTGCAATGTCACTGCGTTACGACAACAGTATCCGGGCTCGTGATCACGCGCCTCGCCGCACGAGCCGCAGCGGAGTTGAAAGCAGGTCTGCGGGAAATTCTGCTGCAATTCGGGCGGACGCAGGTGCAGGGTCCGTTTCGGATGCCGAAGATGTGGTCGTGCTAACTGGCAGCGTGGACGGAGAAAGACAATGAATCTCACGCCGCGCGAAAGAGACAAACTGATGATCGCGCTGGCCGCAATGGTCGCGCGTGGCCGGCGCGCGAGAGGCGTCAAACTCAATTATCCCGAGAGCATCGCTCTAATAACGGACGTGGTTCTGGAGGGAGCACGCGACGGCAAATCGGTGGCGGAGCTCATGTCCGAAAGTGGCAAGATTCTGACGCGTGATGAGGTCATGGAAGGTATCGCGGAGATGATCCCGGAGATGCAGGTGGAGGCAACCTTTACGGACGGTACCAAGCTCGTTCCCATTCATAACCCGATTCGCTAAAGGAGTTCCCGTCATGAGAGCGCTCAAACTTGCAGCCGTCACAGTCGGAACAGCGGCCCTGTTAAGCCCCGCGCATGCCCGTCGCGCACTCAGTTTCCGGCAGGCGATCATGGGTTCGCTGGCCACGTCCTCCTCGCCATAGCTCCCTCCGAATCACTGAGGTCACCGGAAAATGCCCCACGTCATGAGCCGCGCCGCCTATGCCCAGATGTTCGGGCCTACGGTGGGGGACAGAATCCGACTCGCAGACACCGATCTTCTCATCGAGGTGGAGCAGGATCACACGATCTATGGCGAGGAGGTGAGGTTCGGCGGAGGCAAAGTGATTCGCGACGGCATGGGTCAGTCGCAGCGCTCCCGAGCCGAAGGCGCAGTGGACACGGTCATCACCAACGCACTCATTCTCGATCATTGGGGGATCGTCAAGGCTGATATCGCGGTCAGGGGAGGGCGTATCGCCGCGATTGGAAAAGCTGGCAACCCCGACGTGCAGCCGAACGTCGACATCGTGATTGGCCCCGGAACCGAAGTCATCTCCGGCGAAGGCAAGATTGTCACGGCTGGCGGAATCGACACCCACGTTCATTACATCTGTCCTCAACAGATCGAAGAGGCGCTCTATTCGGGTATCACGACCATGATGGGTGGAGGGACGGGACCTGCCACCGGGAGCAATGCAACGACCTGCACGCCAGGGCCCTGGCACATCGAGCGGATGCTCGAGGCTGTCGATGCATTCCCCATGAACTTTGGTTTCTTTGGCAAAGGCAACGCAAGCTTGCCGGCAGCCTTGATCGAGCAAATCGAGGCGGGCGCGTGCGGGCTAAAACTCCATGAAGACTGGGGTTCGACGCCCGCGGCCATCGACTGCTGTCTGTCTGTGGCCGATCAGATGGATATCCAGGTTCTGATCCATACTGACACGCTGAATGAAAGCGGCTTCGTCGATCAGACCATCGCCGCGTTCAAGGGCAGGACTATTCACACATTCCATACCGAAGGAGCCGGCGGCGGGCACGCGCCCGACATCATCAAGGTATGCGGCGAAGCCAATGTCATCCCCTCGTCCACGGGTCCGACGCGCCCATACACGGTGAATACACTGGACGAGGCGCTCGATATGCTCATGATTACACATCACCTCGACAGACGAGTTCCGGAGGACGTGGCATTCGCCGAAAGCCGCATTCGCAAGGAAACCATCGCGGCCGAAGATATTCTGCATGACATGGGGGCCCTGTCCATCATGTCGTCGGACAGTCAGGCCATGGGGCGCGTTGGCGAAGTGGTCATCCGCACCTGGCAGACCGCCGACAAAATGAAGAAACAGTTCGGGCAGCTGTCAGAAGAGAAGGGCACAAATGACAACTTCAGAGCGCGTCGTTACGTCGCAAAATACACGATCAATCCGGCGATTGCGCAGGGAATTTCAGCCTACGTCGGGTCCATCGAGGTGGGGAAACTCGCCGATCTCTGCATCTGGGATCCAGCGTTTTTCGGCGTGAAGCCGGACATGGTGCTCAAGAGCGGCGCGATCGCGGCGGCAATTATTGGAGACCCGAACGGCTCCATTCCGACCCCCCAACCGCAATATTTCCGCCCGATGTTTGCCGCGTTTGGCCGCTGCCGGACTGAAAGCTCGGTTACGTTTGTTAGTCGAGCGGGAGTTGAGAGAGCGCAGAGACTCGGACTCGCAAAAAAGGCTCTTCCGGTCATGAACACGCGCAACATTGGCAAGCATTCCATGCTGTTGAATAATGCCGTTCCGCGCATGGAGGTCAATCCCGAAACGTATGAGGTGCGGGCCGACGGGCGGCTTCTGACCTGCGAACCGGCGCGAGTGCTCCCTATGGCGCAACGCTATTTCATGTATTGACGTGTCTCTAATCTGCGTGCCAGTTCATTGACCCTCGGGGTGCTCGACAACGCGCGAGGCTGCTGGAACCGTCACTCTCGAGTTTAGGCGAGCGTCACCGTCGTCATGCCCGGACGTGACCCGAGCCGTCTTGAACGGCAGTCGAGTGTCTTGCGGTTATGCTCGGACTATTTTTAATGTTTGTGTTCGCGCGGACGCTGGACTGTCGTCGCCAGACCCCCGGATTAATTCCGACGATCCGGCGAAAGACCCGAGTGAAGTGCGCCTGATCACACATCCCGCAGTCGAAGGCGATCTGTGACAGAGACGCCCGCGAATTCAGCATGAGCGACTGTGCGCGCTGGATGCGCTGCCTTGTAATATGGGCGAATGGAGGTTCACCGAAGCTCTCGCGAAAAGCCCGAAAGAAATGCCCGACGCTCAGTCGTGCGACGCGAGCGAGTTCACCGATCCGGATAGTGGAGCCGATGTGGGCTGCAACGTACGCGGCAACGTTTCTTTGTTGCCAAGGGGCGAGGCCGCCTCGAATCGCGGCTGAGGCTGGGGCAGGGCACGCCTCGTCGGTCACGCTCAGAAGTTCCGCGGCGCGCTCTATGCAGGCTCTCGCAGTAGCGCGATCGCTGTCTAGCGTGGCGGCCGCAATGGAGATGAGCTTCGAGAGCGCTTCGCTGCCGAGGCTATGTCCAGCTATGTCAAGTATCGAGACGAAGGACGCATGAGGATCTGCTACGCCTGCCATTGGAGCCCTCCTATCGCAGCATCGCGCTCGAACAGTTCATCGCCTAGTTGGAGAAGGTGGTGACGCTTTTTCGCGGGATCAATGGCATTCAATTCTGGCTTCTGCGCTTTCATGCGGACCTCTGGCGAGTTGCGACCGGACGCTCGATATGATGGAACAGTAGCGACGCAGATCTCGGAAGACCATCGCACCCATGTCTGGGGCGGATAGCTCAATCGTAGAGATTGACTAAAACCTATCGGTCAATGCGATGCGGCAACGAGGAAGAAAGGGTGCGCGTGGGACCTGCTGCATCGCGTCTAGCCCTTACCCCCAACCACCCCCGAGGGCCAGAAAGACTGCAACCTGATCTGTTGCGAGTCGAGCGTGGGAGCCCGCCTCGGCATCATCGGCTGAAGCCAGCGTCTGTTGTGCATCAAGGAACGGCAGAGAGGCGCTGCGTTGCGTCGCCGAAGTCCCTATTTGCATAGGAATGTTCAACGCGTGAGGACTGCGTGAAAGACTTCAGAGGAATCCTCCGACATACTTTCTTGGCATGCGAGCCTACTTTCTTACTTCCGTGCAAATATTCAGCCGCGCGCTGCTGATCATTTTTACTGCACCTCGGAATCTCGGTCTTCCTAGGAGTCGGTATCGTACGCACGGCTTCTTGCGCATTCGAGAAATGATCCGGGCGGAGGCGATTTGATATGCGAACCTTTTTAGTTACTGGAGCGAGCAAGGGGATTGGTCGCGCCATCTCCCACCGCCTCACTCGCGCCGGGCATCACGTTGTCGGCCTCGCGCGGCACGCGCAGGACTTTCCCGGGGAGTTGATGACGGTCGATCTCGCTAAGCGGGAGGACACTCTCGCTGCGCTCGAAGCCCTGACGCACCGCTATTCGTTTGACGGGGTCGTCAATAATGTGGGGCTGGTCCGCCCACAGGCGCTCGGTGAGATCAGGCTGCCGGACCTCGAGGACGTGCTTGCCGTGAATCTGCACTCGGCTGTGCACACGGTGCAGGCAATCTTGCCAGAACTGCGCCGCAAGAAATGGGGACGCATCGTCAACGTATCGAGTCTGACCATTCTCGGTATGGTCGAGCGAACTGCCTATGCGGCGGCGAAGGCCGCATTGGTGAGCTTTGCGAGATCGTGGGCACTCGAACTGGCCGGCACCGGAATCACGGTCAACGCGGTTGCGCCCGGGCCGACCGAAACAGAGCTGTTTCGAACCAATAATCCGGTAGGGAGCGAGGGCGAGAAGAGATACCTGACGGGGATCCCGATGGGGCGATTCGGTCGCCCAGAGGAAATAGCCGCTGCGATTGAATTCTTTCTTTCCGAAGACGCGGGTTTTGTCACTGGGCAGACCCTCTTTGTGGATGGCGGCGCATCGATCGGGCGCGCGCCCATGTAAGCAGTGCGATGCCCAAGATGTAAGTGACTGCTGATGCTACGACGGCATGGCAGTCATTTCGGAGCTCCAATCGCCAAGATTCGTAGGACCGCGAGAACCGAGCGGCAATCAAAGCGCACTACACGGGGTTGGCAGTGACCGACTTGCTGGCGTCCTGTGCGAGTCTGAGTCTGAAGACGTCCTGTTTCAGCAGATAGACTGAAACCGCAAGCAGAACCACATCCTTCATTAGAAACGCGACGTTCTCGGTCATAGCCGGAAACCCACCGGCTGACGGTGCCCAGCCATTGGGCATGAACGGAATGATGCTGACCGTCCCGATGTAAGTAACTACCGAGCCGAGCGCCCCCAGAATGCCAAGTCGCTTATCCCAGAATCCCAGGAACAAGAGTGCGCCGAACAGCCACTCTGACGTGCCAAGATACCAAGTGGCTCCGCGGACACCGAACACCGGATACAACCAGGAAATGAATGGCCCATTGCTGATGAACGGGATCAACGCCTGAGCCTCGTACTCAAACCATTTCTGATATCCGAATAACAGAAAAATCAGAACCATCGATGCGCGAAGCAAGTGATAATCTAGATCCTCTTTGAGCAGACCTAAGCGGGTCAGGACGTTGGCAAGGGAGTTGATAACGGCGTTCATTCTGGAGATCCTCTGCAGTTGTTTGACGTCCATAAACATATTTGAGAGAGTGTTGCTAAGGCCATAGCACGATGGTTTGTAGGCCATGACACGCTTTTATCTCGATATGATCATGCACGGTGAGGCCGATTCGCAGGCGCGGGAAGGCGAGTCAACATCACGGCGAGGAGCGCCAGAGCAGTCGGCAGCCCCAGGGACCGCAGCCCCCACAACTCTTCAGACGCTGCGCCCAGCGCGCAGCCAAGTACAAAACCGCCGATCACGGGCATGATGTGGAACATCCGCGCGCGTGCTTTCTCAACAGTGCTTACTTCGCAGCGGGCAAGTACCTCCGCGAGCGCGACGATAAACTGGGTCACGTTGGTCGTCATGACGCCGGTGGAGGGCGTACCCTTCAGGGATACTTGCACCAGCGCGGTCTGCACAGCCATGGCGGCCACCCCAGTCATGCCGGTGACCACGGCGAGCGCCGGATCGACGTTCGCGCGATAGATCACGCTGAGTGCCAGAAAGCCGACCAGCAACAGCAGCTGCAGCAATAGCAGGAGCCGGAGTGTCGCAACTCCCGACCGCTCCAGGTCGTTTGCAAATAAACTGGTCAGCAGCAGCACCAGCATGAAGATCGGCACCGCGAGGATGTATGAAACGACTGCGGGGTCACCCGTAATGAGGTGCGCGGCCAGGATGACCACATTGCCGGTGATGTGCGCGGTGAACAGGCCATTCAGGCCAAGAAAGCTGATCGTATCCGTGGATCCGGCGATCAGGCTAAGGACGAAGGGCAGCGCCCGCGCTGGTATCTCAGGCCCCATGTCCACGTCTCCGGAATGCAAAGGCGACGGCGAAACTGCAAGCCACCCCCACGGCGATTCCCACCACCGTATCGAAGAAACGCAGCAGCGGCTGACTCAACGCATCGGCCGGATTCAAGATTGCGACCACCATGACTACGATAGTAGTAATCGCCGTTGTAATGATCTCTTCGCGCCAATCAAGCAGTATCAGGACAACAGTGCCGGCGGCTAGTAGTAAAGCCATGCCCGAGGCACTGGGCCGAGCGAGCGACAGGTAAAGCAGACAGAGCGCGATACTCACTGAGGTAGCGACCAACCGAGTCACGCCAGCCAAAAGACTCGCTCGGCCCGTTTCAGGAAACCCGAGGGCCTGCGCCCGACCCGTGTCACGGAAAACGAACGCAGTAGCAACCGCTGCCCACATTCCTCCCAATAAATCGTCATCCCTTTCGACGATCGAATTGAGGAGGCGCGTCGTGATCCAGAATGAGATCAGGCAGGCAAGCGCCATGGCGATTGAATACACGATATTGTAAGCGGATAACCGACCGAACACGTTCACGGAGATTCACCTCATTCGATCAACTGCCTCCGACGCCGTGTCCAACCAGCTTTCGGGGATCCACAATCTGGTCAAAGCGCTTCTCGTCGATGTCACCCGATGCCAGTGCTGCCTCCTTCAATGTCTGACCCGTATCGTTCGCGGCATGCGCGATTGCCGAGGCTTTGTCGTAACCAATCACCGGACTCAACGCCGTCACCAGCATCAGAGAGCGGCCCAGCAACTCGTCGATGCGCTGTCGATTCAGGCGCGTGCCTTCGATCGAGAACTGTCGCAGCTTCTCACAGGCGTCTCCTAAGATCCGGGCGGAGTGCAGGAAGTTGTTGATAATGATCGGACGCATGGCGTTGAGCTCGAAGTTGCCCTGACTGCCGGCAAGGGCGACCGCGTTGTCCTCCGCGATCACCTGAATGCACACCATGACCATGGCCTCCTGCTGGGTCGGGTTCACCTTGCCGGGCATGATCGAAGAGCCTGGCTCGTTCTCTGGAAGCCTGAGCTCGCCGAGGCCGCAGCGGGGACCCGAGGCGAGCCAACGCATGTCGTTGGCAATCTTCATGAGTGCGACGGCGAGTCCGCGCACCGCTGCCATCGCGGCGACCATGGCATCGAGCGAACCGAGAGCGGTGAACTTGTTCGGCGCGGTGATGAATGGATAGCCGGTGAGCGCCGCGATCTGCGTCGCGATTTCACGGCTGAAACCCTCTGGTGCATTCAGGCCGGTTCCGACTGCCGTGCCTCCGGCAGCGAGTTGGAACAGGCCCTGCTCCGATTCTCGTATGCGCGTCAGCGCGTCGCGAATCTGCCGTGCCCATCCGGACCACTCCTGGCCCACAGTGAGGGGCACTGCATCCATCAAGTGCGTGCGTCCTATCTTCACCACGTCCTTCCACTCATCGGCCTTCTCCTCGATCGCCTTCAGCATGGCTTCCGCCTGAGGCAGCAGATGCTTTTCCAGCTCGATCACCGAGGCGATATGCATGGCGGTCGGGAAAGTGTCATTTGATGACTGACCGAGGTTCACGTGATCGTTTGGGTGCACAGGATACTTACTGCCAAGCGCGCCACCGAGCAGCTGGTTCGATCGATTGGACAGCACTTCGTTTACGTTCATGTTGGACTGCGTCCCCGAGCCGGTTTGCCAAACATAGAGTGGAAAGTGCTCATCCAACTTGCCGGCGATGACTTCGTCGGCAGCCTGCACGATGGCGTCTGATTTCCATGCCGGCAAACGATTGGCCGCCGCGTTCACCAGCGCCGCCGCCTTTTTCACATAGCCATACGCGTGGTACACGCGCTTCGGCATGCGATCACTGCCAATGGAGAAATGAACCAGGCTGCGTTGCGTCTGCGCGCCCCAGTACCGATCGGCGGGGACTTCAATTTCGCCCATCGAGTCGCTCTCGCGGCGTGTCCCGCTGGTGTTGATGCCGATCGGAACATGACGCAGCACCGGAGGTGTCATGTTGTCATTCATGATGCGAACGCCTCAAAAAGCCGGATAGGCCGGGGTGTAGAGTTGGCCTTCGATCCAGCTTCGCACGTCCAGAGGCCGCTCTACCTGCGCAAGGTTTTGGTCAAACATGAACTCGGCGACACGGACGGCCGTCGTGACCTCCGTCTCGAGGATGTTCCTCTGACTAGGGAACAACATGCCCTTGGCGCGAAGCTCTGGACCGACCTGATCCGCGCTCGCCTGGGCGGCCGCGACGAAGCACGCATCGTTGAGTCGCCGAGGTCTGCACACATACGTGGCCAGGCCCACCGCGGGGAAGATGTAGAAGTTGTTGGCCTGCCCCGGATGAAATGTACGTCCATTCAGCTCCACGTCAGGGAACTGGACGCCGGCTGCGAAGAGCGCTTTTCCGCCCGACCAGGCGTAAGCCTGTTCAGCCGAGCACTCGGCCTTCTCGGTTGGATTGGAGAGCGCGAAAATGATTGGGCGCTCATTGATCCGGCTCATCGTTTCCACGACAGGTTGGTTGAAGGCGCCGCCGGTGGTGCTCACTCCGACCAGAATCGTCGGCTTCACTCTCTCAATCGTGGCGGCAAAATCCTTCGAAGGCGGTGCTTTGTGAGCGTAGACCTGCTGCTCCGCCGATAAGTCGGTTCGCGAAGGCTCAAGTAGGCCATGGATATCGAACAAAACGACTCGGTTACGTGCCTCCTGTTGCGAGAGGCCTTTCATTTGCATCGCAGACACGATCAAGTTGGCGATTCCGAGGCCGGCAGAGCCCGCACCGAGGAACAGGACTCGCTGCTCGATGAGCGGTTTGCCGATTATCTGCAGCGCCGTCGTGATCCCGGCGAGCGCCACACTGGCTGTACCCTGAATGTCGTCGTTATAGCAGAGCACCTTGTCCCCGTAGCGCCTGAGCATCCGAATCGCGTCGACCCCCTTCCAGTCCTCGAAGTGAATGCAGCAGCCGGGGAAGACTTCCTGCACCGCATTCACGAATTCCTCCGTGAGCTGATCCAACTCCTCGTCCGAAGGAGGCGGCTGCCGCAGACCCAGATAAAGAGGATCGGCACGCAGCTGTGCATTCGTCGTGCCGATATCGAGTAGCACCGGCAACGTGGAGTCGGGCGGTACCGCGGCGCAGGCGGTGTAAAGCTGCAGCTTGCCGATCGGAATACCCATCCCGTTGGCACCGATGTCACCCAGCCCAAGTATGCGTCCGCCGGTCGACACGCAGATAAAGCGTACGTCTCGCGTCGGCCAATTGCGCAGAACGTCGGCAACACGCCCCTTCATGTTGCGGCTTATGTACATACCCTGTGGCCGGCGAAAGATGTGGCCAAAGGCGAGGCATGCATCGGCCACGGTCGGGTCGTAAACAATTGGCATGAAGCGTGCTGGATCGGACATCAGTGCTCGATAGAAGAGCGTTTTATTGCGGTCCGCGAGCCCAACCAGATAGATGTAGCGCTCGAGATCTGTCGGCTTGGCCTCGAGGTGGCTGAGGACGCGCTCAAGTTGACGCTCAATGCTCTCAACCGAGGTCGGCAGCAGGCCTTCAAGACCGTATTGAGATCGCTCGGCGGCACTGAAGGCGGTGCCCTTGTTAAGGCGCGGGTCATCTAGGAGTGCGGGGCCTCGTAGCTTGATTTCGGGCTGTTGGGCCGAGAGTGGAGGACGCTGCTTTAGGGTCTGGGTCATGATTGGAATCTCCAATGTCCAAATAATGAATCACGTAATTGCTCGTGGGAACGGCAACACCGACAACGAACGGACACCTTGAGCGCCGTGAATAAGAACACCCTCGATGTCGGCTGTGGCGGATGGACCGGTGTGCAAGCATGCGTAGTGGCGCTCACGAAACTCGCTGCGCCGATATGCGTGATGCAGGTTGATCACGATGTCGTTCGGGTCGAGCAGCACGATGAGGTGCTGCGCGAGGTAGGCTACAGCGTTCGTTCCAAGTTCTGCCTCGGTCAACAGTACCGAGCCAGTCTCGGCTACGGCGAAGGAAGCGCGCACGATGGCGAAATCAACGTCAGCGAGATCTTGAGGCATCCGGACATCCGCTATGCGGCGGTTGCCAGTGAATTCGGGGACGATAGAGCACACGACTTTTGCACTCTCGAGTTGGGTGTGGACTGCAGCGCGGGGATCGCTCCTCGGCGGCACTTCCAGAAACAGGCCCCCCATCCGCTCCAGACTTTCCTTGAATTTCGTGAGTAGGGAGCCCGGGCGCGTCTCATCAAACAGCGGCACGGCCGGCAGAGGCCGCTCGACGCTCGGGAGATTGCTGCGGACGCGTTGCAGGATTTGCTCACGGCTCACGATGCGTATCCTCGGTTGGACTGATACCAGCCGTGAAAGGTCTGCTTAGGCGGAGTCGGTACTTCGCGATGCTTGCCCCACGCGTTCAGTCCGTTGTAGATCACGAACCGAGGAAGATGGGCGAGCACCGCATTGGCAGCGCCGATTGCCGCCCGGTACGCGGCGGGGTGTGAGAGCAATTCCCCGGCGGCCTTCATGAGCGCCGTCTTGACAAAGGGCACCTCGTGTTGCCGCACAAGCTCTCGCCGCCACGCGTAGATCTGCTCGTGAATGTTGATCTTGACAGGGCATACGTTGGTACAGCTCCCGTTCAGCGTCGAGGAGAACGGCAGCGCGCTGAACTTCCGCGCGTTGTACGTGGGGTCGATGATCAGGCCGATAGGCCCGGAGTAGGTGGCCCCGTAACTCAAGCCGCCACTGCGCCGATACACCGGACACGTATTCATGCAGGCCCCGCAGCGGATGCACTTGAGGGAGGTCCAGAACTGTTGCATCGCGAGTCGCTGAGAGCGCCCGTTGTCCACCAGCACGATGTGCATTTCCCCGCCGTTGCGCGGACCGCGAAAGTGCGAGGTGTATTGCGTGAGCGGCGAGCCAAGGGCACTGCGCGAAAGCAGCCGAACGAATACCGCAAGATGCTCCAGCCGCGGTATGAGCTTTTCGATTCCGATCGAAGCGATGTGCAGCTTGGGCACATTGGCCGAGAGGTCGGCGTTGCCCTCGTTGGTGCAGACGACAAACGTGCCGGTCTCAGCGACTGCAAAATTGCAGCCCGTCATGCCCGCATCGGCGGCCAGAATCAGCGGACGAGTCGCTGCGCGCTGCGCTTCCGCAAGGTAGTGCACTTCGCTGTTGTCGGGGTCGGTCCCGATCGTTTCAGAGAACACCTTCGCCACGTCCGTGCGCAGCTTGTGCACCGCGGGAACGACGACGTGGCTAGGATCCTCATTGTCGAGCTGTTGAATGCGCTCGCCGAGATCAGTCTCGATCACTTCGATCCCAACCGAGGCCATGTAGGGCCTGAATCCGCATTCCTCTGTGAGCATTGACTTGCTCTTGATCAGCGTTCGGGCGCCGTGGTCTTTGAGGATGCCGTGCACCGTCCTGTTGTGCTCCGCTGCGTCAGCGGCCCAGTGCACATGGATGCCATTCGCCTGGGCACTCGCCTCGAATTGCTCGAGATAGTGATCCAGATGCGTGAGTGTGTGCTCCTTGATTGCCGAGGCCAGCGAGCGCAGCTCCTCCCACTCCGGGATGGCGTGCATCTCACGGTCGCGCTTCTGGCGCAAATCCCAGAGCCGCGCGTCGTGCATCTTCTCGTGTTCCGGAGACGCGATGAAGCGCGCGGCGGCCTCCGCTTGATCGACCGGCCGGTTGCCGTGAACTTTGGCGCCGCGCGGCTGCGGTTCCGGCCGGGACTTGAGCGGCCGGGAGGAGCCCTCCGCATGGTCGAGGCGCCGACCATTGCGCAAAATTGTATGCGGAGCTTCCGTCGCGTGCTCGGGATGTAGCTGGCTTTCATCGGCCCGGGGAGGCTTCGTAACGGTGTTCATGAGTTTGCCCCATTCAGGATTTGCGCGATGTGAATGAACTTGACCGGCACGCCGATGCGCTGTGCGCAACTTTTCTGATGCAGCAGGCATGAACTATCGGCTGAGACGATGTACTCGGCGCCCGCCTGAGCGTGATCGCTCACCTTGTCGTAGCCCATTTTTGCGGATACAAATTCCTCGAAGACGGAGAACGTGCCGCCAAAGCCGCAGCATTCATCCGGCCGGGACGATTCGACCAGCTCGATCCCTGCAACCTTGGTGAGAAGGTCGAGCGGTTTGGAAAAGAACGGCTCGTTCAGCTCGGACATCTTTTCGTGCCGCAGCGTCCGCAGCGTCTGGCAACTGCTGTGCCAGCTGACCCGATGAGGGAATGTCGCCCACGGAAACGCATCGACCTTCTGGATGTCGTGCAAGAACTCGACCAGTTCGCGGGTGCGCGAGCGCACCTCCAGGACCTCAGGGGTCTGCTCAATGGCATCGAATTTCGTGCGGACGTGATCCACGCAGCTCCCCGATGGAGCTACGATGTAGTCGAAGCCTGAGAAGTTACGGACGAACAGGGCTTCCGTCGCCGAACTTTCGCCGTTGTAACCGCTGTTGCCCATCGGCTGACCGCAGCAGGTCTGATCTCGCGGATAAACGACTTCATGACCGAACCGCTCGAGCAACTCGAGCGTCGCGATTCCGACCTCCGGCGCAAACGCGTCGATGAAGCAGGGAACAAATAAGCCAATGCGCATGCCTTGATCCTCCTCAGTATGCAAGGCCTTGAGCACGACCAGCCAGTCTGGCACGCCAATCGTGAAGGCGTGGGAAGACGTCGGGAATGTGAACTGAAGGCGCGAGAGGCACAGCTACTCTGTCCACAAAGCCTCCTCTTGGTATTGACCTCGGAAACATGTGTAGCCCAATTTGTGACCAATTAGTGGAAGCTGTCTTCGTTGGCCATCTCGAAACGCGTCACCACGGCGACGCAGCCGTGACCGTGGCTGACTCCTTAGGACCCAGACGCGCAACTTCCTTGTCTAGCGCCACTTTGTGCGCCGCCGGTATTTCTACAGTCAATGGTATGTCAGTGCTCCAACTTACGGGCCGGTGTGTAACCGGCCTCGCAGTGACGCACTCTACGTCGCCACAGCCAGCTTCGAAATGAACGGGAATCGTAAATATGAACTTGCGTCAGCAAATCAGTGCGGCGCCGACGCGAAAGCTGGAAGTCCTGGATCTGGCGGCTGAGAAGCAATCCGGTTGCGCCGCTTTGAAAGACCAAGTGCTACTACCAAGGTGTTATGCCAATCGACAGGCAGTGCAATAGCGATTCCAGCAAGGTCTAATTGAGATCGGGACGTGTTTCACGCACGCTGACCAGCGCAAATAAAGTGTTCTTTGTTACTAGGAGCGGCGCAGTGCTTACACCAATCGCGACATCGATTCGCAAATGGACGGCCGGGCAAATTGTGACCAGCCCGCTCGGATCGCTGGAAGAATGGTCCCGCGTAGCCAGTTTCGCAGTTGGCGATTCAATATATCGGAACGGCGAGCCTGTGGAATTCTGGTACCGGATTTTGGCAGGCGCGGCTCGAAAATGCGCATTCACTCTATACGGCAGCCGGCAAATTGTAGATTTCCTGCGGCCTGGTGATCTATTTGGTTACGATGCACCAAATCTGCACACATTTGCGGTGGAAGCGATAGCTTCCGGTACTAGGGTGGTGCGCTATCCCCGACTCAAAGCGGAGCAGGTCGCCGATTCTGAGCCGCAAGTCGCGAAGCAAATACGTCAACTAGCGTTCGAGTCGGTGCATAGGGTGCAAACTCGGATGCTAATCCTTGGCCGCGCCACCGCGCTGGAGAAAGTCTGCAGTTTTCTCCTAGAGATGGCGGATCGGTTCCGCGCAAGATCAGATGGCGCAGTGACCTTGCCGATGTCCCGCTATGACATTGCAGACTATCTGGCCATGGCGGTCGAGACGGTCAGTCGGGCGCTGACAAATCTGCGCCGGATGCATGTGATCCATCTTGAGGGCGTACGGTGCGTTAGAATTTGCAATCGAGACGCGCTCGAAGGAGTGATTGAAAGTTCTGCACGTGACGTGAGAACCCATCGACCCATCGCCGTCGGTGACTATTCGTCCAACTCGCATCCGCCTCTTTGCGCACTGGGAGCAACTTCCGTAAGTGCATTGCACGAAGCATAGGAGCCGTGATGAACGATGACAGCGGCGACGTTAAGCGCGAGTCTGCGACGAACGCGATTTTCGGCGAGGCTTCCACCTCGCCTCGAAGAACCTGCAAACGCTTCGCCGCCGCGGGCACCCCGATCGCCAATGGTGTTCGGCTGATGGCAAAGCCTTGCGGGAAGGATCATGGAGACAAGCACAATTGCTCAATAAGTCTCACGCTTGCGCAGCTGATTGCCAGTTCTCGCGAGGAAATCGCGCGGCTGGTTTGGATTCTGCGGGATTCGCGCTGCGGCGCGGTCATTCGCGGAGCGGATGGATCGGTGTTGCCAGTCGTTGCAGCAGAGCTCGTGAACGGCGACAAACTCGACGAAAAGGTATCGGTGCCCATCCGCGATCCGCAGGGAATACTGCTCGCCTTTCTCGATCTACTGTCTGGGGAACCGGTAGATTCCCAGACCAAAATGTTGCTTCTCGCGATAGCGGAGTCCGCGGCGAACGCGATTGCCGAGCGGTGCTTCCGGATCTGCTATCGCCAGCATTGGGTCATGGCCGCACAGCGTGCCAATGATCCTGCAAGGTGCATGCTCCTGGCTGTCGATCGCGACTATCAAGTCGTGGGCGCCGACTATCGAGCACAACAAAGTCTAAAGTGCAGAGGAAAGGTTTTTACGCCGGGTCTAGCTTTGTCCGCTTTTTTCAGGATTGCTCACGCAGACCTGCGAGGTGGGCGGTGCTTCGAAACATTCAACAGGCTTCTTGGCCATGACGACGAGGCCCCTTGGTACGTGCTGACTACATCGCCGGATCTAGTCGCAAGTTATTTTGAATACAGCGATCGTGCGCTGTTGCATTCTCGGCCGCGCATGGAAACCGTGGCGTCACTCGGCGAAGGCGCGAGTCAAAAAAGAGAATCTACTGGAATACCTCCGCGATTGCTTCGTCGAATCAAAGAGTCCATTGATGAGGGATTGGAGTCGGGAGTGGACATTGGGTATCTCGCACAAAGCATTGGATACTCACTGTCGCACTTCTTTAGACTGTTTCGTAAGTCATTTGGGATGCCACCACATCGGTACCTAATGCATCGTAGAATCTCCTTGGCACAGGAGCTCCTCACACAAACCGATCTCGACTTGGCATGCGTTGCACTGAAAGCGGGCTTTGCAGATCAAAGTCATCTGTGCCGCAACTTTCATCGCTTCATAGGGCTTCCGCCGGGCGCGTTTCGCATGCGGCATAGCCGCGTGGAATTAAAGGAGATCGACGGGTGGGCGGAATGTTAGTCGCGTCGCCCCGCGGGCGTCCAGGCTGAGGGCGCCATTAAATTCGAGCGCGCGCAGGTTGACCTCACCACAACGCACACACCGTAGAACGATTCCCATCTTGTCACCGTATCGACGCAGCGCTCCCAAGGGTGATTCTGACCCGCAAGCGTCGCAGGTGACAATCATCCGAGTTATATCAAATGCGAAAAATCGGCCGAGTGGACCCGCAACAGCATTCCCATCCGACGATCGGGCGTCGTCGATCATCGCTTTTCGCCCGTTGGACCGAAGCGTTCGGTCTTGATGACGGTCTCCGGATGGCCGAGTGCAACCAGGCAGTCTGCTACCGTCTCCACAAAGGATGTGGGGCCGCACACAAAATTGTGAGGCGCTTGTGCAGCGGGAAAAGTGTACTTGGCAAGCATCGCACGATCGACGCGACGTGTCTCGCCGTTCCAATTCACTGGGGCGCCACGGGTGAGGGTGTGGGCAATCGAGAGGCCATCCATAGTCGCAACTAAACTGTCAAGCTCGCTTCGGTAGATGATCTCCTCGAAATTGCGAGACGAGTAGAGAAGGCGGGTCGGCGGTCGAAGTAAGGCTTTGGTTCGCGTTCTTAGCATTGACATCAGAGGCACTATCCCTGAGCCGCCTGCGATGAGCATGAGAGGTGCTGGATTCTCTGGGCTCCAAGTGAAGTATCCACCAAGGGGTCCGCGCAGTTCGATGGAATCACCCAACGCGAGCTGCTCGGTGAGAAATGGCGATACTTCGCCATCGGTTATGCGTTCCACGGTGATTTCGATCAGCGCGATACGCCCGCCGGGCGAGGCGAGGGAATAGCTGCGCTCTGCCTGATAGCCGTCCTCGGTTGTCAGCCGCACGTCTACGTGTTGACCAGCGAGATGCCCAGTCCATTGCGGCAGAGAGAATGCGATGGTCCTGACTGAAGGCGTCTCATCGCGAATCGCGGCGACGCTGGCGAGCTGCCAGTCCCGGAGCAGGGGAGAGGTGTCAAGCATCGCCGGTGTAACGCTGCTCGCGCCAAGGATCTCCATGGATGTGGTAGCCCATCGACTCCCAAAAGCCGGGCTTATTCGCGTCGATAAATTCGAGTCGTCTCACCCATTTAGCGCTTTTCCAGAAATACAGATGCGGTACCAGCAATCGGGCTGGCCCGCCGTGAGTAACGGGGATCGGCAAATTGTCATAGTGGGTGGCAATCATGGCTTTGCCGTCGAGCAGATCGGCGATCAGAAGATTGGTCGTGTATCCGCCGTCGCAATGCGCCATCACAAATTGAGTGGGGGGCGCGGACAACCCGGCAGCCTTCAAGAGGTCTTCGATCGTTACGCCGCGCCATCGTGTGTCGAATTTCGACCACTTGGTGACACAGTGAATATCGGTAGTACGCTCGGTTTGCTGCAGCGCTGCGAATTGCTCCCAACTCCAGTGTGCGAGCTTCTCGCCGCCCCTTTGGAGAGTAAGGGACCAATTTTCCACCGACGTGCGCTGAGTCGGGCCGGCGGTGAGTACGGGAAAATCTTGAGTGACGTACTGTCCCGGGGGTATTCGATCCTGCGCAGTGTCCGCACTGGACCGTTTGCCCTTAAACCCCCTCGTAATTGGCATAGTGATCTCCTTCGCGAAAGCAATCGAATGGGTTGACGCTATGGTTTCAAGGACGGATAGCCGCTGACGTAAATCCAATCGGACGCTTGTGCAGGCACATGACAGGCCAGACAATTGGCTTTATAGTCAGTGGAGGTCGTTTTCGCCGGATTGGCGGCATCGAACCACGACCAGCCCCATCCGTCACCCCACAGCTTGTTGTCGGGATGGCGGCCGCGACTGTCCTTCATCATCACAAACCAGCCCTTTAGGGTGTCGGCATGACTCACCGTACCGGTTGTCATCTGTCCGGTCGCGGCGGCGTACACTTCCTTCACGAGTACAGTGCCGTCAGGGAAGCTTCCGCGGCTGCGATAGGCGGTGACGGCCCCGGGTGATACGTACACAATGTGAAGCTCCTTGGCGCCGGGTCCCGGATCAGCGGCCACCGCCCAGCTTCCCAAATACTGATAGGTCGTGCGATAGCCATGCGGCACGCTTAGATTGCCTTTTGAATCGACTACGGAACCCGTTGCCTTGGCTGACGCGTTTGAATCCACGCGTCCATATGCTGCGAGGGCAAGCCCCGCCGCAATTACCGCAATGCTGACGGCTGCAAATCCAATGCTTCTCATGAATTAGCTCCTCGCGTTGGGCCGGCCTGGCGCCTGCTCATTAATCGAACGAGGGATAGGTTAAGTGCTGCCGGCCGTCCAACCTTGACGCAAGTCAATTTGAGAGATTCTTAGTTTTATCCTTGAAGGCTGGAGGCCAAAGGATCGGGAGCGTCTCGCAATGCAAACTGAAGACCACGCACGAAATTCACAAGAACGTTCAATGGATGCGTCGAGAGTCAAAGACTCGAAGCAATATCGCAGCCACACTACCCCCAATGCGAACGTATTTCTCCATTTGCGGTCTGGTGCTGACACGCGCGTTGCTGTCAATCGCTGTAATCCTAGTTGTCGCTCTGGTCATAGCAGTGACAATGCTAAGAACCGCGCGATTTGAATCCGATAAATCATCAATGCGTGCCGGGTCCGCCGATGGAGGTGCAAGTGGCGCCTCCGATCTATCGGTGCATAGGTAAGCCGCGCTTTCGCCGATAAGCGAATTTGATCTGCGTCAAGGGGCGGAAGGCGGGTCTAGCCCATTGTGTTGGACATCCGTCTAACGCTGCGAGCCAAAGTCCCATGAACCCATTTACAAGCTATCGAGACACTTTTCCAAACGCTCGCCTGAACCGCACCGAGAGCGGCGTGATAGAGGTTGCGCTTCACACTAACGGAGGCCCGCTCGTCTTCAACGGGCACACGCACGAGCAATTTGTTGAGCTATTCCACGCGATCGGAGCCGATCGCGACAACCGCGCCGTTATTTTGACCGGTAGCGGCAACTCGTTCATGGAGTCAATCGCCATGGACGGCTTCGACTTCTTCACGCCACAGGGATACGACAAGATCTATCGCGAAGGGAAAAAAGTACTGATGAACATTCTGGACATTCAAGTGCCGCTGATCGCAGCCGTGAATGGTCCGGTGCGTCTCCACACGGAATACATTTTGCTCGCCGATATCGTGCTGGCAACACCCTCAACGGTATTTCAGGATAAGCCCCATCTGGAACTGGGTGTCGCCTCCGGGGACGGTGTCAATCTCCTGTGGTCAGAGGTGATCGGCAGCGTTCGGGGCCGTTACTTCATCCTCACCCGGCAGGAAGTGGACGCAAAGACCGCCATGGAGTGGGGCGCTGTCAACGAAATCGTGCCTCCGGCAAAGCTGCTGCCTCGAGCGCGTGAAATTGCCGAGAGTCTCGCCAAACTCCCGCCTCTGGCCGCAAGCTACACTCGAATTGCATTGACCCAGAAGCTGCGTCGAATCATCGACGAGGGAGTCGGCTACGGGCTTGCATTGGAGGGTATTAGCGCTGCGGACGTGGCGCGTTCGATGACGCCGAGTCATCCATCAACTCCGTCCGCTATGACCAGCAATCCTGCCGCAACGTGACATCTGCTTTTAGTTCTTTACAGAGAGCGACCACCGTGCATTCTCCCAGAGGAGTCCGCACATTGAGTACGAAAGGCGAATTCGCGAGCGATTGCATCCATTCCAGTAGGTAATGTGAAAGGGCCGAAGCAGAGAGACGAACGAGACCGTGAAGTAGGAGACGGGCCATGAAAGATCGGCGGATCGAGGATGAGTACTATCAAGAGTGGATTCTGCAGGGCGTTTCGCGCAGCTTTGCGCTGACGATTCCGCAGCTTCCAGCGCGGCTACGCACGCCGGTGGCCAACGCGTACCTGCTTTGCCGCATTGCCGATACCATCGAAGATGAGTCTGCGCTTTCCACAGCTGCAACATTGGCATCTTTGCGGCGGTTCGTTGCAGTGGTACGCGGAAAGGACGAGCCGGCAAGCTTGGCAGGGGAGCTTCTACCGCAGCTCTCGCGACGCACGTCCCCAGCTGAACGGGAACTCGTGCGGAACATGGAACGCATTATTCGCGTGAACGCGCAGCTTCAAGCGTCGCAGCGACGCGTCATCGAGAGATGTGTTGGGGTCATGTGCGAAGGCATGCATCGATTTCAGCGCACCGCGAGCCTGCGCGGTCTGCCACACATGCGCGCCCTGGATGAATACTGCTACGTCGTGGCCGGCGTCGTCGGCGAACTACTGACGGAACTGTTTTGCGATTACTCCCCGAAGATCGCGCAGCGGCGCAATTTGCTGCACGAACTGGACATTTCGTTCGGCCAGGGTTTGCAGATGACAAATATCTTGAAGGATATGTGGGAGGATCGAAGTCAAGGGGCCTGCTGGCTACCGCAGGACATCTTTAGCCGCCACGACATCGACCTTGCCGCATTGTCTCCGCTCTATCGTGACAGCGACTTTGCGGTCGCGCTGAGTGAATTGATCGGAGTTACTCACGCTCACCTGCGCAATGCGCTTTCCTACACTCTACTGATTCCCGCCGAAGAGTCCGGTATTCGCCGCTTCTGCCTATGGGCCATTGGACTCGCGCTGCTCACGTTACGAAACATAGAACGAAGGCCGTATTTCACAAGCGGTGCACAAGTGAAGGTATCGCGCGGGGGCGTTATCGCAACGCAACTGCTTACGAGCGCCTCCGTGCGTCACGATTGGGTGCTCATAAGGCTTTTTCAGTGGGCGACGCGCGGCCTACCGCGTGCATCTGTTGATACGGCGCGCCGGTCATCATCAGCAAACTACGCGAGAGGCAGTGAGGAATTTGCGACTTTAGGGCTGAATCGATAAATGAGCGCGCTGATGCGGCAAGTGCCCGAAGACATGATCGCCGTTGAAATTGCGGCGGCGGGCGGTCCGGAGCAGCTCAAGCTTGTGCGACGGCCCACGCCGCGCCCCGGCAACGGCGAGGTACTCGTGCGCGTCATTGCGGCAGGCGTAAATGGCCCAGACGTCTTGCAAAGACGGGGGCTGTATCCGCCGCCGCGGGGCGCGTCGGATATCCCTGGACTGGAAGTCGCCGGAGAGGTTGTTGCGCGCGGCGGTGATGTCTCAAGCGTAAAAATCGGTGATCGAGTGGCCGCCTTACTGCCCGGTGGCGGTTACGCGGCTTACGCGGTGGCGGCGGCGCCCTTGTGCTTACCCGTACCTGAGGGTCTTAGCGTGGTCGAAGCTGCGGCGTTGCCGGAGACCTTCCTTACGGTGTGGAGCAATTTGTTCGAACGCGGTGAACTAACCGCCGGCGAGGCTGTGTTAATTCATGGCGGCACGGGCGGTATCGGCACGACGGCTATCCAGCTCGCCAGTGCGCGGGGCGCGCTGGTGTTCGCGACCGCGGGGAGTGCTGAAAAGGCTCGCGCTTGCGAACGTTTGGGTGCGGTGCGAGGCATCGACTATCGGAACGAAGATTTTGTGCACGTAGTCCGGCAGGCCACACGCGGCAAGGGAGTGGATTTGATTCTCGATATCATCGGCGCCAGTTACCTCGAGCGCAATCTCGCGGCAGCAGCACCTGGCGGGCGGCTGGTAGTCATATCCTTGATCGGTGGCACCCACACGGAAATCAACTTGAATACCCTGATGCGCAAGTGCCTCACGCTCACGGGTTCGACATTGCGCAGTAGGAGCGTGGCGGACAAGGCGATGATCGCCGACGCCGTGCGGCGCAATGTGTGGCCGCTCATTGCCGCCGGACGCGTGCGACCGCCCATTCTTACGACGTTTCCGATTAGCGAAGCCTGCGAGGCGCACCGCTTGATGGAGAGTTCGCATCATATCGGCAAGATCGTGTTAACGATATAGCGGGTTGGATAAAAGGCTTGTTGGGAATTCGAAACCGACCTGGCCTATCGGCACAACCCCACAAAGGAGCATGCATTGCGTAAATTCGAAACGAGTGCGGAGGCGATCGCGAAGCTCTCGCATGAGCAATTCAGGGTGACCCAGCACGGCGACACCGAGCGACCCGGAACGGGACAATATCTGCACAATAGAGAGCCGGGCATCTATGTTGATGTCGTATCCGGCGAGCCGCTGTTTGCCTCTACCGATAAGTATGAGTCGGGTTGTGGGTGGCCGAGCTTCACCAAGCCAATCGACCCCAACTACATCCAGGAATTGCAAGACGCGACGCACGGGATGCTCCGTACCGAAGTGCGCTCGGTCCACGCTGACAGTCATCTAGGGCATGTCTTCACCGATGGACCACCCGATCGCGGCGGACTGCGCTACTGCATCAATTCCGCCGCGCTGCGTTTCATTCGCCGCGACGACATGCAGGCCGAGGGTTACGGGGCTTATCTAAACCTGGTGGAGGATATCAAATGAACGAAGAACGGGCGGTTCTTGCGGGCGGCTGCTTTTGGGGGATGCAAGATCTTCTTCGCCGTTACAACGGCGTCGTCTCGACACGAGTCGGTTATACGGGAGGCGACGTCGCCAACGCGACCTATCTGAATCATGGCACCCACGCGGAAGCGATCGAGATCTTGTTCGATCCGACAAGGGTCAGCTATCGACAAATTCTTGAATTCTTCTTCCAGATCCACGACCCGACGACAGCGAATCGACAGGGAAATGACCGAGGGACAAGTTATCGATCGGCGATCTTTTACGCGAGTGATGAGCAGAGACGAATTGCCGAAGACACCATTGCAGACGTGAACGCCTCGGGGCTGTGGCCAGGCAAGGTCGTCACGAAAGTGGTTCCCGCCGGCGCGTTCTGGGTGGCCGAAAGAGAGCATCAAGACTACTTGGAGCGATTTCCCGACGGATATACGTGCCATTTCGTGCGGCCCGATTGGAAGTTGCCCGTGCGCGATCGCAAAGGCGGTGCCGGTGCGCCAGCATCTGACGCTGTCTCATAGCGGCACGCGCCGCGAAGGGAGGAGGGCGCGGGTAAGCCGAGGCTTCGCGGGTGTCGATGACCGCAAATCCGGTGCGGGTGCGAGTACGAGCAGTCAACCGCTCTCGCTGAGATTGATGAAATGATAGCCAGCCATGTCGCGGTTATGGAAGCAATTGGGCGCCTGAGCCTCGCCCTGATCTTGGGCGTGCTGATCGGACTTGAGCGGCAATGGCACCTGAAATTGGCGGGCCTCAGCACGAACGCATTGGTTGCACTAGGCTCCTGCGGCTTCGTTGTCTTTGCCTCGATGGTGAGCGACGGCGATCCGATACGAATAGCCGCTCAAGTGGTTTCGGGGATCGGCTTTCTGGGTGCGGGCGTGATTTTGCGCGAAGGGATCAACGTGCACGGTGTCAGCACGGCCGCGACTCTGTGGTGCGCAGCGATGGTGGGTACTTTCGCGGGCGCGGGACTGTGGATTCCGAGCCTCGTGGCCGCCGGCTTTATCGTCGTCAGCAACTTGCTATTGCGCCCGCTCGTGCGATTCGTGCGCAATCACGCGGCCTCGTCCGTGAATATCGAAACGCACTACGTGGTCACTCTTACAGGCAATTGTGGAGAAGCATCACAGTTGCGCGTTCTAGTGGTGCAGGCACTTTCGCAGGCGGGATTCGCGCTGGTGCGCATCGACAGCACAACGAATCAGGACACCTTGAAGGGGGTCGTCACCGCACAAGTGAGCGCTCTGCAAAGAAAGGATACGGAGCTGGAAGCGATTGTCAGTCGCCTCGGAAACGACGCTCGCATTACAGCGGTTGCTTGGCAACTTATGGTAACGATTCCGGAGATTTGAGGTAATTGCGGTTGACCCAGAGATGGCGACACTCTCGCGCATCAGCATTCGCGCGGCCTTTGACGGGAATTGGGACTGTGGTGTCTTCAAAAACAATCAATCGCCTGCCCGTACGGAGCAATTGCGAGTTTGGAATAGAATTGCGCCGCGGCCCGCCTTCAATAGCGCCGTCAGGCCAGTAACTGCCAGCGAGGCCGGCGACCTTCGCCAGGAACGCACCAAGCGCGGCATGGCCAGCCATCATTCGCCCATTATTAGAGCCCGGGCGCGTGCGAAGCTGGTGCACCTCTACTCTAACTATTCGTAAAATGCCACACGCAGCATCAATGTCATCCTGGATGACTTTGCGAAAGATTCTGACGCTCGTCAACGAGTCTGTGTGTGTTCACCAAGATGATAGTTGGCAAGGACACAAAAATCGCCTTGGAGCGCGGTTCTGTTCCTTTGGAATAGCGATGCAAGCGCAGCAGGATCATTTCATGCCTCTGCGGCCGGTTGAAATGGATAGTTGCGAAACGTCGTGCGACATCGGCGCGACTTTACGGGTCCGTTTGGAATCAGACGGAGAGAGACAACATACTTGGCGAAGGAGCAACCTAATGAGCGTCACGCTGAAGAAAGAGCTTTTAATTGTAGCCTTGATCTGCGGAGCCGGAGGATTCGGCTCTCGGGTCGAAGCGCAGTCGGCACCTGCGCTGGAACAATCGGATATGAGAGTCGTTTCGGCCTTGGTGGACTCGAGGGCAGCAAAGAGTGAGAAGTTGCGAGGGCGTGTTGTGGCTGCGATGCACGCTGATCCCTATCTTCTTGACACACATATCGAAGTAGCGGTCGAAAACAATGAGATCGTCCTGCGTGGCTTCGTCCTCAGCGCATGGGACTTACGAGAAGCAGTTCGCGTCGCGCGAAAGGTAGCCGGTGATACACGAGTGGTTGACGAATTGTCAATCAAGGAAGGCGGGCGCTAGCAATAGCTAGCGTTCAGATTTCGGGATCGATCGCGGATTCGATGTCGCGGAGCCGGCGACACCCATCGCGGGATAGAAACCCTGCATTGCGTAATGGAGAACTGACATGCCTCAAGGGGTAATCCTGAGGTCATCCTTGACCTCAGAGACACCGGGCGCAGCCCACGCTGCAGCGATCGCTTCGTCCCGTTCCGCTAAGGAAGCCACATCGCCCTCTAACGTCACTTGCCCGTCGCGGGTGCTTACACTAATGCGCCGTGACTCCAAATCGGCCCGACGCCGAAAGGCCGCCTCGATCTGCGCCGTGACATCCGACCACTTTACCTTTGGCTTGACATCAATCAGATTGAGGAGCGCGCAAACCCCCTTTACATGGCGAGCCGATCTGGAGGCGGCGTCCTTTTGATACTGCCCATCAACTATGCCCTCCAACTTGACCTGACCCTCCGTGACCGTAACTTTCAGCCCGTCGGCGGGGACCTCGTGGTCCCAACTCCATGCATTGAGAATGGCCTGAGCAATGTCTTGATCGGTCCGCTTGTGCGCATTGGGGAGCACAACCTGAATTTCGTTGGCGATTCCCTTCACCCCCGCGACCGCCTTAGTTGCGCTTTCCGCTGCGGCCTTCTCAGCGAAGTGACCCACCTGGCCGGTGAGCGTGACGACACCGTGGCGGGCCGACACGCCTAAATATGCCGCATGGATATGCGGTCGCCATTTAAGCTCGTTTAGAACATCACTTTGAAGTTGGGAATCGGTTTTCATTGTTGCCACTCCTCGCAGACATCATAAAATCGGTCGAGACGCGTGTCTGCGGTGGCACGTTCCAGCGAGGCCCCGGCATTCGAGGCGCAAAATTGCTTTGCAAGTCCGCGGTAACTGCAACTCGAGGCGCCCGCTCGCACTGTGGGCTGTCGGCATTCTGGTCATCGGAGCGCGCAATCTGATCAGCGATTACCAGTGCAATCCCCCTCGCAGCGCGCTCAGCCTTCGCCGTTTTGCCTGATCCGAGGCGTGCGGCTATGAAGGCCAACTTGTAAACTGTCGCGTCGACATTTTCGCCGGGAACGCCTAGTATCAATGCAGCCCGGACCCAAGCATAGGCGAGTTGGCGATTGCGGCGTCCAGCCAAGCCTGATTCGTACAGGATGCCGATGTTCACCATCGCCGGCGTGTAGCCATCCATGGCCAAGCTCATAAACAGTCCAAACGCCATCTTCGCATCCTTGCTGACGCCCAAGCCTCGCGCGTACCTGATGGCCAAGTGATTCATTGCGCCGCATAAATCGTTCGCACTCGAATTGCGAGAAGTCTTTTCCAATGCTGCGATGGCCGGGGAGTCCGTCGACGGAATGCCAGCTACAGCAACCTTAGCTTTACTCGACATCTCATGTTCCGCATGCGCCGATGGCACAATCGACATGGCGCAAAGGAGCACTACACCGCCGCAAAGCTGGCTGGCGCGGATCATGAAACGCGCTTCTCGCGGTCCTGGGATTGTCTGCCGTTCAGCATCATAGTCGTCTGATCTGGGTCCTTTGCATTCCATGCGGTGAGTCGAAGCTACGCCAAGCGGTCGCTGCCACCGCGGATCGCGGCGGGCGGTCTCGTGCACGTCTGGATATAGCTTGCGATAACTGGATCGCCGATGCTTGAACAAACCTACGCTCGGTGGAACGCGCGTACTCTCACATCGCGCAGAGGTTCGACTAGTCTTCACGGGGCGAAATCACATCGTCGTACAACTTCCGCAGGCAATTTCAAGAGGGCATCGACCGTGGTGTAGTTGTCTTGGATCTGAACGGGTAAGGAGCGCTTCGACAATTCGACAAAGCGGGAGAGCCATGAGCATGAATGACGATATCAAGCAAGAGCAACTCAGGCGCAGGCGCGAAGCGCCCCTCATTACCCCGACTGACCTCGGCGCAAGCGCGTCGAAGGATATCGCGGGTGGCATGAATGCAATTCTCGCCGATGTTTTCGCTCTATATGTGAAGACCAAAAACTTCCATTGGCACATGAGTGGCCCTCATTTTCGAGACTACCATCTCATGCTCGACGAACACGCGGACCAGCTCTACGCCATGGCGGATCCGATCGCGGAGCGCATCCGCAAAACGGGCGGATCAACGTTGCGCTCGATCGGCCACATCGCAAGAATTCAGCGTATCAAAGACAATGACGCCGATTTCGTTGATCCGCTCGACATGCTCGCCGAGTTGCGCGAAGACAATGTGCTATTGGCATCAAAACTTCGAGTTATTCACGACTTGCTCGACGAACATCGTGACATGGCCTCAGCGAGTCTGATTGAGGGTTGGATTGACGAGACCGAGCGACGCACATGGTTTCTATTTGAATCGAGCCGGCACGGCGGTAAGACGGGACACTAGCGAAGTGCGAACGAACTGCAGGACCGCTGCCGGTCTCGTCGGTTCAGATCGCAACACTCTCCGCACTTGGCGTGCGTGAGAGTCTCAGGCCTCCTTTCTCGATGATAAGACCTGCGATGCTGGCGACGCCCTCGCCGCTCCTCAAATTTGAAAAAATGAAGGGTCGCGTGGGCCGCATTTTGCGCGCATCCGCCTCCATGACCTGTAAGTCCGCCCCCACGTAAGGGGCGAGATCTATTTTGTTGATGATAAGCAGATCAGATCGCGTGATGCCTGGACCGCCCTTGCGAGGGATCTTCTCGCCCTCGGCAACGTCGATTACATAGATGGTGAGATCAGCGAGTTCAGGACTGAAAGTCGCCGCGAGATTATCTCCACCTGACTCGATAAAGCACAATTCAGCCAGTGGGAATTTCGCGTTCATGTAATCGAGAGCCGCAAGGTTCATGGAAGCATCCTCGCGAATCGCCGTGTGCGGGCAGCCACCCGTCTCGACACCCATAATCCGATCCGCCGGGAGCGCTTGCGCACGCGTGAGAATCAGCTGATCTTCCTTCGTGTAGATGTCGTTCGTGATCACGTAAAGATCGTAGTGGTCGCGAAGCTGCTTGCACAACGCTTCCACGAGGGCGGTCTTGCCTGACCCCACGGGTCCTCCAATGCCGACACGCAAAGGTCCATGATGCATTGCTCGATTTGTGGTGCGGGAATCGGAGGGTTTGTCGAGGATCATGAGCGGAATAACCTCGTATATTGAGTTTCGTGCGCCATTGAGGCGAGATCAATCATCAAGGCGGCCGATCCAAGATCATTAGTGTTGGCGTCGTTGGCTTGCGCGCTTGCCGCCAGAACGGAACTTTCGAGCTCGGCGATGGCGAGTTGGCCATCGGTTTGGCCTAGGGGAATTAGCCGAACCCCGGCAGTTACCCAATTGGCGATATAGCTTTGCAGAAACGCGGGCAACGCCAAGAGAAGCGGAATACCTGATCTGGCGGCGCGAGTCGCGAGCACCACGGCGAGCGCGGGCGAAATGTGGCGTTCGTGCAGCGCCCGTTCCAGCGAGTCAAGAACGTGATCGGGCCAAGCCAGACGAAGGGTGGTGAGGCAGGCACTGCCTGGCTGTGCCGATTCAAGCGCTAGTTCTGACGTCGCGCGGAATGCCGCCGCCAGCTCCGCGATCTCGACGAGCCCGCTAGAGTCTCGATTTGCTGCGCAATGCCAGGTCTCAGCAAATAAAATTGCCTCATTTCTTCCCGAACCATGACAAAGATCGGCGTCGAGCCAAGCGACCAGACTCTTGCGATCGTGTACATCTCCGGCCTCAACGGCCCATTCTAGCCCATGCGAATAGCTATAAGACCCGATGGGAAAAGCGGGAGACAGCCAGCTTTGCAATCTCAACAGTGCGAGCGGAGCCAAAGGGTATGTATGATCAGCCATGATGATGTGTTTCGCTACCATGGTGCGAATGGCTGTGACCCGAATAAGCGCCACCCTCCGGTTGGAAAGACGCCGCGACGGTTCTAAGATCTGCGCCCATGCCACGGAGCATGCCCTCAATCACATGGTCGGGACGAATGCGCAGCAGGGGGCCGGAAATGTCGGCTGGCAGATGCCGATTGCCCAGGTGCCACGCGATTCGCATGAGCTGAGCGGGATCGGCGTGCCGGATTTCGACTAGGCGCTCCTTGGAGGCTTGGACCCTTACCCATCGACCGTCTTCTAGTTGCAGACCGTCGCCGTCCGACATGGCCACGGTTTTCGGAAGGTCCAGCAGAATGGCTTCACCGTTGTCGAGAGTGAGCCGAATGCGCCGGCGGTGCCGCGCTTCAAAATCAAGAGTGACGGCGCTGGCCGCTCGGTTATCCGGCCACTGGCCTGCGGAGCGATGAATTGATGCGTGCTGCGGAATCGGCATATCAAAGCAGGCTACGACGCTGAGCCATATTAGACAGAGAGTGGCGGGAGCGAGCCCATGACGGCCTGCTGGAACCCGTAGACTTGTCGTGCGCCAGAGTACGGAATGAGCCGGACTTCGCGAGACTGACCGGGTTCGAACCGCATGGCGGTTCCTGCCGGGATATCCAGCCGGTAACCCAAGGCGAGCTGTCGTTCAAAGGCGAGGGCGGGGTTGCTCTCCGCGAAATGATAATGACTTCCAACCTGGATCGGCCTGTCGCCCGTATTGGCGACTTGAAGGGAGATGGCGACGTGGTCCTTATTTAGGACGATGTCACCGCCAGCAGGAATGATTTCGCCCGGAATCATTGTCAGCTTGCGATCAAGAAGACGCCGCTCAGCACGGTGAGTGCACCCATCACGCGCAGGGCGATCTTTCCGATCAGGCCTTCGGCGAGGACTCCGAGCCCGATACCGGCAGTATGAATCCAGCTTGTGGCGAGAGCGAAACCGGCCACATACGGAACGGTGCTGGCGGTAGAGGCCTCGATGCCATGAGCGAAGCCGTGAAAGAATGCGAAGAGCCCCACCATTGCGGCACCCACCCAAATTGGGGCGGCGATCGCGAGTGCAACGCACAGGCCCAGGACGACAACCGAGGAGGAAATCGCAGATTCAACGAAGGGAATGTGTAAGCCTATCCTCGCAGCTGCAAACCCCACGAGCATGGCTGCAACGAAGGCCAATGGCCATAACAAGATTGCGCGCCCGCGCGCCAGCACTCCCCAAAGACCGACCGCGAGCATGGCAAGGACGTGATCCGCCCCGGTAAAGGGATGAGCTAGTCCGGCCCCAAAGGAATGGACGTGCCCGACACCGGGATGAGCCAGCGCCGGGGAAACAAGTGCACCGCTCAAAAGCAGAATGCTGAAAATGCGTATCCTCACGAGCTTCTCCGTCGGCCAAGGGCCCCGCAAGGCTTCGCCCTCTGCGGGCAACTCTTTGCGAGTGGACGATGCAAAGCTTGCAATGAACTCTCTCCTCCGAACCTTGACGGCGGTCAATTGTATTTGTGTTTTTCCTTAGAACCCAAAATGACAGTCGCGCCAACGGACCGGGCGCGCCGGCTAGGTGTAGGGAAGAGCCGGAGCGGTTCGTGGCATGAATCTGGAGACGACGAACCCTGACATCGCATTCGCTTTGATGGCTGAAGGAGGTCGAGTGTTGAGAATCGCAGCCGCGAAGATCTCACGAAGTTGTCAGGTTCAAATGATCGCGTCGGCACGTCGATGTGCCAGCACCCGAATCTAGTGGCAAACCAGTTTTCGATCGGCCGACGGGCACCCAACGGTGAGCCGGCGCTTTCGATCCCGCGCTCGACCACCTTTTGGCGATAGCCGTATAGGCACTCGTCGCACTCAAGAACCCGGAATTTCCGATGCATAATAAGCGGGGTAGGAACGCCCTCCAGCGTTGACCCGGCGTAGGGGCGTTAAAAATCCACACTTCTTCCTGGTCCTCGAGGGCACGAAACTGCGATCGAACACCGTGCTCGCCGATGTGGTGCCGGGAATGCAGTGGCTGGGACCAAGAAGCGCGTTGGGTGCCAATCAGATATCGCATGGACCTCTCCTTGTGAACGGCCGTTGATGAACGTGCGTACAAAGTAGCGCTCGCGGTCGAAGATGCGATGATGAGCGTCAATTTTTCATGCGAGCATCGGTATTAGGCGCGCTCTCAATGCATGCGAGAGCCTGATTTGCTGGCAGAGTCTTGCAGTAGCGGCGGCGCTGCTCTGCTGCCTCAAAAGGAGGCCTCTCCTAGCGAAACCCTAGCCTAAAAGGGGGTGGGATGCTGGGTTCGCGAATCCAATGGGAGAGGCCTCAAATAATCGTCGTTACAATGTTGCATGAGACTACTGAAAACATCGGAATGCCTGTGGCATTGACGTCGGCGCTCCTCGTGCACTGTGAGCGGTGATCGATATTCGCGAGACGGAGGCCGAGTCTAGTCAGCGTGCGAACAAGGAAGTTCATGGGGTAATCCAATTGGTAGTCGAGGCCTAGTAAATGACCGATGAGGCGAGCGCACATTGATGCCGATCAATTTCAAGTGCGGAAGCTGGAGCGGGCGTCGCGATGTCGGCGCGTTTACCGATCAGGTATCGCGACGCGAATGAGCAGAACCGGGCCCATTCCCAATGTTCTAGTCTGCGGATCGTCATAAGAACTCCTGTGACAGCGCGATGTTTCGCGACGCTCGCGACACGGAGGCGCGTATGTTCGGACCACGCTGACATTGATCGCGATCAATCCTTCGGATAGCGATAGGACGTAGACTCGATGGTGTCGGCAAGGTGGTGACGGGTGATAATTAACGTCGTAGGAAGCATCGGTAGGTTCGCAACCGTACATGAGTGAGGTCCACGCGAAGAGTAGGAAGCCATGGTGTATCGTCGTCGCGGATGATCACGGGCCAGAGTATGTTCCCTCAGCGGCGATGGAGGCGCGGACATCGCCGGTGCAATATTGTCGTTTCGGCGAGCCCACCACATTGCTGCAGAAGACATTGCATCGTGCGAGGCACATTGCTCCAACCGCGCAGATTGCCGTAGCGATCAGGGATCAGGACCGCGAGCATTGGGAACCCGCTCTTTGGTTCGTCCACCCGGAGCGTCGCTTCATCTCCGATACTCGAATGGCGGCCTCGCTCACGGTGACAGCCGCAGTGTTGTCGATTGCGGCGTATTCAGTCTCAAACGTGGTAACGATTTTACCGGCGCGGTGCTACGTAGCCAATGAACGGATATTGGCCGCCGCGCTCGAGCAATTGCACGCGACGCTGCCGAAAATCCCCGAGGGAGTTGGCACGCTCGGCATGATCGATATCGACGAGGGGGTCGACGAGGACTATCTGCTGCCGTGCACGACCACTATGGGCGCCGGCCTAGCGCTGCAGGCAGTTGCTCGTCAACCCGCGGGATGGGTTGCACGATATCTGCGGCAGCGGGGCGCGATGGTGGCTTCGGGAATCCTGACAGGCTATGCGGGGGTGTTTGCCGCGCATATATTCAAGTACCGGAGCACTCTTGCGCATACGCTCATCGAGACTACACGGATGTCGAGTGGAAGAGAGAATCTATTGTCAGCCGATGCGTATCGCGGGCTGTCGAGAAGCATGCTTTGTCCGCTGCGATGGTATCCACCCACGTTTGCCCAGCGCGCACTTCGTGTCTATCGCTGCGGCTGGAGGGGACTGCGCACTGCGCGTGCCACGTCGAGAATCAGTGCGTCGTGTCCGGCTTCCGGCGATCCGGGTTCACTGAAACTAACTACTGTCTGCGCCGCAACGGCGGATGCCATATTATCTGAGCCACTCTCGGATTGATTAATGAGCAATCTCGCCGGATCGGTTGGCGCTCCGCACGATGCCACTGAGCGGCCGTACGAATCAGTGCGCCGATGTCCTTCGGGTCCAGGGTGGTTAACTATAGGGAAATCATAGAATTGGAAGAAATTGACGCCCGACGGGCGGTCAGGATCGTCTACCGCGCTGATTTCACTGAATAAATATTTCTGTATTTCAGGTGCGGATTATTGCGGGAAAATCGTTCCTGGTACGAACATCCACTAAAAGCTTCAGTCGGAACTTGCTCAGATGAACGGCAATCCTTCCACGCTCAAGGCGAGGCCTGCGGACAGCCAGACCGTCGAGGCTCTTGTTCGCGAGCACCACTCTTCCTTATTGCGCTATTTCAGGAAGCGTGGTGTACGCGAAGAGGATGCGGAAGACGCAGTTCAGGAGGTTTTCGTCCGTCTAAGCCGTCGTGAGGGCCTTTCGGAGGTAGAGCGAATCGAAGGGTATTTATTCGAAACCGCGGCGAATGTGGCGATCGACGTACAAAGACACAACCGGGTGCGGCATTTCGATTCCCACGTCGTGTATGACGATTCGCGGCATGGCAGACCAGAGTGTTCCTGCGACGCGGTATTTGAGGGCCAGGAAGCGATTGAGCACCTGCTCTTGGCGCTGCGGGAGTTGCCGGATCGAACGCGCACCATTTTCATACTTGCTCGGCTTGAGGATATGAAGCAGTCGGAAATTGCTCAGCGGCTCGGCATATCGGTCAGTGCGGTAGAGAAACAGTTGACTAAGGGGCTCGCATATCTGGCGCTACGGACGGGCATGCTATGACAATATTCCAGAGGCCGTCACATATATCGGACATTCACGAGATTGCGGCGAGCTATGTTCTGCGCGAGCAGTCCGGACAGAGTGGCGTTGAGGACCAGAAGCGCCTGGCCGATTGGCTCCAGGGCAACGAAGAACGTTTGAAGGCGTATGCGGCGGCAAAACAGGTCTGCGTTGCCATTTCGCAGAACACCGCGCATCCCGAGATCATGGCCATGCGCCGCGCGGCCCTCAGCTCTCGACCTCGGCAGCGCGCGCCGCGCTATCTATTGATCGCTGCTTGTCTGGCTGCCACAGCCATTGGCCTTGGTTTTCTGATGCTGGTCCAGTCGCGGAATTTCGCATTGGGTCCACCACATGTTGCGCTAGCGCGAACGGCCGCGGGTAACGAAACAACCTTTAGTCCGTACAGTGCCGTCTATCGGACTCAGAAGGGAGAGCGCTCGAGCGTGGCGTTGCCCGACGGCTCGGCCGTCGTCCTGGACACCGACAGCGCCGTCGAAGTTG
>Ga0210406_10000868_pt1 | contig 39393 bp, 26 predicted proteins | sample IncBWC30MmetaG_FD_155454 | JGI IMG/M metagenome (GOLD analysis project Ga0210406, IMG submission 155454) | Forest soil microbial communities from Barre Woods Harvard Forest LTER site, Petersham, Massachusetts, United States - Inc-BW-C-30-M | ecosystem: Environmental > Terrestrial > Soil >... | reverse complement strand
CCTGGAGTTTTATCTGCAATCCGTTTCTGAACAGTTCCCTCCGCCGGAGGTCAACCTCGAAGATTCCGAATCGACGGATCTGTCGAATTGGGGTTTCGCCCGACATCGGGAGCCGCTGGCCAGTCTAGCACGGCTTCATTCCAGGCGCGGTCACTCGTGTTTGAAAGACATTGAATACGAAGGGGTTACCTTGTCACTTGGAAATGGCGGGTAAGTAATCCGCGGTGCATTGCGGTACCGGCTCACCCGACCGACGCTCGACGCCACGCGGAGGCGAGCATGGCGAATCGAGCGTCGACAGTAGGTTTGGTTTCCGGCTTTGTTTGTGTTCTGCTGTTTTCAGTGGCGGCACGCGGTCTCCCCTTGACGCAGATAAAAATCGCCATTCGCAACGATGCCCGGATACCCGAAAGTGTGCTGGCGCAGGCGGCGCAGGAAGCTTTCAGGATCTTTCGGCAAGCAGGCGTGGACACTGTCTGGATCGTATGCCATTCCTCGAACGCAGGGACGAGTACTCAGCCAGACTGTCTTTCCCCAGGCGATCTGACCCACTTGTCGTTACGCATCGTGCCCTGGTCGTCGCAAATCGGCGACTCCACCTTCGGCGTAGCCTTTCTTTCCGAAGAGGGAGTGGGCGTATACAGCGACGTCTTCTACCCTTTGGTTGAGAAGCTGCACAGCGATTGTGCCGCTAGCCTTTCGCGTGTACTGGGCCATGTGATGGCACATGAGATCGGCCACCTGCTCCTGGGGCTCCGCTCTCACTCGGCTCTTGGGATCATGCAGCCCCAGTGGCGGGGGGAGGCGTTGCGACGAATCGGAATGGGGACACTCTTATTCACTGCGGAGCAGGCACGAAGCATGCGGGAGAGCTTACTCGCGAAGCGCGAGAACTCGATGGCGACCGCTGCCCGGCCCGCGACCCAGTTAGCGGAAGCCTCCAGCGAACACAGTGAGTCAACGAACCCCTTTTAGACTCCAGCGGCTCGCTAAATTCGGCGTCCGCTGCTTGAGCTTAACAAACGATCAACAGCCCGGGCCGCAGCATCTTCGCGCTGGCTGGTTCAAGCTTTTCCGACCGTGACCAGGGTCAGTCGCCATCCAGAATGGGATGTTCTCTCCAAAACAGGAACTCGTGTATCATCCTGTCTGGTTCTGGCTTCAAAAACCTCCACTGGCGCGTGGGCAACGGCCCATAAAGACCTCGAACCATGAGTGAAAAAGGACCAGGGCGAATGGCCCCTCCACTAAACTGTATTCTCGAGTTGGCGAGTCGGCTGGGGAGATGATCCGGGTTTGATGGCCGAAACGATCTTTCGCCGGATCTCACTACCCCAGTAAGGTTGAGTGACGGCGCGAAGCAGTGAAATCGCCTGCATCGCCTGCCCAATGAATTGATGAATGAAGGGTTGCGGAGTTATACTCCCGACTGCAGACCTCCACTCCGCCGCAACGCGGTTCAAACTCGCATTTTTTGCCTCCCCTCCCGCGAGGTATAATCCTGCGGCAAGACGAGTTGCTTCTCTCGAACGGACCGGCCGATCTACGCGAAAGGGATTGAAATCCAGGAATGAAATTCGGCGAAAAATACGAGCTTTTGGAATCGCTCACCACGGGTGGAGTGGAGACCTTCGTCGCCAATGACAAAGTCAGGGGCGAGCGAGTACTGGTGCATATTATAGAAGGCGAAGCACAAAAGCCGAATCAACCCACGGCGCAATGGGTACTGGAGGCGTTTCGCCGCGTCGCTCCAGAACCCCCCGGCCTGGTGCTGGAGACCGGTCGCTACAGTGGAACGCTCTATGCTTATCTCGTCACTAAAATGCCGGACGAAGCCGCGCTGCAGGGTTGGGTGCGGCTCTATCGATCGCAAGCGCGCGAGACCCAGGAGATTCCAGCGTCGCCCGTCAAACTGACTCCGGAGAGCGAGTTTCCGACCGCTGACCTGGGGCCCATGGCGGCTTCGCTCGCTCCCGGTTCGGTGACGCAGTTGTTTCGAGAACTGGATCCGGACTCCAAACCGGGCGGGCCCAGTGCTCCATTAAAGGAGCTCCGGAAAGAACCGTCGACGCCAATGGAGCAGCCTTCCCGGCTTCTCCCCAATGTCAAGTCCGCACTGGACCGGTCCGCGGTTCGTCCGGCGACGCCCGATTCCGATGCCGTCCCTCCCGGGATTTCAGTCCCGGCGAAAGTTGAACCGAATATCAGCGATCCGGCAAACTCGTTTAGCTCCCTGTTCACGCCGCGGAACGTTTCCCGAGAAAACGCGCGTACGAGCCAGGATGGTCCCAGGCCAGGCGAGTTTACGAGTTTTTTTCAGGGGCCATTCCGCGTGGAAGGGCCTTCCGAAACTCCCGTTGCATCGCCGCCGCAGACGGCGGAGCCTCCGCGCAAATCCGTTGGAGACTTTACGGCGATGTTCAATCGCCCGCTGGCGGAAGAGCCACCGCCCGCACAAGGCGTGGCAGGAAATGAACCTGCAGGCGCGGGATTCACCGGATGGTTCAGCAATCCGAATATTGTGGGGCGAACATCCGGCACTCCTGTAGCACCCCCGGGCGCATTCGAACGATCCGTCGCCGAGGACTTGTCCGTCTTTCCGGCTCCTAAGGGACCGATGGTCCCGTCAACGCCGCTCCCACCGCCGCATCCCGCATCCTACGTTGCTCCCGCCCTGCCCGTGGTCTCAGTTCCTGCACCACCGATTTTTCCCAATCCGACGTTTCCAAATTCGATGTTTCCAAACCCGACGTTTCCAAATCCAAAGATCGAGAAGCCACCAGCAGCTTTTTCTCCCGACGGCGCTACCAACGCGTTCAATCGCCCTGCCGCCGAACCGGTTCCGAGCCAGCCCGATCCCCCAAGCGGTCCAAGCGCATACACGCAAATTATTTCTGCCAGACCCCCGGGCCAAGCGGGCTCCTCAAAACCAGCTTCGCCAAATTCGCCGGCATCTCCCGGCTTTCCCACGCCTTCGATGCCGGCGCTTCCGGCGATCGCGCCACCGCCGATGCCGCCTGCGCCAGCCATGCCTAAGATTGCCCTTCCGCCTGCGCCCAAAGCGCCAAAGCTGGACAAAGTGGCGGTGGCGGAGCCCTCTGTGTCCTACTGGCCGCTGATCTTAACCCTGACAGTGCTTTTCTTTATTGCGGCCTTGCTCGTGCTTTACTTCGTGCTGAAGCATTAACCAGGCGCGCGATTCGAACTGGCAGCGCAATGGTTCATTGCGGCCTGAGGATGGATGATGGAAAAAACCATGGTTCGTGCAAAGGCTTTTCCGTCGCCCCTCAACAAAATCGACAATCAGCAATTCTTCAATTTGATTGCGGCAGGAGGATGAGGAGCTCGAGCGTAGGATTGGCGAGCTCTCCCGGCACGTAGGCCGCGAAGTTGCGGGCGCGGTTCACCGCTTCCCATGCCGGCCCGGACTGATTCAGTGCAAAATATTGATACTTCAGTTTTACCGGGATGGCGCTGGGTGGACTGGTCAGATGCCGAAGCTGAATTCCCGGTAAGGCCTGCCTGATCAGGTGATCGATGTGGGTCGCAGAACAAACCTTCACCAGCTGCGGCACTTTCTGAATAATCGTCTCTTCGCTGCTTTCCGCGCTCACCGCCAAGTACATCCGCGTGTTCTGCAGATATTTGTCGTGATCGATGGCGGTGGCATAAATCGAGTTCTGCACCAGCTTCAACGGGAGCGACACCAGGTTGGTGGGCACGACGGTTTCGAGCAGTGAACGCAGCTTCTCGTCCAGCTCGGAAAAAACAGTGCCGAGAGAATCATGCACGTAAAGCGGTAGATCGCGGGGCCGCATTTTTGGAGAAAACGTGGTCAGCGATCCCGCAAGCCCGACCATCGCGGAGTACAACTCCTCGGGATGGCCCATCTTGCTTTCGTAGAGATGGGAAAATACGGGAAAGTTGGAGTTCACGGTGTAGAGCAGCCAGAAGTTAGCAATGTCAGAGGCGGTGAAATCCGCCAGGCTTTGATTTTTCTGTCGCCGGCCGGCGGAAAGCTGGGTGCTGCGGGCAGAGAGCAGCTCGACTAAGCCGCGCAGCAATCCCACCAGATATTCGTTCGCGCCCATCTCGATAAGGGGTGGAATGAAGCGGGGATTCAGCTGAAAGGTGCCCGCGGGGGTCCGCTCCACATTGGCGATTCGAATCACCGAAGAACCTTCACGGTTCTCCGACTCCGCCAGCAGACGCATATTTTTTCGCGCCACCTGGATCGGCTTCTCGCTGGCGCCTGTGTTCTCGTCGCGAAACGCAGTCACTTCCGCCAAATAGCGCGTGCCTCCGTCTTTGCCGGTGGAGACATTCAGGCCACGCTGGCGATAGTCGGGAATCGACAGGTAAATGTCCAGACTCTTGGTCCCCGGCTCGAAGAATTCTTCCAGGGATTTAGACGGAGGCGGCGGATCGGCTTCGGGAATCTCGAATAGCAGGCCATCGGGAAAAATGCCGGCGGCGCGCGTGACTGCAAATTGTCCCTCGGCGAGCAGTTCCGCATTGACCGCCAGTTCGCGAAACCCCCACGGACAAAACTTGAGCGCCTGCAGGCGAAAATTGAGCGCATCCTCGATGAACCGATCCTGCACCTGGAGATGCTGCGGCGTCAGGAACGTGCCCTTGGTCCACAGGACTGGTTTTAGCTGCTTCATGGGATGGTGGCGCGAGCCGCCGACCTACGGCTGAAATCGATCTCAGTCCGTTCTCGGCACGGCTGCCCACAATAACAATTCCTGAGCCAGGAAGCAAAGGGCAAATCACCAAGCAGCGGAGTTCACGGGAACAGCAACTCGGTTTTCTCGGCGAGCCAGAACGATTCCGGCTGGAGTGCCGTTATCGGTTATTCCGAGGCGCTGTCGGGCTTCCACAAGCCTTCCATAAATTTCAGCCAATCCTGCGTTCGGGAGCGCAAGTGTCCGGCCAAACCCCGCGAAAAAATCGCAAACCCAAAGTCGCCGCGGGCACGACGAAGAACCAACTGAATCTCTTCCCGCACGAGCTGCGGGAGGGAAGCATCGTTTTCCAGCGTCTCCAGCAACTCAAACATATCGGGCGCGGCCGCTATGAGACTGGCATTTGCATTGGAATCCGCGTCCGCTTCTACCGAGGCCACAGGCTGTCCACAGCGATCAACCACCCGCGACCACTTCTGCGGATCGATCCGCCACATGCCTGAGGTCAACTTTGCTTTAGCCATACCACCACCCCTCGAGAAGGTGAACCGTCCGTGTATCCCTTCATCAATAGTGTAAGATGCCGCAGCTAACCACAAGGTTACTAAGGTCTTTTACTAGGTTAACGATAGGGGTTCCCAGGAAGGGCTTTCGGCGAAGCAACGCAGAGAACGATCCCGGGGGCAGCGCCACGATATCGCCCCGGAGGTGAGCGGCAGCGGGTCGCGCGGCCTGCCCTCGCCTCCGCAGTTGCAATCGCTTTTGGCTTTGCTAGAATTCCCTGCAGCCAGTTGCTGGAGGGTCTTATATGCCGATGCAAGTTTGCATGGGAGCAACCATGATGTGCACCATGGGGATGGCGCCGAGCTCGCTGGTAGTTCTCCCCACCAATATGGTCATGACCGACGAAGTTCCGGACGCGAACATCATGGACAACATTCCCATGGTGAATATCATGCCCTTCGGCATGTGCATGTCGCCCGCGAATCCGATGGTTGCCGCCGCTACCGCCGCAGCGATGGGCGTCCTCACGCCGATGCCGTGCATCCCCGCCACCGTCGCTCCCTGGGTTCCCGGCGCTCCCACTGTGATGCTCGGCAACATGCCCACGCTCGACAATACCTCGACGCTGATGTGCATGTGGGCCGGCGTGATCAGCATTGTCATGCCGGGAGAGATGACCGTGATGGTGCCGTAGCGTGACGGCAAAGTGTGGAAATGCTGAGTTCCGGGGGATGCTTTCCAACCCGAGGCTCTATTTCAAGAACTCAAAAGTAGACAGGACTTTCGCTAGAGATGCCTGCACCCTCTGCTCGTCTTCCTCTGTAAATTCCTTGACCGTACCGGGGCTATATCCCCCTAAGCTTGAGGTTGCAATCTTTATATCTAGTTCGTAGCATGCGCCACGATCAAAGCTTCTATACGAATACTGCGACATGCCGTGCCCCATGGCCGCGCTGGTCTGGTGGCTGGTCTGGAATTCGACCCCGTTCACGGCTTCGGTGTGGACAGGCTTGTTCATCGAATTCAAACACTTACCCTCCGTATCTTGCTGTGAAAGTTTGTCGACCGAGAACGCCGCTCCTTCAAAGTCGTAGCCTTTGTAGCGTGTCGTCGGATATGCCACACAGGCTGCTGCAGTTTCGTCGCAAATCGGAATATACGTCTGGCAAGCCTGCCTGCGAGTAGTTTTGCCACACAAAATGAACGACGCGGGATATTTAAACTGAAAGGAATCACGACGGCTGACGAACGTTTTTTGGGGTGCCTCTGGAACAGCGGTGGCTTGGGCTGCCGCGCTAACGTCAAAGAAGAGGAATCCCAGGCCAATTGCAACATAGAGCCACGGTGTGGCGATCGGAGACAATGAAGAGGCCAGCCACTCTCCCTTGCCTCCCGGATTGACTTGCCGTTTCATTCGATTCACGTTCGCCTCCCGAGGCACGGAAGTGTCAGAAGAACAGGGGAAGTCTGCTCAGTAGTAGACGGGATCGGAAGGATCCGCATTGGTCGAGCTGTCAAAATCCACACGCGGCACGGAGTGTCCTGCTGCATTGATACCGCAGTTGTTTCCCTGAGCAAACTGCCAGAGCTTAGCGAAAGGGACGCCGGACAGTGTTGGGTCGGGGGCGGGAAACGGAGATGATGATTTTATTCTTTCGCGACCGCCCTTGGCCGGACCACAAGTGAATTGGTTGATGTTGAACACCCAAAAAATCGGAGTGCTGTTGGCATCATGCAGGGCTTGGGCGACCTGCGAAAAAGAACAATATACCCCTGGAGAATAATTTGTGTGATCTTCGAGTTCGGAAGCCCAAGCCTTGTAATACGCTAAAGTCGTCGGTGCGGCTGGCGGTCCCTGCTCAATATCAAGGAATATTATCGATCCCGTGTCGAATCCGGCGGCTGCGGCCAAGGTCGCGGCATCCTGTGCATCGAGAGTCCCCTGTGCGGCCGTCACCGTATGAGAACCGGGACCACTGGACTGCTGTCCGACGTAGATCGGTGCGAATCCCCAGCCAACTTGCTGCAGGAAATTTCTCTTGGTCATCCAGGATGTATTTCCCTGGGAGGGAGCCGGGGCAAGATAAAAACCACACCAAGAGAGATTCGTTTCATCGAACATGGTCTGCATAATGCTATCGCCTGGATAGTCGAGACGATCAAATCCAGCAAAAAAGCTTTCTCGATCCGCGACCATCGCCGTCAGCACATCCAAGACAATTCCTGCTGACGTACGCGCTTGCAGCACCCAGCGACCGGGGTGAAAGCCGGACACTTGATATAGCTGCACATCACCGACCACGTCTCCCTTCTGCACGCTGATGTAGGGCTGATGGAGAATTTCCAGACTGTTGCCATCAGAATCCTTGTAACCCTTGAGTCCCACAGTTACGCTGGAGGCCTTTGGATTTAGGGAATTCGGCACTGCAATTTCGGTGATTTTCTCGGTGTGAGGATAATTACAGAAAAAGCTAGCCATCGAACCTCCTCAATGCTTTTTGAACGTTCGGCGGACCCGGGGCCTGACATCAATTCAGCTTCGTTCCCTTGGTGCCGTCGTCGGCGGTGTCGGGATCCTTGGGGGCGGTGGGCGAGTCCGGCGATTGCGGATTGGCATCGGGAGCGCTTCCGGCAGCGCCACCGCTGTTGATGAACACCATGGGCGTTCCTGAGATGAAAATTCCTGCCGGGCCAATATCAATGAAATTGGCGCCGGCTTTCAAGGTCAGCTCCATGCCCGCTTCAATCACGGCGCTCATGCCTGCATTGAGATGAATCGTCGTGTTGGTTTTCATGGCATAGGCCATGGAAGTCTCATCCTTATTTCCTGTCACCGCTAAAGAGACATTGCCGGTTACACTCTCGCTTTGATTGCCGGTCACCGAGAGCGACTTGTTGCCGGTCACACTTTCCGTCTGATTTCCGCCCACCTTCAACGACAGGTTCCCGTCGATCTGCTCGAAATGATTTCCCTTGACATGCAGGTGCTTGTCGGCCTGGATTTGCTCCTGCTGATTCGTGGTCACAATGAGATGGCGGTTGGCTCCAATGAATTCCCGCGAGTCGTTCTCGACTCTGCAGTCCATATCCTTTTCCGCATTGATGAAGATCTGTTCCTTGCCTTTCAGATCTTCAAAACGGAGTTCGTTATAGTTCGAAGCGCCGCCGCCTTTGGAACTGCGCGACATAAAAGTGCTTCTGGTCTGATAGTCGGGCAAAGTGTACGGGGGCATCTGGTTCGCGTTGTACACGCGCCCGGTAATGACGGGGCGGTCGGGATCGCCTTCCAAAAAACTCACCAGCACTTCCTGACCTATACGGGGAATCCACATCGCCCCCCAGTTTCCTCCCGCCCAGGGTTGAGAGGTGCGAATCCAGCAAGAGCTGTTTTCGTTCTTCTGACCCAGCCGGTCCCAATAAAATTGCACGATCACCCGGCCGTATTTATCCACCCAGATTTCCTCCCCCGATTTTCCCACGACCAAGGCGGGCTGGGGACCCTGCACAAACGGTTTCGGTGTCACTCGCGCCGGGCGGTAAGGGACCGAGGCGGGAATGCAGGTGAGTTGATTGGAATAGGTTTCGCTCCCTTCCGTCCCGGCCGTCGTGTAACTCTGTCCCGCCGAAGCAAAGTGCCGGACCTCGGTGACCACATGATTAGTGTTCTGGTCGGAACGATAGTGATTCTTCAATGCAAACGAGTAGCCCGACATCAGGCCGCGGCAGTTGCCGGCGGCGGACACGACCATATAAGCCGTTTCCTCTTCCTGCATGCGGACCTTGGCCACCGTGTCGCCCTGATCTTTGGTAGAGTGCAGTCCGGGGTAATCGAACAGTTCCAGCTTCTGGCTGGCAGAGAGGTCCACCACGGTCGGGTCGTTGGCCAGCAAACTGGTGGATGGAGTTATGAAATTGTAGTCGGTGACGGTGTACTTGCCGGTGCGCACTTCCTGTCCTACATGCCAGTTGCTGATCACTTCGGGCTGGTAGAGCCCTCCGACCTGAGTTTCATAGCTCACGGGTGAACTGGGGCAGGTCGGCAGCGTACTGGACTGATCGGCCAGCACCAGGGTGTGCTTTCCCTCGGTGGAATGGTCGAAGTAGTAAAAGATGCCGAACTCTTCCATCAGGCGGGAGACGAAGTTGAACGAAGTTTCGCGATACTGCACGCAATATTCGAGTTGCGGATAACTCCCCTTGAGACTGAGCCGAAAATCCTTGAAGTCAAAGAGATTAAACACCTGACTGATGATGTCAGGCACGGCCAGGTTCTGAAAAATGCGGCAGTCGGCCTGGCGGGTCAGAAACCAGAGCCACGGGACCACCTGAGCGCGGTAGTGGGTGAATAACCGCGGGTCGGTTTCGCCCTGCGTAAAACGGCTTACGTATCCGCTGATGTAGCGCGGCGTGCCGTCCGGAAGATGAAGAGTAATCGAGACTTTCTGGCCGACGATATCCGCGAACGCAAGGGAATCGTTCTCGAAGGCGAGAAGATTCAGTTCATAGCTGAACAAACGCGAAATTCCTTCGTACCCCGTCAACTCCTGCAGCAGGAGAACATCCTTCCCCAACGGAGTGTCGACGGCAATCAGCCGGTGATCTTGACTAAAGCTTTCGTCTGGCACGTACCGGTCCTTCCCTGGTTCCTACAAAGGCGCAGCATCGCGTCTGCTTATCGAACCTCCGCCTTTCGCGGTCGCCCTAACTACTGATATACGAATGCCCCATCCGCACCGATGCCGACCTGAATCCGCTCCATGGGTTCATTCGCCGCCATGCGCCCTAATAATTGCCGCGAAATTTCCGGCAGCATGGTGTTGGTCAGAATGTTATCCACATTGCGAGCGCCGCTCTCCACTTCGGTGCAGCGCCGCGCCACTTCGTCGACCACAGCGCTGTCGTATAGGAGTTCAATCTTGTGATTTTCCTGGATGCGGCGCTGGATCTTGCTCAGCTTCAGCTTGATAATCTGCTTCATATTCTCGTCGCGAATGGGCAGGTAGGGGATGATGACCATTCGTCCCAGAAATGCGGGCTTGAAGATCTTGTTGAGTTCCGGTTTCAGCGCTTTCACCAAACCCTCGGGGCTCGGCATGGTCTCCGGGTCGGCACACAGCTTCGCCATGGTGTCGGTACCGGCGTTGGTGGTGAGAATGATAATGGTGTTTTTGAAGTTGATCTCGCGACCTTCTCCGTCTTCCATCGTTCCCTTGTCGAAGACCTGGTAGAAAAGCTCCAGCACATCGGAATGCGCTTTTTCGACTTCGTCGAGCAGCACTACCGAATACGGCCGTCGCCGGACCGCTTCGGTCAGCACACCGCCTTCGCCGTACCCCACGTATCCTGGCGGCGAGCCCTTCAACGTCGACACCGTATGCGCTTCCTGAAACTCCGACATGTTAATCGTAATCAGGTTGCGTTCCCCGCCATAAAGTAGGTCCGCCAGCGCGAGCGCGGTTTCCGTCTTGCCAACTCCGCTGGGACCCACCAGCATGAAAACGCCAATGGGTTTGTTGGGATCGTCAAGACGGGCGCGGGAAGTGGAGATGCGCTGGCTGATGATTTCCAGTGCGTGGATCTGTCCGATCACGCGCTGGCCGAGAAATGTCGGTAGCGAAAGGACGGTGGAGATTTCGTCCTTCATCATTTTGCCCACCGGAATTCCGGTCCAGGCGGAGATGACTTCGCCGACAATCTGAGCATCGACGGCAACGCGGATCATCGGTGTTTCGCCTTGTAGCGCTGCCAGATCGGCCTCGGCCTGGGCGAGTTGGGCGCGCACTTCAACCACGTCGAGAGTCTTCGGTGCCTCCTCGACTGCGACCGCCGTGGCCGACGAGGAAGCTGCCGTCTGGACGGTTGCGGCTGAAGCAACTGCACCCGCATTCCCCGCGACTCCGGGTATCTCCGCGCTCGCGGCCGCAGCCCCAGAAGCTGCGACGCCCGCACGGCCAGGGCGCGAAGCCGCTGCGTTTTCAAGTTGGGAACGCAAATCCCGGATCGTGGTCACCAGGTCGCGTTCTTTTTCAAAGCGAGTTCGCAACCGGCCCAGGCGGGATTCGATTTCCTTGCTCTTGCTGGCGATCTCTTCCAGCCGTTCGCGATGATCCGTACCCACCGCCGATTCGCGTTCCAAGATTCTTTGCTGCACGGCAAGGTCGTCGATCTGCCGAACGCTATCTTCAATGGCGGATGGAGTGGCGCTCTGTCCCAGGGCCAGCCGGGCACAAGCGGTATCGAGCACGCTGACGGCCTTATCCGGCAGCTGGCGCCCGGCCAGATAGCGGTGAGAAAGATGCACGGCGGCGGTTAACCCCTCATCCAGAATGCGGACTTTGTGGTGCTGCTCCAGGGACGGAACAATGCCGCGCAGCATGGTCATGCACTGCGTCTCCACCGGCTCTTCCACCTTCACGACTTGGAAACGGCGGGCCAGTGCCGGATCTTTTTCAAAATACTTCTTATATTCCGACCAGGTCGTGGCCGCGATGGTGCGCAATTCGCCGCGCGCCAACGCCGGCTTCAGAAGGTTCGCGGCATCCCCCTGCCCCGCCTGTCCTCCCGCCCCGATCATGGTGTGAGCTTCGTCGATGAATAAAATAATCGGCCGCGGTGAGGCTTTCACTTCCTCGATCAAGCCTTTCAATCGATTTTCAAATTCACCTTTGATGCCCGCTCCGGCTTGCAGCAGCGCCAGGTCCAGGGTCCGCAGCGTGACGTTGCGCAATGGCGGGGGTACATCGCCGTCGGCGACCCGTAAGGCGAACCCCTCCACGACAGCCGTTTTTCCCACCCCCGCTTCGCCAGTCAGAATCGGGTTGTTCTGCCGGCGTCTCATCAAAATGTCGACCACCTGGCGAATTTCAAAATCGCGGCCCAGCACGGGATCGATCTTACCGGCCTTGGCTTTCTCGGTGAGATTAATGGTGAACTGGTCGAGGTTGGGAGTTTTGCCGCCGGGACGGGGGGCGCCAGAAGGCGCGTTGGGTCCGGTCGCGGCGGCGGCAACTGCCGCCTGGGCCTCTTCGCTCGAATTGCCGACGATCGCGGCAAAGTCCTTGCGCAGCGAATCTGCCTGGATCTTTTGCAACTCCCGGCTGACGTCGCGGATGAGCCGCACCAGTTCGTCATTCGTCACCAAGGCGAGAATGGTGAAACCGGTGCGCACCTGTCCGGCGTTGTAGTCGATCGAACCCAGGGTCCAGGCTTCGATTAGCATCCGCATCAGGGTGGGGCTGAGCGCGGGGGTGCGGGCGTTGCCGGTCTTCAGCTTGTCTAAAGCTCGCGCCAGCTCGCCGGACAGTCTTGCCGTATCGATCTCGAAGTGTTTGAAAATCGCGGCGACATCATTGTCGGTCGAGTCCAGCAGTTTCGTCAGGTAGTGCTCCACCTCAATGTCATAATGGGTGCGTGCCAGGCAAAGTCCTGCCGCAGCCTCCAGCGCGCCGCGGGTGGAATCGTTAAGCTTGCCGATCAGCGATTTCAGATTCATCTCGTCCCCCTTGTACGATTTCAAGCGCCAGTACGGTATCATCCGGGTCCCGGCGGAAGGGCGCGGACTTCACCCACGACACCCAGCCCAATTGCGGGCCCGATGCGCCTTCCGCTCCCAAGATGCAAGCCGGAACTTGCTCGCCTTCGAGAATCAACTTCAGTTCAAAATCCCATTCGTCATTGGAAAAAAATTGCACCCAGGCCTCGAGCGGCTGCCACGATTGCCCGTCGGGCAAAAAATCCACATAGCGTTCCAGCTTCAACGGACCAAGAACGATGCGTACCTTGGACTGCTGGTTCCATACTTCGTCTCCCACCACCGCGCCGAAACCCAGTTCCCCGCTCTCGCTGCTTTCCTCGGCCAGGCGGCATTGGGTCTCCGGATCCAGGCGATACCAGGCGCCGGCAAACTGTTCGATCGCGACCGGAACGTCGAAATAATCAGCCAGAATCTGCTGCAAAGCCTGGGCCGTGCGCGGGCGCTGCGCCAGCAGGCCCGAATAATAAATTAGGGCATCGTCCGACACGGCCTGGCGGTCACGCAATCCCTCGCTGCCCAGTCCGATGAGGCTCAGCAAATGACGGGAAAAAAGATCCCGCTCGCCTTGCTCGTAAGCCACATCAAAGCGGTACTTCCTCCAGGCACGATAGAACAGCGAGATGATCCGGTGATTGAAAATATCCAGGAAGTCTCGCGGCGAGGAGTCCGAAGCTCGCAACCTTTCGATGATCAGCGACGTGTAGGGATTGGGAAGTACTCCCAGGGGACCGGTCAGCCCCATGAAATTCACGGTCATCTTCACCGCGGCATCTTCCGGGCAGTGCATGGCCTGAATCTGGCTGGCGGGGAACGCCAGCGAGGGGTGAACGGCAAAACGCGCAACCTCGGTATCGGGGTGCGCGAACCGGCCCACCGACGTCCGCTCGGGAAGAAGTCTTTCGAGCAGACGTACCGCCTGGAAGAAGTCAAAGGCGAAAGGCTCCCGCCGGAGCTTCTCCCCGACCTCGGTCGCGGCTAGATCAGAATGGATTGTCCCGCTCTCGGTGCCCACTCTTCTAACGGCTCCTTCCGTTGACGGCTTCGCGCCACCAATTGACTGAAACTATTCATCGACACATAAAGACCCAGGAATTTTTCGAGCACGCTGGCAAACAGATAAGCGCCGCCCCCGCTGAACTGCTCTTCATCGAATTCAATCTCTACGCGTGTGCCGCGGGCAAAACTGATCCCATGTTCGGAGATCACACGGGTAAAATGCCGGCGCGCGGCGACGGTGGTGATTCCGCTGATCTGTTTCTTGGTCTCCGGCGAATCGGAAAAATTGTAGAGCTCGAGAATTTTCTGCAGCGCCTCTTTGCCGTTATCCACGATGGAAAGATAGTTCAGTGACAGCTGTGAGATCAGTGACCACAGCGTCTTACCATCGAGCGGAGGGCGCAGCGTCCGGGTGGGCTTGTGGAGCGCGACGATGCGCTTGATCGCCGCGGCCCCAGTCATTTCGAAATCGCCGTTCTCGCTGCCGAATGGCAACCGCGTAACCAGATCGCGGTTGGTGCAGTTACAGCGCACCGTCACCGTGTCATAGTCGAGTTGCATGGGGCGAGCCGAAAGATCGACCAGAGAAAGAAAAACATCCGTGCCTTCGTCGCCCTTGCGCGTCGAGGGGGAGCGGCTGATGTACCAGTACGCGGGAGTGGTTCCCTGGACGGCATGGCGCTCGGAATAGAGCGGATGATAGGTAACCGTCTCATGAGTTTCCGCATCGGTGCTGACGACCTCATCCACGGAATAAATTTCCATGGTCTGCCGGCGCCGCGCGTCGGGCACAATCGGATACTGGTAGCGCGTCTGATCGACCAGGATTGGTTCGGCGGTCTGGGCAAACAAATTGATTACGGGCGTGCATCCCAGGCGCAGCGTCTTGGCATTCACCGCAACTTCCAGGCGCTGATGGCGGCCATCCTGTTCAAAGGGCGAGATCATGAACAAAATCTCGGCTTTTGACTTGAGGCCGGCCCGCTCGAACTCGGAAAGGCCTTTCAGACTCATGAAGAAGAACTTCTCGGGAAAAGCGAAGTACTCCTGCAGCAGCCGGTATCCTACGAACGAACGGCGGGGATAGGGCAACACGTCTTCCCCTTCGCCGAAGCCCATGGGCTGAAGATTCCGCACCGGAAGTTCGCGCACCGGCGACTTGGGACTAGCGGGATCGCGCACCAGAATACGAACACAATTTCTGCACAGCAGTTCGTACAATCCGTGGACGACCGCACTCTCGCCGTTCAGATAAAAGGCCAGCGTCTCCAAGTCGAGCTTTTCAAAGGAAATATCAGGAAAGCATTCCAGTTCGACTCGCAGGACGGCAGCTTCGGAGGCGCGCAAGGCAGGGCGAAGGCGATCGGGCGTCATCCATTGCGCCTGGGAAACTTTGAAGGGCCACAAGGTGACATCGTAAGAGGTTCTGAATTTGCAGGGTACCCCCTCGACGGGACGCGAGTACAGCACCGTTCCCTTGGGAATCGTGAGGCTGCTGGTAAGTTTGCCCTGCTCCATATCCGTGTGCAACTGCGCCACTGACATCGACGGCACGGGCCGCAGGTAGTGCGGGTAAAGGATATTGAGCAGCGCTTCGGTGATCTGCGGAAAGTCGTCGTCGATGCGCAAGTGAACACGCGCGGTCAACAGGGCAAAAGCCTCCAGCATCCGCTCCACGTGAGGATCTTCGCAGCGATCCGGCTCCAGCAGCAGGCGCGAGGCGATCTTGGGATATTTGTCAGCGAACTCCGACCCAGTTTGGCGCAGGAATGTGAGTTCGCTCTCGTAATAATTCCTCAGCTCATTGCGCAAGATCGGCTCCCTTGATTTCGTACTCGCCCTTGCCCAGTTCCAGTACCGTATCGAAACGCACGGGCTCAGGCGCCGGGTCCATGCACAGCATTCCTTCAATGACGAAATTCAAAGCTCGATAACTTCCCTGCGTCATCTCCGCGCGTACCTTGGCGCGCTTTAACCGGGGTTCGAAAGCCCCGATGGCCAGTTCCATTTCTCGCACCAGGTCGCTTTGGTCGCGGCTGGACAAAACCGATTTCGAAGAGATGTCGGTAAATCCGTAGCTGTAAACGGAGCGGGCGGTCTCACGTGCCGAGTCGGGAGAAGGATCGATCGTCTTTCTCGTATTGAGCAGCCATTCCAGATCGCGCTTTAGAGCCAGCTTCAGTTCGCGCAAGGATTGCGCGCGGGTGAACGGAATCTCGGAACGGGTTTTCGGATCGCGATCGATCAGGCGGTCTAGCACGGAGAGCGTGACCGGCCCGGTGGCATCTCGCCTGGCCATGACTTACTTCCCGTCTCCCAGCGCCTGGGCTGGATCGAGTCGGCAGATGCGCTCGAAGAGTTTTTGTTGCTGCGCCTTGTCTGCCTGGATTTTGGTGCTCATCTTCATGATGGTGGCCAAGGCGCTTGCCACCACTCCCGGATCTTCCCACTCGTCCAGCTTGTGGGTTTCGATCGCCGCCGCGAGATCGTCCAGGATGGGCTGGGCGACGTTGCCCTTGTTGGTGGAGGCGCAGATCTCCACCAGTTGCAGGCGGCGGCGGAATCGCTCTCGTCCCGAACGCTTGCGCGCAATATCCTGCTGCAGAATTTCGAATGCCTTCCGCTCCTGGCCTTGGCGCAGGGCTTCGAGCGCCGACGCATAAGCGTCTGTCGGCTGCCCCGGCCAGCGCGATCCGGTGCCGTTGGAGCTTACCGAGACCCGCAGCGGCGCTTCCGGAGCAGGGGTTTGCTCGGAGGGTGCTTGGCTCAACGAGACCAGCCAGGAACGCGTTTCCGCGTTGGCGGCCGGCGTTTCGTCCATCAGCGTGGCGTCCAGCAGTTGTGGGATGTCGGTGACCAGCGCCTTCAGTGCGGAACGAATCGCGCGGGCAATCGACTCGTATCCTCCGCCGAGAGCGTCGCAGGCCTCGACCACGAAGCGCTGCAGATCGAGCCAGGCGCGGCTCGAGGGCAGCGCCATTGCGTTCTCCGCCGCTTCCAGCAACTGTTCGTACTTTTTATCCAGCAATAACTTCTTCAGATGCCGGCGCAGCTCGGTGGGCGGGGCTTCGAGCCGCGTAGGATCCGCCAGCTCGATGGCCGCTCGCAACTCTCCCCAACGCAGGCCGCGCAACATAAGATACGACGCCGGGCTGGTGGGCTCGCGCTGCCGCAGAAACGCCGCTGCCTCTGCCACCTTGCGAATCGCATCGACGCGGTCGGCAGGCTCGGAGGAAGTCTCCACGGAGATTAGAACCCCGGTCCGCACTGGACCGGCGGCTTCCCCCTGCGCTTCTCCTGCGGCGGCATCGCCCGCGGCCGCGACGACGTCTACCGGGTCGGGTTCCTTTTCGCGCTTTTTTTGCAGAAAACCATGCATTAAATGGCGGGTCGCGTCCAGCGATGACTGCAAGGGACCAAACGCGGGTCCGTCCTCTCCGAACTTTTCGTCGCAGGTTTTCTTCAGCTGAGTGAGGGTGAGCAGGCAGAGATCAAGATCCTGCTCGGCCTGAGCGTAGAATTTCTTCGGAGTCTCTTCAAAAGCCTTCTCGAAGATTTCGGGCGTGAGCTTGCCCTCTTTGACCAAAGCGGCGCGCTTCTTCTTGGCATCGTCAGTCTTTGCCTGGTCCTCGTATCCGACTTCGCGCGACTGCTGGTAATCGAGCAGGCTGTAGGCCGCCTTCTCCACGACCGGGACCAGCTTCAGCGGGATCTCCAGCTTGGTTCCGACAAATCCCAAAGGCGCGCCGCGAGATTGCGCATCGCCCTCTTCCAGTTCCGGATAGACCGTGTCCCAGAACTTATCGACGAAGCCATAGCACAACCCGAGACCATCCTTCAATCCCGCGAAGCCCTTGCGCTTGACTAGCGCCTCCGTCAGCCAGGCGGCAAGCTGCAGATCTTTGGTCTTGTTGGTGAGCAGGTCGGTGGTGAGTTTGATGACCAGGAGGTTGTCCGCAACTTTGCGGTCGCGCTCGGTCATCCCGGGTGGCGGCTGGTCTTCCTCGCGCCGCGCTTCCTTGATTTTGTCGTAAACCGGTTCGTAGCGCAGGTTGGAGCCGCTGGGATTCGGCCCCTCAATAGGGTTCAGTAGATCGTCGGGAAAAGGCATGATAGGTCAGGCGGCCACGGAGGCTGGATTGAACTCAAGCGCGCGCAGTTCAAGAAAAGGGATCTCCTGTTCGTCCACCAGCCACATTTTTTGGCCAAACGGAACTTGATATTCGCCACCCTCGAGCTTATCCCAGACGGTCACGCGCCCCAGACGCACAGCTTCATCGGGATGCCGCCACGAGAATGGTGCCAGTACCGGAATCAACACTTCACCGAGCTCAGTCCCTTTGAACGATGGCGCAGTGCGCACGGCCGCCGGCGTCCACAAAAGATCTCGCAGCCGCTGCGGAGGCGGGATCTGGATGGAGGCAACGTGCTCGAGCGGGAGCAGAAGATAATTTCCCGCGGCAAAAATCTCGAGCCGGGCTCCCGTCCTGGGGTCGGCGTCGGAGAAGTCGCTAAACGGATTTCCGTTCGCCATTCCTCCGCGGCCGGCCTCGGCGTCATCCTTCTCCGCCGGAAATTCTCCGCGCTCGAATAAATCATGACGCTGGCGCTCGGCATACAATGCGCTGCGATAGAGCAGAACCCCCAATTCGCTGGAGGGGCCCGCCTGGGCCAGCACCTCCAACTGCTTGTCCGCGCGCTCGTATTCCCCGGCAAAGCAAAGAAGTTCGAACAAAAAGGTGCGGCGGCGCGGATCGGTGGGATTGTCCCGCAATTCCGCGCTCAAAGCCTTAATGGCATCGGATAGCCGCCCGGCTTGATACAGCTGCTGTGGATTCATCGATCTACCCAAGACTATGGAATGGATTTCGCCAACAACTCCGACCCGTTCCTGAGGACGAGACTTCTCCTGCGGAAGTTGCGGTAGAGCGTGGAGGCACCTCCGCTCCGGCCAGGTTCCCGGCTGCAGAGATGCCCCCCGATCTGAAACCAACGTTTGAGCGCCCTAAGACATGCCCCTGAGACTATGTCTGTTGGACGGCGCCAATGTTGTAGGTTGCGGCCCCGGCTTGCGTAACCGCACCACTTTGAGTGTCCTGCGTGAAATAGTCAAACTCGATCTGCTCGTAGGCGATGCTGACGCTCTGAGAGGGTACGCCTTGTGCGCCTCCCCCCATGCTGTTACTGGTGATGTAGCAATTCGTCATCAAGACCTTCAGATAGACGTAAGGGGTCGCGGCGCCCGTCGATTTGCGAAGGGAAAACGTGGTTTTGCCGATGTGCTGGCCGGTGTACAGGGCTTTCAGAATCTGATAGCTTGCCTTGTCCACCGCGCAGGTGAAGCTGAAGTCCGACAGGGAGCACTTTCCAGCAGAGAGTCCCCCTCCACCGACGTCAGCGGGGTTCGAAGCACCGAACGAAAAACTGTCCAGCTCAATGTTGTCGGTCATCCCTTGCGCCTGGGATTCCCCTTTAATGGTGTCTATCAACAGATATGCATCACTTGCCATAGCAACTCCTCCTGATCACACAATCGAAATGCAAGGACCCATGCGGGCCTTGTTTAGTGCTCCGACACGGTACAACGGCTTACGACTTCGCAGCAGCCGGCAACTCCGCCACCAGCCGGAGCGACACACTGAGTTCGTCGAGCTGAAAATGGGGCCGAAGATATGCGATGGCACGGTAAACACCGGGCTTACCTTTCACATCTTCGACATCGACACGAGCCTCGCGCAAGGGGAACTTGGCCTTGGTCGTCTGATTGGCCTTGTCGTCCTGCGTCACATACTGGCCGATCCAGCGATTCAGGAAGCGCCAGCACTCGTCACGCGACATGAAGCCGCCGATCTTGTCCCGCATCATCGCCTTCAGATAATGCGCGAACCGGCAGGTGGCCATCATGTAAGGCAGCTGCGCCGAAATTCGCGCATTCGCCGTGGCCGCATCGCTGTCGTACAGCTTGGGCTTGTTGCAGGACTGGATGCTGAAGAATGCAGCCTTGTCCGTGCCCTTGCAGTGCACCAGCGATACCAATCCCTGATCCGCCAGTTCTTTTTCACGGCGGTCGGTAATGGCAATCTCGGTCGGGCATTTCAACGCCACATCGCCTTCGTCGGTGCGGAAAGTGTGGGAAGGAAGCCCATCCACCAGGCCGCCACCCTCAACCCCTCGAATCGCGACGCACCAGCCGTAGGTGGCGAAGGCCTGCGTCATTTTCGAGGCCAGCGCGAATGCAGAATTGCCCCAAAGATATTTGGAGTGATCGGTGCCGTCCACGCCCTCTTCAAAATTGAAGCCCTCGACCGGCGCCGTGTCTCTGCCGTAGGGCAGACGCATCAGGATCCGCGGGCAGGTCAGGCAGACATACTTCGAATCGTCGCTCTCGCGAAAGCCCTTCCACTTGGCGTACTCGGTACTGTCGAAGATCTTGCCGATGTCCCGAGGCTGGTCCAGGTTGGTAAAGCTTTCCATGTTAAGCAACTCCGACGACGCTGCCGAGAGGAATGGAGCGTGGGCGGAGGCCGCGACCTGAGAGACTTTCTCCAGCAATTCCAGATCTTCCGGATGTTTGCTGAATTCGTAATCGCCCACCAGGGCGCCGAATGGCTCGCCGCCAAAAAGGCCGTACTCTTCTTCGTAGACTTTCTTGAACATCGCGCTCTGATCGAACTCCGGAGCCCGCTGCAGATCGCGCAACAGATCCTTTTTCGAGGCATTCAGAATGCGAATTTTCAACTGGGTGCCGGTTTCTGACTGGTCCAGCAGATACTTCAGTCCGCGCCAGGTTGATTCCAGTTTCTGGAACTGGGCGTGGTGCAAAACCTCGTTTAATTGGAGAGAAATCAGATGGTCAATTTGCGCCACCCGGGCGGTGATCATCTGGTCGGCATCGCGACCGATGGTCATCGAGCCTTCGAGCACCTGGGCCACGAATTCCTTGATCAGCCCCTTGCCGCGTTCGCGCGCGCTCGGGTCGCCAAACCGGCCTTGCTCAACAATCTGGTCGAGAAGGCTTGACTCCCCGGCCTGTTCGATAACAGCAGTGCTACCAGCAATTTTTTGCGTCTCAGGCATTAGGTTCTCCCTTCCCAACTTCGGACTTGAGTTTGTCTAGCTTATCGGTCTTGCTTACGGCGTCGAGCAACGCCTCGTCCAACTTGTCGTTGGTTTGCAGCGTGCCCTTCAAATCATTGAGTCGCGTGCGCAGATCGAGCAGTTCCTTCAGCGGCTTTACCTGCCGCGCTACCTGCTCGGGCTCGAAGTCCTCCAGGCTCTTGAATCTCAAATCCACCTTGAGTTGGCCGGCGCTGGAATCTTCGCTCAGCTTGTTTTCGACCGCGAACGAGAGGTGCGGCTTCATGCTTTCCAGTACGGAATCGAAGTTGTCGGGCGTCACCTCCACGAAGCGGCGCTCTTTGAGCTTCGGTAGCGGTTGTTCGGGCTGCCCGGTGAAGTCTCCAAGGACGCCGACGACGAAAGGCAATTCCTTAATCTCAATCGCGCCTCCGGTTTCGACGTCATAGGTAATTTGAACGCGGGGCGGACGCACCCGGTCCAATTTGTGCTGTGTGCTGGGTTTTGCCATATTATCTCCCTACCTCTTCGAGTTTTCGAGGAAGTGCTTTTTCAGTGCAAGTATTCCGATTTGCAGTCAACCAAGGGGACGTAACAGTCAGGGGGAAAACACCCCAAAAAGGAAAGTGGCCTAGCCTCTCGCCACTGACCGTACGGGTCGTGGAGCAACGGTTTATCACATGCCCCTACCGCAGTCAAGCACCAACTCTTTTTTGCGGGAAAATCTTTCCCCCACGGACAAGATCGATGTTGAACGCCGCATTCCCATGATCAGGATAGTGTTTGCGGTCGGCCAAACGTTACAAAAGTCACGTCGCGGGTCGTGTGTGCTCGTATCGGTTTACTCCCTGGCTTCAGCCGCCAAGGGTGTTAGCGCTAAGCTAATGGGTCCACCGGCCGGCAAGCCCTCGCAACGGATCGGCAATCGACTGAAACCTCATGACGCGCACCCGGTCCCGGTCCTTGAAGCAAAGCAGTGGAATCAGGCCTTCCTCGAGAAGGCGCGCTGCTCGATCCTCGGTGAGCAGCAACTCGGCACAAGGCTTCGATTCGCACTCTCCTTTTTTTCCATAAACATGCAGCGGCAGCCGATCGATCTCCGTCATGGTTCCGGGACGCATGTCCCATCCGGCCTGGCTGAAAGACTGGGCCAGCAGCAGGGCGAGTGCGAACGCGGGATTCCCCCATAAGTAATCTTCGTGCCCAGGCGGCTCGGGAAATTCTTCGAAGTCGAACGATTCCGCCGGAGAGGTCTGCTTCCCGTAGGGCAATCGCAGCAAGAATCGCGGAAGCGCCAGTCCGATGAAGCTGGCTTCGGGCCGACGCCGGAATTCGATCCAAGGGCCAGATAACTCCTGGGGCATTTTCCACTCTCGCGGATGCGGTGCGGACACGAGCGAAGCGCAACCTAACAAACCAGAGTTCGCTTCGGCCAGAAATGGTGCACCGGCGCGCTCGGCGATTACGCCCATGCGAGACAGCGTTTCCGCATCCTCGTTCCGCGAGCCGAAGCTGTAGTTGCCGACGATGACCGCCCACGGCTCCGCCCGCGCAGTCTCGACGCTCGGCTCCACCAGCAGACGATAGATTCCGCTATCTCGCAGGTCGGTGGCGGATTTGAGGTCCGCAGCCAGTTCCTGTTTGGAGACATCGATGAGATAAAGCTTGAGCTCGGAACCGGTCTCAAGTGCTCGAACGAGAAGAAAAGTCGCACGCCAAATGGCCTCTAGAGCCTGGAAATCTTGATGGTGGAGAACGGCGCGCATCAGTGCGCCAACGCCGCGATCGATCACACTGAGGATCTCCGGCTGCCGGGAATCTGGCGCGCTCACCAGATGTCCAGCAGCGACGCGTTGCGCGAACTGGCGGACTTCATCGGGCTGGCGCCGGTATCGATCGTCGGCGATGCGAGATTCCGTCTGCTCGATCATTTCGTCAAGCAGGCTCGCGGAAGCCAGCCGCGCGGCGCTGGGCACGGCCGCAGGCAGCGTGTCGGGCTTTCGCGCTTCCGGCACCGAGCCGGAAGAACTCAGCCCTAATTCATCCGCCGTTTGCCGAAACGTTGACGGATCTTCGAGGCGGGCTCGCAACCCTCGTAATTTAGAAAAAGCTTGCAGTTGCTGGAAAATCCGGTCGGGATGGAAGTCCTCGATCTCGGAAAAACGCAAGTGCAACGAGCCGTCCCCAATCGCCAACTGAATTTCCGCAGCGCTGCGGCGTAGCACGTCGTCGAAGTTGTCTCGATCCACCAACACGACGCCGCGCTTGCCAATCGTCTTGGCTTCGGAAATCCCGCGATTGACGCGCCCGCTGAAGTCCCCGAGAATTGCGATGCGAAAGGGAGTCTCGAGGGCCTCTCGATCGCCGGAACTATCTTCGCCTCCCGTCAGGTTGACTCGACCGAAGTCGAACGCTTTCGGCATGGAGAACTCCTTGGGGGTTCGTTCCTGGACTTAGAACGTACGAAAACGATTTAGGACTACTCGAAAACCGGCCTCGAGCTCATGCCGGCGAACCGCTATGGTTGATCTTTCTGAATGAGATCGAGTTTGTGCAACCCCTCTTTTGCATCCTGATTGTTGGGTTGTAATCCCAGGATTTTGCGGTATTCTGTGCGGGCCTTGCCGTAGCTCCCCGCTCCCGCGTCTTGTTGTGCCATTCTGAGCAAGGCTGGAATGTCCTTCAGGGAGATGCCGCCGGATTCTTGCCCATACGGGGCCTGCGTCTCCGGAGTCTCTTTCTGGCTCTGGACGCGATCCTCCGCCGCGGCCTTGTCCGGCATCGGCGGCGGAGCCACTACCAGCACTTTAGCCGCCGGTTTCACGATTGGCGGCTTCGCCATCTGGGATTTGAGCACCACTGATTTCACATTTTCCGCTTTGACAGTCTTCGCTTCCGGCGGCGGCGTGTGGGACTGCAGTTCGGTCGTAGCGGGTGCCTGTTTCTCCGGGATTTCGGTTGCTGCGGTCCGGTCCGGCTGCGCCGGAATTGGATGTTTCGAAATTTGCGCCGGCCGGTAAAACATTGCAAACAGGGCTGCCGCCAGGACCAGCGCCACGACCCCAAGGATGATTCTGGCGCGCGTGAACCATGGCCGCTCTCCGAACTCGTCAAACCCTTCTGCGATGGAACTGCCTGAGCTTTCCCGGAGTTCTTCAAACACCCGACCGCGGCCCGGCGCGTGATGGAGGAGCGGGCTGGATTGCCGAGAACTGGTTTCTGAGCCATCTCGCGAGTCAAGCTCGCCGGTTCCGATCACTGGCGGCAAAGCTTCGCCGCTCGGCCCTCCGCGCGCCCAGGGAGAATGAACCATCACGGTTGCCCCCACGAGCGGAATGTCTCCGCTTTGTGGTTCGGCCTGATCGGATACAGAAGCCTGTAAAAGAGCGAGTCGGTCCGGCGTCGTCCACACCAACTCGGTCAACTCAATCGGCCGCTCTCCGAGGATTGTTGTCCGTGGGGAAACGGTGCGAAGCGGTAAGCTCGGAACATCGCGCAGGCGCTCGGAGACACTCTCCGCGAGCAGAATCTGACCCGGGTTTGCCTGCCCAAGCGCCTGCTGGATGGCGTCTGCGCTGAAGCCTGCCGAGTCGCTCGTCCTCGGCCGATAAAGCAGAACTGCGGCTCCCATGCCCTGGCCCGGGCGGCACGCCAGAAATTCGAGGAGCGAGGTCTGAATCCGCTTGGCGGCAACAATGGCTTGCCCGGAACCGTCGAAGTGCGCGCTCATGATGGCGAGCGATTCCTCGGCAATCCGGCCGTGGCTGGCACCCACCAGGTCCGCAATCATATAAATCAGAACGCTGTCGGTCTTCCAGGTCAGAGGTGCGCTGGAGCCGGGCGGTTTCGGAGCCCACAGCCGAACCGCGATATCCGTCGCGTCCCCACCGGCATTTCCGGCCCACGGCCCGGGAGATTGGTCAGGGTTTGCCAACTCGAATTCGCGGCTGTCGGTTTTCTGCTCGTACCCGGCCATGGTTTTAGACTTCCTGCCGTCTTTAAGTCGGGTGTAGGTTACTGCAAAACAGCGGGCCAAGCAAATACTTATCGCGCTACTTATCGCGCTACTTAATTCGCTGCTTGTCGCGCTGCTGCATGGCACTTTTGTGCCCTCGATCCGCCACTTGTGACGGCTTGACTTCGCGCCAACCGTGAGTATGATACGGGACACCTGCGTAGGCGAATCTATGACATTTGCCGCCATCTCGGGGAGTTTATGCCGCGACGTCCGATGTTTCACGCACAATTCTGTCTGCTACCTTTCGTGAAGAGGGCTTCCCTGGCCCTGATATTTGTGGCGTTCACAAGCCTTGCCCTTCACTCCAAGGAAGTTCCGCTCGTCGCCATCGAGTTATTTGACGGACCGAGCGGCGCCGCTTTCGTTCAGCTAACCGGACTTTTGATCAATGGCAAAGCCGAAGTGCGTTCCTGCGGAGGGGCGACAGAAATCAACAAATCCACCTACGGCAAGCTGGCAAAAATTACTCTGAACGCCTCGGTCACCTTGTTGGAACGGGACGCCAAGGGAGTGATGAATTTGACGCGCGGATCAGCCGCGGAATGCGTGGTTCCCTCCAACTTGAAATTCGATAAAGACGAGTCGCTCACACCCGCGCAGTTGGCGGACCGGGCTGTGTTGCAGGCGCAGGTGGTAAGTTCATCTCCCGCCGGTACAACCACCGTCCCGGCCTTCAAAGCGAGCGTAAAAATCGTATTCGTGGCCGCGCCCGATGCGGAATTGGGGGAATATCTTCGCGCCGACCGGGCTCATGCCGTTGCCCAGTGGCAGGACTACCTGGGTCGATATCCCCAGGGCTCGCACACCGATTCAGGCAAACAAGCGCTGGCGGCGCTGCTGCTAAAGGAGGGCGACGAGGCTTTAGCTGCTTATCGCAACTCCGCCCCTGCCAACTCTGCCCATGATTCTGACCTCAAAACGGCCTACTCGCGAGCCAATCAGGTGCGCGATCTGCTGCCTGGCAAGGAAGGCGCGGTCAAACTCCACGAGAGCGTTCGTTCTGAATTGGTGCTGCTTGCCGATAAAGCCCGCGCTGAACTGCAAGCCTACAAGCAGGCGCTGGCCGGGCACAAGAGCGGGTATATCCACCTGGCCAACGCTCGCCGGTTGAACGACCAGGCGTTGGAGGTCGATCCCCATTTTGATCAAGGTGTGACTCTTCAGAGCGCGATCGCCGCCGAGACTGAGCGGGTCGACGCAACCTTGCGCGGCGCGGAATCGATGATTTCCTCCCAGCATTACGATGACGCGGTCGCGGCGCTGGCGGAGTTTCGCGCCTTTGCCGAGGAAGAGCCGCGCATCTCCGCCATGGTCGACGCTGCCTATAAATATCACTTCCGTCGCGGCCAAGCCAGCGCAAGCGACCAGCGCTGGCACGACGCTGTCGAGGAGTATCAGCGGGCCTCCGATCTCAAGCCTACGGCCGAATCAGCGGCCGCGCTTAAGCAGGCGCAAGCCGAATTCCTGTCGTCCACCAACCAGGCTGCCGCGACTGCGGCTTTGCAGCAGAGCTCGGCCTTCGAGCAAGACAAGCATTACGTCGAAGCCTACGAAGTTCTCGCCGATCTTCCCGATGCTCAGCGCGCCTTGGTGAAGGACCAGATGCAGACGCTCGAAGCGAATTACGTTAGCGGCGCGTCCGAGGAAGCGAAGAAACTAAAAGATGCCCACACTCCCATCCAGGGGCGGGCCGACGAGATCGGAGTGCTGAAGGCCTATGACTTTCTGCGGCGCGCCAGCACGCTGCAGCCAAACGATCAGGACCTGAGGCTGCGCCTCGACCTGATTGCGCAAACGCTCAGCGACTACTATGTTGCGCAAGCGAAACGGTATCTGGATAAGCCGCTCGGATCGGGAGTCGGCTTGGCATGGCTCTACCTGAACGAAGCCCAGCAATACAAGTCGAACCGCGACGACATTCGCGATGAGCGCACAAAAAACTCTTCCATTCACAACGTGCGTTCCACGCTCTCGATTAAGGTCGTGTTCCGCGACCAGACTTCGCGGCGAGACAGCGCCGGGTTTGCCGATCAACTTTCCGATGCAATTGCGACTGGCTTGGAGACCACAGACCTGCCGGTTAGAATCGTCCGCGCCTCCGATGCCACGCCCGTGGAACCGAACTTCCAGCTGATCGGGGATGTGCTGGAACACCGGCCGGTTACGAAAGTTGGGATCGAGTCGATCGAGTCGGAATATCGCGCCGCCGAGAGAGAGATTCCAAACGAAGAGTGGAACCAGGCCAACCGCGACTACGAAGCGGCAACCCTTGATTTGCAGAAAGCGCAAAAGCTGCTGGAAGGAACCCAGGCGCACGGCAAAAAGAAGGATATCGCGGCCGCAAACACCACGGTGGAAGACGCCCAGAAAAAAGTGGAGGCATCCCATCAGAAGCTCGACTCCATCGCCAAAACAACTCTCAGTGACGTCGTGAAACCTTACAGCTATACGAAGAAGACGATCGATTTGAGCGCGGTGGTCGACGTTGGATTCCGCATCGTGGACTCTAATGGCAACTCGATCACAACCACCCCATCGGTCAAGAACACGGCGCAAAAGCAGTTTCTGGTGCTGGAGAACGTGAAGCCGGAAGACACGAAGAACGTAAGACAGGCTGGCGCCCCGCCCGACGAGGCTCAGTTCCTCACGGACGTCGAAATTGCCGCCCGCATCGCCTTGATTAAAGACGTGAAAGAGAAGGTCGAGTTACTCCCCAGTAAGATTCTGGCTCAAGCCCGCAAGAAGTTGATGGACGGGGATACCGACGGCACGGCGGAGTCCTACATTCTTTACCTGAACTCAACTCCGGACGCGCAAACGGCGGAGCGCGAGGAAGCCAAAAAGTTCCTGCGCGAGCAATTCAACATGAACTGGCCGGGTAGTTCGGCCTGATCGGGACTAGCTTTCGGAACTAACTTCTCCGGGCTGACTTTTCGGGACTGACTTTTCTGGACTAACTTCCGACTCGCTTCGTCGGTATAGCGGTAGTAGACTGGTTGGCGTATTTCGGTGTGGCCGTTCTGTTCAGCCCCCGCACGAGAAAGTGTCCCCTCGCTTTCTGGTAGGTTGCAGACTGATTCCCGTGACTGCCTCAAATATAAAGCGCATTGGAAAGTACGAGGTGATCGATCTTCTCGGTCGCGGCGGCATGGGCCTGGTCTATCGCGCTTTTGACCGTCAACTGAATCGCGAGGTAGCGATCAAGACCGTGACCGAGGGCTTCACCGCCGACCAGGAGATGCTGCAACGCTTTTATCGCGAGGCGGCCAAAACTGCTGCGCTCCGACATCCCAATATTGTCATTGTTTACGATTTAGGGGAGCAGGGCGGCTTTCCTTATATCGTGATGGAATACTTGTCCGGCGAACCCTTGGACCGGCTCATTCAGTCCAGCCAGCCTCAGCCTCTTGCGTTCAAATTAAAAGTGATCGAGCAGGTCTGCTATGCGCTGGGGTACGCCCACCGCCATGACATGATTCACCGCGACGTCAAACCCGCTAACGTCATTGTGCAAACCGATGGTGTTGCCAAGCTGCTGGACTTCGGCATCGCCCGCCAGGAAAAAACCGACGGGCGTCTCACCCGCACCGGGCATGTGATCGGCACCATCCAGTACATGGCGCCCGAGCGCCTGAAAGACGAGGCTTTCGACGGCCGTTCCGACATTTTTTCGGTCGGCGTCATGATGTTTCAGCTCCTGACAGGACAACTCCCTTTCACCGGCGACTACAGTATCGTGGAGAAAATTTTGACGGGGAAACATCCTCCCCTGAGCCAATTTCTCAAGGAATATCCCCCTGTGCTCGACGGCATTTTGGACCGTGCGCTGGCGAAAAACCCGGCTGATCGTTATTCCACCGCCGACGAGATGGCAGCCGAAATCGCATCGCTAGCCGAGGAGTTGAAGAAAGAGCAAGTTGCCGAATGGATTCAACGGGCGGAGCGCCTGGTACAACAGGACGACTACACCACCGCCAGAGAGGTTCTGTTGCGGTTGTTGAAAGTGGATAGCCAGCACACAAAAGCGCGCCAACTCATTGCGCAAGTGCAACAGAACCTGATGTTACGGCAGCGTGCGGAACAGATCCGGCAGTTGCGAAATCAAGCCGAGGAAGCGGCCAGCGATAAGCGATATGAAGAAGCCTTCCTCGATCTCGAGGAAGCGTGCCGCCTCGATCCCGCCAATGCGGAACTATCTCAACTTCTGGAAGCGGTTCGTCAAAAGAAGCTTCGCAGAGAGTTGGTCGATGGATACTTGCAGCAGGCGGCGGCAGCTCGCGACCGCGGCGATCTCGAAGGCGCCGAGACAGGTATCGCGAAGGCGCGTGAAGCGGACTCCGATGACTCGCGCGTTCGCGCCGCTCACGTTGCCCTGGCACGTCTGATCGAAGCAGCGGCGCTTCAGGCGAAAGCAAGAGAGTTGTTGGAAAATGCGCGCAAACAGATCGGCGCCCGCCACTTCACCGCCGCCATGGAGGCTCTTGCCCAAGTGGAGCGGGTCGATCCCTCGAACCCCGAACTGATCAGTTTGCTGACCGCGGCTAAGTCCGGCCGCGACATGGAACAGCGCCGCCGGATCCTGGAAGAGTTGCAAAATGAGGTTTCGCTCGCCTCTACTCCAGAAGAACTCAACCGCGTCGCGCAACTGGTGGACCAGGCTCTCGAACGCATGCCGACTGAGCCCATGCTCATTAAATTCAAGGGGCAACTGCGCGAGGTGGAGATGCGCCGCCGCGTCGATCAACTGGCGCTGCACTGCCGGAGTGTGATGGACACCGCGCCCGAGCAAGCCCTGCGGCTGGTGCACGAGGAACTGCAACGAGCTCCGGGAAACGAACGCCTGTTGGCGCTTCAATCCAGTATCGTGGGGGAAATTTCGCAGCGGCGTCAGGCGCAATCCCTCGCTCAATATCTGACTCGCGCGCACGAGGCCCTTAGCAGCGGCAAGTACGTCGAAGCCTTGCGCCTTCTCGAATCCTGTCAGAAAGAAGGCATCTCTTCGCCGGAAATCGCGCAACTGATCGACGCCGCGCGGCAGCAAGCCGATCGTCGGCTGAACGACGGCCATCTCCAGGGATTGCTCAAGCAGGCGCAGGAATTGATGGCATGCGGATCGTTCGGCGCTGTGGTCGAATTGCTCACTCCGGTTGCCGAAGAACCGGGAGCAGCTTCCCTTCTCTTTCTTCTGGAAGATGCTCGCCACCGCCTGCAATCGCTTCAACGCAATATCGACGCATCTCTCGAGACCGTCGAAGCCCTCAGGGTTCATGAATATTATGCGGAGGCGATCACATTTCTCGAATCTCAGCCTCCCTCGGTGTTGCATTCCGAACCGGTTCAAACTGCATTGAAACGCCTGCGCCAAGCCAACGACGGGGAGTTGGCTGCCCTCGAGGCCGTGGGAAAAGCCTATGCTGCCCTGGATCGCCTGGACATCGACGGGGGCGCTCTGCAGAATCCAAGCGGCAACCCGGCCTCGGCGCTGCTGACACGCATCGTCCCCGTCTTTCGTTCGCGGCGCAAGTCCCTGGCCGATCGCCAACTGTCGGCGGGGCTGGAACAGGCGCGGGCAGCCATGGAAGCAGGAGATAAAAAGCAGGCAGCGCGGGCCCTCAAGTCGGCGAAGATTTTTACCGAATACGCCAGCAGCGGCCTGCAGAACGAGTGGCAGAGTCTCAGCCGGCGAGCTGAGAAACCATAAAGGGTTGGGACGACAAAGGCCAGAAGTGGTCCCGGCGCTAAGTCTGGTCCGTTCAATCCACCCACCTTTTCTGGTTCTGCCTCTGCCTCCTGAATCGCTTGTAGATAAGATAGGCGCGCCTGGAGTTGCCCCTCAGCCTGCTGAAGCGCAAGGGTTCAAACCTGAAATTCGATCGCCTTGGCTGTTTACCCAAAGCTTGGCGTGCGGTAGGATTTAGCGCTTACCTTCGCGATGAGTTTTGCAATTCAAGCCGCCGGCAACACCGACATCGGCCTCGTGCGCAAGAACAACGAGGACAATTTCGGTTACGACTTACGCTACGGAATTTTCGTGGTCTGCGACGGCATGGGCGGACAACAAGCCGGAGAACTGGCAAGCAAGATCGCCGTCGATACGGTTCTCGACTACTTTCGGCAGGACCGAAACGTCGCCCCGGTGGGCGGAGCCAAGTTCGAGGGCGTCTCCCCACGCGCGGTGGGCTTAGCCGGCGCGATTCAGTTGGCGAATCAGGCGATCCATGAATCCGGAGCCAGCAATCTTCACCATGCGGGCATGGGTTCGACGATTGTTGCGGTCGCGGTCGAGGGCAATCTCTTTTCCGTTGCCAACGTCGGCGACAGTCGCATTTACCTGATCCGCAACAATCATGTGGTGCAACTCACCAACGATCACTCGCTGGTGATGGAGCAGGTCAGACGCGGAATCATGACTTTGGAAGAAGCGCAACAATCCAAAATGCAAAACGTGATCGTGCGCGCTCTCGGCACCGACGACAGCGTCGAGCCGGATCTGGCAGACCATGAGTTCAATTCCGAGGATGTGCTGCTGCTGTGCAGCGACGGACTGTCGCGCTACGTCAAAGACGAGAAGATGGCCGAAGCCGTGAACCAGGATTCACTCGAACAGGCCTCCAGCGATCTGATTGAAGCGGCAAAAACCGGAGGCAGCGACGACAACATCACCGCTCTGCTGATCCGCGCGGCTCATCCTTCCTGGAAAGATCGAGTCCTGGGGGTATTATCGGGACCTGGCGGCCAGAAAAGCTCAACCTAACTACATCTCAGCCCAGGCAACAAGGCTTTCTTACGCTGGAGAGGAGGTTCGCATCGTTCAATGCCCAGCGATCTGACCGACACATTTCATGCCCTGCAGATCGAAGAATGGATTTGCACTGCCCGAGACCAGCAACTGGTAGTCATAGGATTTCTGTTTTCCGTTGGGCAGCATCACCGTCCTTCCGTTGGTTTCGCTTACCCATTCCAGTTTGCCTCCTCCCAGTTGACGCGCACGCGCCACGAACTTGAACACCGCCCAGGGTCCACTGAAAGAATCCAGAGGATCACCGCTCTTGGTCGTGACGTCGACATTGTCGGACGCACCTGTCCAAACGAATGTTTTCTGCGCACCTTCTCCCTCCAGTTTTTCGCTGCCGATCTTCACCTCAACTCCTTCCAGGTTGCTCGGCATCTGTTTCAGCGTGTAGGAAAAATGAGGAGGCTGCGAACCCGAGGGATATAGAGTTTCGCTCAAGCGTCCCACCCGATTCAAAAAAGCCACGAATGTCGGCGATGGTTTGACGCTGGCTGCAGGGTTCGCGTCATACCGCGAACCAACCTTGAGCACAAAGGTCTTCACATCCTCGTTCAGCTTCTTCCAGGCATCGCCAGTCGGCCCGAAAATCGCGTAAATCTGATCTAAGGATGCGTCTTGCAGAGAATTTGGATCGAAAGGATATTTATTGATCACCGCTGCGAACTGCGAGCAATAACCTCTGCCGGAACCATTCGCGATGTCAATTGGGCCTCGTCTCAACAACGCTTCCGCGGCTTTGATCGGCTCTTGCAGCAAGCGCCGCACTTGATCCTGATTGCCAAACTGCTGATCCACCGGTACCGACGTGATGATCTTGCTCACGGCGACGGAAGCCGCATCTGCGGAGTTCGCTGCTTGCGTTAGTTGGGCCGGATCGGGCGCGCCCGGATTTTGCGCAAGCGCATGAATGTCAGACCCCAACTTGCCCAAAGCCTCAACGTAATCCTTGTTCGCCGGCACCACATAATGTTCCGGGCCCTTGTCCGCCGGACCTGGCGGCTCAACCGCTTGCACCGGTGCAAAATGTGTCTTCGCGTCGGGGGGCGCCACATCGGTGTTGTGCGAGATGAAGTACAGCAACTCTAATAAAGGTGAGGTCGGCCCGCTAAGTTTTTCCAGCTTCTTGTCGGCGTCGGCATTGTTCTGATATTCCGCGACTGACGAACTCTTCAAGACCGTATTCCACTCGTTCACAAAATCCTGATCGTAGCGCTCGGTTAGTTTTTGCCGCACCAGTTCCGGATCCATCGCGCTGCTGTCGGTTTTTCCCAACACCCACTCCTCCCCGCCCATATAGAGACGGGGATCCTTCAAAGCATCCTGCACCAACGGAAAGCCGCCGCGAGTAAATGCTCCTTTCACTTTGTGATTGCTCAAGATTAAGCCGGCGGCATCTTTAAATTGATCGTTAAAACTGAGGTCAGGCTGCGAAACTTTGGACAAGAGCTGTACGTAGTAGCGATCGACTCCAGCAAACTGCTTCAGATAAGCGCGCGCCTGCTCGATGATGAGCTTGGAATTGCCCATCGCGAACGGATTTTCCTTGGCTAGTTCGGTGGCGTAGAAATCGAACTGCAATCCGGCCAGATCTTTCCGATCTTTGTCGATGTCGCGGTCGGCGACCCAATGGCTCATCAAAACAGGAGTCAGAAATTCTTTTGTGCTTTTGTCGTGATCCGCGGGTTCGGTCGTTATTAGATAGGCTTTCAGATCGTTGTAGGTCTTCCCGTAAGCGTCGTTCGGCGCGTTAGCCACGGACTTGCCCGATACGGCTTCCAAACCATCGGTCAGCCGTTTTTGCGTTTCGGCGAATAAAAGCTGGCGGAAACGCTGGAAATAGACTCTTTTCGCGTCCGGATAAATCTGATCGCCCACATACAAACCCCATCGCAGGCTGAACGGCGCCCCGTTGACTTCGTAATCCGAAATATCGACCAGCTCTCGCCGCAGATTGTCGAGTTTTTGCAGGTCGGCAACACCAGCCACCTGATTGTTCGCGGTTTGCAAAGTGCGTAAGTCGGCAACCGCATCGTGCACCCGAGTCTCGAGCGCACGGTTTCGCAAAAACGAAACCGCAAAACCCGTTAGGCAGAGGATGGCGGCAAGAACAACGCTTCCCAAACCGACGCGGCGCAGCAGGTTCACGCGCGAACTCGACCCGCTGGTCGCCAATGCCACGCGATCCTTCACCAGTACATCGTTGAACAGGGTGGAGAGAAAAACCCACTGCGGCACGCGGCGCGATCCACCGCTTCTCACCGCCACGGGCGCCGCCTGCAACTGCGAACCCCCGCCGCGGAAAATCTGCGTCGCGCCGCCATCGAACTCCGCTTCTGCCGCTTCCGCCGGAACGGCCCGCGCTGCCACCACGTCGTCCACCACGACCGGCCTGACTCCGGTAAAATAAAACCCACGCAGGAATGGATTCGTGCCGAGGTGGCTGGGCCGCACCAGGTCCACCAGAAACTGCACCAGCAGGGTGCGCAGCTTCCTGAGTTCCCGGGGAAACTCGTAAATGGCGGGAAGCTTCTCCCCTTCGTGTTCACGGGGAAGCAGCAGAATGCGTCTGTCCGCCAGCGAGTAAAAGATTTCGTCGAATGCCTTGGTGAGCCGCTTGGTCTCCTCGTCCGCATAAACACCAGCGCTAAGGGAGTGCAGCGGTAAGGTAGCACCCAGCACTTCGCTGGCTTCGTCCTTGCTCATCCCGCGCACGAAGTCGGTGAAGAAGGAGATCCGGTCCAACTTCGTGAACAACACATAAACCGGAAAGCTGATTCCCAACAACTGCGAAACTTCCTGCAGTCTTACCGAGAACCTTCGCGCCGCAGAGACGGCCGTTTCGCTGGCCCCGGGCTGCAAGAAAGTTTCGCAATCGAAGCAGACGATTGCGGCTCGCGGCGCTGGCGCGCGTTTCCCGATGGCCGCGGAAAATCGCCCCGGCTGCAGCAGCCTCACCAAGCGTCTCCACCGATCCGCTTGTCCCATCATCGAGCCCGCAGGATCCACGAAAATTGCTTGTCGCGTGTACCAGATGTTCGCGTTCGAGGTCTCCAGCACCTGGTTGTCCCGATACACCTGCCCCGCCAGCAGTTCAGGATCGAGCGCGGAATGAATCAGCACCGTGGTCTTGGTTGAACCAGAATCGCCTAAAACGAATACCAGTGGAAGGCTGCCGAGGTTCGTACCTCGGCCCAAGGTCGAGTGCTTCAATCGCCGGACCGCCTCCTGCACCAAAGCATCCAAATCGTCGGTCCCGCTGGATTGGGCATCGCCCTCCGCGGCGGGCTCTTTCGCCTTCTTAACTTTGTAAACGTAAAAATAAGCGACCGCTGCTCCAACGATTCCCAGCACGGCCAGCACGCCGCGCAGTATCCATACATCTGAGCCGTGTAGAGGCAGCCACCTGCCCAGAAGCCAAACCAGTACCAGATAAACGAGCAGTACCAGAGTGGTCACCAAGTACAACATTCCAGCCTCCTGTTTTTAGATTCCGCCGACCAAGGCGGAAAGCGACGAAGCTCCCGACATCAGGAGAACTTTGAAAACCACAAAGAGGACCACCGCGAGACCCACGGCGATGATCGCAACCTTTCCCAAAACGCTGCTCCAGCGATCTGATTGCGCCAGGCGCACGGCGTCCGCGGGAATCGCGCCCCGGGGCGACAACGGGCCTGCCGGGCCGCGCACCCGCTGGATTTTTTCCTGAATCGCCGCCGTAATGGCCCGCAAATCTCCTCCCGCAGCGTAGCGGCCCTTGAAGCCCAGCAGCAAACATAGGTAGTAGACTTCCAGCAAATCGGCGGTCTCTTGAGAATCGTTACGGCTCAGTGTTTTTTGCAGCTCCTGGAAGAAAATTTCCCCGGCCAGTTGATTTCCGAAGAGTTCCGCCTGCAGGGGCAGCCGCGGCCAATTCGCGAACACCGGATTCCCTGAACTCAGCACCGATTCGTCCAGGAACGCCACCACCGCAAAAATAACCTGCTTCACATCCTCGGAGCTGCACCCGCGACTGCGCGCTTCCTGTTCGGCGACCCGCAGCGCTTGCCGCATTTGCGCCCGAAAGGCTTCCGCATCCTGCACCGCCTGCCGGTTGTAGCGCAACCGCACCACGGCCGTGAATACTTCCTGAAAGCCCAGAGCGAGGTTCCAGCCGCGCCGGTCCATGGCAGGACTCGACCCGCGATAACTTCCCAACGGCGTAACTTGTGCGGATGATCCCATGTCAGCTCTCGAGCAAAACGATCAGTTCAACTTCCGGAGACGGCAGTTCCCCCGGTATATAAACGCCGACGTTGCGCGTCTTCATAAGGTGTTCCCAACACGGCCCGCTTCGGGTAATCACAAAGTACTGGCTGTCCACTTTCGCGGAGATCGCGGCCGGCGGAACCTGCATATGAGTTAGTGTTAGACCGGGCAGCGCCCGTTTCACCAATTCCGGAACAAATTGCGCGGAACATACTTTCACCAGTTGCAAGGTCTTCGAGATCACGTCCGCCTCTCCCACTGGCGATCGCAGCCCGAGTATCCAGCGCGAACGTCCCAGGCAGCGTTGGTCCCGGATCTCGCCCTCGTAAAAATAGCGCGCCGCCGGCTTCAGCGGAATCACCACCGCCTGTGACGGAACAATAATTTCCAGGTGCCGAATAATGTGTTCCTCGAGATAGTCAAAGCCCGGCCCCGGATCATAGTGGTTGTACGCCGGCAACGAACGCGGACTGCTATCGAGACTGAAGGTGCACAGCGCGCCCGCCAGCCGCGACATTTCGCGAAACATTTCCTCGGGATGCCGGTGCTTGGCCAGCAGAATATGGCGCAAAGGAGTCAGGCTGGAGTTGATGGCGTGCAGAAACCAGAACTGGGCGACCTGGCGGGCAGACATACCCGTCTGAAAGGTCCCGCCGGTCTGCTGCTCCTGGGTGACCACCGTGCTTTTTTCTTCCAGAATTTCGACCAGCCGCTGCAGCATCTTCGAGAGCCGCTCGCTGGCACTCAGGCGCAGGCAGGGAGGAACATGCGTGGGATCGTACACGAAGTGTCCCGACTGATCGCGCATTACCCTGGCCACGGGAATCGTCAAGAGGTTTTCTCCCTCCGTGGGCAGCACGACCAGCCGGATATTCTTGCGTCCCATTTGTACCGGCTTGGCGTCCAAGCCCGTGTTCTCGTCATTCACCATCTCGATGGTGCTGGTGTAACGGGCTTTTCCCGAAGGGATCGGTTCGAGGTCGCAGTTCTGCTGGCCCTGAACCCAGCGCGGAACCGCCAGGGCAACCGTCAGGCTGTCGGTCGCAGGCAGAAATTGTTCGGCGATGTTTCGGGGTTCCGGACAAAGATCGCATTCGGGAATGTCAAACGGCAGACCGTCTTGGAACATTCCACGCGCGTGCAACAGGCTCACCGTGCCGTTGCGCAGAGCATCCGCATCGAGTTGGCAGGCTGCCAGTCCATACGAGTCTCTCCACAGACTGGCTGTGGCAAAATGGACGGCTTCTTCGAAGTACCGGTTCTGCGCCTGAAAATGTTGTGGCGCCAGATACATGCCTTCCGCCCACACTACTCTCGACAGCAACTTCATGCCGCTTCACCTGATACCAGGAAGGTTTTATTGCTGGTCGTACTCTGTCGTACTATTATGAGTTGCGCTTCACTGCCCGACACGAATCTGCGCCGCAGGGCAACGTCTGGCCAGCGATGCTAGGCGACTCGGTCTCTATTGTCAAGGAACTTACCCCCTCTCGGACACGACGCTTTACAAGATTCGGCGGCGGAGTTTAACCGGGCTTTGCGACCAGGTAATGGACGAGGACGATGAGACCCGATGTGTTCGATCGAATGATTGTGGGCGCCCATCTCAGTTGGTAGAGCAATGTCCGTAACCCTCGATTCCAGCGTCATGATCACTGCCGAGCGCAGAGGTCGCAGCGTCCGGCAATCCTCGAACAGGTACAGACCACCAAGCAGAAACCGAGATCGGCTTGTCGGTTGTGACCGTGGCCGAACTCGTGCACCGGGCCTATCGCGCCCAGCCACAAGCGCAACAAGAGCGACGGCTGGAGTTTATCGAGCGGTTGTGCGGTGACGCTCGACATTGCACGGATGGTGGGGCGCATCGAAGGCCAGCAAGAGGCTAAGGGCATTCAGTTCGCATTCGAGGACCTAGTGATCGGCGTAACCGCGCTGCATCTTGGTTATGCAGTGATGACGCTAAACGCTCGTCACTTCCAGCGCATTCCCGGCTTCTCCATCGTCTAGTTCGGCTCCCTCAAGCAAAGCTGCTAAGAAAAAGCACTGGCAAATCCCATGCGCCGTGGCTGAGAATGTTGCCGTGCTTCAGGTGCAGGAAAACCCGCGCGGATCATCATCGTGCGCCCGGAGACCGTTCTCCACCAGGCTGGATACATTTTCGCAAACTGTTTCTCGTCCAACCCAATTCTTCTTGCACTTCGGCGGCGGACCATAGATGTTACAACAGTCGTCGGTGAGCCTACGGGTTTGCGTGGCTGGGAGGGTATAACGCGAAGAATTCGCCGTCGTAGGTCGCGGCATAAATGACACCGTCCGGGGCCATGACCGGGGAGCAAACCGAGATGGTTGACGTATAGCCCCAATCCAGCCGGTGCTGCTCGGAATCGAGCGCGTAGAGGGCCCCGTTGCCGGCGTAGATGTATATGGTGCCGTTAGGACCGGCGAGAACGGCTTGGATTGCCGGATCGCCCGTGAAAGTCCATTTCTCGCTCCCATCCGGATTAATGGCCACCAGCTTGCGAGTGTACTCCGTGGAATCCACCAGGTAGATCGTTCCATCTTCGCCAATATCGGGATGCAGCCAGAGCGCCGTGCGCCACGGGCTGGTCCATTGCTGGCGTCCGGTAGCATCGAATGCCGTCAGTTTTTCGGCGTAGGCATAGACCTCGCCGCGTTTGCCGAGCAACACTCTTGCGATGGGTCGTTCGGTGTGGGCAGACCACTTGGCAACGCCACGCGGATCGACCGCGAAGAGTGTGCCATCGTGCGTGAAATAAACGGTTCCGTCGCCGGCCACAACCGGGAGCGGAGTCAGTTGCGGGGCCATCTCGACGATGTCTTGCGTGGAACACATTTTTTCCGAAGGTTCGGTCACCTGCCAGAGCAGCTTGCCATCGGGCGTGAGCGCGCTGAGTTGCAGAGAGGAAGGATTTCGCTGGGTCAAGGCGTAAATGGTTCCATCGGCGGCGAGCGCAGGGCCGGTGCAGATCAAGTCGAGGCCGTTGGAGAATTGCGTCGACCACCGCGCCTGCCCGGAGGCCTGATCGAGAGCAAACAAAGTGTGGGCGGTTCCCACGACATAAACAGTGCCGCCGCCGGGAGCCACGGCTGGGTCTGCGGAGATGACTCCGGAAAACGACCACTTGAGGTGACCGGAGGAGTCCAGAGCGTGCAGCCGACTTTCCTTTCGCACCACTACGTAAGCTGCGCCGTCCATGCCGACCACCGGCGGCTCCAGGGTAGCGAGACTACTCGGCCCTTCGCGCGGCAGCACAAGCCGCCACTTCAACATGGCGGCCAGCTTCTGCATGTTCTGTTTTCCGCGTGCGACTTTTTCGGCCTCGATCCGGGCGCCGACACTCCGATGGTTCATATCGAGAGAGAAGGCTACCGCCAAGGCCGGGACCGCGCAGACCAGAACCGGTATGAGCGAATAGCAGGGGTTCGGTTTGTCTGAACCTGCATTTTCTCTTGAGGTGGATCTCAGGTAGGCTACGGCGCCCGCCCACAGAATCCCGACCGCAAGGTTCTGGGGATG
>Ga0210406_10000866_pt1 | contig 39453 bp, 24 predicted proteins | sample IncBWC30MmetaG_FD_155454 | JGI IMG/M metagenome (GOLD analysis project Ga0210406, IMG submission 155454) | Forest soil microbial communities from Barre Woods Harvard Forest LTER site, Petersham, Massachusetts, United States - Inc-BW-C-30-M | ecosystem: Environmental > Terrestrial > Soil >... | reverse complement strand
ACCCTCGCCAACGAAGCTTTGTCGAAAAATCTCGATTCTTCCGATCTCCGCGTCTCTCTCTATCAGCTCGCTTTCTTGAAAAACGATCTGCGCGGTATGGCCCAACAGGTGTCCTGGTCGGCTGGCAAACCCGGAAAAGAAAACATCATGCTGTATCTCGAAGCGGGCACCGCCGCCTATTCCGGCAAACTTATAGCCGCTCGCGAGCTGTCGCGGCAGGCGTCCACCTCCGCCGCGCGCGCTGGTGAAGAGGAAATGGCCGCGGGATGCGAATCCGCCGCAGCCTTGTGGGAAGCGCTATACGGTAATGCTTCGCAGGCGCGCCAACGCGCTGCCGGCACGCTCGCTCAGTCAAACGGCCGGGACTCCCAGTTTGTCGCCGCCTTTGCCCTTGCCTTAATCGGCGATTCTGCACGGGCGCAGGCTCTCACCGACGATCTGCAAAATCGCTTTCCGCAGGACACCGTCGTGCAGTTCAATTACCTGCCAACCCTTCGCGCGCAACTCGCTCTCGCTCTCCCCAACAATGCAGCGAGGGCTGTGGACGCCCTCTCTTCCGCTACTCCGTACGAACTTGGCGTTCCCGGCAGCAGCATCTTCTGGACCAACCTCTATCCTGTCTATGTCCGTGGCCAGGCTTTTCTTGCTTCTCGTGAAGGAACCCGGGCCGCCGCGGAGTTTCAGAAAATCCTCGATTGGCCCGGCGTCGCGGTCAACGAGCCCATCGCCGCCCTCGCCCACCTTGGCCTCGCTCGCTCCTACGACCTCGCAGGCGATGCACCCAAGTCCCGAGCCGCATATCAGGATTTTCTTACGCTCTGGAAATACTCCGACCCGGACGTCCCCGTTCTCAACGCGGCCAAAGCAGAATACGAGAAGCTGCAATAACCCATCAGCTTTGATTGATTTGTTCGAGCTATCGCGTGCTAGCGACCGGTAAGTGCTGTATCGGACGCGCGCATCAACACAAACATGATGTGGCGAGCATAATGGGTCAAACTAACAACCTCCAGGAGCAATCTCCCGTATCTCTAGCGACGGTCCTTCTGACTTCGTCGTTCCTCGCGGGGGAGGAGCGATTCGGAGGTATTCCAGTGGTTCGTCTAACGTTCTAACGCGCATATCGGACAGGTGAAACTCGGTGGATCCCCTCGCAAGTCCGTTGTAGGGAGTTTCACCAGATTGGTATTGGGAAACGCGCTAGCAGTGTCGCAAGTTAGTTTATTGTTATCCTTAAATGTAATTATCATGCATGATAATCTTGGAGGCGGGGGGAGTTGGAATATTCATAGGCGTTGAAAACGCGTAAGTTATTGATTTATCGACCCGCCCAAAACGCAGAATACGGCAAAATTGCGCCTAACTGGAACGTATCTGGAACGCAGGGTTTTCATCTTTGGATCCGCTAGTCCCTTACTTGCGGACTCTGCCGAGGGAAGCTCGTGGTATTCGACATCAATCCACGGTAACGTGGCATGATCTCGGACAAGGGATTAACTAATGAGGCGGGTTAGGGTCTGCGTTTATGGCGGGACTGATCTTCAGGGAACGCCCACGCGGTTCATCTCTGCTCTCGCTTACAGGATCCTCGAATCGATGCCGGCGGTGATCATCACCGGCGGCTTTCTACATTCGAACAACAAGCCGAATGCTATCTCCACTGACGCTGCTGCCCTAGAGGGAGCTCGCCGCCACGCCTATCAACGCGGAATTGACCTGAAGGACTGCTACGAGGCATGGATTCCGGAGCCCAGCCTGGACAGCCGCCCCGACCTTGGAGGTGTAGTTCGGATGAGCGAAACGACCCACATCACGGTGCGGGTCATGACAGGACGAACGCCACTGGGGCGTCGTCTAGCCATGGTCGCCGGTGTCGATCTGGTGGTGACAATCTCAGGCAGGCAACACACCGAAGTCGTGGTCGAGCAGGCCTTGGAGCTTGGTGTGCCTGTGCTTCCCCTACCCGTCGCTGGTGGCGATTCGAGTGACCTACTATCGAAATACCGGCAACGGATAGACGCCAGTTTCGATCCGGGAGCGCTTGACCAGTGCCTACGCGATGTATCCAAGGTGGTAGACACTGATCCCGATAGGGCTGCCAGCGTGGTTGTCGACCTCCTCCGAACTGCGAAGGTTGGACGGTGCCTCGTGCTCCTCCCATACGACGACCAGCACAACAGTCTCTACACTTCACTGATTGAGCCGGCTGTCGCCCGGCACATGATTTCAGTTCGTCTAGATCGCCTCCCGAGAAGCGAAGCGATCTACGCTAGCTTCGCCGACGCCATACAAACGTGCTCGGCCGTGATTGCCGATATCACAATTCTCAACGAAAACGTCATGTATGAAGTCGGATATGCGCACGGCCGCGCTCTCACGCCTTTAATCTACACGCGAGACGCCGCTCGACTCGAGCAACTACCGGTATACTTCCGGACGTTGAACGTACGGTTGGCATCTGATGCGACGCAGATCAACACCCTAATTGATGACTATCTGAGTTCTTCAAAGGCCGCCTATAGGGCACATCAACTCACAACGTGATCCCTGCCTGTGGTTGCCGGAACCCCTGTGTTTTCAGATCGGACGGAGTTTTTGGTATTCACAGGCTTGTTGTAACGGGTAGGGTTATTCCGCGGGTGGACGCAGCGTGATAGACCCCGGATCTGAGTTTGATGCCGAGGGAGAGCCATGGAAAGACGCACATTCATGAACAACGCAGCCGGTGCGGCAACGGCGCTTGCATTCAAGCCTATGGCACTAGCTGGAGAGCATGACAAGATTCCAGTGAGCCCGATCCGTCGGTGGAAGTGGGTGAGCCTCGGTCGCAAAATACAGAGTCGCCAGCGCGGCGGTCGAGCGGTTATATACAGGAAAACGGTGGGCAGAAGGGCAGTGTGCCTGTTCAGCGACATTCCCCACAACCGGATGCTGCGGTGGCTCGAGGACACAGGAGAGGTCAGCGTTTTCCCTAGCGCCTCGAACTATAGCAACGGTAACTTCCGAGACCGACGGGGAAAGCTGCTGACCAGACTTGTGAGCAAGCGTGAGTAAATTAGTTGTTGAGTCAGTGCCTCTATCGGTGCGGAGGGTAGATCTAATGATCGACGAAATGAAAAAGCTGCTTCTTGTGGCTTGGCGCGTATGGGTTGCCCTGTTTGTTGTCGCAATTTCCTCGGGGAGCGCGATCAACTGCGGATCAGCTTTAAACTCATCTGCGGCACCCGTCACTATTCAATTGGATGGCTGGAGTGTTCGGGTTGTTCCGAGCACCCTTGCAATCTATGGAACCGATCTAAAAACCGGCCAGGGATTCGAGGTTTCGGCCCCTACAACTGAAAATCAAGAGGTTAGGGGCTTGTCTTTCAGCGGGCAATCTCTTAACTGGCAGTCCGCTTCCGGCCTGGGCGTACGAATTGTTTCAGATGGATCCAGGCTCCACGTCCATTTTGATTCATCCCAGGAAGCAGAAATTGTCTGGCCGAAAACTGGTGACCGGTCGGCAAGAGGACTTGTGCTTCCTATTAGTGAGGGTCTTTACATTCCTGTCGATGACGCCTTTTGGAAACAACAAATCGGCACGTCTAAACCGGATGGTAAGACTTCGGGAACGTGTTTTGATACTCATGGTGCTTTATCGATGCCGTTTTGGGGTTATACGTTATCGAAAAGGACGCTGACCTACATTGTTCCAACCGACCTCCACAACAACGTTTGCCTGACAGTTCGACACAACGGAATAGGCGCTGATCTCGTTCATGATTTCCGCAAACGGGATGGCTTACCTGGATACGAAATCATAATTGCCTTCAGCGATGAATCACCTGTCAACCCGGCTCTGGAATATCGTCACTATCTAGATGAAATTAACGCAAGGGTGTCTCTCGATGAAAAGGAAAAATCGAATGCAAATGTAAAGAAGCTGTCGGGTGCTACCCACGCGTATCTTTGGGGCGATGGAAACTCTATTCAGGCGATCGAAAAACTCCATTCCCTCGGTTTCAAAAGGATGCTGTTGGTTTACGACCAGGATCACGTGTCTTCCGATGATGCGCAGAAATTAACGAAAACAGCGGAATCGACTGGATTTGTTATCGGCCCTTATGACTCGTTCGCCAACGCGCAACCTCTGCAATCAGCGGATGGCGATGCCTCAAAATGGGACGACTCTCTTTATTCTCACGGGTGCGTAATAAAGTGGGACGGAACTACAAAGAAGGGCTTTAGTGGTCGGGGTTGCGAACTCAGCTCCGAGGCACTGAAACTGCTGGAACCAGAAAAGCATTACTTGGCTGATCGAATTAAGAAGTATTCAACCATTGGAGTGAACGGATACTTCCTGGATTGTGATGGGTTCGGAGACCTGTGGGATGACTACAGCCCGGAACACCCAATGATTCCCGTTGGGGATCAGAAAAACCGCCTCGATCGCATGCAGATGATTAGCAACCAATTCGGACTCATTCTCGGAACCGAAAGCGCTGCGGGCTGGAGCACATCCGTAATTCATTTTTCTCACGGGACTCAGACGATTCAATCACCTCAACTATGGGCACTTGTCGGTGACCCCAAGAGAATCGGACGCTGGTGGCCAGTTGAGCGTCCAGAAATCCTATTTAAAGAAATTGTTGCCGAACCCGATTTAATAAAGGTGAGCTTCGATCCCGCCACCCGGCTTCCGCTCTATGAGACAGTTTTTCACGATTCGGTGATTTCGCTGGATAGGTGGGAGTTTTCTCCAGTAAAACTCAGGAATGTCGCGCAGGATCGTGATCTTTTGAGGCTTCTGTACGGGGCTCCCCCTCTGTGGAATCTTGACATGAAGGAAATCGAAACATATTCATCTCGGCTGAAGAAATATAACGATTTCTTCTATCCAATCCACCTTTTGATTGGAGATCGCGCACTTGCTCGCTTCGAGTGGCTTACAGAAGATCGTCTTATCCAAAGAGTGCGATTTGAAGATGTGATCGAAATGACCGCCAATTTCAGCGAACTCAGTTGGATGGGAATCGGACCTCATTGCATCACGGCGCGATGGATGACTGAAGAGCGCTCAACAATGTACTGTCCCGATTCGGATGTGATTAGGAATCCGTGAGTTCACTTAAAGGTAGTCATGTTCTCCGATGACTGAGCAAGAAGAACCGGAAGTGTGATTTGCTCCAATCCCGTAAGCACCGTACAACCAAAATTGGATCCACAACTAACATAAATCCAGTTGCGCGAAATTCCCGAGTCAGAGCTGTGAGATTAAACTTCACAGTGACACACGGGCTTTGAATTCTACTTTCCCTTTGATTCCACACTCAAAAAGGTATAGAGACCCTCCGGAATAGCCGGAATTCGGATTGTAATATTTGGGCATGACAGGCATGGCTTCTGACTTTCCCGCACTAGTGATGAAAATATTAGACAACTCAGGGCCGCCAAACGTAAGCGAGGATGTTTGCTTCGCCGGCGTTTTGATTCGTCTCTCAATCTTACCCTCCAGATCATAGCGAACAATGCAACTGCCATACCACTGGGCAGACCATACAAAACCTTCCGCATCAACCGTGAGTCCGTCGGGCAGTCCTTCGTCGTCCGGAACCTGCACAAACACTCTTCGGTTTTTGACGTGAGGTCCACTTGTGTCGTAGTCGTATGCATAAATTCGGCGTGCGACGGAATCGGCAAAGTATAGAATCTTGCCATCCGGCGAGAATCCCAAGCCGTTGCCGAGATGAAATTGTTCATCTAATATCCTCACATTTCCATCTCTGCCGAGAGCCAGTAGTCGCCCCAATTCATATTCTTTCGTCGGATCATAGAACACGGAACTCGACAAGACTTGGCCTCGTTCATCGGCGATACAGTCGTTCAGTTGACACCGGTGTCCCTCCACCTCATCCGCAATTAGCTTTGGGGTGTGTACACCGTCCCAACGCCAGAAACCCGAATTATTCGTGACAACAAATCCACCTTCATGGTGTAGGCCTACACCGTTAACTTCGAATCCTTCGCTTAGGATTTCATGCCTACGGTGTTGCCAGGAATATCTGTAAAATTTGGCACCAACACAGTCGCTCCAATACAATGTTTGAATTTCGGCATCCCAGATAGGCGCTTCGCCGCAAAGATCGGCGTAGTTGGCCACGACGTATAGTTCTGGGGGCATCTCTTGATCCTCAGGGGTCTTCATTCTGACAGAAAAACAATGAATCTTTTGACAGTCTGCAAACATTAATATATTGGAGGTATTTTTATTTGACAACCAGAACGCCAGCCGGGTGAACCAGGTGAATGGCTCGCGGCCGGAATTTGTATGGGAGAACTGGGAAGATCTGTTTTATGAGTATGTCTGGCTTCCCGACCCTTTGGTTCAAGCTGCGCCAGAGTTCTGCGCTTTCATGGAGTCAGCTTGGGTGTTCAATCGCGCCTTAGAATGGCACGACGAAGGTCTCGATGGGTGTCCTATTTGTTGTTCCGCCTCGGGAGATCTTAGCTTGACAGGAGAGTCTCAGGTATCTTCCTGGCATTCTGATCCTGACGATGTAGTTACCCATCACGGCGGGTTCGCTCGATTTGAAAAGAAGTCATCGCGCCGTTGCCGAGACGGCGCTGTACTCCCTTGATTTCAATTCCAGCTTGGCCCGCACCCTCGGGTAGAAGTCAAAGTGACCGAATCCTCTGCGAACTGGCAGTTCTGCTTGTACTTGAAAGGACGATCTGGGCCGCCTTTTGCATCCGGTGGGTGGCGCCAGGAGATAATATATTCGGGGATATTGTGGAGTCTGCGGAATCCTCGCCCAAGCGGCGAATGAGGTTTTTGCAAAAGCTTTTGAAAAGGTTCTCGGAGGAAAACTTGTTCGCAAGGTTTTGGAGGAAGATAGCGGCGCTATTTCAGCATTCGAAAGACATGGAGTTATGTAGGCTCCCGGATTGTAACACTACACCCTGATTACCTCACTGAACCATCGGGTGGCTCGGGTGGCTGTGGCCGTAACTCTCACAACCGCGGCGTCCTTGATGGTCTTGCGCGGAAAGCCGAAGTTCAAAGTGCCCTGACGCTCTTCTTCAGGCAAAAATCGAGAGAAAAATGCAAAGGAACAGTCAATAAGCACAATTCTCCTGGAAATTTGGATTTCTAGCGCAAAATGCTGCTCTGTTATTTTGGCCCGACAGCACGGAGTTAGGGCTCGAGTTGCATGTCTCCCGAAGTTTTGGGCAATTCAAAAAACTTGTCGACTCGAAATCCAGCCCAGTAGCCCAACCAACGAGGATCCCTTTGCAATGCCGCTCCCAGTTTGTCGACCATCTCTTTCCGGAGTTGCGCGTGCTCAGGTTTCTGCGCGAGATTTTCAGCATCATCGGAGTTCAGATCGTACAACTCATCGATCCGTGAAGAACTGTTGTACGAGTAAAGATAATGAGCGCCGTCTGGCTCCCACTTTTGGGTTCCGCAGGCAAAATTGATTCCCACGTGCCAGCCACACGAGAAGATCAGGTCGCGATCGACGGGATTGGCAGTACCGCGTAAAAGCGGGAGGAGTGACAGTCCATCGAGTCTTGCCTCTGGCGCGATTCCAACCATTTCCAGGAGTGTTGGTGCTAGATCCAGGAGCGACACAGGGGAATCGACCGCACGCGGCTGCATGCTAAACGAGGTCGGCATCTTTATGACCAGTGGCACCCGGATTACGTCGGGAAACAAATAGACACCTTTGTCGATGACCCCCCATCGTCCGTTCATTTCCCCGTGATCGCCGGTTACGATGATGAGGGATTCGTCGTATAGATTTTGCCGCTTCAGTTCCTGCACGAAAACACCCAGAGCCCGGTCTACTAGCTCCATTTGAAGCGCATAGCCAATGCGATACTCGAGTAGCGATTTTGCATCGTACAGACCCCAGTATTCCCGGTAGAGGTCGTAGATTTCGGGCTGCTCGGGCATCGAAGCCCAGTCACGTGCCCGAACTTTTTCATAGCTCCCAGGTAGTGACAGCAACGCGCGCAACTCCTTTTCGCGATCTTGAAACCCGTCGGGCACGCTGAGCGGTTGGTGAGGATCGAAAAAATCTAACTGTAGGTAAATCGAACGTTCGCGTCCCGCGGGATTCATCAGAGCATCTTGCATCTTGTTGACCGCGCGTTGGGCCAGGTAATAGGAGTAGTGAGCTTCGAGTGGGAAGGGTTTTCCATCGGCTTGCTCGATCCACCCGCCAACTGAGTTCCCGGGCGTTTTCCGGTCGCGTTGGAGCATGACAATTTCTCGAGAATACTTTTGGGGTTTTACGCCTAGGCGCCGCTCATATTCCAAGTAGATCTCATCGTCATAGATGGGCGGAGCCCACCGGTTCCACGGATTATCGCTCTCCCCGAACGCGTCGATGAATTTCTGTGTCCCGACGTGGCATTTTCCGCATTGCTTCGTGACGTAGCCACACGCTTTTAAATACTCGGGGAAGATAACGTCGTCGGGCCGCAACTCGGTCTGTAAACCGTCCGGCGCACGTTCCCCGTTCCCCAGTACGTATGTGTATCGGCCGGTCAGATAAGAGGCTCTGGATGGAGCACACAGAGGAACTGTGGCAAAGGCATTTCGAAAGAAAACTCCGTCTCTTATCAACGAATGCAAAGTTGGCAAGTGCATTTGACGCGACAACCGTCGCGAAGGCAGGTAAAAATCCGGGCTGACCATGTCCATAGTAATGACGAAAATATTGGGCCGGCGAGACCCTTCGTTGGCTACGCGGAAAGCGTGGGCTAGAGTTTTCTCATTGAGGAAAGATAATTCTTCTTTTCTAGTGTTCGTGGTAGTTTGACCTGCGCCGCCTTGAATCAAGGTTCCGCCGCCTACTACGCCAGCCGATGTCAGCTCCAGAAACTTGCGTCGGTTCAATGTCTCATTCCTCTTATATAATCTAACTCGGTTTGCGGTAGTGCTTTGTTGAAAATAGTCAAAGGATGAAACGGGCTGCCCACTGAACCGGATAGCCTCATACTTCAACCAATCCTAAGTGCGCTTGAAGCCGAAACCTAAACACGAAATCGACTGGCGTGAAAGGATTGGGCCCCACTTGAATAAGCTAAAGATTCATTGCAGATCTGCGCACAGGACACTCTTACAAAACCTTGATAAGAACCACACCATGAGCCGGTACTTCGATTGAAAAAGCTCCGCTGAACCGTCCAAGGTTTGTTCGTTCCCAGAGGTTGCGAATTTCCACTGAATCTGAGATGCCAACGTCTTTGAAGTTTAAGGTGATCGTCGTTGGGTATTCCTTACGATTAAACAGACCCACGGCTTTCGTCTCTCCCGAAAGCGGCTTCACCCAAATCTCAATTGGCCCTGCCTGCCAAGCCCGATGACCCTGCACGCCAGCCGGGTCCTGGTCCACCGCAATCACATCTGGGTTGGTAAGAATCTCGAGAGTGGCCCGGCTCATCTTCGTTAAATCATTACCGGCAAACAGGGGGGCGGCAAGAATCGACCACAAACTCATTTGCGTGCGGTATTCGTCGTCCGTCATTCCCCCGTTGCCGACTTCCAGCATGTCGGGATCATTCCAGTGTCCCGGACCGGCGAACTCTTCCAGGCCATTTTGCTCGAAACCAATGTAGGCCATGTGGTAGTAGTCGTCCGAGACGTCGTCAGTTGTTCTCCACATATTTCCGCCGACAGTCGTTCCCCACTTCCAGACGTCGTCGATCCCGTATTCCGAAACGCTGTACAGCATGGGCCTTCCTGTTTTTAGGATCGCTTGATGCATCTTCTCGTAGGCCTTCTGAATATCCCCCGGATTGTTGTACACAGAATTACCGCTGCACCAGTCGTATTTTATGAAGTCGATTCCCCACCGGGCAAAAGTTGCTGCGTCCTGTTCTTCATGTCCATAGCTTCCTTCGCGTCCCAAGCAGGTGACCGGACCTGGCGTCGTGTGAATGCCCACTTTCAGGCCGAGACTATGAATGTGGTCGCATAGCGCTTTCATGTCCGGGAATTTCAGGATGTTTGGATGAAAGTTACCCTGTGCATCGTGGTAGCCTTCCCAGCCGCCGTCGATGACCACATATTCGTAACCTGCGGCCTTCATGCGGCTGCTAACGAGAGCTTCCGCCTGGGCACGGATGATCGCGTCGTTGATGTTCAATTGGAAGTGATTCCAGCTGTTCCATCCCATGGGCGGCGTGCGTGCCAACTGGGGTGTTTCGGTCACGTTCGCCACTGCAGCTAAGCAGAGGACGGGGTAGAATATCCAACCGCGAAGTCTGATCATTATGTTCACGGCCCTCTGGGATTGAAGGCAGGGCTAGTCGATTCCTGCGAAGCAGCGACTGCATCTTAGAAGCTTGGTAAAACGGTTGTCAATTGAAAACAGGGAGAATATATGAAAAATATCCACTCAGAAGCCAGTACGGGTGATCGATCGCATTCCTATATCGAGAGCCTTGAGATGGATTGTTGTGTGGGCGAACTTCTTTCCAAGATTAAGAAGTCAAGATCAAACACCTAATGGACATCGGAGCTACCGCCAGACGTACGCGGTCTGCCTTCGCTGTTAAATCACCCCCGAGCAAGTCACTAACTCTCGTAAACCCCTCAATTGCTATCGACTCCTCAACCGGTGATCCCGTGGTATTGAAAAAGAACCAGGCGGCTTGTTTGCCGAAGGCGCGCCGCCTGCGTTGCAGTTTGCCGATGCAGTCGCCGAAAACTCCGTGTCGTTTAAGGATCACCTCAAGAAAGTTGCCGTTTCGCGGGTCGTTGTAACTGATTGTGGCGTGGCCGAGGAGAGTCCCGATCAGATAAGCGCTTCCTTTTCCGAAAGAGTGGACGGAACCCACCGTTCGATCTTCATCTTGAAGAATCGCTTCAGCTGTGACTCGGTTGACTGTCTGCAATAGGTAAGCAGGCATCAAGCCCTCGCCATTGAATGGACCTATACCATGTAGGTCGCGATATTCCGTAGTGTCCCCGTAGGCCTGTTCGGAGGCCGTCCAGATCGTTCCGTTCTTGGGCTCTCGAATGATCACCACATTCTGATGAGTTACTCCGAACAACTCTCGCAATGCGGGAGGCATTTCGCCGGGAGCCGCAAAACCGTATTCACTCATCCTTCCCGGACACGCTTCCGATAGGAGCACTCCACCTTGCCGCACATAGTCGCACAGGTTTGCAATCAACAACGGCTTAAGGGAGACGGGGAACGGAAGAAACACCACCTTGTAACTCGGGCCTCGCTTGGGGAGCTGAGATTCCTCCAGAAAGTCGACAGTGATCCCATGATCCCAGAGCGCTTTGTAAGTACCACGGAGTGTGTGGGCAAAATGCTCGGACGGGGCGGCAAAGTAGCTTTCGCTATGAGTCGCTTGATGGAACTGAAACAACTCCTCGGAGACTAGAATGGCAACCTCGGACTGTGGGACCTGACCCTGGCTGAAAAGTGCTGCTTGGCGGTTGACCGCTTTGCCTAACCGGCCAGCTTCCGCAGCCCGCTCTGTAATTTCATTTCCTTCCAGTTCGAGAAGGCCAAAGCCTAATTCTTCGCGCCAGAAAATTTCAGCTCGATGATTCCAGAAACAGATACCTTTTACACCAGCCGCGAGGCTTCCCAACACCCATCGCTGAATGTCCGCCGCATCGGGTACCCGTCGGCGATGCAATCCACGCACGATGGGTCCGCCCTGGAATTCCGCAGCCCAGATTTTGCCACCTGGTGTCGCGCAGCGCAGATAATCAAAACGCAAAAGGATCGAACTCCATAGCTCTGCATACCGCCCAACATCGGGATCGACCGCGCCTCCCGCAGGTCCCTGCCCCGCATCCCATGATTCAAATGGTCGCCAGGCGGGGTAGCACGATCCGCCGAAGAAATCTAATGACTCCGCGTAACGCCATTGTTGCGTACTTCCGATTGTCGCCGCATCAGAATGGGCGAAAACTGGACGATGACTGGGATCACTCTTCCGCAGCACCTCCGCCCTCCGACGAAGAGTCTCAGAAATGTATACATCCTCCATAAAATAACGAAAATCGAGATAGGGAGGCAGATCGGTTGCTATTCGTGGAGGAATAACTTCCTGAAAGCTGGCATATCCAGTCCTCCATGTGGCGTTCAGCTTTTCAATGGTGCCATACCGGACTTGCAGCCAGCTGCGGAATTCCTTCAAGCTATTGGCGCAGTAGCAGAATCCTAGCGTTCCGGGACGCATGGGCCAGAACCCGATCTCTTGCCAAACGTTCCAGGCCAGAATGTTGTCGAAACGCCCCACTTCGCGGCCCACCACTTCCAGAAAACGCGTGGCCGCCTCACGGGCCCCTGGGTGATGCCAACATGGGCCGGGCTTACCGTCGGCAGGAATCACATACTGCAATTGGTCGAAATGCTTTTCGTCGGTGTTGTAAACCAAGTATGCGTCAGGATATTTCTGCCAGAACCATGCTGGCGCCTGCTCCATCGTGACCCCGAAATAGACATACAACCCGTTGTCGTGGGCGTCAGAGACCACACGTAAAACGTTGTCTAACGAGATTTCTCCTTCTTTGCGCTCGTCGATGGCCCAGGATTCCTGAATTTTGATCATGTTAAATCCCATGCGTTTTAGCAAGGGCAAGTCGGCGCGGATTTGTTCCAAGGGAAGCGAAGGTTCACGGTAAACGTGAGTTCCGAAAGGAAATACGGCCTGATTCTCAGAATCTTGCGGTAGAAGAAAGGGGTCACCACCCAGGAAGGCCATGCCTAACGCAGAGGAAGTTGCCTCTATGAAAGTGCGACGATCCACCGTGTTGGAGGGACCAGTGTACGACCTGAGCTTGATCATTGGAATAGTGAGTAACGTAGCCCTTCAAGGACTCACGGCACCGAGATGAATGAGTCCAGATTTATCGGTATTCCTCAGTTTGGACCTGCGACGAAACTAAATGCATTCGCATATTCGCCGATGGGAACGGAGTGCAGATCGATTTTGATGTCCTCCCCTTCCTGCGTCCAAGTGAGCGGTGGCGCATAACCAAGTAAATACATTTTTGAATTTTGGGCCGGGTGAACCGATTTAATTGTTATCGACTTGGACTTCGGGCTTCCGAGGAGGATCGCATAAACCGTGGATCCCTTAGAGGTGAAGCTGACCGGTATGGCCTCCGCCGTTTCACCTCCAGCGCGGCTCCAGGGCCGCGTTCCGTAAATGGCGTCACCATTTTGTGCCATCCACTTCCCTAAGATCTTGAGCCGTTCGAGTTGGACTGATGGAATCGTGCCATCGTCTTCAGGACCAATATCCAACAGCAAATTGCCGTTCTTACTGACGACATCAACGAGTAAATGAATCAACTCTGCTGGCGGAATCGTCTCGGCGTCTCCCTCGGCGCGATTATAGCCAAACGACCTTCCTAGCCCTCGGCATTCCTCCCATTTCTTGGAATTGATTGTTGAAAGTGTCTTATATTCTGGCGTTGTGAAATCGGAATGTTTCTCGCCAAAGCGATCGTTAATGACCCCGTCGGGTACGGCGGCGTAGTACTCCGTCATCAGTTGAAGTGCATGGCCGGATTTTGGGTAGTCGATGTCATTCCAAAGCAGAGAAGGTTTGTATTGTTGAATGAGTTCCCGCACTTGGGCGTCGGCATATTTGCCATACGCTTCGCTCTTAGGCTTTACCGTCTGATGGTCAGCCGCGTTTTTGATTGGGCCAGGCACAAAGGTCCAATCGTAGCCCCCAGAATAATAAACACCCATATACAGGCCTTGCTTGCGTACCGCTGTGGTGAATTCCCCCACTACATCACGGGAAGCGTGCTGGTGATCCTTTGGGAGGGCGGGGTTTGGCGTTTCACTCGGCCATAAAGTGAAACCATCATGGTGCTTGCTCGTCAGGACAACATATTTTGCTCCCGCAGCCTTGATCACTTCCACCCACGCGTCGGGATTCCATTTCTGAATTTCTCGATTAAAGTCCGAAGCAAAATTGTAGTAGTTATAGTCAGCACCATAATGTTCGCGATGATACTTTTGTGTCGGAGAACCTTCGATGCGCATCGAGTTGTAATACCACTCGGCATAAGGATTGTCCCGCAAGTAATCCCGGCTCTCAAAATCGTGTTCCGGATGACTAAGTGGCGCCCAGCCGGGCACAGAATACAACCCCCAGTGAATGAAAATCCCCAACTTCGCATCGTTATACCATTTTGGCAGGGGATGTTGGTCTAAAGACTCGACAGTCGGTTCGTACTTTTTTGGACTCTGTGCGCGTGCACCCATCGCTGCTAGATAAATCATGGACACGACGGGTACTAGTGTTTGCATCTTTCGGTAGGACCCTCGCAACATTTTGTCCCTCCTTCGCGACTATTTTCTTCGCGAACTCAAGAAATTAAGAATGCCCGGAACACACGGCTAGCCAACCGGAAGAATAACGCGGCCGCCAACCGTTTTGTCTAGCGGTTCGAGAAAGAACCAAATGGAAACACCGGCCACCGCGATAACGCAACCAAAAGCGAGGGCCGTATTCCATCCAGCAAATGAGGCGATCAACGGCGTCAGGGCGGGCGCCACAAAGCCGCCAACATTAGAGCCCGTATTGAGTAGTCCACAGGCTGCCCCAACATCTTTCTTTCCGGCTTCGATGGTGGCTTTCCAAAAAGGTCCGTCTGAAGCAGAAGCCAATCCAAGAGAAAATGCGAAAAGGCTCCCTATGACCAATGGGCTGGAAAAGAAAGTACCGGCAAGCAAAAGTGCTGCTGCAAGAAGCATGGCTGCTACTGGCACAATCGGTCGGCCCAATTTAGAACCTAACTTCTCCACGAGTCGGTCGGAAAGTAATCCCCCCAGAGGGCTCATGACGACCCATGCCAGAAAAATGACGGTTGTGTAGAAGGAGGTCTCCCTCGGGGAAAGGTGTCTGATTTCGCCAAAATAATAGTAGATCCAGAAGAAAAAAATATATTCAAAGTATCCCACCGTCAAATAACCAATAGATAGAAGTAGAACATTTCGATTGGAAAGCAAAGTTCGGAATGCACTTGCTCTTGATGGAGTGGTGGGTTGCGTTTTGTCGCTCTCAAGCCTCGGGCCATCTCGGCCTTGCAGGGCACGGTGCTCGGATGGGCGATCCCTCACGAATAGGGCCCAGATGCCCGCGAGGAAGACCGTAGCGAATCCAGCTAAGCCGAACGATTTTCTCCAACCAAAGGCGGGAATCATCCAGGAAAAAAGTGAAGGCGAAAGAGCGCTGCCGATCCCCGCCCCGGCCGCCACAAGCCCCCATACAAACCCTTGTCTCTCTGACGGAAACCAATTTGCGTTCATCCTGCCGCAAGATGGATAAAGTGGCGCAGTGAGCATTCCCATCAGAAATCGAATCAGCATGAGGGCGGGGATGACCCCTAGAATTGACCCGAGGCCTGGACGGGTGCCGAGAGCGGTTAGAGCGGTAAAGACGCCAGCACCCAGGCCCATTCCCGTGAGTGTGCGCCAAGGACCCAGCCGGTCGGCAAGATGGCCTCCTGGAATCATCAACAATGCATAACCAAGGAGAAACGCTGAGTACACCATGCCCATCTGCGTTTCCGAGAGGGAGAATTCCTTCATGATGCCAGGCCCGGCAACGGACATAATCGTGCGATCGAAGTAGCTCATGACACTGAACAAAACCATCAGCAAAACGATCGAGCAACGAATAACCATATGGGTGGCGCTCGAGTGCATCTGTCAGTTCTTTATTCCGCCGCTTGCTTCGGCTTCGTGTCGGGCTAAGTGTGCTTCATATTCAGACGTCAGGAACGTCGCAATTAGAACCATCAGGCCCCCAGCGATTTGAATCAAGGTCAGCCGTTCATGCAAAGTGACTGCGGAAAGAATGACCCCAAACAACGAGAGGAGGTAGATCGAAGCGGAAACTTGACCAATCTCCAACCTCTTAAGAACCCACATCCACAGCACCATGGCGATCCCCCAAGAAAAGGCACCCAGTACGAAAATCGAGATCCAGGCATTCAGCGGATAGCCAGTCACGGAATAGAAAGGCCTCTCGTGCTGAATTAGTGAAATTACGGCACATGCTGCACAAGTGACCGCGAAACTGTAGACCAGAACCTCCAGCTCGGTGAAAATCTCGAGCAATTTCTTGCTGTATGTGTTGTAGAATGCGCTGCCCGCTCCGGCGATGAAAATAAGAGCATTTCCAGCCAACACCGACACCGAGAAAAATCCTGCGCCGGAATTAATCTTCGAAACAAGAATTGTTCCCGCGACCGCCATGACCATGCTGATCCAACGGAGGCGAGTCATATGCTCGCCGAGCATCAACACACCCATAAGGACCATCATTACGGGGATGGTCAAAGAAATGATCGCTGCGTTCGAGGCACTCGAATGAGATATGCCCCAGGCGATGAAAACCGAAGGAGGAATGTTACCCACGAGTCCCAAAATCAAGAATTGCTTGAGGGTTGACCATGTAATGGGAGGTCGGTTCTTCTTTTGGAGCCTTTCTCTGACCAGAAATGGTCCAAGCAAAAGTATTGCAAATACGAAGGTCCAGAAATTCAGGTTGACGACATCCATGCGATCGCTGGCGATTCGGTAAGCCGGATATTGTGCGGCCCACATGAAATTCACCAAGCATAGGACCGTCAGGTTCAGGTAGCGGGAGCGACGCATCATTAACCCACCTTGGACATCAGAGTGCTAGCTTAGCTAAGAGACCGCCGTCAACAACAATTTCTGTTCCGGTAATGTAGGCCGCATCGTCTGACGCTAGAAAATAGATAACTTTCGCAATGTCTTCCGGAAGGCCAAGACGGCCGAGGGGGATATTTCTTGCCATAGCGCCAAGCGCAGCCGTCGGATCCGCCTGTGCGGCGATAAAATCATCAAACATCCCGGTGAGTGTCGCGCCCGGGCAAACTGCGTTCACACGCACCCGTGGTGCAAAATCACGCGCCATTCCTCGCGTTAAGCCGAGCAAACCTGCCTTCGTCGCAGCATATACCGCCGTGTTTGTTTCGCACGCGATGCCCTGGACGGAAGCAGTGTTGATGATCGTTCCATTTTGCTCGCGCAAAAGAGGATATGCATACTTCGAAAAAAGAAAGGCACCACGCAAATTAGTGTCCATCATCGCGTTGTAATCTGTGGAAGTGAATTGCTCAGTGCTTTTGTTAATTTCAATGCCCGCGTTATTGCAGAGCACATCCAGCCGACCCCACTCGCTCTGGGCTCGTTTGATAATCTGAATGACGGCGGTCTCGTCTCCGACATCCGCTGAGAGGAATAACGCGGGCTTACCCGCTGAACGCAATTCGTTTTGCAGCTCGTTTCCGCGTTGCACGTTGCGATCCACGATCACCACAGCGTCCCCACCTTCGGCGAAACGCCGACTGCTTGCGCGTCCAATGCCGTACGCGCCGCCTGTCACGATCACCACTCGATTCGGTTGATTCATCTCATTCGCTCCGCGGCCTTTCCAGTTTAATCCCTACCTAATCCAACAGACGGTATGAGGAAACTCTTGTTACGACGGCTGCTAATTCTGATCGCCTCGGGTTCGGTCGAGATACTTTGCACCTTCCCGAAGTTTTGCGGAAGTTCGGCTAAAAATGCACAGAAACTTACGGTTCTTTGTCCCCGTGAAGGAATTCGAGACAATGTGGGGAGTCCCTGAAAACTGCCCTGCAAGATGGCTGCCTGACGTCCATTAGGGAAGGGCGTATTGCTGAACTCAAGCCCGCGGGCCTGGGTTCGGCCGTTCCAGGGCTTCGCTTCAATGGCGGCGTTTTCCTCCCAAAGAACAACCCACGGGAAGTCGCGGCGTGAAAAGATATATCCGATGAGCAGCCCGAGGCGAGCGTTTATCGCGGCAATGAACGTGGTATCACCCTTCCCGGTCGATTGTAAAAGCTGCGATGTTACGTAGCCTTTGCCTTTCCTTGCGAACGGCCGTGACAGATCAATATGTCCCCCTGCCGCGGCAGGGGCGAAGGGCCAACGAAATTTTCGACCTCTTGCAAGAAGTTCTTTCCCTTCATCGTATCCATTCGGGTCAGTTGTCCCTTCGCCCGCGGGAATCACGGTATAGCTGTCCTTCGCATTCAAAAATGAAGATCCTAGGGTCACATGTTCCGCCCACTGGTAGTAGTGATCCGCTTGTTTTAGGTTATCGAGTGTTTCTGTGAACCTCACGACGCTCTCACCGGGCAGAATTTTCATTCGACGGCTCATTCTCAATTCAGATGCAGGCAAATCCACCGATAGGGTCAGTTCGGCGGAGTCACGGGTGACTTTGATGCCTTGGGGAATCCACTTTCTGTTTGACGCTTCTCCATGAAAAGAAAGGCCGTTTGCCACTTCCTCCTTTGAGGCCGCACCAAAGTAATCCAGGCAGATGTTGTGTCCGGCCAACCCCCCAAGTAACTGACCTTCCCCTCGAGACCCGTAGCGTTCAGCATGCTCTCGCTCGGTATATTTCTGCGGATCAATAGTCGGCCAAGGGGCCGTCCAGAGGGGGTTGGCTGACGAGACGCCTGAACCTTTCACGAATCGAAATTCGGGGAGATGGCCGCCGCCGGTTAAAGCGACCAGTTCAACCAAGCCGTTTGTTAGCCGGTAGGCTTCGCGGTTTTGCCATTTTACCCTGACACAGCGGAGGGTCGACGCCGACAAAAGAATCTCCCTGGCGCGCCCCAAACGAGACTGGGCGAGCCAAAATTTGACACGCTACATATATTCTAAATATTTTATATTGACAATCTTTTTTATCACTCCTAAGATCCACAGCCATACGACTGGGGGCCCGGATTAGATCCATGAATGGACAAGGGGGGCGTATGAATCGCATCTGTGCCTGCGCTGCAGGTCTGTTATTGGTTCTCTTCTCAATCAGCATTACGGCTAGGGCAGCTACCACGGGATCCATTTCGGGAAGCGTATTGGATTCGAGCGGCGCAGCAGTGCCGCAAGCAGATGTGACTGCCACCGAAGTCACCACCAATGTCTCCTACAATACGAAGACCGACAATTCCGGCTCGTTCTCGTTTTTGGCGTTGCCCGTTGGGGAGTATCGCTTGGCTGTGACTGCCAAGGGATTCAAGAGCTACGATCAGGTGGCCATCAAGCTCAACACCAACGATGCGCTGAAATTTGACATCTCTTTGCAGATTGGCCAGGCATCGGAGACAGTGGAGGTTTCTACGGCAGCTGTCCAAGTCGATACCATCAGTACTGCAAGCGGCAATGTCATCAGTGGAAGCACGATTGAATCGCTGCCCCTCAACGGCCGCCTTTACACGGACCTCCTAAGCTTGCAGCCAGGTGTCGCGCCAGTTTCCGCCGGGACGATACCGGGGTCTGCAAATATTTCAGCCACTGCCGAGACCGGAAACGTATCCATTAGCGGGAATCGAGAAAGTGCGAACGGGTTCGTGGTGAACGGTGGGAACGTTGAGGAAAACCGGAATAATGGAGCAGCGATTATTCCCAATCTCGATGCGATCGCAGAATTCCGAGTCCTCACCAACGCATATGACGCGGAATATGGCTATTACAGCGGTGGCATGATCAATGTCATTACCAAATCAGGAACGAACAATTGGCACGGAAGTGCATTTGAATTTCTACGCAACACCTCACTCGACGCGAGAAACTTTTACGACAATTACTCTGCTCCCGACCATGGGCGAGGACCTTACCACCAGAATATATACGGAGGCACATTCGGGGGACGCATCATATCGGACAAGCTGTTTTTCTTTGTCGATTATCAAGGTACCACGCAGTCTATATCGACAAGTTCCGGCCTAATTCCAGTTCTCTCCGATGCCGAACGGAGTGGCAACTTTTCAGCCGACACCTCCGCCCCAGGATTCACCTCGGGAACCGTAAATGGACCCTATTTTGCAAGCGTTCTGTCGCAGCGGCTCGGTTACACCGTGACTGCGGGTGAACCTTATTTCGCGAACGCGGGAGGCTCTTGTACCGCGAACACCCAGTGTGTTTTTCCAAATTCAATTGTCCCGACGGCCGCCCTGGACCCGGCCGCTGCTGGAATGCTGCAATATATACCGCCAGCGAATACCCCAGGAAACTTCTTTTCTGGTCTGAACGCCGGGAACCTGTCGGATAACCGCGGCGGCTTTCGGATTGACTACAACAGCCCATGGGGACTTCTCTCCGGGTACTACTTTATGGGATCTACCAATAATACTACCGCCTATGGCTCGAACAATCTTCCAGGCTTTCCGACAGCCAATGTGACCAACGGCAATCAGTACAATATCAGCTTCACCACAAACTTTGGAAGCAACGCCGTCAATCAATTTCTCTTCAACTTCACCCGCTACGTGGCGCTCAACAGCAAGCCGTTGGCTGGTATTGCCCCGGGAACTTTGAGCAATCTGGGCTTTGTAACCAACGTACCGGGCGGGATTACCCCTGGATCTCCAAACTACGACGGTGTTCCCGCCGTCAGCGTCGCCAGCCTCTCCTTCGGGGCCCCCGGAGTTGTCTATAATCGGCACCAAGGTAATCCTCAGATCGGCGATACTTTTTCGCTTGTGCGGGGACGCCATACCCTTAAGTTCGGCGCACAAGACATGCTCAGCAAGTTCAATCAATACTTTCCTTTGGTCGGATCCAATGGATTCATCAGTTTCTCGGGTAACGAAACCGGAAATGCCTTCGCAGATTACCTCATTGGAGGGACAACGAGCTTCGTTCAGGAAAGCCCGCTCTATTTGGATGAATACAAGAATTTTTTCGGCGTCTTCGCCCAGGACAGCTGGAAAGTCACTCCGAACCTTACGCTAAACTATGGCCTCCGATGGGACTACATTCCTTCCTGGACAGAAAACAAAAATCAAAAATTTACCTATGCCTTGGGAGACCAGTCGGTGATCTTTCCGACTGCCCCAGCCGGCGCTCTCTACCCTGGTGACACTATTCCGGGGTTTGGAAAGATTCCAGGCACGATTGCTCATACTCCCAAGACGGATTTCTCTCCCCGCCTAGGTCTGGCCTATTCGCCCGCATGGACAGACGGTCTCCTAGGGGCTATTTTTGGTGGTCCGGGGAAAAGCAGCATTCGAGCCTCCTACGGTATGTTTTATACAAACATCGAAGGTATCCAGACCTACAATTCCGATCCTCCGCCACCGTACGTTGTTTTTACATCCTCCTCCAATGTCGTCCTGTCTAGACCCTATACACAAATGGCCGATGGGACTATTCATCCTGATCCTTTTCCCTACACTCAGCCTACGCCCGGCAGCAGCTTCAACTTTGCTCCATTCCTGCCAATCGCAGGTTTCGCGGCGATTTCTATACATAACACTACGCCGTACTCGGAAAATTATCAGCTGAACTTCCAGAGGCAGCTTACCAATGCGACTTTACTCTCAGTCGCGTATGTCGGGGGTCAGGGGCATCATTTGCTTGCGACCTTACCGATTAATCCGGGAAACCCGCAACTCTGTGAATCTCTCAGCCAGCCTTCGGATGTGGCTCCCGGTACTCCCACGTGCGGACCTTTTGGCGAAGATTTGACCTACACGCAGGCAAATGGAACCCAGGTTGTCGGCACCCGCGGACCATTCGGGAATCCCGGTTTTAGCGATAACACCTCAGCCGCCACAATCGCTAACTCAACCTACAATTCTCTTCAGATTAGCCTGCGCTACTCTAGCCCGCATTTGAACTTTCTCGCTGGTTACACCTATAGCAAGACAATGGATAACTCATCCGGCTTCAATAACGAGCCCATCAATTTCATGGACCAGAAATTGAGCCGTTCCCTGTCGAACTTTGACCTGACTCATAACTTCGTAATTAGCTACGATTACGAATTGCCGTTCTATCGGTTCTCGAGCGACAAATGGAAGCGGCTGACAAATGGTTGGAGAATTGTGGGGGTCACGCATTTCAGCACTGGTTTTCCTGTTTCCATGGCAGACTCCAGCGACCTCTCGCTTCTCGGTACGTTTGGGAGCGGCATTGGCCCTGGTTTGGACCTTCCCAATTACAGCGGAGGAGGCTTGGCGGGGCATAATCCCCGCACCGGATTGCCATACTTCAATATCAATGCGTTTACCCAAGAGACGTTCGGGGTCCTTGGCGATTCCAATCGGCGATTCTTTCATGGTCCCGGCTTGAACAATTGGGACATGTCGCTCATCAAGGATACGCATATCACCGAGTCCACCAATCTGCAGCTGCGTGCGGAGTTCTTTAACATCTTCAATCACGCCCAGTTCACCAATCCGGACGGGAACTTCACTGACAGCACGTTCGGGCTGGTCACCAGCGCGCGACCTCCGCGCATCGGACAGCTTGCAATAAAGTTCCAGTTCTAAGACTGATCCGTGAGTGGGTGGATTATTCATCGCCTCACGTATCACCGGGCGGAGCAATGAATCGACGCGACTTTCTCGTAGCTTCAAGTGCTGCCGCCGGTGGGGTATTGCTGGGGAGGTCTGGCATGTTAGGCGCTGAGGGGCATAGCGACTTCCACGTTTGTCCACGGAGTTCGCCTCCGCTGCGTGTCCTTGACGCCTTTCGACTAGAAGAATTGACCTCGTTCAGTTGGGACATGCGGCTCACGCTGACCTCATTGCAAGGCATTGCGAATCGCAAACAGCCGCGTCTGTTCCTGGTCCAGGACCGCTACGATCAATTGTGGCTCGATTGGCTGAAAGAGCGCGGAGACATCGACGAAGTTAATTGGCTGGAAGTCGGCCAAGTTTTCGAGCGCTATCTTCCCGAGGTTTCCGCCGCGTTTGTGATCGACCCGGCCATCCCCGCCAGCATCAATGTTGCTTCCATGCTCGCTTCTTGCAGGAATGGAATTGTCACTACTCCATCCACCGGACATCAATACCGCTTACCGATGGGAGCTCCGCCAGATTCCAACAAAGCAGGGATGGACCTCCGAACGTTCGCCTGGAAAAAAGATGTTGATGCCTATCGTTGGGCATATCAGGAACTCGATGGCGAACTTTCACGCAAAGCCATCGCCTACCTTGATCCTTTTTCCATCCCTCTACGCGATTACTTGGCCGCCTTTAAAATTCCAATTCTCTGGATTGCTTCACCTGAAGACGCAGCCAGAAACGCGCAAGCATTGCCTACAGAGGAATATCAGTTTGCGCGCGAGATTCTGATGAAGTGGCCAACCAATATTCCGTGTTTCGGGTGGCCGGGTAATTCTCCCAATGCGGAAGCAGGGATTGGAGAATGGCCAGGCGTGCGCCTTGTCAGCCAGTGCGGAAAGTTCCAGGTCTGCTCGGGTTACGACGGCTACTCTCCCGCAAACAGCAATCTCACCGTGCACTCCGGAACCAGTGCCAAATTGCGACAGGCACCTGCGGCGGCTCCTAAACTTCAGCGTGATAAGGTCTACGTACTATTCGTCCGCTCGGATGGCGACGGGCTGAATTTTCAACGCCACTATTATCGAAAGTTGTTTGACGAAGCCAAGTCGTACCAAACACCACTGGCATGGCAAATCGGCCCAACTGCCACGGATTGCCAACCGGACTTGCTTGACTATTACTACAAACACGCGCGGCCCGGCGACTACTTCCTCAATGCCCTCAGTGGGGTTGGCTATATCTGGGAAGACGAGTTCGCCGAGAATTTTCCATCGGAACAGAGGGAACAGATCTGGGGGGAGTTCCTAAGGCTATCGGCGGTCTATCGAGCAAGAATCGACGCATCTTATATCTCCACCTTTGGGGAAATGAGTCCGGAATACTTGAAAGGTATAGCCAGCATTGATGGAATTAAGGCTGTCCTTGCCAATTATGGCCGCTCGGAAGTAACCACTCCTGCGAATTTGGACACCGAAATAGCCGGTGTGCCGGTTTTCCGCTCCGTCAATCATCCGCCGAACGAACTTACCTTCACCCCCGCGGGACGTCGCGACGCCGAGTTCCTTCTGATCAACGAAATCAAACGCTATACCCCGACGCAAAAGCCAGCCTTCCTGCATGTCTATCTGGCGAATTGGCTGACACATATCGAGATGCTGGAAAACATCGTTAGAGGCCTGGGGCCGGAGTACGTCGCGCTGCGCCCCGACCAATTTACTGAACTCTACCTGCGGTCGAAGGGAGCCTAGGGAAATGCTGGCTCAGGATACGAACAGAAGCTCGGCCGTCATCGGGATGTTTGCGCTGGCAGCTGTGTTCTGTCTCCTGATCCAGTTCATACCACGCGTGCATCTCCGGGCCAAAAGTCGCAACTCAAACCTCTCTGAGCGCACGCACCAGCCTTCTTTTGAAATTCGGTCCGCCCCACCCATCCATTTTCCCGGTGGCCATAACGCAAACCGAAAAGCGGATTTCTTCGCGGATTCCAACAGCCCCTCGCACTGGGATAACGACAACCTCTATGTCATTAACTCTTGGGAGCAACCGTGGGTCTCGTCGGGCCCGAGCTTGCTGAAGTTGGATCCAGCCGTGCCGAGCAAATTCGATGATCCTCGGATGACCAAACTGTGGCTTTGGCTTGAGAGCACCTATAAAGATGACGACGGAACTCTCTACGCCTGGTATCACAACGAAATCCCCAATGTGTGCCCTCCGCGGACAGATGATCTGCCCGGATATCCAGTTGTCGTCAAGATCGGAGCGCTGCGGTCTAAGGACAACGGCGAACACTGGGAAAATTTAGGTTTTATTCTCGAACCGGATTCCAAATCGATCTATTGTGGGACACAAAATCAATGGTACGCGGGGGGCCGAGGCGATTTCTCGGTGGTTCTCGATAGCCAAAAGAAATACTTCTATTTGTATTTCACCAATTATCCAAACGACTTTGCTGAGCAAGGCTTATGCGTCGCCCGAATGAAGTACATCGATCGAAATTCGCCGCGAGGCAAAGTGCTTATCTGGTACAGGAGCCCATGGAGTGAACCGGGTAACGGAGGTCATGCCACTCCGATTATTCCTGCGAGCGTGGATATCACCAGAAAGAATGGGGTCACCTTCTGGGGTCCTTCTATCCATTGGAACACTTACTTGCAGCAATACGTAATGCTATTAAATCGCATCAAGGACACCACTTGGGCTACGGAAGGTCTTTACATCAGCTTCAATAAAGACGTTGCAGATCCCAGCAACTGGACGACGCCGAAAAAGATTCTTGATAGGGAAGAAGCTATCCACGTCAATCCGGCCAAGCCAGGAAATGGCTGGTACATCCAGGCGATGGGGATTGAGCGTGGCGGAACAGACAAGTTAGCCGGTCAGATTGCACGGCTGTTCGTCGATGGGCAGTCGCGTTGGGAAATCGTGTTTTCGAAGTGAAGTTCAGAAACGGGGCATCAGACTGTGATCGTGAACAAAGTCAAATGCGATGTATTCGTAGTACCGGGGAGTGATCCGCGCTCGTTGAACACGGCGCAAGACAACGCCGTCGTACAGCTTCAGACAGATACCGGTCTTTTGGGCATCGGAGAAGTCGAATCCAATCCATGGGTCATCAAGGCTCTTGTAGAAGCATCCGGTACTCACACCATGGACCAGAGTCTAGCTCAGCTGCTGATTGGCCGCGATCCCAGGCAGCCGCGGGCCATTTGGGATTACCTCTACACGCAAACTCTCTTGGCCGGGCGTCGCGGCGCAGGCATAAACGCGATTGGCGCCGTGGACATGGCGATCTGGGATGTCTACGGCAAGGCTGAACGAAAACCAATCTGGCAATTGCTCGGCGGAGCACAACGTCAGTCGATTATTCCTTATGCCAGCCTGCTTCCATCTGGCTTAACGCTCGGCTCCTATCGTTCCAGCTTGCTCACCAAGATTGCCTGGGCACGGAATGCTGGATTCCACGCTGTGAAGATTGAAATCATGATCAAAGGACCACATGCCCATGTTGGGTTGCAGGAAGGCGATGATGCCATTGTGGAATTGGTCGCGGCCGCCCGGGAGGCTCTTGGCTCAGGCACCGTTTTGATGGTGGACGTTGGCTACTGCTGGAATGATTGGAAAGAAGCGCTGCGAGTCATCAAGCGCATCGAGAACTTCAACCTATTTTTTTTGGAGACTCCGTTGCCACCTGATGATCTCTCTGGCTATGCGCGGCTCACACGTTCGACGGATGTTCGTATCGCCGCAGGGGAACTCCTGAGTACCCGATTTGAGTTTGTGAGCCTTATAGACAAGATTGATGTCTTGCAACCCGACGTAGGTCGTGTTGGTGGAATTACGGAAGCCATGCGAGTTGTCGAATTGGCTGCAGAGCATGGCAAGCTTGTGGTGCCGCACTGTTGGAAAAGCGGTATCGGTATAGCCGCTACGGCTCACGTGGCTGCGGCCTCTCCGAATTGTCCGTTCATCGAATACCTGCCATCCGCCGTTTCCGATTCCGCTATCCGTCGCGAACTGGTCACCGAGGAGCTTCGTCTCGAGAACGGTAAATTCGCCCTGCCTCAAGCCCCTGGCTTGGGAGTCGAACTGAATCCCGTGGCCGTCCAACGGTTTCGCACCACCCGTGGAAGTGCGCTCGTGGATTTGGGTGTAAGTAATTGAAGCCTCGGGAGAGATTTTTGCTAAGCCAGAGTTATGATCGCCGAACAATCCTGAAGCTTTTCGGGGCGAGCGCCGTTGCAGCTAATGTTCCGTTCGCGAATTGGCTCCTTGGGAAAGAAACGAAAAAACTCTGGATTCCGGGTAGCTGGAATGAGAACACTAGACCACAATATGTCTGGGAAAATCACGAAGACCGCATGTATCACGACCTGGACATGCGCGTTCTCGAAATACAATCCGCACCGGAGTTTTTTTCTTTCATCGGCCAGCTCTGGGTATTCAATCAAGCAATGGAGTGGCACCGCGATGGTCTCCAGGACTGCATAATTTGTCACACCAGGGGCAGGGAACTCCCTCTCACGGGGGAATACCAACTCTCCCGTTGGCACACCGACCCACGCAATAGCCTGACGCATCACGGCGAGGAAACACGTTTCGAGAAAAAATCAGGTCGCCATCGTGATTGCGCGGTTCTCCCAGCATTTCAGTTTCATGTCCGGCAGAATCCCACAGCCACATTGTCCGTTAGTGAAGCCTCGGCATCATGGCAATTCTGCGCTTCGATCAAAGGCAGAAGTGGGCCGCCATTTTTATCCAGTGGCTGGCAAATCGGACCCGCTCGATTTTCATTCAACATTGGGGATGAATTAAAGAAGCGGGGCTACAATCTCGATTTCGCCGAAATTCATTTTGTGATTGGTCTGTGGACCGACGATTCCAAGGCCTCAGCTTCCGTGAGCTATGAGCTGAAAATGCCTTCAGAACCGACGGTTATTGGAGCCTTGCCGGTGATCCGCGCCGCGAATTCAATTGCTGTTTCGGGTGTCCCGATTGCCGCAGTTGTCTTGGATGAAGAAGGCGATCGCCTGGGCAGATCCAGTGTCCAACTGCACGCTGTGATCAACGGCCAGAAAATTCCTTTGGAGGAGAAAGATCGGTTTTGGCTGGGCAACGTTCATGGACTTTTTATTGGTGATTACGAAGCAAAGCTGATTTCCGAAGGCAAGGTGAACCAAACCGGGCTCCTGCGACTTCGTGTTACGGACGGCGAATATTTCGCCTACGATAAGACCAAAAAACGGATGACGCGAGGAGGGAAAATCATTGGTTCCCTCACGGGTTCCTATCAGGGCACTTTTTATTTTCGTGAAGTCGGGACACCTGCCGAGTCCCTCGTAAATACCCAGGAGGAATGGGATAACTGGGACCGCTCAAAACCTCCCGGCGAGCATCTCCATTACTGGGAGTCACTCAACGAAAGCGAGCTGACCCAAAGATTCGCGTACCTGGAGTCTTGTGGCTGGGATCTTCTGCACTTGCACCAGCATTGGGGAATCTGGGAGCGCCTCGACGCTGGCGGCCGTATCTCGCCTCATGGCGCCGAGCAGGTAGCTCTTTACATGCGTGTCGCATCGCGGCATAAGCTCGCGTTGTTGCAGTCCCTCTCCTCGTACGAGTACATGGTGGACCGTCCGCTGAATGGTCCAATCGGCGGCACGCCTCCCTGGAGTGTGTACATCGATGCAGGATTCAAAAATGAGGATTGGTTCAATCCAGCTGGCACCACATTCCAGAAAATGTTTCACCAGTACCTTCATGATTTCACTTCTCTCTTCAGAGAAGAAACAGCGCTGGCCGGCATGCTCGCCTCTGGCGAAGGGGACCACGAAAACGGTCCGTTGTTTACCAACGATGTCTTTCACTATGTGAAGTCCCTCGACCCTAACCACTTTTTTCCGGCGGAATGTCTCTTTCAAACTAAGAAACTTCCGCGTGCTTACAGCGCTGGTTTCGACGAAGACCTCTTCGGCGACCGCACATACTTCATTGGGGACGAATTTCTTCCGGAATACGAACTCGGTGTCTTTTTCAAATTCTTGCAAACAGGCAACAACTATTTAGCGGAGGGAAGTTGGCCCACTCCTGACATATACACGGCATTCCACTATGACCTCTTGAAGAATGACCACAAGGATCCGGGCCCGGAATCTTGGATCGGCACCCAACGTTATCGGACGCGTTTGCGCGATACCTACTACCTCGGTTTTATCCATCGCATGCCCATCGTAGACACCTGGGACGAATATCTAGCGGAGGACGAGCACAAAATACTGCGTGAGGTTCGCGATTTTGTCGATTGGAACCAGCCTTTTGAACCGACAACTGTTGTCATTCGCGTTGATGATGAAAGTGGTGGCGCAGGCAGGGAGAAGATGATCAAGTTCGAGACGGTCTTTAGCCAGTTCCCCTTGGCCTACTCCTACTTATTGCCGGAATCACCAGTTCCAGAGACCGCATTGCATGTGGTGGATTCCCACCAGCCCTACCAAGATCCCAAATTCGCATCGGATGGCGGACTCCTACCTGATGCTCTGAAAACCCACATGCCGCTGAAAATCTCTCCAGGCTATTCCTCGAACTACCTATGGTCCTCCGATCGGCGAACTCTGCTCGCCTACATTTACAACACGACAAACCACACGGAGCAATCTCTTTGGATTTGTGGCCGGCATCACCGGCTTCCCAAACCGACGACGCTCACGGTGCAGGTACAGAATCTCCCTTTTGGAAAGCTGAACTACCGGCTCTACGATCTCAATTTCAAAAAGCTGCTGAAGCAAGGAGATGTTTCTCGCTCCACCCAGATACCCGTTGGTGCAACTGATCGGGATTACTTATTAGCTGTGACTCCTTCGTGAAAGAGGCCTTCGCCAATGAAGATAACTTCGGTTGAATCGACCGTACTACTGGTTCCAGATTGCAATCCGGACGCCTGCGATTCTTCGCAGGATACGATCGTCGTTCGCGTCCATACAGACGAAGGGGTCACTGGCATAGGTGAAGTGGATACCAATCCTTGGGTTGCCAAAGCGCTCATCGAGGCGCCCGGTTCTCACATCATGGCTCTGGGACTTACGGAGCTTTTGCTCGACCAGGATCCGCGAGAACCACACGCCATCTGGAACCGGCTCTACACCTTTTCCGCAATGACTGGAAGGAGGGGCGCCGGGATTTGTGCCATTGGCGCACTCGATATGGCAATTTGGGACATTTACGGAAAAGCGATGAACAAGCCAGTTTGGGAGCTCTTGGGAGGAGCTGGGCAGGAGTGCATAACCCCATACGCAAGCTTGATCCCCGAAGGCCGCACGCTCGCTACACAGCGGAGTGATTTGATTGGCAAAGTGAAATGGGCTCAAGGTTTCGGATTTCGTGCGGTTAAGTTGGAAGTCTGTCTCAAGGGCCCATACGCGCATAACCGCTTGCATGAGGGTGATGAGGCAATCGTTGAGCTGGTCGGAGCTTGCCGCGAGGCGGTGGGTTCCGAGATGACCATGATGGTTGACGTTGCTTATTGCTGGTCGGATTGGAAGGAAGCGCTTCGAGTTTGCAGAAGCCTCGAGAAGTACGACCTGTTTTTCCTGGAGACGCCTCTTCCAGTCGATGATCTTGATGGCTTGGCACGCCTTGCCGATGCCACGGACATCCGTCTCGCCTCTGGTGAGTGGCTGCAAACGCGTTATGAGTTTGCCGAGTTAATGGATCGTGGGCACATCGATGTCGCGCAGCCCGATGTTGGCCGTGTTGGGGGCATTACCGAAGCGATGCGCGTGGTTGAGATGGCCCGAGACCGGGGAAAGCTCATCGTTCCTCACTGCTGGAAGAGCGGCATCGGCATTGCCGCTTCGGCGCATATGGCCTCGGCCTCCTCCAATTGCCGTTTCATCGAATTTCTTCCCGGTGACGTTGCCTATTCGCAGCTTCGGCGCGATCTCGTCAAGGATGAACTCACCATCAAAGACGGCCGGATTGCTCTGCCGAAGCGCCCGGGTTTGGGAATCGAGTTGAACGAAGATGCTGTCGCTCGTTATGCCAAGGCCGCGGACGAATATGTCCGACGGCCTCGTCAGGCATACAAATAGGCCCCGAAGCGGAATTGAAGTTGAGGGGAACAAGTTGATCTTGTATGAACAGAATTATTAAAAAAGTCTCACGGAGAAGCTTTGTCAGACTTGGCGGAACGCTATTCGCGGGTTCTTTGCTTCCGTCTAATGTTTCAATTGCCAGCGCAGGGCCGCGCACAGCCCAGGTAATTGTGATTGGTGCGGGTTCATTCGGCTGCAATACGGCTTGGCACTTACGCCAGAAGGGTTTGGATGTTCTGGTGCTCGAATCTGCCGTCGGGCCAGCTACCTTCACCACCAAGAGTGCCGCAGGATTTGTCTCCAGTTGGTCAACGGTCCATGTGAGGGAATGGGGCAAGAACGAATGGTTTCTACAACGTTACGGAATTGATTTCTATACAAGTTTGGCTCGTGATGCGGGTAGAGACATTGGATTTTTTCCATGTGGCATCACATACATCTACCTAACGCCCAGCGGCTGGCAAAATGTTCAGGCCAGAGCTGCGACTGCGCGAGGATTCGGTACCAAGCTAGAAGTATTGACCGCGGCACGAGCTAGAACTGTTCTCCCCCAAATCGAGTTCGGATCTACAACGGGAATTCTCTTCGACCCCGATTCCGTTCGCGTTCGCGCAGGCGACGCCATTGCCAGCCTCGCGCAATTGGTGGAACGCAAAGGAGTGCGATTTCAATACAACACCCGCGTGAACTCATTGCTTCATGACGAAAAGGGCCTTGCGGGAGTTGAAACCGACAACGGCCAGCTCTGGGCATCGACCGTCATCGTTACTGCCGGGGCCGCCTGCCGTCCTCTGGTGGAAAAAACGTGTGGCCCTTGCCCTGCTAAGCCAGAGCCCGCAACTCGCTATATCACCAAGCCTATTCCGGGCATCACCTCCAGCATGCCGATGATAATTTTCTCCGATTTTCATGGCGCCTACATCCGAGAGGAGCGCGGCGGTTTGCTCATTGGCGGCGCAGAACAAGCCGAGGGTATCCGCGAGTCGATCCGCAAAATAGAGAATGTAATGCCCGCACTAAAAAGGGCCGATATTTTCGAAATTACAGGAGGCCTTCCTACCTACACGCGCGACATCCTGTTCATTCTTGACGAAGTTCCCAACTGCAAAGGCATTTACGTAATTGCTGGATGTCAGGAAGGTGGCATCACCCACGGCCCTGGCTTGGGAAAAATGATGGCGGAACTAGTTGTTGATGGCCGAACAGAATGGAATCGCGAACCCTATCGTTTGAGCCGGTTTAACGCCGAGTAGGTCAGAAGACGTCGCCATTATACCGATACCTGTGATTGCAATAATTTTTAGGAGGTAAGTGAATATGACAAGAGAAATGTCACGTCGCCACTTCAGCAAGTTGCTGGCAGGAAACACGATCGCAGGTGGAATCCTCGCTCGAAATGCATTTGCTTTTCCGGGTCTAGCGGCGATCGATGCAGATGGCAAGGCTGTTTTTCCCTATGGCACGCACGTCTACCGTGAACCTCACCTCCCACTCGAACAGTTTCGGCACGATTTTCCCATCCTTAAGCGTCTCGGCTTCAACATGATTAAGATCCAGGAAGTTTGGGCGTACGACGAACGCCATGAAGGTCAGATCGACCTTTCTAACGTTTCGCACGTCGTTTCCGATGCTCGCCAGAATGGGCTCCGCGTTTATTTTGGAGTTACTATGGAGAATGCCCCCGCGTGGCTCTGGAAAAAATATCCAGACGCCACCATGGTCTACGAGACGGGCCAGCCGCACAACGATCCGACGCAATTCGTTCTGCCGGTCGACGGTAAGCCGGGACCTTGCTGGCATCATCCGCAAGCCGTCGCTCACGGAAAAACATTCGTGGAAGAGGTTGGAAAGGAAATCGGCAAGTACGACAACATCGAAGTCTGGAACGTCTTCCAAGAGATTGCGTTTTGGTATGAGAGGCCTGGCCATCTTGGTCTCTGTTACTGTTCGAACACCTTGGCTGCGTTTCGTACTTGGCTCCAATCTAGATACGGTTCCCTTGAAGATCTTAATACTACCTGGCAGACGGCCTATGGGGAGTGGGACGAGGTCGAGCCCCCACGTTTCGCACCTAGAGTTCCTCCCACGGTCGACTTTCGATATTTTATGGATGACGTCTACCTCTCCTATTCCGTGAACTGGAAGGCAGCGGCTTTCCGCAAAAGCGATCCAATGCGACGCCCAATCCTCGCTCATGTGGGCGGCATCACCATTGGTGGGTCTAGAGAGTGGCGTTATGCAAAGGAAGTCGACATATTTGGGGCCTCCGATTACCCCGCCTGGCACCCGGTGGATGACTGGGACTACCTCCATCCAACCGCAGAAAAACCAATGACCGAGAGTACCCAAGCCAATCATGAAGTCAGCGATAGCGTGCTGTTCTTTGACTATTTGCGCTCTTCGAAACCAGATGGAAATATCTGGACCGCCGAGCTTCAGGGAGGGCCCATCAATCAGGACTGGGATCGTCGCCGTGTTCCCAGCCCGGCCGATATTCGCCGCTGGGTGCTTTCCTGTTTGGCAGCTGGATCGCGGGGTATTTCCTATTGGAATCATCGGCCGGAAATTTTTTGGCAGGAAGGTTACGGCTTCAGCCTCCTCGATTGGGGATCAGATACCTCGGCACGAGCTGAAGAGGCCGGGAAAATCGCCCGGGCAATTAACGAGAATCCAGAGGTCTTTTCAAAAGGAACACACGTGCCATCTAGCGTTGGCATAGTCGTGAGTGAAGACTTGTTTCACTACGCGCAAGCATCTGAGCACGATGCGTTGAAGCATCTGCAATACACCGTCACAGGAAATTGGAAATCGCTCTGGAAACTCGGAATTCCGGCGGATTTTGTGGATATTGCTTCGTTGCCTGCGGACAACAGGCAATTCAAAACTCTGATCTTGCCTGCGCCCCTGGCGCTCAACGCAAAATCGATCCAGGGCCTCACTGCGTATGTCCGGGCGGGCGGCGTATTGATATCGGAAGCTTGTCCCGGTCGCTACAACAATTATGGAATCGGCTTCAACGGAGCCATGGCCCCAGGAATCTCCGAACTGTTTGGGGCAAAACATGAAGGGCTGGCGCTCATTCGAGAGCCCGATCACGGAGCCAAATGGACTATTACCGATTTTGGCCCGCGGGATCAACGCGAATTCAAGGAACTCAAAGGAGTAGAACGCTTCTCTCAGCTCACAGTCTTCCCAGCCTTCTGCTTGCAGACGCTGTCGCTGACGACCGGCAAACCTGTCCTGACTTATGACCAGGAGATCGCCGGCTCAGTCCAGGAACTCGGGAATGGCAAGGCTTATCTCATCGGTACTCTCCTTGGCCACGCGGGCCCTGCATACGATGACTGGCGAAATGCGGAGTTCCTGGGCGTGATTCTTGGGCAGGGCGGTGTAAAACCAGACCGGGTGGGAAAGCTAAATCGTCGGCGCCGAATCTCGGAGCATTCTGGTGCCTGGTTTTTCTTCAACTCATCGGAAACCAGCGTAGAAGAGACCGTTTCACTGGAAGAGTTCACAACGGCCAAGGATCTGCTCGGTGCGGACTTGCCGCAATCCGGCAAGAATATTCGCGTACAGGTCGAACCGATCAGCGTACGCTGTGTAGTACTTGGGCGTTGATCGAACGGATTTCATATGACCGTCAATCTTGTAGCCTCAGATATCGCCAGTTATGCAGGGCATCTCTTGCCGTTGGTTATGTAAGCCCAACTTATATTGCAGGCTATCTCGGATCGGCCTAGGTCAGAAATGAAGGGGAGTACAAAAGTGGCAAATCAAATTACACGCCGGGGGTTCGGGAAGCTTCTTGCCGGCACAACCATTGCCAGTTCTGTGCTGGCTCATGAAACATTTCTATTCCCCGGCTTTGCCGCTGTGGATTCCTCTGGCAAAGCAATATTTCCGTATGGCACCCATGTTTATCGGGAGCCACACCTGCCCCTTGAGCAATTTCGTCACGACTTTCCCGTGCTCAAGCGACTCGGTTTCACGATGATCAAAATACAGGAAGTCTGGTCCTACGACGAACCACGCGAAGGGCACATCGATCTCTCCAATGTTTCGCAAGTCGTAGCCGAGGCCCGGCAAAACGGCCTGCGCGTTTACTTCGGCGTGACCATGGAAAACGCGCCTGCCTGGTTCTGGAAAAAATACCCTGATGCAACGATGGTCTATGAAGATGGTGAACCTAATAATGATCCGACTCCCTACGATCTCCCCGCCGATGGAAAACCTGGCCCATGCTGGCATCATCCGCAGGCCGTAGCCCATGGGCAGACGTTCGTGGAGGCTGTCGGCAAGGAAATTGGTAAGTACGACAACATCGAGGTTTGGAATGTCTTTCAAGAGATCGGCCTGTCTCCCAGCCGCACTGGCCATCTCGGTCTCTGTTATTGTCAGAATACGTTGGTTGCCTTTCGTAAATGGCTTCAAACAAAATATGGTAGCTTGGCGAATCTAAACTCTACCTGGCTTACGGCGTACGGAGATTGGGACGAAATTCAACCCCCACGTTCGTCTCCCAAACTTCCTCCGACAATTGACTTTCGTTACTTCATGGATGATGTCTACCTTTCCTTCTCAGTCCGTTGGAAAGCGGACGCCTTTCGAAAGGGCGACCCACTTCACCGGCCGATCCTTGCCCATATCGGAGGAGTGAACTCATTCGGTAGTTCGACTACTTGGCGTTATGCCCAAGAAGTCGATGTACTCGGTTCTTCCTGCTATCCAGGCTGGGTTACCCTCGAAGAATGGGACGCCCTTTACCCCACCAGCGAGAAGCCAATGTCAAATGGCACGCAAGCCAATCACGAGATGAGCAGCAACGTAATGCTGTTCGACTATCTCCGGTCCACAAAGGCGGATGGTAAAATCTGGACTGCAGAACTTCAAGGTGGCCCGATCACGGAGGGCCTGAACCGCCGCCGCGTTCCGAGCCCCGCCGATATTCGCCGCTGGGTCCTCTCTTGCTTGGCTGCTGGCGTACGCGGCGTCTGCTTCTGGAATCATCGCCCGGAGATCTTCTGGGAAGAGGGCTATGGCTTTAGTCTCCTTGACTGGGGCTCGGACACGACCGAGCGGGCCGAGGAAGCTGGCCGAATTGCTCAGGGGCTCAACGAGCATGTGGAACTCTTTACGAAGGGTGCGCTTGAACCACCGAGTGTTGGAATTGTAGTCAGCGAAGACAACTTTCACTTCGCGGAAGGTTCCCTGCACGATGTTGCGCAGCACTTGAACTACACTGTGAGAGGGAACTGGAAATCGCTTTGGAAATTGGGTATCCCTGCTAGTTTCCTGGACATCACCTCCCTCCCCAAGGACAATACGCAATTCAAGGCTCTGATCCTGCCTTTCCCGTTGGCCCTCAGTCAGAGGTCAATCGAAGCTCTGACTGTTTATGTGGGAAACGGCGGCACATTGATCTCCGAGGCTTGCCCTGGGCGTTTTAGTAATTATGGCATTGGGTTCGAGGGGGCCATGGCTCCTGGAATCTCCGAACTGTTTGGTGCAAAACACGAAGGAGTATTCCTGATTCGAGAGCCAGGCCACGGGGCCAAGTGGACGATTCATAATCTTGGCCCCCGCGATCTGAGGGAGTTTAAGTACCTCGATGGAACTGGAATTTTTTCTCCGGCTACTGTTTTCCCAGCTTTTTATTTGCAGACTCTATCGCTGACCACAGGGAACCCCATCTTGACTTACGATCAGGAGATAGCGGGTTCCGTACGGCAACATGGCCAAGGAAAGGCATATCTGATCGGCACATTCCTTGGGCATGCGGGTCCCGCATATGATGACTGGCGCAACGCGGAATTCCTCCGCGTGATTCTCACAGCGGCAGGCGTAACACCTGACCGTGTGGGGACGATGAACCGTCGCCGTCGCGTCTTTGGGAATCAATCAGCCTGGTTTTTCTTCAATTCCACCGAATTTGTTATAGAAGAATCTGTATCCATGGAAGAATTTACTTCGGCGAAGGATTTACTCGGCGATGACCTTTCGCAATCCGGCCGGAATATCCAGCTGAAGGTAGATCCCATTAGCGTGCGCTGCATTGTTCTTGGGAGGTAACTGAGTGAGTTCTGCCCGGTCAGTAAAACTCAGCGTACTTAGCTACTTAGCTAGCATTTCGACATTTGCCGATTCTCCCTTGGTATTTCTCATCGCGGCCTCCTTATTTGTTCCGCACATTCTCGCTGGAATGCCACAGGAAAAAACTCCATCCGCCTCAAGCATGAATGCAGCAGACGTCAGTCTGGAAGATGCCCAACGGGCTCTTATGTCCAAAGACTTTGGCCGCGCTCGAGAGATTCTCGAAACACTCTTGAAAAAAAATCCGAATTCGGCGCAAGCCCAACTGCTTATGGCTGCCGTGGAGGTCAACACCGGCCATCCAGACGCGGCGATTCTGCATTTCAAACGAAGTTTGGCAATCCAGCCGAAGTCGTTTGATGCTCACTACGGGGTTGCTCTGGCGTTATTACATGAAAATAAAATTGAAGAAGGTACTCGCGAATTGCGAACGGCTGTCAGGCTTAATCCCAAAAATCCGGATGCTGCCTACAATCTGGCAGTTTTGTTGCTCGACGCGGGCCAGCCGAAGGAGGCGCTGCACTTGTTGGAGTCTGTAAGGGCCGCAGGCCCCGACGGGCCGGATTTGTCCTACAACATTATTCGTGCCCAGCTACTGACCAGGCAATTTGACGAAGCCGTTAAAACCGCCCAAGCTTCTGCAAAGTTCTTTGGCGACGACATGGCCTGGCAACTGGCGGTGGGCAAACTTTTCCTCGCAGCAGGAAATAGTACCGAAGCTATTCAGCATTTAAAGCTAGCGTCCAATTTAAGGCCGGGAGATCCGGAGACGCTCGACGCTTTGGCTGCCGCTTACCTTGCCGCAAATCAACTCAATGCGGTTCTGGCGCTTCTGCCCAACCCTTTGAATCCGGAAGAGTGCTACCTCAGTGGATCCGCCTTCTTGGCACTTGCGCGCATGGAGGAGGCTCACGCCGCTTCTGCCTGTTCCTTGAAAGGAAAACCGGACGATCCTCGTTTCCTTCTCCTGAGCGCGAAGATCGCTCAACGCCGCGGTCAGCAGACAGAAGCGCTGAGAATATTGCAGCGCGCGGCAGAACTAGCGCCCCGATGGCCGGATGTTTTTTACAGCGAAGGTGTGAGTTATTATTTTTTGAGCCGGTATCCGCAAGTACGCACAGCCCTTGACCGAGCTTTGCAACTCGCCCCCAATTCCGCCGGCTTCCTGTTCCTATACGCCATCAGCTACGAGAATGAAAGAAAGCTTGTCGAGGCCGCTGAGTATTTACATCGTGCGATCAAGATCGAGCCTGCAAACCCCCGATTCCAATGTCATCTCGGAACTGTGCTTCTTCAGCAGGAACGGTTCGCGGAGGCTCAGCAGTCTTTGGATGCAGCCATCGGTCTCAAACCAGACTACGCCTTACCACATTACGAACTTGGAAAACTCTACGAACGCCAGAAGAAATTCCAGCCAGCCGCTTCTGAATTGGAAACAGCTTTGCGTTACGAGCCCGATCTGGCCCAGGCTATGTATCAATTGAGCCGTGTTTATGCTGCCTTGGGTCAGCAAGAACTCGCTGCGAGCACCATGGACAAGTTCAAAGCTATCAAGCAAAGGGAATCCCGGGAAGCTCAGGAAATGCTTGACGACGTAACCAAGCAATTGCAAGCGCAGCAGTGATTCAGGGTCTCGTAGGCAAGAGGGAAGGGGAGAATCAAATGAAGAAGCACCTGGCGACATTCTCTTGTTTGCTTCTATTACTGACATCTGCCAGCACATTACTTTTGGCCGTTCCTGAGGACTCGCAGATCGAACGTTTGGATCCCTCCCTTGACTCCATAATTCACTCAGACGCAAAACTGGAGAAAGTTGCAGGTGGGTTTCAGTTCACCGAAGGCCCCGTCTGGGATAAGGCTGGAAATCTGTTTTTTGTTGATATCAATGCAGCGGTGATCAACAAATTGACGCCCGATGGCAAAGTGGTGCGTTTCTACGGACCAGACCAACTCACAGAGAGAGACCTTTCCGTTGCCGGTGTTCCGGGGGCCAATGGTCTAACCGTCGATCATCAAGGACGCTTGACCATGTGTGACCAAGGGCACCGGGTTGTCTCGCGATTGGGATCAAACGGCAAGATCACCGTGATGGCAGATCGCTATCAAGGCAAGAGATTCAACAGCCCCAATGATCTCGTTTATAAATCCGATGGTTCACTTTATTTTACCGATCCCCCCTATGGTCTCGAAAAAGAAGATCAGGACAAGAATAGAGAATTATCAATCAATGGGGTTTATCGCGTCAGTCACGGCAAAATCCTGTTGCTTATCAAGGATCTCCCTCGGCCCAACGGCATTGCCTTTACCCCTGACGAGAAATCCATCTACATCGACAACTCTGAGCCCCAGAAAATTATCATGCGCTACGGCGTCAATCCCGATGGCACCCTTGGTAACGGCACGCTGTTCGCAGACCTTTCTGCGGGTAAGGAGCCTGGGGTCCCTGACGGGCTTAAGGTTGATCAGCTAGGAAATGTCTATTCCACTGGTCCTGGCGGAATCTGGATTTTCTCGTCCCAAGGAAAACATTTGGGCACCATCCACGTGCCCGAAGTGGCTGCAAATTGTGCTTGGGGAGGAAAGAATGGTCGATTTTTGTACATAACGGCTACCACTAGCGTCTATAGGATAAAGCTACAGATTACCGGCGTTCGGCCAGTGCCCACTAAGAACTAACCGCGCGTGTCATTCATCGAAACAAGCACTCATTTCGAATCCTCGGGGGTCAGTTCAAAAGCGGCCAACTGGGGTCATTTCAAAACCGGCCAACGGAAGTGGCGCGGAACTGTTAGTTAGCAGTTGTACCCGATCGTGAAGTCTCCAAGCAAGGTAAATCGGCCTTTTTCCTCAAAGCTTCAAAAAAAAACGCATTCAGAAGTCCGCAGCCGCGTTTTCTCGAGGTCGCCCATGGTTCTAGTCATGGCTTTTCTG
>Ga0210406_10000865_pt1 | contig 39465 bp, 34 predicted proteins | sample IncBWC30MmetaG_FD_155454 | JGI IMG/M metagenome (GOLD analysis project Ga0210406, IMG submission 155454) | Forest soil microbial communities from Barre Woods Harvard Forest LTER site, Petersham, Massachusetts, United States - Inc-BW-C-30-M | ecosystem: Environmental > Terrestrial > Soil >... | reverse complement strand
TGCACGGTTTCTATGGGCACGTGATGGGCGGGATGGGAGCAATCTCGGAAGCCTTAGCGGCGGCGGGCAGGAAGTTGGGTGTCGAGATTCGGACCTCGGCGTCGGTTGCGCAAATCGACAGCCGCAATGGCCGCGCGCGTGGGGTTGTGCTGGAGGATGGCACCGAACTTCGCAGCCGCATCGTGCTTTCGAATGCCGACCCCAAACGAACATTTCTTAAGTTGCTTCCGGAAAGCGAGTTGCCAACGGAATTCGTAAGCGCAATTCGCGGGATCCGGATGGCTGGCCCTTGCGCGAAAGTGAATCTGGCTTTGTCAGAGGAACCTCGCTTCACCGGTAGCCCCGCGAAGCACACTCCCCTCGAACGCACTTTCTACACGCTCGTGCCCTCGCTGGAATTCGCGGAGAGATGCTATGACACTGCGAAGTTCGGAGCGATTCCCGAACAGCTCTGGATTGATTGTGTGATCGCGTCCAACGCCGACCAGTCGCTGGCGCCCCCGGGCACACACATCATGACCTGCTTCGTGCAATATGTGCCATTCCATTTGCGATCGGGGACGTGGGATGACAACCGCGAACTTCTGGGAGACCGAGTGGTGCGTACGATTGGCGAGCATGCGCCTAATGTTCCCGGGACGATCATCGCCCGGCAAACACTCACGCCTCTCGATCTGGAACGCACCTACGGCTTGACCGAAGGCAACATCTTTCACGGCGATCTTTCACTGGACCAGCTGTTCTTCATGCGGCCTGTCCCCGGATGGTCGCAGTACCGGACACCGATCGAAGGACTCTATCTTTGCGGCGCTGGAGCACACCCGGGTGGAGGCGTTACCGGAGCACCAGGGCACAATGCGGCGCATGAGGCTCTTCGCGACTGGAAGAAAGGCCGCTTCAAGGCGGGTGCGGCATGACGAGTAACGGGCATCGCACGTCCGACATTGTGATCGTTGGCGCCGGTGTAATGGGTGCATCGATCGCCTTCCACCTTGCTCAGCGTAAAGCGGGGCGCATCCTGATTGTGGACAAAGATCACGTTGGGCACGGCGGCAGCGGGCGATCCTCCGCACTCGTTCGCATGCACTACAGCTTCCCGCCCGAGCTTCAACTGGCCCTCATCAGCCTTCGCATGTTCGAGCGCTGGCAAGAACTCGTGGGAACGTCATCCCTGTTTTACAAAACAGGCTTTGTGCGGATCGTGCATCCCGGGGAGGGTGACTTGCTCCGGCGAAATGTAGAGATGCAGCAGGCTCTGGGTGTGAATGTCAGTTTAATTTCGCGAGAGGAACTGCGCGCCCTATGCCCCGACTGGCGCGTGGATGATATCGAACTCGCCGCTTATGAGCCAGATTCCGGCTATGGGGATGGTGCGGCGGTTGCGAGTGACTTCTTGGCGCGCGCCCGGGAATTGGGCGTCGCCTACAGCCCGCGAACCCGCGCGACCTCGTTCAAAGTCAGTAAGGGGCGAATTCGTGGCGTGCAGACGGACCAAGGTGAGATATTGGCGCCCCTCGTTGTATGCGCCAGCGGCCCCTGGACGCGCCCTCTCATCGCTGCTGCGGGTTATGACCTGCCAATTGAAAATGAGTATCACCAGGTTGCCATCCTGAAAAATGCTCCACTCATGAGAGGCGGAGGGTGCGCTTGCATAGACTCCGTCACCGAAACCTATTTTCGGCCCGATGGGGCTGACAAGTTTCTGGTGGGCGACTTCTACGGAAAACGTCCGACTGACCCGGACGACTTTCCGCAGAGAGCTTCTGCCGAGTCGTTGGAGGAAATGATCGAGCGCGCCTGTGGGCGAATTCCAGAACTTGAAAATGCGGAAGTCGTGCGCGGAGTCACTGGTGTCTACGATATGACACCGGACTGCAGACCTCTGCTGGGGGCCATCCCAGGGATCGAGGGCTTGCACGTCTGTGCGGGATTTTCAGGAATGGGCTTCAAGATCTCACCCGCTATTGGTGTGGTCATGGCGGAGCTTCTTCTCGACGGCGTGGCCAGGACGGTCGAGATTCAGCCTTTCGCACCCGGCCGCTTCGCAGCGGGGAAACCGATAAAAGCCGAGTTCGAATACGTAAACGATTAGCGGGCTTAAGGAGCAAGCATGAAGAAAAAAGGAATACTGGAGCGACTCAAAGAAGGCCCGGTTTTAGGAGATGGGGGATACCTGTTGGAGCTCGAGAAACGCGGGTGGGTCCGACCGGGACCGTTCACGCCCGAGGTGGCCATCGTTTACCCCGAGGCGCTCAAGGAACTCCACATCGAATTTCGCCGGGCGGGCGCCGAGGTGCTTCAGGCACTCACGTTCTACGCCAGCCGCGACAAACTCGCCACCGTCGGCCTGCATGACAAGGTGGAAGACATCAACCGCTCGGCCGTACGCATCGCAAAGGAAGTAGCGGGAGACGAATGCCTGGTGGCTGGAAACCTGAGCCTCACTTGGATGTACGAGCCGAGCAGCCCGACGGCTGCCGATCGCGTACGTGAAACTTTCGATGAACAACTACGCGTGCAAATGGACGAAGGCGTCGACTTCATCATCGGCGAAACCTTCTCCTGGCTCGGTGAAGCATTGCTGGCCGTCGAGCGGGCGAAGAAAACCGGCTTGCCCGTAATGGTGACCATCTGCTTCGAAAATAAAGACGAGACCGCGGAGGGCACGGTTGCCGCCGACGCCGCGAAGACGCTGCTTGATGCAGGGGCGGATATCGTTGGCATGAATTGCCTGCGTCCGCCTGAGCATATGCTGGGACCGATGGAACAAATGCGCAAGGCAGTGGATGGTTATCTTGCCTGCCAGCCCGTAGGCTTCAAGACTCCTAAAGACAAGCCCGATTTCACCAGCCTTCCGGAATTCCCGTACTCCCTGGATCCACTGCAGTTGACTCGCAAGGACATGGGGCAGTACGCGGCGCGGGCACGGGAGATCGGCATCAACTACATCGGATCGTGCTGCGGATCAGTCGCTTCGCACGTTCGCGAGATGGCCAGCGTCCTGGGCAAGTTGCCGCCCGACAACCGAATCTGGAAAAAGGGCGGCGAGAAGCCGATGTCAGCCTACGAATACTACGACCACGACAAAGCAGAAGTAAAAGGGTAGCGCGCGAGCGACAACTGACCTGGGAAAAAGGCCTGCCATGGGGCAGGCCTTCTATTACGGGTTGATGCCATCGTTCAAGCTGCTGCTCCCGGATCCTCAGCCACAACCAGCGGCACATTCACCAGGTGCTCGTTCAAGAACCATTGCTGAAGTTCATTGGTCCGGAGCACATCGCTGACTACCAGGTCGTTGGTGCCGTCGTCCCCGATAGTCTGTGCGCGCTTAGCTAGTTTTCGGCACTGGCCGATGATGATTTGATGGGCGTCGAGCAGGCGCGAAATCTGCACAGGGACTTCTTCCCGGCCACGCGGCGGACGCTCAATCTGTGTGGTCTCGGCAACGTCGGCTGCCATGGCGAGGCTGATGCCCCCCAGCAACTGAATCCGCTCGGCAATCTCGTCGACGATCTCGTTCTGCTCTTCATAGTGTTTGTCATACAGAAGATGGAGTTGATAAAACGTTGGACCCGCAACCTGCCAGTGCGACTTTTTGTAGAGGTCGCGCAGGGTCATGGTGTTGGCGAGAAGCTGATTGAGCTGTTCGGTCATCTCGAGGCGAACCGGCTCTTCCAGATCCAGAGGGAGCAAATGTTCGACCGTGCCGTAAGCTTGAAATTCACGCGCCTTCTGATGCAAACGCGGTTGCGCGCTCACTCTGCCGTGATTGGCAGATGCGGATTCCTTCTTTGCCATGGGAATTCTCCTTGCGATGCGAAAGGATGGGGCTATGGGCAGCCGTCAACAAAATTGTAGCCCTTAGTAGCTGTCAAAGCCGCGTAGGGTTGGATGAAACCAAGGAAGCGTTGGGTTCCTGGTAAATGACATGAACCATGGGAGTCCGCTCTCGCCGCGTATGATTGATACGCCAGATCAATAACTTACACGCCATCCATGGTGAACTACTTTAAGCTCGCTTGGGTACCTTTTGGAAAATCCTCCAGTGCAAGGTTCAGTTCGAGCACGTTGACACTGGGCTCCCCCAGCACTCCGAGCTGGCGAGGCTGGATGTGTTCATGGACCAAGCGCCGCACTTGATCCTCCGAAAGGTGCCGCTCCCGTGCAATGCGCGGGATTTGAAACTCGGCAGCCGCCGGCGTGATATCGGGATCGAGCCCGGACGCGGAGGTGGTCACGAGATCAACCGGGATTGGCGCGCCGGGGTTGTCAGCCTGGGCAGTGGCGACATCGCCTTTCACGCGGTCAATCAGTTTTTGATTGGTGGGCCCCAGCTGCGAGCCGTTACTATTTGCGGCGTCGTAGCCGGTGCCGGCGGCTGAAGGCCGGGAGTGAAAGTAAGAAGGACTGGAAAAACCCTGTCCGATGATGCGCGATCCCACCGTCTGGCCGGCTCTTTGAATCAGTTGACCATTCGCTTGTTTGGGAAACATGAGCTGAGCCAATCCGGTTACGACCAGGGGATAAATGATCCCCAACAACACCGTGTTTGCGATGGTCATGAGGACAGCGGTAATCAGATTCTTTCTCATATTCGCATTTCCTTAAGCAAGTCCCATGTGCGTGATCACGATGTCAATGATCTTGATCCCGATGAACGGCACCACTATCCCGCCGAGGCCGTAAATCAACAAGTTGTTACGCAGCAAAGTTGCCGCCGCCAAGGGGCGGTACTGCACGCCGCGGAGGGCGAGCGGGATCAGCGCGATGATGATTAGAGCGTTGAAGATGACGGCCGACAAGATGGCAGACTGGGGCGTTTGCAGATGCATAACGTTCAAGGCGTTCAGCACGGGGAATGTTCCGGCAAACATGGCGGGGATGATGGCGAAGTACTTGGCGACATCATTCGCGATGGAGAATGTCGTTAACGCGCCACGAGTCATCAGCAACTGCTTGCCGATTTCCACGATCTCGATGAGTTTAGTGGGATTGGAATCGAGATCCACCATGTTGCCCGCTTCCTTGGCGGCCTGCGTGCCTGTGTTCATGGCGACCCCTACGTCGGCCTGGGCGAGTGCGGGCGCGTCATTCGTGCCATCTCCGGTCATGGCGACCAGTTTGCCATCGGCCTGCTCCTTCTTGATCAGGTCCATCTTGTCTTTGGGCGTTGCCTGCGCAAGGAAGTCGTCGACGCCGGCTTCGCGGGCGATGGCGGCTGCGGTCAGCGGGTTGTCGCCGGTGATCATGACGGTACGGATGCCGATGGCGCGCAGCTGATCGAATCTTTCCCGCATCCCGCCTTTGACGATATCTTTCAAGTAAATGACACCGAGCGCTCGTTGATTGTCAGCCACCACGAGCGGCGTGCCGCCGGACCTTGCAATCTGTTCAACGGTCGCGGTGACCGCCTTCGGCAACGCGGTGCCGTGTTCGGCTAGATACCTTGTAATCGCGTCGACTGAACCCTTGCGAATCTCGCGGCCATCCAGGTTCACACCTGACATGCGAGTCTGTGCCGTAAAGGGAACAAAGACGGCCTCGTGGGCGGCGAGTTCGCGCCCGCGCAGACCGTAGCGCTCCTTGGCCAGAACCACAATGGAGCGGCCCTCGGGCGTTTCATCGGCGAGCGAAGAAAGCTGGGCGGCATCAGCCAGATCGGCTTCGAGAATCCCAGGCGAGGGAATGAACTCCGCTGCTTGGCGATTTCCGAGAGTAATCGTCCCGGTCTTATCGAGAAGCAGAGTGTTTACGTCTCCGGAGGCTTCCACTGCACGGCCCGACATAGCCAGCACGTTGTGCTGGACCAGGCGGTCCATGCCAGCGATGCCGATGGCGGAAAGCAGTCCACCGATGGTGGTAGGGATCAGGCAGACCAGCAAGGACACTAGGACGAAAACCGTCTGCGGAGAGCCGGAGTAGACGGCGAATGGCTGGAGGGTCACCACTGCGAGAAGAAAGATGATGGTCAATCCGGCGAGCAGGATGTTGAGTGCGATCTCGTTGGGAGTCTTCTGCCGCTCCGCACCCTCGACCAAGGCAATCATGCGATCGAGGAAAGTCTCCCCGGGATTGGAAGTGATCTTTACTTTAATTCTGTCGGAAAGAACGCGAGTGCCGCCGGTAACGGCAGAGCGATCTCCGCCAGCTTCACGGATGACCGGAGCCGACTCGCCGGTAATAGCCGACTCATCCACGGAGGCGACGCCTTCGAGAATTTCGCCGTCGGAGGGAATGAGCTCGTTGGCAGAGACGAACACGAGGTCGCCGGCTTTCAGCTTGGAACTGGGCACGTGCTCGATTTGCGAGCCGTCGCCGAGAATGCGGTTCGCAATGGTTTCCGAGCGCGCCTTGCGTAGCGTGTCGGCCTGCGCCTTGCCGCGGCCCTCGGCCATGGCTTCTGCGAAGTTCGCGAACAGGACCGTGAACCACAACCAGAGCGTAATCTGCAGATTGAACTTAAAAGCCGCGCCGCCCTTAAAGAGCAGCGCCGTGGTGATCACGCTTCCGATCTCGACCACGAACATGACCGGGTTGCCCATCATGGTTCGTGGATTCAACTTCAGCACTGCATCGACGAGGGCTCGACGAATAATCTTCCACTCCCAGATCGCCTTCTTGCGCGATTTCATGGGTGAATTGCCGAGGCGTACGGACTGCACTTGCGGAAACGTTGGGGGTTGAGTTGCGATTGCCATAGCAGCGTCCCCTAGAAGGTTTTGCCCGCCGTCATCAGCAGGTGCTCAAGAATGGGGCCAAGGCTGAGAGCCGGGAAGAATGTGAGCGCGCCCACGATCAGAATCACGCCGATCAAGAGCACCGTGAAGAGCGGGGTAGTCACCGGGAATGTGCCCAGGGACGGCGGAACATATTTCTTGCCCGCGAGGTTGCCGGCGATGGCCAGCATTGGAATGATCATCAAGAATCGGCCGGCGAGCATGGTGACGGCGAGGGTGGTGTCATACCAGGGCGTGTTGACGGTCAATCCCCCGAAAGCCGATCCGTTGTTGCCCGCGCCCGAGACGAAGGCATACAAAATCTCACTGAGGCCATGCGGTCCGGGATTGGCGATGCTTGAAGTGCCGAAGCCATACACGCTGGAGATGGCGGCAAAGGCTAAAATGACTAGCGGAAAAACCAGCACCACCAGCATGGCCATCTTGACGTCATAAGCTTCGATCTTCTTGCCTAAGTACTCAGGCGTGCGGCCCACCATCAATCCAGCGATAAAGACCGCAAGCACGATGTAGATCAGCATGCCGTACATGCCGGCGCCCACACCGCCAAAAATCACCTCGCTAAGCATAATGTTGACGAGCGGCACCATTCCGCCGAGGGGCGTGAACGAGTCGTGCCAGCCATTGATGGCCCCGCAACTGGCGTCGGTGGTGACCGTGGCAAACAGCGCACTGTTGGCAATACCGAAGCGCACTTCCTTGCCTTCCATGTTGCCACCCGACTGGAGTGCACTGGCGTGTTGATCCGTTCCCGCCATCAGGGGGTTGCCTTGAGCTTCTGCCCAATACGCTACTGTCACTCCTGCAAGAAACAGAATCGCCATAGCCGCCCAGACGGCCCAACCATGTGCCTGCGAGCCCGTCATACGGCCCAACGTATAAGTGAGTCCGGCTCCGATAGCAAAGATCGCTACTAGCTCGATAAGATTGGACAGAGGCGTGGGGTTTTCAAATGGGTGTGCGCTGTTTGCATTGAAGAATCCGCCGCCATTGGTTCCGAATTCCTTGATGAATTCCTGCGATGCCACCGGCCCCTGCGCGATGGTCTGCTCCGTAACTGTGTCCATGACCGGCTTACCCTGGCCGTCCACCACTGGCTTTCCATCTACAACCTTCGGTACTTGGGTCGGCTCGGGCAGCTTCACGGTGTCATATGGTCGCAAGTTCTGGACTACACCCTGCGATACCAGAACCAGCGCGCCCACAACGCAGAAAGGCAACAATACCCAGAGACAACTACGCACCATGTCGACCCAGAAGTTCCCGATGGTTTCCATCTGCCGACGCGCAATGCCACGGATGAACGCGATGGCCAGCGCGATGCCCACCGCTGCCGATACAAAGTTGTGATACGCGAGGCCCGCCATCTGGGTGAAGTAACTCATGGTGGATTCGCCTGCGTAGGCCTGCCAATTCGTGTTGGTGGTAAACGAAGCCGCCGTGTTGAAGGCAAGGTGGGTGGGATTTACCGCCCCGAATTTTTGCGGATTAAAGGGCAGGTAGCCCTGCAAGCGCTCCATCAGGTAGAGCACAATCATCGAAACCACGCTGAACAGCAGCATCGAGATGGCGTATTCCGTCCAGCGCATCTCGTGGTTCTCGTCAACTCCAGTGACGCGATAGAGGAGGCGTTCGAGCGGCCTCATCACTGGATCCATGAATGTCTTCTCGCGGTTAAACACGCGAGCCATAAAGACACCCATGGGTTTGGTCACCAGAAACACCAGGATCAGAAACAGCAGGATTTGTAGCCAGCCATTGAATGTCATGTCAGAACTTCTCCGGACGCAACAGCGCGTAGACCAGGTACACCGCGGTCAACACGCTGACAGCGAGGAGGATTGTGGATTCGAGGCTCATGTTCTTCTCCTCACTTCACGCGCTCGCAAAAATGCACATAGGCAATCGAAAGGGCAAAGAAAGCAATGCTGACTCCTATCCAAAGAGCATCCTGCATACATTTCTCCAGAAGTGAATTTCAATCGCGATTACCGCGAGCCCCCTTGCGGGGCTTCGGGGGCGATTTCCGACCCACAACGGTCGTCTGCGGCTCGCCCATACCTCCAGCAGAAACTTCAGAAAGAAAGCGAACGCCGCCAGGCATACGATTCCAAGTGGGATCAATCCATAATTCATGGCTCCGCATTCTCCTCGCCCCAGGGGCGGACCGATGAGTGGCGCAGCGCGACTTCAAAACTTCACCAGGATTCCCATGGTGGCTCGATCCTCGGTTTTCCTCAGATCCGGGGACCATCCCGGGATGGTGGTTCCCGGGACTCCGTTGTTCCCTCCCGGAGGTGTCACACCGCCCGGCCCGCTCCAGTACGGCACATTGGCGTGACGATGATTGAATTCCCAGCGGAACGTGATGTACTGGCTCGGCATGTAATCGTAGGTTCCGGAGATATCCCACGCTTTGAACGGATCACCGGGGTTCTCCGTGAAGTAGGGTGTGCCCGTCGTCGCTGTGGCCCCATTGATGGGAGGCAGCAAGACGAGATAACGGCCGGGGTTGTTGATCTTGCCGCCGCCCAGCGTAACCGCATAGCGGTCCTTGTTGAACCACCACCGGTTGTAAAGCATGAAGCCAAGGAAGCTCTGCTTGTGATCGATGATGTTGCCAAGAGCATCCTTCTTATTCGTAGTGCAATTGACGCCGCCGCCGGATTCGCAACCTAAATCACCAGTAAGGCTGAAAGCCATCTTGGACAAAACGCGTTCGGGATGGTCGTAGTACTTGACTTCGACGCTGTCGTCGGTGTGATAGCGAGTGCGGTTCGGAATCCCGATGGCGTCAGCGCCGAGGCCATAGTTATTCGAGATGACCGAAAGCCACGGTGTCGGGCGCCACAAAATTTGACCGCCCAGCCCCAGGCGGCCGTTTGGTCGGGCATACGTTTGCCAGCCGTTGATAATCCAGGGCTCGATCTTCAACTTCTCGGTGGGGAAGATCTGGACTCGCATGCCCGTAAAGAACCAAGGCGTGTTCGACGACACATAAGACGGCTGGTAGGCCCAGTTATCGAACTGATAGAAGCTGAACAGACCAACGTAGGACAAGAAGATTCCGGCATCGACGTTAATGCCATGCAGCGCGTCAAAGTGATAGCCGCCGTAGGCTTCGTTCAGGTAGCGATAGGCGTTGTCCAGTTGCCATTGCCCGCGAGAAAAGCTCGCATCGTTGCGAGGCGTCGCCGTTGCATACTGGCCCAATTGGGTGAATACGCGCGCACGAACATGGTCGTAGTGAAAGTCGCCCCCGATACCAAGGTGCGTAAGGGCGACTTCGTTGGAACGAAATACTTCGCTCGAACCGCCGATGGTGTCGTCCTTGGGATGGTTGAAATCGTAGTGGTAAGCAACGTCAACGCGAACCTCTGGCGTGAAGAACTTCGAATCAAAGGCCGGTTCTTTCGTCCGCGGATTGCCGTTCAACCAGGTCCAGTCTGCAAAAGCAAAAGGCTCCGCCTTCGCAGGCTTAGCGGGAGGAGCGCTTGTTTCACCTTGCTCGACGTGCGCACTCGACGACACCGCGACGGGGACCGGGGGCGCGGAAATGCTTCCCGCCACCTCGGAGGGATGAGTGCCTTCGTTTGCGTTCGACGCGGCTGACGCGCCGGAACGCTGCCTTAGACGGTTCTCCAGTTCCGCGATGCGAGTCCGCATCCGGTCCAGTTCTTGCAGGATCTGTTCGTCTGTGTCGGACGGCGCACTGGCTTTGTCTGCGCTGCCGCCGGCACTCACGTCGGACTCAACTTGCGCGCTTTGCGCCCGAGCCTTTGTGTTCAGACTCAGGAGAAGCAAGGCAACGACGAAGTAGCTGAGCCATGTATGAAATCGAAGATCGTTTTTCCAGAGGGTGTTCACTCCAACAAGTAAAATATTCCGGCCATAAAGTACGGGTAAGGAATTCCTAAGGATTTCGTAAAGATAACCCGTTGCAGGAAAGTAACCTTTCAGCGACGGGAGGGTTCGAATCGATAACCCACCCAGGGTTCAGTCACAATGTAGCGCGGAGAGTCGCCATCCGGTTGTAGCTTCTTGCGAAGCTGACGCACGAATACCCGCAGGTACTCAACCTGCTCCGTACTTTGCCCGCCCCAGATCGCACCGAGAAGTGCGCGGTGCGTAACAACTTTTCCAGCATGCCGGGCGAGATAAACCAGCAGATCGAACTCCTTGGGCGTGAGGTGCACCTCTTTGCGCCGGACCGAGACTTTATGAGCAGCGAGGTCAACCACAAAGTCTCCCTCTTCGATGAGCAATGATTCACTGTCAGTCGGTTGCGAGCGGCGGAGGGATGCGCGCACCCGCGCCAATAACTCGTCCATTCCGAATGGTTTCGTGACGTAATCGTCGGCACCCGCATCCAGCGCCTGAACCTTGGTGCGCTCTTCTCCTCTAACTGAAAGGATCAGGATCGGAATGCTGCTCGTAGTTCGCAGACGCCGCGTCAATTCAAGTCCGTCCATGTTGGGCATGGAGAGGTCGGTAATCACTAAATCCGGCGTCCAGTCTTTCATGATTTCAAGTGCGGTTTCGCCATCGTTCGCGACGCGCACATCGTAGGCATGAGTGGAAAGGCTCGTTCTTAACACCCGAGTGATCTGAGTCTCATCATCCACTACCAGAATTCTGCCGCGCCCGATCTGGTTCACTTGGGCTCCTGAGTCACGATGTGGACGTCCACTGCCGGCGCATCTCGGAGGAAGCGATGAATCGCCGAGATGTACAAGTATCGGCGCCATCCGGTGGTGGCAGAGCGCCCAAACACCACGTGCGTAATATGCTTCTCGTGCACTACTTCGGCAACGGCTGCCGCCACCGTCTGGCCTTCAACGCGCACGAAATGGGCGCCTACGTTCTCGGCAAACTGAATGTTCGCCTGCAAGGTCTTTTGATTATGCTCTGTCGAATCCTGACCCATATCCACGTAGATCACGTAAAGCTCGCCATCGAGCGCCTCGGCCATGCGCGCTCCGCGGGCAATCAGGTGCTGGGCTGCTGGATTCGAACTCACGCAAACTGCGATTCGCTCGCGCACGCCAAGATTTTTCCGGGTTTCTTGCTTGTCGAGATACGTCTCCAGATTGCGGTCTACTGCGTGGGTCACATGTCGCAGCGCGAGCTCGCGAAGAGCTATCAGGTTCCCCTGTCGGAAGAAGTTACCCAAGGCGCGTTCCACTCTCTCCTGGGGATAGATGTCTCCACGCCTCATGCGATTCTGTAGAGCTTCGGGCGTCAGATCGGCCATGACGACTTCGTCGACGCGTTTCAACACCCAGTCCGGCACGGTCTCGCGCACCTGGATTCCAGTGATACTCTGCACGGTCGGTGTGACGCTTTCGAGGTGTTGAATATTCATGGTCGAGAGCACGTCGATCCCGGCGTCCAGCAGCTCAAAGACATCTTCGTAACGTTTGCGATGCTTGCTGCCCTCAATGTTCGTGTGCGCCAGCTCGTCAACGATAGCCACGCGCGGGTGTCGCGCCAGGATCGCATCAACGTCCATCTCCTCGAACAGCGCGCCCCTGTATTCCATCTTTTTCCGAGGCACCTGCTCCAAGTGGCTGGCCAGTTCGGCCGTTACCTTGCGGCCGTGCGTCTCGACTACGCCAATCACCACGTCTTCGCCTCGGCTGTGACGCCGGATGGCTTCACTCAACATGTTGTAGGTCTTGCCTACACCGGGTGCGTATCCCAGGAAGAGTTTAAAGACGCCGCTCTTACGGGACGGCGCTGACTCTTCCAGCCATTGCTCGGGAGTTTTCGGCATGGCGAGTATTTTGCTTTAGCCACATCAAATTGTCGAACCTCGGCTACAATCGCGTCGTGAATCGGCGTTTTCCTTCAACACCACTTCGCTACGTCCTGGCCGCGGCAGCCGTCGCCATCGTCATCTATGGATATCGCGGCCTCCATGTACACAATCCCACCACGGTGGCTCTCACGTTTTTGTTGACGGTTCTCGTCATCTCCGCCTCATGGGGATTGCGTGTTTCGATTTTTGCGTCCGTGATCGCGACCCTTGGGTTTAACTTCTACTTCTTGCCGCCGATCGGAACGTTCGTCATCGCCGACCCTCAAAACTGGGTCGCACTCTTTGCGTTTCTGATTACAGCCGTGATCGCGAGCGAGCTTTCGGAGCGCGCCCGGCGAGAAGCGATGAACGCAGTCGAAAGGCGCAATGACGTTGAGCGTTTGTACAATTTCAGCCAGAAGCTGTTAACCAGTGACAATGTGGTGGAATTGCTAAACCTGCTGCCTGACTACATTGTGGATACTTTCGCCCTGAAATCTGCAACGATCGCGCTGCCCGATCGCCCTGACATCTACCGGTCGAGCGCCGACACCAGCGAGGTAGACGTTCACGATCTCCAAATCGTCTGCAGCCGGGGTGAACCACGCTTTGACACGGCGCGAGGGTTGGCCCTCATACCACTGAAGATGGGTCTTCGCACTGTGGGAAGTCTCGCCTTGTCGGGGAGTTCCCTGTCTCGGCAGACTCTGGAAGCAATGAGCAGCCTCATTGCCATTTCTATCGAGCGGGTACGCGCGGTGGAAAACCTGAGTCGGACCGAGGCGGCTCGCGAAAGCGAGCAATTTCGATCGGTATTGCTGGACTCCATCACGCACGAATTTCGCACTCCGCTGACCGCCATCAAGGCATCGGTAACCTCGCTGCTTTCGAGTTCACACGGGGATCCCGCGCAGCAGCAAGAACTCCTCACCATCATCAATGAAGAAAGCGATCGCCTGAACCGCCTGGTAGGAGAGGCAGCGGAAATGTCGCAGCTCGAAGCAGGCAAAGTCGAGCTTGATCTGGAGCCAGCCTCGATCCGCCAGGTCATCGACCAGGCACTTGAGAACTCTCGCAACGCTCTGGCCAAGCGGCCGATCGATGTTCGCGTGCCCGCCGACTTTCCGCAAGTTCGCATGGACGAATCCAGAATCAGAGAAGTGCTTATGCACTTGATTGAGAATGCCGCCAAGTACACTCCTCCAGAAACCCCGATTTACATCGGAGCGGAGGTTCGCAATCAGCAGCTCACCGTCAGCGTGGCCGACCGCGGTCCGGGAATTGACGATTTCGAGCAGGCTCTCATCTTCGACAAGTTCTACCGTGGACGCGATCAGCGAACGAGAATTCAGGGGACAGGCATGGGGCTGGCGATCGCCAAGGCGATTGTGGAAGCACACGGCGGTACGATCGGCGTGACCAGCCAACTTGGCCACGGATCGGTCTTCTATTTCACTTTGCCGGCGGCCTGAGGCCAAGTTATGCGCCAAGCAGGCTGTACAGTAGGACCGCCAGCACGGCGCTAGCGACGCCGACGTACAGCCAATCGCGCTCCAGAGCAAACGCCACGCCAGAAAATGCGACACGCGCCACGGGAGTCGCAATCAGACAGAGAATGCCGAACTGAATGATTCCGCGCCCACGGAAATTTAGAGCCGAGTGCACAATTCCCTTCCACTCTCGAAGATCGGAAGGCTCTCCGGTGAAGGCGCGGTACTGAGTGAGAGCCAACCCGTGTCGCACCAGAAAAACCATTCCGCCCAAAAACACGAGTGCGGCGGCCAAACTGACGCCGGCTCGCAAGAGGTTGGCGATTATGACTTCAATCTTCTGATCAGTCCAGTCTGACATTCGAAACATTCTCAAATCTTCCCGGCAAATGCGCCGTACAGCATTTCACCGCCCAGCGCGACGATGACGGCGGCGAAGACCCAGCGCAATTGTTGGGTCTTGGTGCGGGCCAACAATCGAGCACCCGCAAGCGACCCCGCAAGCACGCCCAGCATGACCGGCATCGCGAGCCCCGGATCGATATATCCGCGACTCAAGTAAACACCGGCGCTGGCTGCGGCCGTGACGCCGATCATGAAATTGCTGGTCGTCGTGGAAACCTTGAAGGGAATTCCCATAGCGCGGTCCATCGCCAGAACTTTCACTGCGCCCGAACCGATTCCCAGCAGCCCTGAGAGCGCTCCTGCGCCAAACATCAATCCGAACCCCGCCGGAACGCGGTGAACGTTGTAAGCCCTGGGGCCGGTGAGCGAAGGATAGACGCCATTCATGCCGAGTCGCGTGGCCAGAGGATCGGGGGGTTCGCTGCTCGCTGTTTCGACTTGAGTCCGGCTCGCCGCATAGCCTGAGTACAGAAGCACGAGACCGAATACCGCACCGATGGCAGCGGTCGAAACCCGCGCGGCGAGAAACGCACCCAACACTGCCCCGAGAGTCGTGGCCACTTCCAGAAACATGCCGATTCGGATATTGGAGAAGCCGTCTTTAAGGTAAGCAACCGCGGCCCCTGAGGAGGTTGCGATGACGGAAACGAGGGACGCGCCTACCGCGTACCTGATATCAACCTTAAAAACGAGGGTCAGCAGGGGAACGAGGACAACGCCCCCACCGAGGCCGGTGAGCGCTCCCAGGAATCCCGCCATGAACGAGCCCAGACCAACCAGGATGGTAAACTCGAGGTTGTTCAATCCCGCCCTCCCGAGTCCAGTGTGCCATAGTTGGCATCCACAGGTCGGTGGGACGGCAGAATCTATTTCGCTCCCTCTTTAATTACCTTGAGGCGTGCTCGCCGGACAGTTTGCTCTCCTTAAACGGCCGGGCTCCTTCGACGATGAACCCAATTCTCATGAACCACTGGGAAAGCCAATTTGAACGAGCGGATTGCCGGCTACGGGAGCGTCCGGCAGATGCAGACCACACTCCGTTTTCTGAAAGCCTGACCAACGGCCAGCGCGAGGATCTTCTCCTGCCCGCACTGCCCGCGTGCAATGCGTACAACCGATGCTGGTGAAATTCGCGTCGTGCAAGAGATTGTAGGGAACATTGTTCTCACGGATGTAATCCCAAACGTCATCGTTCGTCCAATCAGCGATGGGATTGATCTTCACGAGTTGAAACTTTGAGTCCCACTCGATTTTTTTCGCGCCTGCACGAACTTCTGTCTGGTCGCGGCGGATTGCCGTAATCCAGGCACGCAAGCCGCTTAACTTCTCCTTCAGCGGCTCTACCTTGCGCAATCCGCAGCACTGGTCGGGGCTGGTAGACCACAGAGCTTCTCCATAGATCTCGGCCTGGTCTGCGGGAGTGAGCCGCGGCTGCACACGCTGCACTTGGATTCCGTAACGCGTTTCAACCTCTCCCATCAATTGGTACGTCTCGGGAAACAGGAATCCAGTATCGATGGTGAAGACACGGAGCGACGGATTCAGGGTTGCCGCAATATCGATCAGCGCCATACCTTCCGCGCCAAAGCCCGACGCCATTTCGACGTTGGGCCCAAAGGTGCGGAATGCCCACGCCAGCACTTCCCTCGCGCTCCAACTCTCTGCGATTTCCTGTGTCTCTTTCAGATGTTTAATCACTGTCTCCACTCCAGGTCCGTCGGAACAACAGCATCAGCAAAAAGAACTCGCGACTCGACGGATGGATCGACGAGGGACGCAACAATCCCGTTCAACGCATCTGCGCGAGGATTCGCGATAGTTACTTCTTCCGCCAGTACATCGCCAATCAGAAGCAGAGTCGGGGAGGGCAAAAGGGGCGCGCTCGGGAGATCGGCCACCGTGGTCTTGTGAACTTGTTGTTGCGGTGAACTGACGCGGGAAACGATCGCGCAAGGTGTAGTGGGTTTCAACCCCGCGCCAATCAGGTTCGCGGCGGTTTCGGCGTAGTGAAAGCCGGGCATGTAGACAGCCAGCGTGGCACCCGAAGCGACAAAAGCAGGCCAGGCAACCACCTGATCCGGACTCGCCGGATGGCTCGAAAGCAAGATAACCGCTGATGACTTATCCCGATGGGTCAATGAGACCTGTGCAGCCGCAGCTGAGGCGAGCGCGGAAGTGACACCCGGGACAACTTCGAATTCGACACCGGCTTTGCGGAGCGCCTCCATCTCCTCGCCGCCACGCCCGAAGATCGACGGATCGCCGCCCTTCAGACGAACCACGTTCACCCCAAAAGACGCGAAGGCAATCAGGAGCGCGTTGATTTCATTTTGTTGCACGCTTTTGCGACCGCAGCGTTTTCCGACGTTGCGAATGTGCGCAGTGGCTGGAATAAGACTCAGAATGTCGGGACTGACCAAGTCGTCGTGCAGCACGACCTCGGCAGAATCGATCAACCTGAGTGCCCTGACTGTCAGCAAATCCGGATCGCCCGGACCGGCTCCCACCAGATAGACCTTACCGTTCATGACCGACCTCGTGAAAAAAAGGGTCTTCGGGGAGAGCTTGTGTGAAAGGCAATTGTGCGGCCCAACGATGCAACAACCTCCGGCGCTCGTCAGAATTCAACGGCTGTCGAAAGAGCTGATTCCGAATTTTCCCCAGTTGTTCAATCCAGCCTGCGTAAAAAGGGGCGAGTAGCTGCTCGAACTCCCGACGCAGCTTTTGCGCCAGCGCAGGACTCTTGCCTTCAGTCGAGATCGCAACCTGAAGCGCTCCACGCCGAACCACGGCCGGGTAGTAGAAGTCGCAGCGCTCGGGATCATCGACTACATTGCACAGAACCTGTCGTCGCGTGGCCTCGCGATAGATCGCATCGTTGACGTCGATCGAAGACGTTGCAGCGATAGCCAGAAAAGTTTCGCTCAGATCATCTGGGCGGAACTCGCGCGATTCCAAGGTCAGAACACCCGCCCGAGCCCATCCCGACACCGCCGGCGTCGCCGCGAGCGCAATCACACGCACCTTGGCCCGGGCCACCAGCAGGCTGCGAATCTTGCCCTCACCGATCTTCCCTGCCCCGACCACGAGGCATGGCCGGCCATCGAGTTTTAGAAACATCGGAAATAAACTCATTGCTTCCCTTCCCAACCTATCCATCGATCCCGTGTGGCACTCGACCCGGTGATGGATCCCGGAGCACGGCTCCGAGCCATTCCCCAGCCAGGCACTCGCGTAATTCTTCATCGCTGTGGCGCGCAAAAAATTGCCGCAGATTTTCATTGGCAAGGCGATCGTCGAGATACCGCCGCAGCAGCCTCTCGATTGCGTCGGGGACTTCGCTTGCCAGGCAGCGGTAGCCGACCGGCCGCGCGATGGACTGATGCAAACCAACCGCACCGCCTACGCAGAAGTAGTAAGCATCCTGCATGCGGTCGCCAACTTTGATCTTCTTACCCTCGATTCCGATATCGGCGATCCAGTGCTGTCCGCAACTGTTCGGGCAGCCCGTCACGTGCAATTTCAGGTGCTGCTCGAAACCCGGCAACCGTTCTTCAAGTTCTTCCACCAACCAGCGCGAAAATGCTTTGGTCTCCGTAATCGCAAGCTTGCAAAACTCGGAACCACTGCACGCGATCGCGCCGCGCCAGAACGGCGATGCCTGCACTGGTAATCCACTCGCCGTTAGCTCAGCAGCGAGGGTGTCGACATTCTCGCGAGGAACGTTGACGACGATCACGTTCTGCATGTTCGTGAGGCGAACTTCACCGCCCGCCAGGCGATCGGAAAGATCGGCGACCGCCCGCATTTGCGCAGCCGAGATCCTGCCGCGCAACACCGAAGCCCCAACGAAAAACTTACCGGGCTGCTTTTGAGCATGAATGCCGACGTGATCGCGATAGACGTCGTCAGGAAGTTGCTCATCCGCGGCAGGCTCAAACGTGAAACCGATACGCTTCTCCAATTCCTCCTGGAAGCTTTCTGGAGTCCAGCCGTGCCGAAGGAATAGAAATTTCAGGCGCGCGCGCTCGCGGTTCTCGCGAAGAACGTCGCTGTCGCGGAAAATCTCCGCGATACCGCGCAGGACGGGGACCACTTCATTCTGCTGAATGAAAGCATTGAGTCTGGTAGCCAAGTAAGGGTCGGCTGAAAGGCCTCCTGCGACGCGCAGGGAGAAACCAATCTCTTCCTTGCCAAGGATGCGCCGCGTAACGGCCGTCAGGCCTACGTCATTGATTTCCGGATAGGAGCACCACGAACGGCATCCGGTTATGTTGATCTTGAATTTTCGGGGGAGGTTGTAAAACTCGGCGTTGCCTACGAAAAACTCATTCGCTGCCAGCGCGATAGCAGACGCGTCGAATATCTCGTCCGCATCCACTCCCGCCAATGGGCAGCCGGTGATGTTGCGAGTGTCGTCACCGCAGGATCCCTTGGTCGTTAGACCTGCGCTCCAGAGCATATCGAGAACTTCGGGGAGGGCTTCGATCGTGACCCAGTGCAGCTGAATGTTTTGCCGGACCGTCAGGTCTGCATTTCCACGGGCGTACCGCTCAGTCACTTCCGAAATCGTTCGCAACTGGTGCGCTTGCAGGAGGCCGTTGGGGATGCGAATACGCACCATGAAGTACGGCAGGGCTTTCCCCTCGCCGTTCTTCCCACCGATGACCCCGGCGCCATCTCCCTGGGTGTACACACCCCACCAGCGGAAGTAGGTGCCAATCCACTCCGGCGGAATCGCCGTGAAGCCTTCGCGGGCGAATCGCCGGATCTCGTCGAGGCCTTCCCACGGGTTGCGCTCCCGCTTGAGCCGTTCAACGCGCTGTGCTTTCGTTTCTTTGGCTGGAATTGTCATAAATGCAAAAAGCCCACCGCCAGTTTGTCTACTGGCGGTGGGCTGATAATTGCTGATTCTTAAAGACTTATTACGTCAGCAGCCTCCCTGTGCCAGAAGACACGTGTGCACAACAACAAGTACAACAACACACCGTGAACGTCTGGCTAGCTGCCAACATCATCCGCAGATAGTAGGGTGAAACGGTCACCCTGTCAACAACTGAAGTCGTGGTCATCATGCAAAATTCGAATCGGTCAAATCCAAAAATTACCCGGTCTTCATGGCAATTGATCTTTGACGGGCGTCAAAAGGTGCATTATTTTCTAACAGTCGGATGCTGACCCATCGCCATCACCGCCATCATCATCACGCGCACGGAGCGTTGGCGGGGGTGCCGGTCTAAGTCAGAACCAGCACTTATAGCTTCTTGAGCCCGCTGACGCGAAAGCTTCAGCGGGCTTTTTCTATCTCTTTTGACGGAGACTCGAAGAAATGGATATCAAGATCGATTTTCAGAAGATGCAAGGACTGGTTCCGGCCATTGTGCAGGATGGCGAAACGGCACAGGTGTTGATGCTCGGATTCATGAATCAGGAAGCATACGAGCGGACCCTGGCCGGCGGATACGTTACGTTTTTCAGCCGGACCCGGAATGAATTGTGGACCAAGGGCCAGACCTCCGGCAATCGCCTCAAGGTTCTTTCAATAACCACGGACTGCGACCGCGACACCTTTCTCATACAAGTCCGGGTTGAAGGGAAAGGCGAAGTCTGCCACCTTGGAACCCGATCCTGCTTCACAGAAGAGTTGCCCGCTTCCCCGCCTGTGGCTTCTGCAAGTGCAGAGGTGCGGCGATGAAGTTGCGCCTTGGAATTCCGAAGGGCAGCCTGCAGGAAGCGACCTTGCAACTGTTTGCTCGCGCCGGACTTCGTGTTTATACCAATGCACGATCCTACTTCGCATCGACCGGCGATCCCGAGATCGAGTGCATGCTGATTCGAGCCCAGGAGATGGCCCGCTACGTAGAACACGGCGCGCTGGACGCTGGCCTCACGGGCATCGACTGGGTTGTAGAGAGCGGACTTGACGTGATTCCAGTTGCCGACCTGATATACGCGAAGCAGAGTCGAGGCAAGGTGCGGTGGGTTCTCGCCGCCCCGGAAGATTCGCCTTTTAAGCGCGCCCAAGACCTTTCTGGAAAAATCATTGCCACTGAACTGGTGAACGTCACGCGCAACTACTTCCGCGCTCGCAACGTGGAGGTGCAGGTTGAATTCTCCTGGGGCGCCACCGAGGTCAAGCCTCCCATGCTTGCCGATGCGATTGTCGAAGTAACGGAAACCGGCAGTTCACTGCGGGCGAACCGGCTGCGCATTCTCGACACCGTGCTCGAGTCCAACACGCAGATCATCGCCAACCGCTCCGCATGGGGCGACGTGGAACGACGCCGCAAGATTGAGAATCTGGCTCTAATGCTGAAGGGAGCCATGGAAGCGCAAGACCGCGTTGGCTTGATGTTGAACGTCAGGAAACAAAATCTGGACGGCGTTCTGGCGGTTCTTCCTGCTCTGCAAAAGCCAACCATCTCTACTCTGAGTGATAGCGAGTGGGTGGCTGTGAATACCGTCATCGAAGAAGCCGAAGCCTGGCAAGTAATTCCCCGGCTGAAAGCCGCGCAGGCTCAGGGCATCGTCGAATATCCGTTGAATAAGGTGGTTATGTGATGCGAATTCTTTCCGGTGCAGCCGCATCACGCCGCGTCCGAACCATCGAGGGTCGCACCTCCGACTTTGAAAAGCTCGAGCCCACGGTCCGCAAGATCGTGGTCGACGTCCGACGCAACGGTGACCAGGCACTACGCAAGTATGCTGAGAAGTGGGACGGATTAGTTTCCAGGCAGCCTCTCAAGGTTTCCGCTCCGGAGTTCGAAGCAGCCTGGGCGATGTCCTCTCGCGAATTTCGACGATCGCTGCAACAGGCGGCCGGCAACATCAGGCGATTCTGTGAGTGGCAGAGCGCGCGGGACTGGAATCGAAGCTCGGGAGGTCTGTCAGTAGGACAGATCGTGAGACCCCTTGCATCGGTAGGTTGCTATGTGCCGGGCGGTAGGCACCCGCTGGTTTCGACTTTGCTGATGACAGTCATTCCGGCCCAGGTCGCTGGCGTCTCAAAGATCCGCGTGGTCAGTCCGAATCCGGTGCCCGAGGTCCTCGCCGCAGCTCATATGCTGGGTGTCACCGAACTCTACCGCGTGGGTGGGGCTCACGCGATCTCGGCGCTCGCCTACGGCACCCGAACCATTCCCCAAGTAGACAAGATCGTGGGCCCTGGAAATCTCTACGTCACGGTCGCCAAGAAACTCGTCTCTTTTGATTGTGCAATCGACTTTCTTGCGGGGCCGACGGAAGTCGTCATTCTCAGCGATCGCGGCCGCGCAGAGTTTATAACGGCTGATCTCGTCGCTCAAGCCGAGCACGATACGGCTGCGTTGCCAATCTTCATAACGACTTCCAAAGATCTCGCCAAGAGCGTTAGCCAGATCCTTTCACAAGTTCGCAACAACACCGCCGCCCAAGCTCTCCGACGCAACGGTGCTGTCTTGCTGGCAAGCACCCGGCAGGAGGCAATCGCCTGGGCCAATCGCATTGCGCCAGAGCACATCACGGTCGACAAGAGAGATTTGCCGCTTATTCAAAATGCGGGGTCGATATTCGTCGGTAATTATTCGGCGCAAGCGGCGGGTGACTACGCATCGGGGCCGAACCACGTGTTGCCGACCGCGGGAGTGGCGCGCTTCCGGGGCGGACTCAGCGTGAATGATTTCGTAAAGGTCATCACGGTACAAGAGCTTTCAAGGTCAGGACTGAGCAAAATCGGCAAGACCATCACATGCCTCGCCGAAATTGAAGGACTGACTGCCCATGCCGAATCGATTCGCACGAGGTATCCGAATGCTTAAACCTCGCCGCGCCGCACAGAACTTGCCGACCTACCATCCGCCTCTTGGCGGGCGCCACGGCCTGCGCCTCGATTTCAACGAAAACACGGTTGGTTGCTCGCCGCGAGTGCTTGAACGAATTCGTCGTATCGGGGTCGAAGATCTTGCGCGCTATCCGGAGCGAGAACCGGTGGAACACGTCGCCGCGAATCACCTGGGTATCCGGCCGCAAGAACTCCTTCTCACCAACGGCGTAGACGAAGCCATTCACCTGGTTTGTCAAACCTACCTCGAAGCCGATGACGAAGTCTTGTTTGTGGTCCCGACCTTCGCAATGTACGAGATCTTTGCCTCCGCGACCGGCGCGCGAATCATCAAGATTCCAGCGGGGAAGGATTTTACGTTCCCGACAGAAGCTGTGTTGCGTCACATCGCCGCTCACACTCGCTTGATCGCGATCGCCAACCCGAACAATCCCACGGGGGCAGCGGCTCCGCTTGAGGATCTCCTACTCATTGCGCGGTCCGCTCCGAATGCGGCGATTCTGATCGACGAAGCCTATTACGAATTTCATAGCGAGACGCTACTTCGCCGCTGGGCTGACCAGCCGAATTTGTTCGTCGCCCGGACATTCTCGAAGGCCTACGGACTGGCAGGCTTGCGGGCCGGCCTCTTGATGGCCTGCGAGGACTCGATGAGTGCGGTCCGGAGGGTCGCATCTCCTTATAGCGTGAACTCAGTCGCTCTCGCCTGTTTACCTGAAGCCCTGGGTGATCGTTCCTACGTCGCAGCCTACGTTCAGGAAGTTTGCGAAGGCCGCGATCGTCTGCAGGCAGAGCTAAAGAGCCTCGGCATTCGTTTCTGGCCCAGTCGGGCGAATTTCGTTTTGTTGCACTTGGGCGCAGCGAACGGTGCGTTCATTCAGGGAATGCGGGAACGCGGCATACTCGTTCGCGATCGCTCGCGCGACCCTGACTGCGAGGGTTGCGTCCGCATCACGCTCGGCTCCACTGAACAAACAGATCAACTGCTGAAGGCTCTGCGCGAAATTCTTTCGCAGGTCGGCACGTCTCGACAGGAGGTGCATCCTTGAGAAAGGCTCGCATTCACCGGCCCACCAAAGAGACTGACATTCGCGCTTCCTTGAATATCGACGGTCACGGCCGCCACAAGATTTCAACCGGCATCCACTTCTTTGATCACATGCTGGAGCTGTTCGCGCACCACGGCGGCTTCGACCTCGAACTGAAGGCGCTGGGCGATCTGGAGGTCGACCAGCACCATACGGTCGAGGATGTCGGCATCGTACTTGGTCAGGCTTTCGACAAGGCGCTCGGAAACAAGAAAGGAATCCTGCGCGCGGGTTATTTTCTAATGCCCATGGATGAAACCTTGGGAATGGCAGCCGTCGACTTCTGCGGGCGCACCGCGATCAGCGTCAACACCAAGGTTAATGTGCGCCTCGTCGGCGACCTCCAGTCAGAACTGGTGCATGACTTCTTCGAAGGTTTCGCCCGCGGCGCGCGCGCCAACGTTCACACCCGTGTGCTGTATGGAAGGTCGAACCATCACAAGATCGAATCTCTCTTCAAGGCCTTTGCCCGCGCGGTACGTGCCGCTTGCTGGCGGGATAAACGCATGGCCCAGTTCATCCCGAGCACGAAAGGCGTGTTATGAGGATTGCGATCGTCGACTACGGCGCCGGCAACCTGACCTCAGTGAGAAAGGCATTCGAAGCGTTGGGCCAGCCCGCGGAGATCACCAGCGACCCCCAGTTCGTTTTAGCCGCTGAGAAGATTGTTGTGCCCGGCGTGGGTCACTTCGCCGCCACGCAGGCATTGCAGGTGCGCGGATTGAGCACAGCCATCCGTACCGCGCTTTCTCAGGCGAAACCGATTCTTGGCATTTGCCTGGGAATGCAGTGGATGTTCGAGTCGAGCGAAGAAGCCAAAAACGTTGAAGGTCTGAACATCTTTCCTGGCTCATGCACGCGCTTCCCCAGCGATGTCAAATCTCCTCATGTTGGATGGAACCGACTCTCTTATTCTGCGAATTCCCGGCTCTTGCACGACATTCCCGAAGGATCTTTCGTCTACTTCACGCACTCCTATCGCGCCCCAATCGTTGAGGGAACCGTAGCAACGTGCGAGTACGCAGGTCGATTTTCAGCAGCGGTTGAGCGGGAGAACATCTTCGGTGTGCAGTTCCACCCAGAAAAGTCCGGTGCAGCCGGGAAGAAATTACTGCAAAACTTCTGCGAGCTGCCATGCTGACGAAACGAATCATTGCCTGCCTCGACGTCAACGGGGGACGTGTCGTAAAGGGCGTGAAGTTCTTAAATTTGCGAGACGCCGGGGATCCGGCTGAGTTGGCGGAGGCGCACAGCGCGGCGGGCGCGGACGAGATCGTGCTTCTCGACATCTCGGCGACTGCCGAGCAGCGATCCACACTCTTGGATACGGTGCGCCGGACTGCAAAAAAGCTATTCATACCTTTCACTGTGGGAGGCGGAATCCGCTCCCTCGACGATGCCTCCGCGGTTTTCGATGCAGGAGCCGATAAGGTCAGCATCAATTCCGCGGCTCTTGCTGGTCCCAATCTCATCGGCTGTATCGCCGACCGTTTTGGTTCGCAAGCTGTGATGGTTGCGATTGACGCCAAGCGCGCTGCTGGCAACCATTACGAGGCGTTCTCGAAGGGTGGGCGGGTTGCGACCGGCCGGGATGCCGCCGAGTGGGCCAAGGAAGCTGAGCAACGCGGCGCCGGCGAAATTTTACTCACGTCGATGGACCGCGACGGCACCGGCGCGGGGTTTGATTGCGAACTCACGCGAACGATTGCCGACGAGGTCCGCATTCCAGTCATCGCATCGGGCGGCGCTGGCTCGTCGGAGCATTTCATAGAGGTCTTCGAAAAAGGACACGCCGACGCCGCACTGGCAGCTTCTATCCTGCACTACGGAACTACCCAGATGGCCGATCTCAAGATTTCCCTGTTGAATGCCGGCATCCCTGTGAGGTGGCCTTGCTGATTCCATCCATCGACTTGATGGGCGGTAAGATCGTCCAGCTTGTGCAAGGGGAGAAGAAAGCCCTGGAGTTCGACGACGTCGAGGAATGGATCGTTCGCTTCAGTAAGTTCCCTTTGGTCCAATTGATCGATCTGGACGCAGCCATCGGCACCGGAAACAATCGCCTCCTTCTGAAGAGGTTCACCAGCCGTCTTCCCTGCCAGGTCGGCGGGGGCATCCGATCTGTAGAAGACGGAGCAGATGTGCTTGCGCAAGGAGCGAAACGCATCATCCTGGGATCGGCTCTGGTCAAGGACGGCCGCATCAACATTACAGCGGCACGAGAATTCGCCGAAGAGCTGGGTATGGATCGACTGACCTTTGCGATTGACTCGCGCGCAGGAAAGGTCGCCATCAAGGGCTGGCGCGAAGACACTTCGATCGCAAGCTCGGAAATGCTGACAACTCTCGAGCCCTACTGCACGGCGTTTCTATACACCCACATTGACACGGAAGGCCTGTTGCAGGGCATTCCTCTCGACGCAGTCCGTCCCTTGCGTGCTCTCACATCAAGGCAATTGATCGTTGCCGGCGGAATTCGCAGCCAGGAAGAAGTCAACGAACTCGGCGCGCTGGGGATTGACGCCGTCGTTGGAATGGCCATCTATACGGGGCAAATGAAGCTCGATGGTACCTGAACACCTCAATTTCGGGGACGATACCGCCCCATCGCAAGCTCGACAATCTCCCCGATCAACTGCGTGTAGGAGCGCCCCGAAGCCTTGGCCGCCATAGCGAACTCCTGCTTGCTCGAGAGCCACGGATTAGGATTGGCTTCCAGAACGTAAACTTCTCCTTTTGCCGACAGCCGCATATCGACGCGCCCATAGTCGCGCAATTTCACGGCGCGGTGTGCGGCCAATGCGGTCTCGGTCAACCGTTCCATCGTGTCTGCATCCAAATCTTCGGCAATACTCGACTTGGTCAGCTTGTACGCCTCCGCATCTTTTTCGAACTTTACGTCGTAGCTGGCGATTTTAGGTGTGCCCTTGGGAAGCTTCGAGAAGTCCAACTCGACCAGTGGAAGCGCCTGCGCATACTCGTAGCTGCCGAGAATGGCCGCGTAGATTTCGCGCCCTTCGATGTATTCCTCGATAATCGCGGGCGAGTCGAACTCATCCTGGATGTACTGCACCCGCTCCATTAACTGTTTCACGCTGTCGACGACGGCATTCGAGTTGATGCCGATCGAGCCGTCTTCGGCGAGCGGCTTTACGATGAGCGGGAAGGCGATATCGTGAGCGTGCTCAATCGTGCCGCGATACGAAGTCGCGAAATACGGCGTCCGGATTCCGTGAAACGCGAACATCTTCTTCGCAATCGCTTTGTCCTGGGCCAGGAAACTGGCATGCGGCCCGGCTCCGGTGTAGCGCAAGCCGAGAAGATCCAGGTAGGCGGCAACATGCATCTCTTTCGTGTCGTCGCCCGCAAATGACTCGGTGAGGTTGAAGATGAGGTCCGCTTCACACTTGGCCAGCGATGTCAGACCCTGCGGGCTTCCGTCAAGAATGAGATAAGAAGGCTCGTGCCCGAGTTTCTCGAGGGCCTCGAAGATCTCCTCCCGGTCTTCCTTCTCGCGTTTCTTCTTTTTTCGCGCTTTGCTCTTCCGCGTGGCAGGCTTGGGCTCTGGTGGGGGCTCGGGAGTTGCCCCCTCTTCTTCCCAGACGTCGTATAAGACGGAGATCTTCATGCCGGATTCCGTCTCTTTATCGATTGATCACAGAGGCTCATAACTCTCATGCGCAGAATTCACGGCTGGACGAACTTTCCTCGCGTTATGTAATTCATCGCCAGCGTGCTGGCATACACCGTGAGTTCCGCGAGATGTTCCGCTTCCCTGCGACTGTCAGCGCGCAATCCCAATTCGCCGATTCGCTTCTCGATGGCTTCCACCAGTTGCTTGATCAATGGACGCTGCGCTCCCGTCCAGTACGCAACCTTATCCACCACCATCTTGCGATACTGCCGCAAAAACTCCTGCGCGGGCCGAACGCCATTCTTCTGACGCTTGGATACATTAAAAATATCTATCAGATCAGTGTCCAGCGCCAAGTCCACAACTGGGATCGCTTCCGCTGCCGACTGCTGGTAGAAATCCGCGACCGTCGATTCCATTTCGTCGACCGTGATATCAGGATAACCGCGGCGGCGAACGGGATCCACATTCCCTAGTTCATGAGCGATGCGATCCATATAGCGGAGCTTCGTCATCGCTCCCCACCCGCGATAGCGTTTGCGCCAGCCGCTGCGCGGCGTCAGCCACACCGCGAAGGTTTCCGCGAAGTCCTCATCGGGATGTTTCTGCGCATACCAACCCGCAAGATGGCGAACGTAATTCCTCGAAAACGGCACGGGACGATAGTTGTCGAGATATCGCCGGCGAAAAGGGCCAAACAGATTCTTCCATTCCGGATTTCGATAGAGCTTGTATGCGTAATTAAACGCGTGCCCAGCTTCATGGCGCAAATACATCATGACCTCGCGCCGGTCTTCGAGATCGTTCATCTCTTTTTCAAGCGAGGCCAGCTCAGGATTCGCCAGATAGAAAGGAATGCCAATCACGGGTTCGCCCGAAGGGCATCCCCACTCGTCGGTGAGATAGCAGGCAGGCCGGAACTTCGCGACTCCCTTGCGGCCCAGTTCCGCATAGAGCTGGTGAACGAAGCGCTCGATCGGCGAACCTTCTAACTTCAGGCCAAGCTCACGAATCGGTTTCCCCAGAATCTCCTGCAGGTTCGCCTTCGGCTTTTCGGTGGTGGGCTCCATGAATGGTGAAGAAAATTTCGCTGTGTTCCGGGAGGAACGGCTGGCCCACCCAGGCAAACCCTAGTATAAGAGCCGGCAGCTACGGTTAGAGCGGGTCGAGGGGAAAAGATTCGCAGCCGAGATCACTACGCGAAGGCTACATAGCAGGCCATTCATTATCAATGACTTACACGTAATATCTGTAGTCTCACTGGAAAGTGTTGCAGGACTCAATCGTGCCCCCGTTCATCCCGCGCTGAAACCAATCCGTCCGTTGCGCCGATGTTCCATGCGTAAAGGAATCGGGACTGACCTGCCCTCTTGTCATGCGCTGCAGTCGGTCGTCACCAACGGCGGCTGCCGCTCCCAGCGCGCTCTCTACGTCGCCTGCTTCCAGCAAATTTCTTTGTTGTGTCGAGTGCGCCCACACCCCGGCAAAACAATCGGCTTGAAGTTCGAGACGGACGGAAAGCGCATTCTCCGAACCGGGGTTGCGGCCCTGCAGGTTGCGCACTTTGCTTTCAATGCCCAGCAGGTTTTGCACGTGATGTCCAAGCTCGTGCGAGAGCACGTATGCCTGCGCGAACTGGCCGGGTGCTCCGAACCTGCGCTGAAGTTCGTCATAGAAGCCAAGGTCAATGTAGACCTTCTGATCCTCAGGGCAGTAAAAGGGGCCGGTCGCGGATTGCGCTGTTCCGCATCCGGACGACATAACATCCCGGAAAAGCACCAGCTTCGCGTGCTGGTACGGAATGCCCCGCTGCTGAAAGATGCCAGCCCAGGTCTTCTGCGTGTCATCCAGTACAAATGACACAAACTGCACGAGCGGCTCCTCGCGCGCGTCCCGCTGCGGATCCGCCTGGCTTACTGTGGGTCCCGTTGCAACCCCCTGCCCTCCGAGTAGAGAGAAAAAGTCTTTTTTGAAGACCAGGCTGAGCACGAGCAGGATCAGAAAACCACCGATCCCAATGTGCATGCCGCCAATACCACCGCCACCCCCGCCTTCGTCTCGACGATCTTCCAAATCATCGCTTTTCCCACCCGGCGTCCAACGCATGCGGCACCCCTCGAGAGCATTTTGAGCAACCGATTATAGTCCGTAACATCTGTCAATTTGTGACTACGGGGCATGCGCGCTGCTTTCAGAATTTCGGCGATTCTCTGCGCACTTCGAATGCCTGCGGTACACTGGAAAACTTTGAAAAACATTTAGGAGGACAGCTATGCCCGATGCCACTGTTAGTGGCGCAGACTTCAAGAAACAACTGCGCGAAGGCAAGCCGAAGATGGGCTTGTTTCTGAACGCGCACAGTCCCACCGTCGCGGAACAATTGGCACACAGCGGATATGACTGGCTGCTGGTCGACACCCAGCACGGGCCTATGGGTTACGAAAAACTTTCCGCAATGCTTTCAGGAATCGCCAACGGCGGCGCCAAGTCCATGGTGCGGGTGGGCGGATATGACGACCGCCCCGGCATTCAACAGGCGCTCGACCTGGGAGCCGACGGCGTTCTCGTGCCCTATATCAATACCGCGGAAGAAGCCCGCCAGGCGATCAGTTGCACGAAATATCCCCGCACCGGAACCAGGTCGGTCTATTTCCCGCAACGCAGCATGAATCGCGCAGGGCTGCTCGGCTACGCCGGCAATTTTAATAACAACGGAATTGTTGCCTTGCAGGTAGAGACCGCTTCCTGCATCGACAATATCGCCGAGATCGCCGCAGTCCCAGGCGTCGACATTCTCTTCCTCGGGCAAAACGATCTGTGCATGTCGATGGGCCTCTACGAAAAATATGAGTTCCCCCACATGTACACCTCGCCGGAATTGGGCGCCGCGACACAAAAGCTCGTGGATCACGCGCGCAAGAACAATGTCATCCTCGGGCTCTTCCTGTTTGGCACCTCGCGCGTCGGCGAGTTTCTCGAGAAAGGCTTCACTTTCATCAGCATCGGCAATGATCTGCATCACGTCCTGACGCAGGCCGGCGCCTATGTGAAGGACATGGAAGGCATCGCCAAGGAAAAGGGGAAGGATTGGACGCGCCGTCCCACAGCCCTTCTGTAGACATTTGGCGTTTCTCGATCTGATAGCGCTCCGTGAATGGAGCGCTATTTGTTTGCGGAAAATTAAGCGGTGTGAGCGCCCTTATCGCGTCGCGAGATCTTCTGCGCTCTTCAAAATCTCCGCAGGCGTAAGTCCACGCTCTCGCAGGTAGCGGATGCTTGCCGAGTCGTGACGCTTCGCCATGCGGATCCCGCTTATGTCGCGAACGAGGCTGCAGTGACAGTAGTCGGGAACGTCGCATCCCAATGCCTGAAAAAGTAGAATCTGCCGCGCAGTTGATTTGAGCAAATCGGCTCCCCGCACCACCTCTGTGATTTGCATGTGCGCGTCATCCACCGCAACCGCAAGTTGGTACGCCGGAACATCGTCACGCCGCCAGACAACAAAATCTCCAAAGTCGCGACCCGCGAGAAATGATTGTGGACCGAGGTTGCGATCCACAAACTCGATTGCCTGTCCGTCAGGAGCACGAAAACGCCAGTTCACTCCTAGAGTCGAGTCAAAACTACCCGCGTCGCGTCGGTTCCGGCACGTGCCTGGGTAGATCGGCTCATCATCCCCTTCGTTCGGCGCGCCCGCAGCCGCAGCCAGGTCTTTGCGAGAGCAGCTGCACGGATAAATCCACCCCTCTTCTCGCAGCCTTTTCCAGGCCTCGAAGTAGAAAGGTCGCCGTTCGCTCTGAGCGTAAGGCGCAAACGGTCCGCCGCAGTCTGGCCCCTCGTTCCACTCGATTCCGAGCCATTTCAAGTCCTCATACATCGCCGAGACGAACTCCGCGCGGCAACGCTGCGGATCAAGATCCTCATTCCGGAGAATTAACGTTCCTTTGAATTGACGCGCGCGCTCGGCTGCGGTCCAGAAAGTGCGGGCATGGCCAAGATGCAGCAAGCCAGTCGGCGAAGGCGCTAAACGTCCGCGATAGTTCGTGGTTAACAGAGAACTCACGAGCACATTCTAAAGGGGGATCTGTGAGGAGGGTTCCGGCACCACAGCAAGGGCCGGCGCGGGATACTCGCCTTCCCATTTGGCAACAACCACCGTTGCCAGGCAATTGCCCAGCACATTTACCGAAGTCCGAGCCATGTCCATGAGTTGGTCGATGCCCAGCAAAATGAAGACGGGTTCCACCGGCAAGCCAAACGAGCCGACGGTTCCGAGCAAGATCACGATCGCCGCGCGTGACACACCCGCCACTCCTTTGCTGGTCAGCAGGAGGGTCAGCGTGATTAGCAACTGTTGCCCTACGCCCAGGTGAATCCCGGCAGCCTGAGCTACAAAGATGGAGGCGAGGGAAAGATAAAGAGTGCTGCCGTCGAGATTAAAGCTGTATCCCGCAGGCATCACGAACGCGACCACTTCGCGAGGAACGCCGATTGCCTCCATCGCTTCCATGGCGCGCGGCAACGCCGCTTCTGAGTTCGCGGTACCGAACGCGATGGTCACAGGCTCGGCGACGGCTGCCACAAACCTGCGAATCGGCACCCGCACCATGAGGGCGATTGGCAGCAGCACACCGAATACAAAAACAAGCAACGCCACATAGAGGGTCACCAGCAGCCTGGCCAGATTGAAGAAAATCCCTGCGCCTGTGCTGGCGACCGTGTATGCCATCGCAGCGCCCACCCCCACCGGAGCGAAGTACATCACAATATTTGTGAACTTGAACATCGTCTCGGCGAGGCTCTCGGTAAAACTCAACATCGGCCGGCGATAAGTGTCCCGGACCTGTGCCAGGGCAATGCCAAACAAAATGCTGAAAACCACGACCTGAAGAATCTGCCCTTCTGCGACTGCTTTTGCGAGATTCTCCGGGAAGACATGCAGGATCGTTTCACTCGGGGTGAGCTTTTGCGCCTGAAGATTCTCATTGTTCCCCACCGGCAGCTTTGCCCCCACACCGGCCTTGCTGACGTTGATGGCCACCAGCCCGATAATGAGCGCCAGCGTGGTAACGACCTCAAAGTAGACGATCGCCTTCACGCCCATGCGTCCGACTCTCTTCAAATCGGAATGTCCGGCGATCCCGCTCACGAGTGTCGCGAACAGCAGCGGAGCCACAATCGTCCTAATCAACCGCAGGAAGATCAGGGCGAGGACTCGAAGATTCAAGGCGAGTTGCGGGAAATCATGTCCCACGAAGCCGCCTGCGATCATCGCCACAAAAATCCAGGTTGTCAGCGATCTCTTCAGCAGCGCGTAGGAAACAAGCGCAGCGATCGCCAGCCAACGCATGGCGAGCAGCATTCCGGCAGAAATCGGGAAACCGAAGTGCGCGAGCACTGAGAGAATCGCGCTCCCACTAACCGCTACCACCGCGAAGACGAATACTTTTTTCATCCCTTAGGCACACCGCTCAACGTCTGCGTCACACAGGCAATAAGGCCCCGGCGATAACGGAAAAAAGGCAAGCGAGCGATTGTAGACAATAACCGCCCTGCCTCAAACGAATTCCAGCACGCGCGCCGGCTTGCACCGAAATTGGTGCAACTAGAAATGGCTCGAACCACAACCCCGAAAGTTCGCGAATGCGCTAAAATTCAAGCGCCACTCAGGAAAGGCACCTGATCGAGCTACGATCTCTCCACCGCTCTGACGGTCGCGGCGCGATCTGCCGCTCAGAATATCTGTTTTCTCAGAGGACTCCGTGGCGCCACACCGACGTCCAACAAATCGAGGAGGAAAGTCATGGTAACGGCTCTGCCGAATGTACGATTGCAAAACAAAGTTCAAGAGTTCATTTCCAAGCCACGAAAGATGCTGATCAACGGCAAGTGGGTCGAGTCCGCCTCCGGCAAAACCTTCCCGACCTACGACCCCTCGACCGGTGAAGTGCTGGCCAGAGTCGCGGAAGGGGATCGCGAAGACATTGACCGCGCCGTCAAAGCCGCGCGAGCCGCGTTCGATACCGGACCCTGGTCCCGACTTACTTCCTCCGAACGGGGTCGCATGGTGTGGAAGCTGGCTGACCTGATCGAGCAGCACCTGCAGGAGTTCGCCGAACTTGAAACTCTCGACAACGGCAAACCATTGAAGGTCGCCCGCGCAGCCGACGTCCCGTTGGCCATCGACCTGTTCCGCTACATGGCTGGATGGGCAACCAAAATAGAGGGCAATACGATTCCGATCTCCGTTCCTTATACACCCGGAGCGAAATACCTGGCCTACACGTTGAGAGAGCCGGTAGGAGTCGTTGGCCAGATTATCCCCTGGAATTTCCCGTTGCTCATGGCGGCCTGGAAGTTGGGACCGGCGCTGGCAACTGGATGTACCGTTGTCATCAAACCAGCCGAACAGACGCCTCTGTCCTGCCTGCTGCTGGGCGAATTGGTTCAGGAAGCCGGGATTCCGGATGGAGTCGTCAACATTGTCCCCGGATATGGCGAAACGGCAGGAGCCGCCTTGGCCGCGCATCCTGATGTCGACAAGGTTGCGTTCACAGGCTCAACCGAAGTCGGTAAGCTGATTCTGCAGGCAGCCGCGGGCAATTTGAAAAAAGTCTCGCTGGAGCTGGGCGGCAAGTCGCCGAACGTGGTTTTTGGGGACGTCGATCTTGACTCGGCCATTGCCGGCTCGTCGAGCGCGATTTTCTTTAATCACGGACAATGCTGCTGCGCCGGCTCACGACTCTATATCGAGCACGACATCTTCGACAAGGTCGTGGAAGGCGTATCGGCTCGCGCCGAGAAGATCCGTGTCGGCCCTGGCATGGAATCCTCGACCGACATGGGGCCGCTGGTGTCAGAAGAGCAACTCAATCGCGTTTGCGGGTATCTCGAATCAGGCTTCTCGGATGGTGCAAAGGCAGTTGCTGGTGGGAAGCGTCATGGTGACAAGGGCTACTTCGTGAAACCGACCGTGCTCGTCAACACAAACGAGAAGATGAAAGTCGTGCGGGAAGAAATCTTCGGGCCTGTGGTTACCGCGATTCCATTCAAAGACTCGGACGACCTGGTCACGAAAGCCAATGACAGTGCTTATGGCTTGGCTGCTGGCATCTGGACGCGCGACATCCAGAAGGCCCACCGCCTGGCTGCGCAACTGCGGGCCGGAACCGTGTGGATCAACTGCTACAACATCTTCGACGCAGCGCTTCCGTTCGGCGGATACAAGCAGTCCGGCTGGGGACGCGAGATGGGTCATGACGCTTTGGAGCTTTATACCGAGGTGAAAGCCGTCTGCGCAGCGTTGTAAGGGTGGATGGTAACTACCAGGGGAGCTGCGGCTCCCCTTTTTCTTTTGTCAGCAAATTACCCGCGAGAATCCTGCCGGGCGCGTTGGATGTCCTTAACATCCCCCATCGCGATGATAACCCAGTCGCTGGGCACGATCGCGTGGTCCGGCGGATTGATCACCAGCTCACTGCCCGTGGGCTGTGTTCGATTCTTGAGGCCAAGCACGAGCAGATTGTACTGTCCCTTCAAATTCAAATCGTGCAGCGCGGTTCCCGCCCATTTGGAGGAAGGATTGATTTCGATTTCCTCGACGCGCAGGGTGCTTCCCTGCTCCTTGAGCATCTGGTCAAGAAATCCAACTACATGTGGCCGGATGAGTTCGCTGGCCATTCGCAATCCGCCGATCGCGCTCGGGGAAACGGTCGAGTTGGCGCCGGCCCGAATCAGGCGATCGGCGAACTTCTTGTCAGTGGAGCGCGCCACAATGCGCATCTTCGGAAATCGCTGGCGCACTATGACGGCGATGACGAGGTTATCCTTGTCGTTCGGAAGCGCCGAAATAATTCCCTTCGCGCGTTCTACACCCGCTCGCCGCAGCGCCTCTTCCTCGGTCGCATCTCCGATCGTATACAGCATTTGCTCCAGGATTTCCGGATGGAGCTCGCGCATCTTCTTCACGTTTTCTTCAGAAATATCTACCACGACGAACGGAGTTGCAGTCTTTTGCAGTTCGGCGACCGCGTGGCGCCCGGTGTCTCCGAGTCCGCAAACGATATAGTGTTCGTTGAGTTCTTCGATACGCTTTTGCATCCTGCGCCTCCAGAAAGGAGTGGTCACCTCGACTTCCACCAGGAAGGCAGCAACCACAGAAAAAACGTAAACAGTAATCGCCACGCCAAACAGCACGATGCCAATGTTGAAAACGCGCAAAGCAGGATTGTGGCTGGTATCTACGATCTCACCATAACCGACGCCTGCTAGCGTGATCACGGCCATGTACAGCGCCTGCAGGAACGAAACCGACTCGCCGCCGAGAATTCGGTACCCTGTCACACTAACGGCGATCAGCGCGAGCAGCAACCCGATTGCAAACAGGAGTCGCTTTCGCAGGGCCATCAGCTCACCGCCGCCACTCGTCGATCAAGTTCGCCACCAAGCCGCTCCATCCCGTCTGGTGGCTCGCGCCCAGGCCCATGCCTGAATCGCCATGGTAGTACTCGTTAAAGAGCAGGCAGTCTCGCCAGTGAGGATCGGTCTGAAATTTGTGGTAGTGTCCAAAGCACGCTCTTCGACCGCTCGCGTCGCGGCGAAAAATGGAAATCATTCGGTCTGCCGCTTCCTCGGCCATCGCCGTCGGAGTGATCGGCTGCCCATGGCTCCCTCGAGTGCTTACTGATGAATCCGCCCCCAACGCCTGATCGAACCGCACAAACGAATGAATGAGCAAATAGGAGGTGGGAAACCAAACAGGCCCGCGCCAGTTGGAGTTCCCCCCCTTCAATTTCACTTCCGCTTCCCCAGGCTCGTAGCCAAGAGAACGGTCGCCGAATTGAAACGGGTATTGGCGGTGATGTTGCGAAAGGCTCCGGATCCCATGCGGCGAGAGAAATTCATCCGGATCCCAGATGCGTTGCAGCAGGCGCTTGAACTGGGCAGGATCCGCGATCGAGAGTACGTACCGCCGGTCTCCGTTGCCGTAACAGGCATCGCCCACCAGGTCGGGCCGGTTCTTGATAAACCATTCCACGTCGCGTAGAAAATTCGGATGCGACTGCAGTTCTTCGTGCTCCAGCACCTCGATCGCGTACAGCGGAATCAATCCCACCAATGACCGCAACCGGAATTTGTGGAACTCGCCATTCGGAAAGCGAAGAACGTCATAGAAAAATCCGTCAGTCTCGTCCCACAGTTGGTAGTTGCGACCGCCCATTTTCTTCATGGCCGCGCCGATATAAACGAAGTGCTCAAAGAACTTCGTGGCAACGCCCTCATAGACTGGATTCTCTTCCGCCAATTCCAGAGCAATTCGCATCAGATACAGACAGAAAAATCCCATCCACCCGGTTGCATCCGACTGCTCTAGAATCGCGCCGTTCGGAAACTTCTCGCCGCGATCGACCACGGCAATGTTGTCGAGTCCGAGAAAGCCGCCTTCGAACACGTTGTTTCCCGCGCTGTCGACCCGGTTCACCCACCAGGCAAAGTTCATCAGTAGCTTGTGCAGGCACTTTTCCAGGAAGCTGTGATCTCCCTTGCCCGTACGCTGCTTTTCCAATTGATACACCCGCCAGCACGCCCACGCGTGCACCGGTGGATTCATGTCCGAGAATTCCCACTCGTAGGCTGGAATCTGGCCATTCGGATGCTGAAATTGTTCGAACAGCAGAATCCAGAGATTCTCTTTCGCAAATTCAGGATCAACCAGCGCCAATGTGATGCACTGAAACGCCAGGTCCCACGCCGCGAACCATGGGAACTCCCACTTGTCGGGCATGGACAGCACGCGCATGGAATTGAGGTGCCGCCAATGGATATTGCGCGTGCGCTTGCGCGATTCAGGCGGCGGAGCATTCGGATCGTCCCCCTCTAACCACAGATTCACATCCCACAGGTAGATCTGCTTGCTCCACAGCATGCCGGCAAGCGCCTGCCGTTGGAGCAGTCTTTCATCGCTGGTCGCCCGCGGTGGATGAACAGCTTCGTAAAACTCATCAGCCTCATCCTTTCGAGCCGCGACGATGCGATCCACGTCAGTGAGAGGGTCGTCCATTTTCTTCGGGCCGAGCCGCAGGCGCAGAACAACGGATCCCTTGGCCGGCACCTGATACTCGAATCGAACACAGGCCTTCGTGCCTCGCCGCTCTGGATTGACGCAGTCTTCGCCTTTAATGATGTGCCGGTGGAAAGCGTCTTTCACGAAGGGCTTTCGATTTGATGAGCAGCCGTAGAGCTTCACTGCGTTTGATTCATTGTCGGTGAAGAGCGCGGTGCCGCCCGTGGGCGCATACAGGTATCTTTGGCCGAGCGAGTAGGGAAACTGCAGATTGCGAAGCTGTGTCCGGTTGAAGTCGTCGGCTACCAGCACGACGGAGTTCTGCCCGGAAGTCTCGACAGTAATAAGCGGTTCGCTGCCCGGAGGGTTCGTCCACGCCCAGGTGTTGCGGAACCACAGATGCGGCAACAAGTGAAGTGGCGCGGCGTTGGGACTGCGATTGAAAGCCTCGATCCGGATGCAGATGTCTTCCGGATCCGCCTTCGCGTATTCGACGAAGACATCAAAATAGCGGTCGTCGTCGAAGATGCCCGTGTCGAGCAGTTCAAACTCGGCAGCCCCAACCTGTCCCCAGCGCCTACGATTCTCCTCCAGCAACTGCATGTAAGGAAACGCACGTTGCGGATACTTGTAGAGGACTCTCTGATAGCTGTGTGTGGGCGTGTTATCGAGATAGAACCAGTATTCCTTTACGTCTTCCCCGTGATTTCCCTCATTTCCCGTAAGGCCGAACATCCGTTCCTTCAGGATCGGATCCTTCCCGTTCCACAGAGCCAACGCGAACACCAAAAGTTGATAGCGATCACAGATGCCCGCAATGCCGTCTTCTCCCCATCGATACGCTTTGCTGCGCGCCATGTCATGGGTGAGGAACTCCCATGCGCAACCGTCGGCGCTGTAATCTTCCCGCACGCTGCCCCAGGAGCGCTCGCTGACGTACGGTCCCCATTTGCGCCACGGAGCGACGAAGCCTTCATAGGGCTGAGCGAGGCGCTCGTGTTCCCTGCTGAGTGACTTGCTCGTGGAAGAACTCATGCTTACTCGCTCGCTTTCTCATCTCGGCCGACCCGAGAGAGAGCAGTGTTCACCTTTTGCATCTGGGCAGCGAAGCGCGGAGCGTTGTAGGCCGAAGGATTGTCGACCTGCTGGAACAGCCCGTTGAGCGCCTCTTTGATCTCAGCGTCGTTCGCGCTCTTGCTGTTCTGCTTGTACGCCACGTACAGGGAGTCGAGCGACATGGCCGCTTGTTCGGCGGATCTCTGTCCCTGCGCCGAGATGGCATCCCCGTCTTGCGCAATCGACTTCATCACCGCGAACGCGAAAGCTTGATCGTATGTCTTGGCATTCAACTGCTGCGCTAACTGTCCGGCTGTTGCGGCCGCTTGCGTGGCGGTAGCAGCGATTTCTTGCGCGTTTCCGTTCCGCGCGCCCAGCAGAGAAGCAAGTTTCGCAATATCCGAGTCCAGTTGCTGCGCTTTCTCTGCACTGATTTTCTTCGCGACGTGTCGAAACACCACGTACCGAGAGCGATTCCATGCCGGAACGCCCGGCGTCCGCCCTGTATATCCTTGCTCCTGCCGCCAACTGTCTTCCGGCTTGGTCAGGCTGTGATGGCATGCGAAGCAATCCAGTTCGCCGTACTCCGGCCATGACGCACTCGACGCTCGCCGGGCCAAGCGCTCCAGCCCCTTCTGCAGTTGCACCGCTTCGCCTACGCTCCAAACCTGCACGCCGCGCCACGCGTTTTCCTGAGGCTCTTTCCAGTGCATCGGCATCACTGAACTGAAAAGATTGAGCTCAAATGTAAGGTCCGGATGCCCGGCTGCAATCATCTCGTGGTCCACAAACTTCTCTGGCGTGCCAAGGTGGCAGTTCAAGCACCGCTCGCTCCGCTTGATCAGATCGCGGGTGTCGTACATGCCAAGTTGTACGGATTTCTCATGTGGCCAGTCTTTCGTCGTGTGTGGACCAAGCCATCCCGAGGCAGGACCGTGGCAGCTCTCACAGCTGACTCCGTCCACCAACTCGAACGTCTCAGCGCGCTGCTCGGCAGGGACCGACAGGGCATGGCACGCAAGGCACTTTAGGGATTGATCAGGCCGGCCGATGTTCAGGATTTTCCCAATGCGCAGCGACACTGCATTCGACAACACTTGGTAAGCACGCGCATGTTTGTCCTGTCCGGCCCAGATGCTGTACTCGTTTTGCGCCACGCGCGTAATCTGCCTCGGCTGAATGCTCCCGTGACAACTGCTGCTCGCGCACCCTCCCGGACCGTTGTACTTCCCCGCCGGAGTGTTTTGCGCCCAGGATGAACAATGTAATACGAGACACACGACTGCATGCCACGCCGGGTTGGCCTTGTTGCGCATCGCGTCTGGCGTCGGTAAGAACCCGCGCACGATTTTCGCAGCGGATTCGCTTTGTAT
>Ga0210406_10000864_pt1 | contig 39473 bp, 34 predicted proteins | sample IncBWC30MmetaG_FD_155454 | JGI IMG/M metagenome (GOLD analysis project Ga0210406, IMG submission 155454) | Forest soil microbial communities from Barre Woods Harvard Forest LTER site, Petersham, Massachusetts, United States - Inc-BW-C-30-M | ecosystem: Environmental > Terrestrial > Soil >... | reverse complement strand
GTACCGTTGGAGTTGGTGACGACGACACTGAAAGTTGAGCCGTTATCCGCGGTCGTGGTGGCGGGAGTGGCGTAACTGGCAGCAGTAGCGCCGCTGATGTTGGAACCGTTCTTCTGCCACTGGTAGCTGAGAGGAGCGGTGCCGTTGGCGACCACGGTGAAAGCCGCCGTTTGCCCAGCTGTGACGGTCTGACTTACAGGCTGTGTCAGGATCGCAGGAGGTCCTCCCCCCTGATTCCCCTGCACAATGCCTGTGCAGCCGGCAAGGAAAATAGCTCCCAGGCCAATTGTCAACACAGAAGCAAAACTATGGCGCGACCGCTTTTTCATAGTGAACTCTACAATTTGGGATTCTGGTCAATCTGCCATTCTGTTGCCATAAGCTTCGAAAAAACAGGGGCCCAAAGTACGAAATCTAAATCCCCTCGGCGGGGTCAAGAGACCTTAACTAATGTAAGCCGGTGAATCGCTCCTGGGGAGCTGTCCACAAGTACAGATATGGGACAGGATTGCTTACCCGTTCCGTGCAGATTCTTCTTACTCATGATCTGGAGATTGTGGCCATGTGGATGGCAGAAGCCCCTGAGTTACATTCCCTAGAATCAGCTGACTGATCTCTCGCCTCATATTGGAAGCTGTTTGATGCCAACGGAAAAGGGAATGCGTTGGTAGCGATTGCAGACTGCCGATTTTCGATTTTTCAATTCAACCGAGCGAAAAGCTCTCGCGCCATGGAGCGACGCCCGTGATGCATGACACGAAAACTAGCGACAAGTTCGACCTGACCGTCTATTTCTTGATCGTTGCACTCGGCATATTGCAATTCCTGTTAGGTCCGCGATCAGCCGACTACTTGCGTGATACCAATTATTTCGAACTCGCAAATTCCGTAATTCACAAGGCATCTTATGGTTTTAATGGCAAAACAATGACACAACTGCCACCGGGACTTCCTTACTTGATGGCAATGTTGAATTCGATTACGCCTATTGGCTATACAACCATGATCCATGTCATGACGATGTTTGCAGTTCTTGCGTTGCTTGTTTCCTACAGGTTAATTCGTGAAGTGCAAGATCCGATTGCGGCGGCTTTAGCCTGTCTTTTGTTGGGGTCGTCCCCATTCTTTTTTGGCTTCTCAACTTCACTCGTATTTGCAGATTTGCCTTACTTCTTCTTTAGTACCGTGCTGCTCCTCATGGCGCTCCATCTGGACGGAGCAAAATCATGGGGTACGTCACAGACTCTCCAGTGGTTGATCTGGGGTCCTCTGCTGGTCGTAACTGTGCTCGTCAAGTCTGTTGGCCTTGCATTACTGGTTGGATTCTCTTGCTGGTTAGGCATGTCCTGCCTAAGGAGTTGGGAGACCGCCAAGCGACGTTTAAAGGTCTTTCTGCCGTTGTTGATTCTGGGATTTATTGCTCAAGTGGGCTGGATGGTTTGGGCGTCCCAACATCAATATCATGAATGGCGTTTACCCGGCTACCAGGAGAACTACGTTGCCCAACTCCGACTAAAAAATGCAAACGAACCAGAGTTAGGGCTTGCAACTTGGAGGGATGTTGTCGTGAGGCCACTTGCAAGCGGGGACGACATGGCCGCCGCGTTGTTTGGATTGTTCACGCATAAGGAAATGGCGCCGGCGTGGTATTCTCCTGCGACATTGCTGCCTTTGTTAATCGTCTCGATTGGTTTCCTCGGCACCTTTCTGAAAACAGGAGGTGGCCCTCTAGAGTGGTATTTCTTGAGTTACCAGGCCATGTTTCTCTTTTGGCCATGGGATTACGAGCGTAGATTCTTTCTGCCGGTCGCCCCTCTTGCCTTCCTTTACGCCTGGCGCGGCGGCGGGACGGTTTGGAACATGGCCCGCAAAAGGCCCGCGGTGGTAAGCCTGACCACTTTCACGCTGGCTCTTTTGGGCAGCGTCGCTTCATTCATGTGGGGAAAAGAGACGGCACATCCCCAAATGTGGGCGTGTCTGGCCGGCTGGCTTTTGGCAGCCGGATGCTCAATATTTGTTTTCTCGCTCGGGACGAAAGGATTGGAGAGCGTGTCAATTTGGTTGCGGCAACCATTCACGATTCATGGCCATTCCATGGGCCGGTGGCTGGGTGGTCTCGTTGCAGTGGCTACTTTTGTCTTTGCCATCGGTGTCGGACTGGAAGTGAAAGACGGCTTGAAAAACCTCCGCGCAGATCTGACAGCCGACGATTTCGATTATCCCGAAATCGAAGCAGGTCAATGGATTAAGGCCAACAGCCCCCCATCCACTGTTGTAATGGCTCGCAAGGATGACATGATCTTTCACTACTCACAGCGAAGGGTTATCTGGTTTCCCGCTACTCGCGATGCAGAAGTATTGATGGCGGGGATAAAACGATATCAAGTGAAGTATGTGGTAATCCACGAAGGGAATGACTCTTATTGGCGGCCGCCGGCGAAGGAGTGTTTCGGCGCGTTGTTGGGAAAATATCCTAGTTTCTTCCGCGTGGTTCACTTGGGACCTCACAACATCATTTATGAAGTATCTCGTGAGGAGAAATCGGCATTGCCGGGTAGTGTACCCCGATGATTGCACCACAACCAGTCGGCACGCCGGCGCTCGTTCATCGGAAACCATGTGCGTATCTCCCCTATCATCGGGCGTCGTGGCGCGGGGTTCACGAACTCCTTCCCCACCAAACCCGCAAGGGAATCCTTTGCGGGGACATTGTGTTACTTATGCGTATAATTTCATGGAATATAAATAGAGAGACTGAGGCCTTGTGGCATGACCCAAAAAGAGCAAGAGATTGCCACTTAGTGGAATCTTAATGGGACCTCCCCCTACCCGCCAACGTGAAGGCCCTCCCACTAGTCCTGTAAATTATTGTAAAAAATGACCTTAGTGCAAAAATGGCCGTCTGTTTATCATGGGCTGCTGGCAGGCAACTTGCACCTTATGAGGGATGAATAGCCCGCCCCGCGTCTTTGCCAAGTTAAAGCTCTGACGTCAGGCGATCAGCGAAAGTGATGATGGAAGCCCACCAAGCCGAACTTCTTGCCGAACCCAAAATACCAGGGTTCGTTTATGGCATTGGCGCGTCCATGCAAGCTTTGAACGACATGGTAGGCGAAATTGCCCCGACGGACATTCCGGTTTTGGTTATCGGCGAAAGCGGAACCGGTAAAGACGCATATGCTCGTCTCATTCATCGACTGTCACCGCAGCACCAGACTCAATTTTGCAAAATCAATTGCGCCTCTTTCGACCCAGGCTATGTCTCCAGTCAATTGCGCGCTTCCAGGCAACAGTCTTCTCTGGCAGTCGCCAGCGGGATTCTTTATTTAGATAATGTGCAAGAATTGGACATGGCGTCCCAGCGGGTGCTCCTTTCCCTCTTGCCAGATGGTGAAACCTCCCGTCTCAACGATGAAATCCCCATGCGTCTAGTTTCCTCGACTGCCACCAATCTGGAGTCGGAAGTCGAATCGGGTCGCTTCCGCCGCGAGTTATATTTCCGGCTGAACGGCGCGTGCCTCCGTCTTCCTCCCCTCCGCGATCGAATCGAAGACGTACCGGCCTTTGCAGAGTATTTTCTGAACAAGTATTCCCACGCGCTGAAGAAACCAGCGCCGCTTCTTAATGACGAAACGATTCACACCCTATCTGCCTATCGCTGGCCGGGCAACATTCGAGAGTTGGAAAACCTGGCTCGCAAGATGGTAGTTTGCGCCGACCCCCAGATCGCACTGAAGGACTTAGCGGCCTCCAGTGCGGCGAAATCAAATTTCGACGCAGCAACGCGAGGCACTTCATTGAAAATTGCTGCGCGCGCCGCTTCCGAGAAAGCGGAGCGCGAATTGATTTTGCAAGCGCTGGAGCGGACTCACTGGAACCGCAAGCGTGCGGCTCGCGAATTGCAAGTCAGCTACAAATCATTGCTCTGCAAGATTAAACAGATCGGGGTTTCCGACGGAAAACATGAGGGTTGACGGAGGAATTATGGTCTCGCGAGTCCGATTCTTGGTGGTTGGGGCGATGCTTTGTGCGCCGTTCGCCGTGGCGCAAGATGCCCCTGCCCAGAAGCCCGATCCATCCGCAAAGACTGTTCCACCTGTCGCGGTTGTCGATGCGGATTATAAAATTGGGCCGCAGGACGTTGTACGCATTGACGTCTGGAAGGAACCGGACATTTCTCGCACCATTCCCGTTCGTCCGGACGGCAAGATTTCACTGCCATTGTTGAACGACGTTCAGGCCTCTGGCTTGACGGCCATGCAACTCGCCGCGTCACTGCGCGAAGGCCTGTCGAAATTCCTAACAAGCCCACAGGTAACAGTGACTGTGACGGAGATCAACAGCCGCCGTGTTTACATTACTGGCGAAGTGACGCGCGCAGGAGCCCTCCCGTTACTGCCCAACATGACCGTTCTGCAAGCTCTTTCCAGTGCCGGCGGCTTTACGCAATTTGCCAAACTGAAGAACATCTATGTGCTCCGAACCGAGGACGGCAAACAGGTTAAGCACCCGTTCAATTACAAGGAAGTTGTAAAAGGCAATCTCACGGAACAGAACATCGTGCTTCAGCCCGGCGATGTCATCGTTGTTCCTTAGGATCGTGAAGTGAAAATGTCCTCTCACAAACTTGCTTGGGCACGCATCCTTTTCTCCTCGGTCATCTTGGCCGGAGCATGCCCGCTTTACGCCCAGGACCAACAGCAGCCTCCTGCTGAAGGCAAAACGAAACCAGCTGGATCGACATCGCCAATTCCGATAGTTGGTACTGGCGATCAGCAAGATCAGGACACAACTCCTCTCCGTCCGGACACTACACCTCTCACAGGAATTCTGAACCCCACTTTGGGCTCACCAGAACTCGCTCATAGCTATTGGGTCCCGGGTGTCGCGTATTCAGGCTCCATCCAATCCAATTCCTACAACCAGACGCAGAGCTCCGGTTGGTTGATGAATAACTACATCGTCGGCAACATGAGCGCCCTCAAAGCATGGAGTCGCTCCCAGCTTTCCGTAAACTATTCTGTCGGCGGTTTCTTCACCACAGACAGCGCCCAGGGAAACGGCTACTACCAGCAGCTGGCATTCTCACAATCCTTTCAATGGAACCGCTGGCAACTCCAGCTTGTCGATCAGTTTTCTTACTTGCCGGAATCTTCGTTTGGATTCGGTGGTGCCACAGGATTAGGTACGCCGGGCACTGGCGGTTCACTCGGTCCTGTGATTCCTGGCATAGGCGGCGGCACTGTTCCCAATCAAAGCATCTATGCATCGGTTGGCCCGCGTTACAGCAATTCCTCTGCGGTTCAGTTGACCTATGCTACCTCTCCGCGCGGTTCTTTCACGTTTAGTGGCTCCTACGCGCTCCTCAATTTCGTAGACGCGGGAAACGTTGACAACGATTCCACCACCGCATCCATCGGCTACAACTACACGCTGAACCGTCAAGACACCATCGGTGTCTTCTACCGGTTTGCCGCCTTCCATTTCAAGGGTCAACCCCAGGCGCTGGGCGACCATTCCGTCAATGTAGCTTACGGCCGAAAAATTACCGGTCATGTCGCATTGCAATTGTATGCCGGCCCCGACTACGCCACATCTCGCCTCGCTGAGAACGGTAAGTCATCCGCTGTGGGTGTGAATGCGGGCGCCACTTTACAGTATGCGACCCGGAACGGCGGAATGAATTTTGGCTATTCGCACGGAATATCGGGCGGAAGCGGCGTGCTTACCGGCTCTACTGGTGACCAGGTCAACTTCGGCGCAAATCACAAGCTCACTCAACTCTGGAGCGGTCAGCTCAATGTTGGTTACGGACGGAACTCTACTTTGTCCATCGCCACGCCCGGAAACTCTTTGACTTTTAACACTTGGACTGCAGGTGGTGGCGTAAACCGTCCATTCGGAAGAAATGCCAATTTTGCGCTCACTTATAACGCGCAAATTCCCGATTACGGTTCATCTTTTTGCGCGGGGCCAACTTGCACAGGCAATCAGGTAGTTCACTCCATCACCATCAATTTTCAATGGCACACGCGGCCATTTGTTTTGCCCTAGGGTTATTGCCTCTGAGTTCATAACCTCATTTGGGATTAGAATAGAATCGAAGTCGGATAGAGAGACATCGCATAATGTACAAAAGCTTTTACGACCTTAAAGAAAACCCGTTTAACGTCAATCCCGATCCGCGCTATCTCTATCTGACAAAGCAGGTCGAGGAGGCGCTGACCGGACTGATGTATGGCATCCAGACCCGTAAGGGCTTCATTACACTTACCGGCGAGGTGGGCACTGGCAAAACGACCCTTGTAAACCGGCTTCTGGACTGGCTTCACCACCGCCAGGCGCGCACCGCTTTTCTATTCAACTCGCGAATGAACTCCAGCCAGCTTTTTGACTTCATCCTGGCCGAATTTGAGATTGTCTGTGAGTCCAAATCCAAGAGCCAACAGCTCATGAAGCTCAATAGCTGGCTTCTGGATCGCTATCGCTCGGGAGAAACCGTCGTTCTGATTATTGACGAGGCCCAGAATCTCACCTACCCCGTCCTGGAAGAGATCCGGCTTCTGACAAATCTTGAGACTTCCACGGACAAGCTCTTGCAGATCGTGCTTTCCGGCCAGCCAGAGCTCGAAGACAAACTCAAACTTCCGCAACTGCGTCAGCTTCGGCAAAGAATCATGCTTCGTTGCCGCACTACTCCATTTCTTCAGGAGCAAACTCAGGAATACATCACTGAGCGTTTGCGCATCGCTGGCGCTTCGGGGGAGCCGATCTTCAGCCCCAAGGCGGTTGAAGCTGCCCACATGTATTCTCTGGGAATCCCGCGTGTGATCAATCTTTTGTGTGAACATTCCCTGGTCAACGGATTTGCGGAGCAACAGCGGCCGATTCTCCCCAAAATCGTTGAAGATGTGGCTCGCGAATTCCAGTTGGATGAAGTGGAACCCATTCCTCCGGCGGGCGGCTCCAAAATAGATACGGACGTGTACAACTCCGAAGCGTTCATCCAGAATTTGGGCGAGGCTTTATCCCGCTTCCGCCTCAGCCCTTCGTCCACTCGCGAACGCAAATAGCGCTGCCGTCCGCGCTTTCCGACCGGTCAAATTCCGTCGGTACTCTCTCCCACGCTAAAATACGTGCAATCCGGATGCTGGAATGCCAGTGCGCTCACACTAGCCTCTGGGTCCATCATGAACCCCTCAGTAAGTTGCACACCTATATCTTCAGGTCTCAGTAATTTCCAGAGCCCGGCCTGATCCTCAAGGTCCGGGCATGCTGGATATCCAAAGCTATAGCGCTTGCCCCGGTATCGCGACGTAAATCGTTGGGACATAGCCAACTCTGCTGGGTCGGGGAATCCCCAATCCTCGCGAATTCGGCGGTGCAACCACTCTGCGCATGCTTCTGCACTCTCAATCGCCAGTGCCTGCAATCCGTGCGACAAAAAATAATATCCCGCATTCTTCGCCGCTTCCGACCTTTCCCGAACGCCCTCTCCAGCCGTCACAACAAACACCGCGACGTGATCGCGCTTGCCGTCTCTTGCCGGCAGCACATAGTCGCTCAAGCAAAGCCGGTCTCCCGTCTTTTGGCGCTTGAATCTCCACGTAAGCAACGGCTGCCTCTCACTGGGCGCAAATAGGTGCAGCGCTTCTCCCTCAGCCTCCGCCTCAAAAAATTGCCAGACCGCTTTCACCCTCATCCACTTTGCGGCTTCGGCCTTCACTTCTTCCATGCTTTCGAAGAGCTCAACGGCTTTTGCATCCCGCGCGGCAAGTTGCTTTTCGAAATTTCCGCGAAATCCCAAATGCCGCCCAAACAGCATGAACGGATTGATGTAGCTCCACACTTCCCGCAAATCCGGAACGAGCCTCACCTTTCGGTCCAGATGGCCTACCGGCTGGATCGGCAAATCCGCGCGCACCTTCGGTGAACGCGTCACCGGAGTAATGTCCGCCACTTTCATCGTTGTTGTGACCGTCACGCCATCACCAGAAGCCGTGTGTTCGCGCACCACGGTCCCGCGTGTCGTTGGGTCCATCAGCTCGTTCATCAGACGCAGCCCTGTCATCGCGTCCTTCGCGTAACACACGGCGTTCCCGTAACTCGGCGCAATTTTCTGTTGCGTGAATTTTCCGCTCAGCGCAGCTCCGCCCACCAGCAGCGGAATCTCAATCCCCGCGTCCTTCAAATCGCTCGCCGTAATCACCATCTGCTGCGCGCTCTTCACCAGCAAACCGGAAAGTCCAATCGCATCCGGCTTGTGCTCTTGAAACGCCTTGATCAATTCTTCCGGCGGCACTTTGATTCCCAAATTCACCACGTCGTAGCCGTTGTTCTTCAAAATAATCTCGACGAGGTTCTTCCCGATGTCGTGCACATCCCCCTTCACCGTCGCCAGCACGATCTTTCCGCGCTTCGCAGTATCCGCCTTCTCCATGAACTGTTCCAGGTGGCTCACCGCCGCTTTCATTGCTTCCGCCGATTGCAGTACTTCCGCCACAATCAACTCATTGGCGTTAAAGAGCCGCCCCACTTCGGACATTCCTTCCATCAGCGGTCCATTGATAATTTCGAGCGGCGGGACTCCGTCCGCGCGCTTTTTCTCCAAATCATTTACTAGTCCGTCGCGCGTACCCTCAATGATGTAATTCGCTAGCCTCTGATCGAGCGGCAAATCCTCCGCGCGGACTTTTTCCTTCTTCGTTGCCGTCCGAAAATGCTCCGCAATCGCCGCAATGTGAAACTGATTCAGTGCCGCGCGCTGTTCCTTGCTCTGTTCGCGCCAATCCACCGGCACATTCCGTAGTAGTTCGGCGCGCGAATATTCTGCCGGGATGTGCTTCGGCGGATGCTGAAACAGCAGGTTTTCAGCTAGTTCGCGCTCGTGCTCCGGAATCGAAGCGAATCGCTCCAGCTTCTCCGTATTTACGATCGCCAGGTCCAGTCCGGCTTTTGTGCAGTAATACAAGAAAACTGAATTCACCACTTCGCGCGCGCCCGGCGGCAATCCGAATGACACATTCGAAATCCCCAAAATCGTTCGCACGTCCGGCAGCGCCTTTTTGATCAGCCGGATTCCTTCCACCGTTTCCACTGCGCCGCCAATGTAGTTCTCGTCGCCTGTCGCACACGGAAACACCAGCGGATCGAACACGATGTCTTCCGGCGCAATATCATATTTCTTCGTCAGCAACTCATACGACCGCTGCGCAATCTCCAGTTTTCTCTCCCTCGTAAACGCCTGCGCCTGTACTGGATCTTCGTCAATGCATCCCACCACCACCGCCGCGCCAAAATCGTGCGCGATCGGCACAACCTTCTCGAATTTCTCTTCGCCGTCTTCCAGGTTGATTGAATTGATGATGGCTTTGCCCTGACAGTACGTCAGTGCCAGCTCAATCGCCGACGGGTCCGTCGTGTCAATCATTACGGGTGCTTTGATCTTCCGGATCAACTTCTCATAGAAAAGTGGAATGTCTTTTTTCTCGTCGCGCTCCGTGCTTTGCAAACACACGTCCACCACCTGCGCTCCGCCCTTCACCTGCCTCCGCGCAATCTCCGTCGCCTCTTCCCACTTTTCTTCCGAGACCAAATTCTTAAACAGCCGCGAACCAATCACGTTCGTCCGCTCGCCTACGAGCAGCGGCCGTGTGCTCTCTTCCGCTTCAATCGTTTCAATTCCCGAATACACCGCGCGATGCGCTTCCGCCGGGCGCACGCGTGGCTTCTTGCCTTCCGCCATTTGTGCAATCGCACGAATATGTTTTTCCGTCGTTCCGCAGCACCCGCCAACCAGATTTATCCAACCGTGGTCGATAAATTTCTCAAGCTGCGCCGCCAGTGATTCCGGTGTCTCTCCATACTGGTTCGTTTCCGGATTCGGCAGTCCCGCATTCGGATAGCAGGATACAAACTCAGAGGTAATCTGGCTCAGCGTTCGAATGTGATCCGTCATGAACTCCGGGCCAGTGGCGCAGTTCAATCCCAACGCCAGCGGTTTGGCATGCCGCAAGGACGCCCAAGCAGCTTCAATGGTCTGTCCCGCGAGCATCGTGCCGTTCTGCTCAATCGTCACGGAAATAATCGTCGGAATCTCTACTCCAATTTCCTTTGACAAACGCCTGATCGCCAGCAGCCCCGCCTTGATGTTCCGTGTGTCTTGGCTCGTCTCCACAAGCAAAAGATCGCAGCCGCCTTCAATCAAGCCCTTCGCCTGCACGTAGTAGCTTTCTTCCAATCCTTCAAACGTGACGCCGCCCGTCACCGTAATCGCTTTCGTCGTCGGCCCCATGGACCCGGCCACAAATCGCGGCTTGCCAGTTTTGCTGAATTCATCCGCTGCCTGCCGGGCCAATTCCGCCGCGCGCTTGCTGAGCGCATGCGCCTCAGCCGATAGTCCGTACTCTCCCAGCACCAACGGTGTGCTCCCAAACGTATTCGTCTCAATAATGTCCGCGCCTGCTTCCAGATATTTCCGGTGAATATCCAGCACCACGTCCGGCCGCGTCCGCACCAGTACTTCGTTACACCCCTCCAGTGCCGCGCCACCGAAGTCCGCAGCCTTCAAGTTACATTGCTGCAGCATCGTCCCCATCGCGCCGTCTAGCACGAGTACACGTTGCCCCAGTAGCTCTCGTAGAGCTTTCTCTGATTCAGCTAGATTTCTCATTCGTGGGAAGTTGGTGATTGACTCCTTGCGGGCGCCTCCAAAGGGTCCCCTCCGGATTCCCGGTAGGAGCCTTCTGCAGGTATAGCCATAGTTTACGCGGCTTTTGGCAAAGAATCGAATCCCACCCTTAGCCCCAACCTTGTGGAATACACCCTAATCGCCAGTAACAATTCGAGAACACCCCCCTCAGTCCCCCTTGCCCCTTGGGCCAGTTTTTTCTACCCTGACGTACAGTGGCCACGAAACGTAACAACTCAAAGCTGACCGTTTGCTTGCTCTCACCCCATCCCCTGGTCCTGAGCGAGTTCGAACGCGTTTTAAACAAGCCCCAATTCAAAGTCATTTCCAAGCAGCTCGAATCCACGCTTGCTCCCGACCTTCGTAATCTCGAGCCGCCCAAAGCCCAGGTGTACATCGTGGACGCGCACGCCGCGCGCCAAGCTACCGGCGCTCTTCTATCAAATTTGCTGGAACGCTTCACGGATGCTCGCCTGATCGTCGTCGGCGATCAGCATCAGGATGCCAACACATTTTCGCTGTTGCGCCTCGGTGTTAAGGGAATTCTTACTTACGAAGAAGCACGCGAGCAGCTCATTCGCGCCCTGCCTCTTGTTGCCAATGGCGGCTTCTGGGTGCCGCGTTCTGTTCTTTCCGGCTTCGTGGATTCTATCCTCACCAATCAAAGCCGCCGTCTGAAAACGGACTCGGTAGCCAATCTCAGCCGCCGCGAACAGGAAGTCCTCGATTCGCTTCTCGAAAATCTCTCGAACAAGGAAATCGCCAGCAAGCTAAATATCGCCGAGCGCACCGTCAAATTTCACGTCTCCAACTTGCTCAATAAATTCGGTGTCCGCCGTCGCGCCGACCTCATCCTCCTCACCTTCCAGCGCCGCGCCACCACCCAACCTTGAACTTTCTTCCATTGCAAACGGTTTTGCTACGCTGAGCAGCAATGGTATTCAAATTCTTCAGGAAAATTTCAAATCCAGTCGGAGTTGTGATTATTACTGCAGTCACGATTCTTGCTTTCTGGCTCGTTGATATTCACGGTGTACCCGGCGTTCCGCAGAGCCATGTACTCAGCGATGTAGGGATTCTCGATACGGCGATCAACTACTCGCCCGCTGATGCCTACGACAGAATCGCAGCCTATGGCGAACAAGGGCGCTACGCGTACCTCGTTTTCTTGGAGTGCGTGGATTTCCTGTTTCCCCTTATCTATGGATTCTTTTTCGTCATGACCACGGTCTTCGGATTTTCGCGAATCTTCCCGGGAAAACCAGGACTACAAAAATTGTGCCTCCTACCCTTGTGCGCAACGTTTTTCGACTACTCAGAAAATGTGTGTTTCCTGATCATGCTGAAAAGCTACCCGAAGCGCTTGGACGCTATCGCCCGCGTGGCAAATGTCTTCACTCTCGCAAAGTGGGGATTTGCTCTGATAAGCATCCTCCTCTTGCTTATTATCTTGATAGGCTTTTTTGTGACGAAACTCTTTCGGCGAGGAATCAATCAAAGAAACTGAACCACACGATGCACCACAGCGCCTTCACTCCGTCCTTCCAGGTAATTTTCTTTCCTTCTTCGTACGTCCGCCCCGCATAGCTGATCGGCACTTCATAAATGCGCCAGTTGCCTTTTGCAATCTTCGCCGTAATCTCCGGCTCAAACCCAAACCGGTTGGACTTGATCTTGATCCCCTTCAGCGTTTCCACGCGAAAAACCTTGTAGCAGGTCTCCATGTCCGTCAATTTCAAATTCGTAAAAATGTCCGAGAGCAACGTCAAAGCCTTGTTCGCAACGTAATGCCAAAAATAGTGCACGCGCTGAGGACCGCCCAAAAATCGGGATCCGAACACCACTTCCGCCCGCCCGTCCAAAATCGGTTCCAGCAGTTTCGGATAGTCTCGTGGGTCGTACTCCAAATCCGCGTCCTGTACCAGCACAATGTCGCCGGTCACTTCCGCGAATCCCTGCCGCAGCGCGGCGCCTTTTCCTTGATTCTTTTCCTGAAAGAAAATCCGTAAATCACGCAACGCAATCGCGTCGCCACCATCGTCAACCGGCGCAGCGCTCTCTCCTGCCGCTTGCAGCTTCGCCATCGCTTCCAGCTTCTGACGCGTACCGTCTGTCGAGAAATCATCCACCAGGATGATCTCTTTCCTTGTCGGATCGTCAATCACCCGCCGCAGCAGCTCTTCCAGGGTATTTTTTTCGTTGTAAACGGGTATCACCACGGACAATTTTGGGTCTTCCAGCGCCTGCGGATTTCGTCTTTGTCGGCTCATTTTGGTGCCCCGCATTGTATGGTCTCGCTCAACTTTCTCCAAGCACCCTATTTGGACCGCGGCGGCCCGACGCAACTTTTGCACCATAAAATTCAGCCCAGTCGTCTCCCCGCTCGGACCGAGCATAGGCATGCCGCGGCGCTCTGCAGTATGAATCGCCGCCGCGGCATGCCTAGCAACGATTAAACCCTACGACCCCGTCATCTCGAACGGAATGAGACGACGCCGTTGTTTTTCCGATTCATTCCGATGAATCGGTCGGCTCATAGAGAGAGATCTCTCTTCGATTTGAGCTAGGAGTACCCAAGCCAAGCGCTGCCCGCCTGAATTTTGCTTTCTCTCCTTCGGCCCTCCCGCTTCTCCGTGTCCTCTGTGCTCTCCATGTCCTCTATGTTAAATTTTCCTTGGCCGTTTGACGCACATGTCCACCTTCTACATTGAACAATTCGGTTGTCGCGCCACACAAGCCGACGGTGCCGCTATCGAACGTCAGCTTCTTGAGCGCGGCTGCGCCCCTGCCTCCAGCGCACTTGACGCCGAATTCGTCGTCATCAACACTTGCACGGTCACTTCCGCCGCTGACACGCAAGCTCGCGAAGCCATCCGCAAGATTCACGCGCACAACCCCGCCGCGAAGATTCTTGTCACCGGCTGCTATGCTCAACGCGCCCCCGAAGAGCTCACTGCCCTCCCGGGCGTCTCCTTCGTCGTCGGTAATTCCCACAAACCCCAAATCCCCGCCCTTATCGCGTCCGAATCTCTTGGCGAGGGTGGTTCTTCCTCTTTTCTCTCAACCTCCACACTTCTCTCTACTCTAAATTCGTTAAATCACTCTTCGGTAGGGGCGCCCCAAACGCCCAGGCTCCTAATCGGAGACATCTCCGCCTCCCGCGAAGTCCTAGTCGCGCCCGTCCTGGGCGGGGAAGGGAATCACACTCGCCCAATTCTCAAAATTCAGGATGGCTGCAACAATCGTTGCTCCTTCTGCGTCATTCCGTTCGTTCGCGGACAAAGCCGCAGCCTTCCTCCCGAAACAGTTCTGACCGAAATCCGTCGGCTCTGCGATTCCGGCTCCCAGGAAATCGTCCTCAGCGGCATCAGTCTCGGCTCTTGGGGACGCGATCTAACTCCGCGCGCGAATATTCTCGATCTCCTACGCCGTATTCTTGACGAAACACCGCTCGCGCGTCTCCGCATCAGTTCCATCGAACCGCTCGACGTCACGCAGGACCTCATAGCTCTCTTCGCCAGCTCCAATCGCATCGCCGAGCACTTTCACATGCCGCTCCAATCCGGCTCGGACCGCATCCTCGCCGCCATGCATCGCTGGTATCGCACAGAGCACTACGCCCGCCGCGTCCAGCTTATTCGCGAATTCCTGCCTCACGCAGCCATCGGCGCGGATGTCATCGCCGGGTTCCCGGGTGAATCCGAAGCCGATCACGAAGCCACCTTGCGCTTTGTTGAATCGCTTCCATTCACGTACCTCCACGTCTTTTCCTATTCTTCGCGTCCGGACACAAAAGCCGCTTCGCTCGTAAATCAAGTCCCTGGCGAAATCATCCATCGCCGCGCCCGCGAATTACGTGCTCTCGGAGAATCCAAAGCCGCTGCCTTCCGCCAATCTCAAATGGGCCGTGCTCTTCGCGTCCTTACTCTAAATCGTCCCGAGAAATCTTCCTCCGCACTCTGGACACCCGCTCTCTCTTCCAACTATTTGCAATTCCGTATTCCTGATCTTCTTCCATCGAACAAATTTATCGAAGTCCGCCCCATTTCGTCCGCCGACCCCTTCCTCTACGCCGAGCCAATCACCGCGCCTCTGCTCACGGCGGCATGCGCATGAGAAGCCCCTTCTGATGCGCATTCTCGGCATCTCCAAACTCAGCCGCGATTCCGCCGTCGCTCTTTTCGACGAGCATTCCATCCTCACCGCTCTCGAGGAAGAAAAACTAACCCGCTTGCAGGAAGGGAGCCGTGTTCCGCGCCTTGCCATCGCTCGTGCGTTTGAGCACTTCCACTTGAAACCCTCTGACCTCTCCGCCGTTGCTCTCGCCGATCTCCCTTCCTCCCGCTCGCGCCAGAACACTCCCGCCACCGCAGCTCTTGTCCAACTCCGCCAGTTTCTCTCCGGCGGCCGGCGCATCTTGCGTTTCGACCATCATCTATCTCACGCCGCTAGCGCTTACTACACATCCGGTTTGGATCGCGCCCTCATCTTCACCCTCGACGAAGGCTCCATCGCCCGTTCCGGCCTGGTCAGTCTCGGGGAAGCGGATCGCATCAAGCCGCTCCGCAGGATGGCCTTTCCGAACTCTCTCGGCTGGTTTTATTCGCGCATTACGCAATATCTCGGCCTCCGCCCCAATCGCGATGAGCACAAACTCCAATGGCTTAGCAAAGATGGCCAGCCAGAATTTCTCGAAGCTTTCCGCAAACTCTTCCTGTTTGACGCGAAAGGGCTCCCTGTCCTCAATCGCCGCTATTTCACTTCCGGCCCCGACCGTCGCGGCATTTTGTCCCCGCGCTTTTACCGCGAGTCCGGCTTGCCCAAACCAGGCGTGCAACTCAATGCTTCTCTTCGCCCAGACATCGCGCGCAGTGCCCAAGACCTTCTCGAAGAGCTGGTGCTTTCTCTCGCCACTAATTTCCGTGAATCAACGGGTGCCGATTCTCTCTGCCTGGCTGGCGGAGTCTTTCTCAACGTTCTTCTAATCCGCGCGCTCGAACTCCGCAGTGGCTTCAAGAATGTTTACGTCCAGCCCGTCGCCGGAAACGCAGGTACCGCACTCGGCGCTGGCTTTCTCGCCCGCAAGAAGCTCACAGGACATTCCGGCCGCGCCCCGCTCGCTTCGCTCGCTCTCGGTCCCGAACCCACTTCTCAGGAAATCAAAACTGTTCTCGACAACTGCAAAATCGTCTATCGCTATATGTCGAGCGACGACCAGCTTCAGGAAGACGTCTGCAAACACCTCGGGCGCGGCAAGATCGTCGCCTGGTGCCAGGGCCGCACCGAGTTCGGCCATCGCGCTCTCGGCCAACGCAGCCTTCTCGCTTCGCCTTTCTCAGAATATGTGGTGGAAAATGTGAATCAGTACATCAAGCACCGCGAAGAGTTTCATCCCTTCGCGCTTTCCGTCCCCGCCGAACGCGCCGCCGAATATTTCGATTGCGGCTCCAATTGCCGCTTCATGGCTTCACTCGGCAGTCTGAAAAATTCCTTCGCAGGTCTCGAACGCTTCGCGTTCAACAACAACGCCGTCCGCGTTCACACCGTCGAGAAAGAAGCCAATCCCGCCTTCTGGCGTCTGCTCCACAAATTCGGCGAAACTGCTCCCGCGCCCATACTCGTCAACACATCCTTCAATCTCTTCGGTGAACCCCTCGTCACCGATCCCCGCTCCGCCGTCCGCAGTTTCTACTGCGCCGGTGTGGATGCCCTAGCCATCGGCCCCTTCCTCGTCGTCAAGTAGCCGATTTATGGTGTCGTTGAACTTGCAATGCGGTTGAACACATGGGGGAGGTTTGTCATCCTGAGCGCGAAGATACGCGAAGGACCTCAACGTTCACTTCAAGCACCGAACTTGCCGTAGACCGCGTCTTTCACCCTTCAAAAATCACCTGCGCCAGCGCCTGATTCGCTGTATGCGTAATCGTCATCGCTATATGCTTCACTCCAAGCTTCCCTGCAATCTTCTTAGCTTCTCCATGCAATTCCAGCGTAGGCTTCCCGCTAATTTCCCGCACCACTTCAATATCCACCCACCGCACCCCGCGGCTCCATCCCGTCCCCAGCGCCTTCATCGTCGCTTCCTTCACCGCAAATCGTCCCGCATACCGCTCGTATTTATTCTTGAATTTCTCGCAATATGCCCGCTCTTTCGCCGTGTACAGCCTTTTCAGAAACCTCTCCCCTTGTCGCTCAATCGCCCCGCGCACGCGGTCAACTTCCGTTATGTCCACTCCTAGCCCTACAATCATCCCTCACCAGTAGCACAGCCACTCTTGGCTGTGCTCTCCGATTCCAAAATCACCGTGCTTGTGCCGGTTTAGCGCGCCAACTGCTTCCGATTATACTTATCTGATGCCTGTTGTCCCCAAAACCTCTCCGATCCGTCGCAAAGCCGGCCAACCTCCTCCGCGCCCTGCTCTTCCCCCGAAAATTGCGAAGCCGTGGTCTCTCCGCTCCGTCGGTGGCCTAAAAATCCTCCAACTCGACGCCTTCAACGAATTTCCCTGGCTCATCCACGGTTTCAGCACGCGTCCAGGCGGTGTCTCCGACCTCGACGGCCAAAAAGTCCTCAACCTCAGCTTCACCGACTGGGACACCCGCGAAAATGTCCTCGAAAACCGCCGTCTATTCCAGACCGCACTCGGTGCTCAAAAATTCCCGCTCCTCAACCTTAAGCAAATTCACTCCGCAGTGATTTGGCCTTTCGCTGCAGCTCCAAAGGAACCCTGCAGAGGCGACGCTTCGCTTACCAAAACTCCCGGCCTTCTTCTCGGTGTGCAAACCGCCGACTGCGTCCCGATCCTCCTCGTGGACCCCAAAAAACGCGCCGTCGCCGCCGTTCACGCTGGATGGCGCGGTACGCTCGCCCGCATCCTCGAAAAAACTGTTGGCGAACTCCACTCGAACTACGGTTCAAAACCTTCAAACCTCCTCGCCGCCATCGGCCCGTCCATCGGTCCCTGCTGCTACGAAGTCGGCGCCGAACTCGTCACGCAATTCTCTTCGCAATTCGCCGATGCCGCCGACTATTTCGATGAGCCCCGCTCCGGCGAAGAGCCCAATCCACTGCAGTGGCTCAACATGATGCCCCCCGGCCACCAGCCTCTGCCGAAGAACGTTCACCTCGATCTACCCAAAGCCAACCGCTCGCAACTTCTAGCCGCAGGCCTCCTCGAAAAAAACATTTTCTCCTCCGGCCTCTGCACCGCCTGCCATCCCGATGTCTTCTTCAGCTACCGCAAACAAGGCCCCCGCTCCGGCCGCCTCCTCTCCGCCATCGCCCTCTCAAAAAAGTAGGCGCGCAACATGCTGCGCCCCATCTAGGCAAGATCACGCGTGCTTGAGTCCTTCTTTTCTCGGCCATCCACGCCACAACTCCTGAAGCTATCCAAGAAGATAGCTGAAGGACCTCAACTTGAAATGAACCAGAAATCTTCACCGAGGAAGGGAACCGTCCAATAAAATTGCTTTTTACTGAATACTGATGATTGACGATTGAAAATTCTTCTCCCCGCCAACTTCCTTCAACGCTAACTGCCCACAAGCCGCCATAACATCCCGCCCGCGCGAATATCTCGTAAACGCCGGAACCCCGCGCTCCAGCAAAATCCGGTGAAATTCCGCAACGCTTTCCTCGGTCGGTTCTTTATAAGGCAGCGCCCCCGGATTCCACGGAATCAAATTCACCTTCACGCGCCCCAACCCACTCATCAACCGCACCACACGCCGAGCATCTTCCGTCGTATCATTCACTCCGCCCAGCAGCACATATTCAAACGTAATGTACTCCCGCGACCCCGTCGGAAAATTCTTGCAAGCTTCCAGCAATACCTTCAGCGGATATTTCTTGTTAATCGGCATCAACTTATCGCGCTGCTCATCATTCGACGCATTCAACGAGATCGCCAGCTTCGGCCGCACCGATTCTTTCGCCAGCTTCTCAATCCCCGGCACAATCCCGCTCGTCGAAAGCGTTACATGTTTCGGCGCCAGCCCCACGCCTTTTTTATCCAGCACAATCCGCATCGCCGCCATCACGTTCTCAAAATTCAATAGCGGCTCGCCCTGCCCCATCAAAACAACATTCGTCTGAGCCGTGAGCTCTGCCTTGTGTTCCTCAAGTGGCAGCAAGATCTGCGCCACGATTTCTCCCGCGGTCAAATTCCGAATCAACCCCAATTGTGCCGTCATGCAAAACTGGCAATCCACCGCGCATCCCGCCTGAGTCGAAATGCAAATCGTCTGTCGCCCCTCGCTCGGCATAAATACCGCTTCCACCGACGCTGGCCCTTTCTCAGAGTTTCTCCGGCTACTCTGTGTCTCTCTGTTATCTTTTTTCTTCTCCTTTTCTCCCAATCCAAACAAATACCGCACCGATCCATCCGTCGAAACATATCTCTGCCGCACCGTCGGCATCGTAATGGTCGCCTCGCGCGCCAGCCGCTCCCGCAATTCCGCGGGCAGCGTCGTCATCCGCGCAATTTCAAAATTCCTCTCCTGATACAACGCGCGATAAATCTGATCCCCGCGATAAGCCGGCTCTCCCAGTCCCGCCAGCCACTCCTTCAACTCCTCCCGCGATTTCCCCAGCAATTCCATGTTTCCCTATCTTGCCCCTTCTAGAATATCGCCTTCCGCGCTTCTTTACCTGGTTACTTCATTGCTTCATCTTCCCGCGTTATAATTCCTCGGAGGCACTCCATGCCCAACAATCTCGCCGTCGAGCAACTCTCCATCTCCGACTGGGTCAAAAATCTCGCCGCCATCCCCGCCAAAGATTTCTCCTTGGAAAACGTCCAGAACTACGTCATGCGCCATCACGTGCGCCCAGAAACGCTCGACAAATATCTCTACTTCTCCAAAGGCTGCTACACGCGCAATCTAATTTTCAAAAACGATCTCTTCGAATGCATGACCATTTGCTGGGAAGTCGGCCAGTTCAGCCGCGTTCACAATCATCGCGACCAAAATTGTTGGATGTCTGCCCCCATCGGCCGACTCAAAGTTCAAAACTTCCGCGTCGAAGACCGCCACTCAGCAAGCGACCACAGCGGCACTTGTCGCCTCGTGCCGACCGATATCTACGAAATGAATTCCGCAAACCCCGTTTACGTAAATCCTCTCGAACCCGTCCACCAAGTTCTCAATCTCGCCGAATATAATCAGCGCGCCGTCAGTATTCACATCTACTCCAAGCCCTTCGACTCCTGCGAAGTCTATCAACTCGAAAAGGGAACTTACGGCGACGTCCCGCTCCACTACACCAGCGAATACGGCCGCCTCAATGCCGACGAAAAACTTCTCTAGCCCCAATTGCTTTTTGCGTATGGGTCATTTCTCAAAACAAAAAAGCCCCGCCCGCCGTCAGGCGAACGGGGCTTTTTCTAAATAAGACTACTGCACAGCCACCGAAGAAATCCGGTTATTCCATGTATGTCCGCTCTTTTGTTTCACCGGTAACTGCCGCAGATCGGAAATATCGCCGCCTACCTTATTTCGCGCACCTGTAAAGTTCCTGTCGTCATAGATGATCGCCCGAGCGCCTCCAAAAACTCGGATCGAGGAAATATCATCCCCATATCCGCCCAGCGATTCACGGCTCTCGCCTTTGCGAAGGCAAAAGTAATTGCCGCCGAAATTCCGGTCCGAATAAAAGCACGCGCCTCCTCGATGCCAGTTCCCGCCATGGGAATCGCCGCGCGGCGGCCACGTCTCTCCCTCTTCGTGTCTCCACCAGCCGCCTTCAGGTTCTCTCGACCCCTGCCTCGAGCCAATTACAAAAATTGCCCGGCATCCGCGATCTACCCAAAGTCCTCGGCTGTCCACGCCCCACGTCCGCCCCTGTTCACAAGGTGAACCGCTGATCTGCTCCTGCATTGCTACTCGGCTTCCCTCATAAACATCAAAACAATAGTTCCTTCTCCCGTCATTCGATTCACATTTCACCGTTTTTTGCGCGGACACAATTGTCGGCACGACGAACATTGCGATCGCCAGCCCCAGAAATCGCAGCAAAGTCTTAGCCTTCATAGATGGTTCCTCCGGATTTTCTAGCTCACGTACACCGGCTGGGCGCCGATGCTACCTGAATGTGAGTGCGAACGTAATTTCAGCCTAGCACGTTATCTATCCGCGGTTGCCGTACCTGATCGGCATGATTTGCTGCTTTCCGTCCGCGAGCAGATTCGAAAAAATGGATACCTGCCATTGATGAGCAGGGTGGCGCGGAACAGCGGAGAAACTTCAGTCCGCACTTTCGCTACTCTGAATCCTGGACATGCACTCCGCAAACGTCGCCCCGTGCGGGTCTTCCTTCAGTCGCTTCACTTCGTGGATCGTCGCAATATGGCAACTCTCGTGGCGGATAACGTCCAGCGCAAAGCTCTCGCTCCGTACGGTCTGCCGGTCTAGCTCCATCGAGTAAGGCACTTCCTTATTAAAGTGGGTTATGCCGTAGGAGTCGTCCTTGCTCAGGTCGCCCCAGCGCACCGGAACGTCCGGCAGCTTGCCCTCAAATGACGTTTGATTGACATTCTGATAGAGGCGGTGCAAGTCCGTCTGCCGAAACTGATCGTGAGAATCGGCATAACCTGCGCCTCCGAGAGCTATCCCGAGGCAGCCAAGCGAGACGATAAATAGGACCAATCGGCGCACGCGCCATCGTCCCGAATCTCGCCGTTCGCGAAAATGGTACGCGCGTTCTACTCAGTACAGGTGCGGTTAACTGCCTATATGGACAGTCGCGTTTTCTGCCGGCATCTTCTCTAGTCCGGCTGCGCGCACACGAAGCGTCACTTCCACCCACGAATCGAATCGGGCCTAATCAACGTCGGGCTGTAATCTGCCGCCTGATTGCTCATGCCGAGCGAATATCCGTTGGCAAGGTATTCCGGAATATCCCGGTCGTCAGCAAGCGGAATATGCGGACCCTCTCTCGTCAGACTGACGTGATAGCGGTCGTCTCCCTTGTAGCGATGTGGGAAAAGGCGAATTCCAGACTTCTTGCCGCGGCGAACTGTGGCAAACAACATGATTCTCTCCCTGGAGCGAATACGGACTGTGCCCGAGACTATGAGCGAGTGCAATGACCCGCGCAATAACCGCCTGTGAGGAAATCTGTGGAAACCTGAGGATAAACCAGGCTCGTCAGACCAGCGCGCTCTCCTACCGAAGGCTGCGCTTCTGTTTCCTAGCCTTAGCCTCACTCCTAGCCTGCGCCTTCCAAAACGACTCGACCGCCCCTTCCGCCAGCCAATCCCGATCCAGCGATGACCCAAATATGTAGCGAAACGACATCGGCCCAAGCAGCAGCGCTGCGCCGAGCTCTTCATCCAGCACCGCCGGAAAAATTCCCCCGTCCACTCCCCGTCTTAACAATTTTTTCACGCCGTCCCGCGCACGGCCAATCACACGCGCCCTCCAAGCTCGGCCAAACTCCTGGTTTCGCGCGGAATACGCAATCAGGTGAGGCATCAGCCGCTTCTGCACCGCTGCCTTCTTCGGCGAGGGCTCGTATTTCAGAAAATTCTTCAGGTCCGTTTTCAAGTCCCCTGTATCGAATTCCGGCGGCCCTTCATCCAGCCCGTGCACGTGATCCAACACTTCCAGGCACAACGCGTCCTTATCCACCCAGTGTTTGTAAATCGTCGCCTTGCTCACACCGGACGCGGAAGCAATCGAATCAATACTTGTCGCATCCAGGCCCTTCTCGGAAAAGAGTTCCGCTGCGGCCTCAAGGACCTTGGTGTGCGCGCGCTGGCTCAATCCGCGTGCCATCTCGCTAAATCTCAATCTTCGAAAAACGCCACGCGCCCAAACAAAGGAAAAGCACCGCCACGCCTAAAAGCACTACAAGGTCCGTAACCACTCCGAAATGGCTCGCGTTGATCAGTGCTCCGCGCAATCCATCCACACCGTACGACAGAGGATCGAGGCGCGTCACGATGGCCAGCGCGGTTGGAAGATTGCCCAGTGGAAACAGTGCTCCAGAAAGAAAAAAGATGGGCAGCACCAGAAAATTCATAATCAGCTGGAATCCCTGCATATCCTGCAAACTCGACCCGATCGAAGTCCCCAGTGCCGCAAACACCGTCGCAATCAGCGCCATGAATAGAAACCCCAGTGGCAGCATCACAAGGCTCACTGGACGAAAACCGCAGATGAGACACACCACAACAATCAGCATTCCCTGAATCATCGCCACAGTCGCTCCGCCGAGCGTTCGCCCCACCATCACCTGCAATCTCGGTACGGGAGCCACCAGAGTCTCTTTCAAAAATCCGAACTGCCGGTCCCACAACAGCGCGATTCCAGAAAAAATCGAAGTGAACAGCACCGTCATCCCGATCACTCCCGGCGCCATGAACTGAAGGTAACTTCCGTTTCCCGCGCGCTGGAACACCGGCCCCAGTCCAAACCCCAGCACGAGCAGGTACAAAAGCGGTTGTCCCAGTGAAGCGATAATCTGCGCCCTTGAACGCGAATACTTTTTCAACTCCCGCAGCCACAATATATAGATTGCCTTCATTTCTATTTCCTCCACATTTTCGCAATTTGCCGCAGTTGGTCGGCCGCGCCGGCTTGTTCATCGCGAATCGTCGTTCCCGTTAGTTTTAGGAAAGCCTCTTCGAGCGATTCCGTTCCCGTCTGCTGCTTCAATTCTTGTGGCGATCCCGTTGCCACAATTTTTCCGTGATCGATCACTGCAATCCGCTGTGCCACCCGCTCCGCTTCGTCCATGTAGTGTGTCGTCAGAAAAACCGTTACGCTCTGCGTCTCGTTCAGGTACTTCACGTGCGTCCACAATTGATTCCGGCTCTGCGGATCCAAACCCAATGTCGGTTCGTCCAGAAACAAAATCTTTGGCGTGTGCAAAAATCCTCGCGCAATCTCGAGCCGCCGCTTCATGCCCCCGGAAAAAGTCTTCACCAGCGCGTCGCGCTTCTCCCACAGCTCGAAAAGCTTCAGCAGCGTCTCCGTCCGTTCTCTCCGCTCCTTCCGCGGCACGTGATAAAGCACTCCGTGCAGCTCCATGTTCTCCCATGCTGTCAGGTCCTGATCGAGACTCGGATCCTGAAACACGATGCCGAATCGCTTTCGCGCCTCATGCTGGCTCGTCAGGGGATCCAGCCCGTCCAGCGAGAGCGTTCCACCCGTTGGCCGCAGCAGAGTAGTCAGCATCTTGATCGTCGTCGTCTTTCCCGCCCCGTTCGGCCCCAGGAAAGCGAAGATTTCGCCCTTCGCCACTTCGAACGAAACATCATTCACCGCCGTAAACTCCGCAAACTTCTTCACCAGATGTTCCACCCGAATCATGTTTGTCCCCCAACCCGCCCGCTTTTTTCACCAAGCACACTAAACGGTTCAGTTTAGTTTGTCAAAACCAAAATCATACAACCCACTGCCGTCATTTCGAACCCGACGTACCCTCGCAGCGCCAACCAACCCCACCGTTATTTCGAACGTAATAAGCCAACTCTTTTGCCTTTCCGATTCGCTCCTCGGAATCGGTTGGCTTCGGCAGAGAGACCACCGCCCCATCGCGCGTTCCTAGCGCGATGAAATCTCTCTGCTCTTCGACCTCAGCCGTGCCAAAATCGTCCCATTCGGCCCTCTAGAATCTCCATGGGCAATATCCGTCCGCCTAACTCGTTTAAAATCTGCAGTTACAAAAATGATGGGTGGGTATACATACCCCTACTTCGGCTCTCCACTCGTTTACCCCGAGCCGTTTATGCGAGGGTTAAGGTCGACTGGCCACCGAACACTGGCCACTGCCTTCTCCCCTGTGTCACAATGCCCCCATGGCCCCTGAGATTCGCAATATCCAGCGCCACGTGCTCCCCAACAGTCTCGTTGTCATCACCGAGCCTATGTCCCACGTGCGCTCGGTCTCCGTTGGCGTCTGGATTCGCAACGGCTCCCGCCGCGAAATCCCCCAAGAGAACGGCCTTGCCCATTTCATCGAGCACATGGTCTTCAAAGGCACCGAGCGCCGTTCTGCCGAAGCCATCGCCCGAGAAATGGATTCCATCGGCGGCATGCTGGACGCCTTCACCTCCAAAGAACAAATCTGCTTCAACGCAAAAGTTCTCGATGAGCATCTCCCGATCGCTCTGGACATCATCAGCGACCTCTGCCTTCACCCGCGCTTCGATTCTCGTGACGTCAAGAACGAGCAGCAGGTTGTCCTCGAAGAAATCAAGATGGACATGGACAACCCCGAATATCTCCTTCACGAAACCTTTACGCGCGGCTTCTGGCCCGAGCATCCCCTTGGCCGCCCGATTCTCGGCACGCCGGAAACCGTCGAAAAATTCTCGCCGAAAGTCTTGCAAAATCGTTTCCACGAATGGTTTGCTCCGGATCATCTCCTTGTCACCGCGGCCGGCAACGTCACTCACGAGCGCGTTATTGACCTCGTCCAGCAGCAATTCGGTCATCTCAAACCCAGCGGCGGTCTCGACGATCACATCGCCCCGCAAACCAGCGCGCCTATTCAGCTCGACCGCAAGCCCGATCTCAAACAGGTCCACCTCTGTCTCGGTGTTCCTTCGCTCCCCATCGCGCACGATCGCCGCTTTGTCGTCGCCGTTCTCAATAATCTTCTCGGCGGCGGCATGTCTTCCCGGCTTTTCCAGAACATTCGCGAAAAGCGCGGCCTCGCCTACGCTGTTTTCAGCGAAGTCACGCCATACTCCGACGCCGGAATGCTCACCGTTTACGCCGGCACTGCAAAAGAAACGGTCGGCCAGGTCGTGGACCTCACCATCGCGGAGTTCCGCGCGCTCAAGGAATCACTTGTGTCCGAAGACGAGCTCCTTCGCGCAAAAAATCACCTCAAGGGTTCGCTCATGCTTTCCCTTGAATCTACCAGCTCCCGCATGTCCAATCTCGCTCGCCAGGAACTCTATTTCGGCCGCTTCTTCACGCTCGACGAAATTCTTTCTTCCATCGAAGCTGTCACGCGCGAAGACGTTCAATCCCTCGCCCAGGAATTTTTCCGCCCCGAGCAAATTTCCGCCACCGTCCTCGGCCCGCTCAACGGCTTCACCCTCGACCGCGCCCGTCTCTCCTGCTAACTCTTTCTTCCTCGTTGACGCTCTTTCTCCGCTCTGCCATCATTTCAAAATTAGTTGCTGCTCGTTTTGGGGGAAACCGATCGGCCTTCGCGTCACCATTCTGGCGTCCGGCAGCTCCGGCAACATTACCTTGCTGGAGACCGAGCGCACCCGACTCCTCGTGGACGCCGGACTCGGCAAACGCGAAACGCTGGCCCGCCTCGCTGCTGTCGAAAAAACAGTGGAGCATCTCGACGGCATCCTGATTACACACGAGCATTCCGATCATTGCAGTGGCCTTCCGCAAATGCTCGGCATTTGGAAAGCTCCGCTCTACGTCACCGAACCGACCATGGACGCATTGCAGCGCACGTTGCCGGACACTTTCGGCAAGCGTTTACGTGGTATGGAAACGATTCAGGCAGGCCAGCGATTTACGATTGGCGACATTGACGTTCACGCGTTCGCGATTCCGCACGATGCCGCGGATCCCATCGGATTTACGTTCAAATCCAACGGCGCGAAATTCGCGCTGGTCACGGATTTGGGATATTTGCCGGAACTTGTGAAAGTGCATTTGAGGGATGCGGATTGTCTGCTGCTCGAATCAAATCACGATCTGGATATGCTGAAAGTTGGCCCGTATCCGTGGGTGGTAAAACAGCGCGTGCTTTCCCGCACCGGCCATCTTTCCAATTTAGCGGTGAGCGATTATCTTGCCGATCCGGAAGGATTTGACGCGCGCGCGCGTTACCTGGTTCTGGCGCACATTTCGCAGGAAAACAATAATCCGGACGTGGTGCGAATTTGCGCCGAGCAGGCGCTGCGGCAGCGACCCGCGGAATGTGCGTTTAACGGCGAACTTCTTCTCGCATCGCAGCAAACTCCGCTTCAGCCGCTGGAACTCTAGAATTATTTCGAGAGGATTTTCTCGAAAAATTCCAGCGCGCGCGGATCGTTGGTTTGTCCAAGCCAGAACATCGCCTGCTTCCGCACTTCCGGATTTTTGTTATTCTGCGCCACTTGAATCAATTTCGGCACGCCTTCTTCGTGCGGCATCTGGCTGAGCGCGAACACCGCCTTCTTTTTCACTTCCGTGTCGGGATCATTTTCGATCGCGCCGGTAATTGTACTTGCGGCTTTTTGTCCGGCTTTTTGCGCAAGCCAGAAAAGCGCCTGGCCGCGGACGTGCGTGCTTTCATCTTCTCGCGCCATGCGAATCATTTCGTCCAGCGCACCTGCTTCATGGTTCAGCGAAAGCGCGAAGGTAATTTGCGAACGCACTTCCGTGCTTGTTTCTGTCTTGGCAACTTTCTTGAGGGTTTGAAAACCGGAAGCGCCGCGCGCTTCGCCGAGCCAGAACACGGTTTGTTTGCGCAGCGATTCCGGCTGCGGCGATTCCACAAATGAGTTCATCGCTTTGTCTGCGGAAGAATCGGCGTGCATCGCGATAGCAGTGAGCGCGCCTTGTGGTAATTTCTCCCAGCGGCCTTCGTGTACGTCCTGGCCGCGCACAAGGCCGGAAAGATATTCGACGCTTTGGGCTGGATTCACTCCTGTCAGCCACGTGACATGCAAGCCGCCCGCGTCAATAACGCAAACGTCAGAAACAACGCGAATCTTTTCCAGCTTGCCAGCGCTGGCACGATACAAAACGACGACGTTGCGAGTGGCTTCGAGCTGCGTTTTGTTCGATGAGGATGAAGTGAAATTGTTTCCGCGCTGATGATCTTCGAGGAGGCAAGTTCCGCATCCTTTGTTCCAATTCCAATCGCCATTTCCGCCGCAGCAGATGACGCGTTCGCCATTGACGGCAGGAATGGAGTATCCGAGCCACTGCGGATCGGAAGCTGATTTCGACCAACGTGAAATCTCGTCTGACAACGCGCCGGAAAACGAGCGTGTTTCCACTTTTGCGTTGTCAAAAGACGGTGCGTTTCCTGGTTCCGCATTTTGCGCCGATTGCAGATGGCTCAATTCCGCACCGAGCGCGACGAAATCAGAATTGCCGTGCACGTGGCTCGAAATCAGGCAGAAGACGCCAGTTGCGATCAGGGCGATGGAGATTACTTTGCGATCCCAATTTGTTTGGCGGCTCATTTGCTTTCTCCTTTCCGCGGAATTACTTTTCCAGAATTTCCATCAGGTAGTCGTTGCCTTCTTTGGAGCCCATAAGCGAGAGCTTTTGCACCGCCTCCTTTTTCAGCGAAGGATCCCTTTCACTCTTCGCGATGGCCACGAGTGCTTTGGCATTTCCTGAGATGAAGTAGGCGTTCAAGACCTCTTTCTTGAGGCTGTAATCCGTTTCTTTCGCATAGATGGATTGCAGCAAATCGCTGTGACCCATCAGGCCAAGATTTCGGATAGCGGAGCGACGGAGTTCCGGGTCCTTTTCGCTCATTGCGGCTTGTTCCATGCGCGTAGAATCACCCGCAAGAAAAAACGCCTGGAGGATTTCGCGCTTGAGGTCGGTTGAAGTTTCGGACTTGTAGAGCTGATCGAGTTCACCGGTACCTCCTGTGAGGCCGAGAGTGCGGATGGCTTCGCGGCGCAACGATTCGTTCTTTTCGTTTTTCGCAGCAGCGAGCAAGCTAGCCCGGTCGCCGTTCAGCAAGTAGCTGTGAATCACAGCGCGGCGGACAGACTCATCGGTGCTCGAGGCATAGACGTCGGCAAGAAGCTTATGGGATTTATCTCCGCCGAACATGCTGAGATATTCGATGGCTTTGCGCTGCAATTCGGGATTTGACTGGCCGCGCGCGATGTTCGCGAGGATGTCCATGGCTTTTGGCTGGCCGCTTTGCGCGAGGATGAAGAGCAGCTTAGCTTTCTTCTTGTCGGGTCCGGGCTTGTTCAAGCGAGCTTCGATCATGGGAATTGCGCGATCCGGCGAACCGTTCATCACGCCCTGAAGCGCGAGATCGTAGAGTTCGTCGTCGCCATGGTCTTCCGGTTTTATCTGCTGCCCAGAGGATTGCTTCACTTCGATTTCGAGAGCTTCAGCGTCTTTTTTCCAGCGGCTCTGGCCGTATTTTGTTTTGAGTTCACCGATGGTGGCGAGAGCGGCAGCTTTCTTGCCGAGCCGGTTTTCCGCGTAGGCTTTCCAGTAGAGGGCCGCGTCGGTCTGTGGGCCGTTCATTTGGGCAAGCTCGGCGAACTTTTGTGCGGCCTTCTCGTAGTGATCTTCGTCGAGCGCTTCGCGGCCGTCGTCGTAGAGTTCCTGCTGACGGTCAAGGCGATCCTGCTCCCGCTCGCGCTTTTCTTCTTCGCGTTCCCGTTCGCGGTCGCGTTTTTCCTGTTCCTTTTCCTGTTGCGTTTCGTCGTCGGGTTGCGATTCAACGAACTGTTGTCCTGCAGCGGGCGTTTGAAGATTCAGAGTGCGAGCGCGCAGAGAGAGCGGGAATAACAAAAGTCCGGACGAAATTCCCGTGATGAGCGCGTTGCGTAGCGACTGTGCAATGGTCATACCTGGTTTCCTTCTTTCGTATTCGTTTTTGAAATATTGCGCTGCGGCACAGGCTGCTGCTTTGCCGGATTGCTTCGCTCGCGCAGACCCTGCTTGACCACCCGAACCTTGAAAAGAATTCCGCCAGATTCCAAACGCTTCTGCATGGCTTCAAAGCGAGCCGGAGTTACTTCTTCCGGGCTATTGGCGATGTCGAGCAACGTGCGTTCCAGTTCATCGAGTGTGCTTGCCATCGCTTGATCGCCTTCGTTGAGCGCCGTCTGACGATAGAGCCTGTTTTCTCCGAGCAAATCTTCGGCTCTGTGTTGCTCGGCTGAAATATTGACGAGCTTTCCCGAGGCGGGGTTAGGTTGCGCATTGGAAAGCTCGACGAGGATCATTTCGGATTTGTCGAGGTGATCGCGGACAGCGACCACGAGGACGCGTTCGCGAACTTTGGCCATATCCACGCGGTCATCAACATTTGGTGGAGCTACGGTCTTGCGGCCGGCGATAAAGGCGGCGACGATGATGGCAGCAAATGCTCCTGCAACGACCAACCGCCGCGGCGCGAGAAATCCTTCCCACCAACGTGGCTGACGTTCCGGCAAGCGGGGAGAAATCGCGGCCCAGACGCGCTGGCCGTAGTTTTCGCCTGGATCGGGAACAGGCATTGCGTCCATGGCGGCAAACACGGTCTCGATTTTTTCGAGTTCGACGCGGCACTCGGCGCAAGTGCGCAGATGTTCCTGAACGCGTTCACGTCCGTTGAGCTCACCATCGTGAAAAGCAATCAACTCTTCTTCCTTTGGGTGTTCCATTTTCTTTTTCCTATTCCGTTCCCATTGCTTTCGCTCTGCCTTCTGCAAACGGTTCCAGCGCCGTTCGCAGTTTTTGCACTGCGCGAAAGACTGTGTTTTTTGCCGCCGTGGTGCTCGATTTCAGAACGGTGGCGATCTCCTCGATGCCGCAGCCATCCCAGTGACGCATGACGATTGCGGTGCGCTCGGCAGGCGTGAGCTCTTGAAGCGCTTGTTGCATGCGAAGCGCAAGCTGGCTGCTGCCCGCGAGGCGTTCCGGCGACGGCGCGGAATCTTTCACCATGCTGAGCGGATCCGTTTCCTGGCCATCTTCTCTGGCGCGAGAGGGAAGCTCGCGACGGGAGTCTTCGACTCTTCTTTGGCGCATGCGGTCAATCGCGTAGTTGGCGGCGATGCGATAGACCCAGGTTCCAAAATTGGATTGTCCCGCGAACTGCCTGAGCTTTTGATACCCGCGCAAGAAAGCCTCCTGAACGATTTCCTCCGCGTCATGAGAATTGCCAGCCATGCGGTAGGCGAGGCGATAGACGTTTTGACTATGGCGTTCGACAAGGACACGGTATGCGTCGCGGTCACCGGCGAGCGTGCGTTCGACCGCGACGGCGTCGGGAACAACGTTCGTGACCGGGCCACTCTCGACGCTAGCGTTCATCTGGGTCATTAGACAGGAAAAGGGCTTCGCGGTTAGGTCTCATAAGTGCTTGTGAGTCAGGAGTTTACCGTCTCGCCGCGGGAACTGTGAGTCTTTCCTCGGTGGGGCGACGGGCGTAAGCTGTACGGCATCGTAATCGGAGCGACAACTTCAAGTCCTACGCCAGGCGGTGCGACCGGACAAGGCCCACTGCTTGCGCGGAAGATTTCAATGATCAGGGACGCGACTGAGCGCGAGTTGCCGCGTTGGCAGCGAATTTTCTCCGCAGATTGTCAGCGTGGGGAATTGGGAGTAGGCTCTGTGCGGCGTTGCTCCCACCTACTGCCACTTGCGCGAATTCGCGGAGGAGGACAGATCCTGTGACACTCCCAAACAAGACGGTTGTTCGCCGCTTGTATCAAGAAGTATGGAATGAGCGGAAGTTGGATGTTGCGGACGAGCTGATTTCTCCGAGCCATGCGTTGGTGGACGCGAATGCATCCGGTGCGCAAACCGGGCCTGAGGCATACAAAGCACAAGTGATGCGGCTAGTTTCGGCTTTTCCGGATTTGAAATTCAGGGTGCAAGACATGATTTGCGATAAGGACAAGGTGGTGGCGGCGTGGACGATCAGCGGTACGCATAAGGGCGAATACAACGGAATTACGGCGACGAATAAAAAAGTGCTGGTAGAAGGAATTACGATTCATCAGATTGCAGACGGAAAGATACTGGATTCGCTCGTCAGCTGGGATACGTTGGGATTGCTGAAAAAGATTGGGGCGATTGTGACAGTGCAGAGAGTGGCGGCAGCGGGGAAGGCTCGCGGCGAGTAGTGCTTCGGCCGCCGAAAATCAACACCGAAAAATCAATGCATCAGATTCTTGCGGCGCAGTAAGCCTGGAAGCGTGCGCGCGCGCCACGGGAAAATGCCGTATTATTAGGGTGGTTTTGACGAAGGAGAGAGATTTGATTTCTCGTTATACGCGCGAAGAGATGGGGCGGGTCTGGAGCGACGCGAACAAGTATGCGCGCTGGCTGGACGTGGAGTTGGCCGCTGCAGAGACGCTGGCTGAGGCGGGACAAGTGCCGCGCGAGGCGGCGGCAGCAATTCGCGCGAAGGCAAAAGTGGATGCAGCGCGGGTGAATGAGATTGAAGCGCGGGTGAAGCACGATGTGATTGCGTTCACGATGGCAGTGGGCGAATCAATTGGGGATCCGGAGACGGCGCGGTGGCTGCATTATGGGATGACGTCGAACGATGTGGTGGACACGGCGCAATCTCTGCTGGTGCGAGACGCTTCGCGGTTGATTGAAGCAGCGCTGGTGAAATTTTCGGATGTACTGGAGAAACGCGCGCAGGAATTCCGGCACACGCCGCAGATCGGACGAACTCATGGAGTTCACGCGGAGCCGATCACGTTTGGGCTGAAAGTGGCGAATTGGTACGCTGAAAATCAACGGAATATCGAGCGATTTGAAGATGCGGCGGCGCAGATGCGCGTTGGAAAGATATCCGGAGCGGTTGGGAATGCATCGCACCTCGGGCCGGACATCGAGGAGCGGATTTGCCAGCGGCTGGGATTGGATGTGGCGCCGGTGGCTTCGCAGGTGATTCAGCGCGACCGGCATGCGCATTACGTGAGCACGCTGGCGCTGATTGCGGCGACGCTGGAAAAAATTGCGCTGGAGATTCGGCATCTGCAACGGACGGAAGTGCGAGAGGCGGAAGAACCGTTCGGCGGGGAGCAGCGCGGGAGTTCTGCGATGCCGCACAAACGGAATCCTGTGACGTGCGAGCAGATTTGCGGGCTGGCGCGGCTGGTGCGGTCGAACACGATTGCGGCTTTTGAAAACATTGCGTTGTGGCATGAGCGCGACATTTCGCATAGTTCGGTGGAACGGGTGATTTTGCCGGATTCGACGATTTTGGTGGACTACATGCTGGCGAAGATGACGGCGGTGGTCGCGGACATGCGGGTATTTCCGGAACGGATGAAGAAAAATCTGGATATGACGCATGGGCTGGTTTTTTCCGGGCAACTGCTGCAGGACTTGGTGGAAAAGGGAATGCCGCGCGACGAGGCGTACAAGACGGTGCAGGAAAGCGCGATGGCGGCGTGGGAAAGCGATTCGAGTTTCCGCGAGCGCGTGGGAAAAGATGCGCGCATCACAAAATATCTGGATGCAAAGGCGCTCGAGTACACGTTTGATTTGAAGCGGCAATTGCGTTACGTGGACGCGATTTTTGCGCGCGTGTTTGGGGAAAAGAGCGCGGCGAAGCAGGCATAGACGGATTCCTTGGAAGTGCTGCATTTTCGATCGAACGATCCAGAAAGGTGAAGCCATGCGAGTGGCCGGCCTTCTTTTTGCAGGGATCCTCCTATTCGCTGTTTCCACACGTGCACAGGACAGACCGCTTGGAGATGTTGCACGCGAGGCGCGCACCGGAAAGTCCGAAAGTGCACACGCTGCAAAAGTGATTACGAATGACGAGTTGGGCGGAAGAAGCGCGGAGCCTGTCGCCGCCACGGATGATCCTGTGCAGGTTGTAGGCCGAGCGCGTGTTGGACTGCTCCGCGATACTCTTCATGTTTGCCGCCGCGAAGCGGTTGGGAATAGCGGTCCCGGCTGGACTGACACCCGGGTGATGGAAGTCGCCGGGGAACGAAAGCATTTCGTTACGAGCAACGGCAACACGAAACAAGGACGCGCTGAATACATCATTATTGCAGGACGCGTGTATACGAAAACCCCGAATGGTCCGTGGCAAAGACCTGCAGACAAACAAGGCATGGACGAAACGAGAGTGGCGCAGATGATCGAGAGCACTGGGCTCCCAGATGTGCTGAATTTTCGGTACGATTCCAGCACACTAAAATTGATTCGGAATGAAGCAGTTGAAGGTGCTCCGGCATTTCTTTATCAATACCACGTGCAAGCCGGTGATATGGAACGAACGATCAGCATCTGGATCGGGGCAAACGATGGATTGTTCCGAAAGTCGGAAATGCAGACTGTGACGCGTTCTTACGGTAGCGCGCCGATTGTGTGGCGAGAAACGGCGACTTGCTCTTATGGTGGAAACGTAATGATTGAAGCGCCGCTGTAGGCCGGAGGTGAGCGGTGTTGTGCGGTGCCGTGTTCGCGGCATGATTTTTGACAAACAAAAAGCGCGAAGCTAGTGAACGCTTCGCGCTTTTGCTTTGCCTCTTCTGAATTCGGATTGAAATGAATTCAGCTGCGGAGGCGGAAAGAGAAAGCCAAAATCTGGAAAAACCTGCGATGTACCCTTCGACCGTGCTCAGGGCAAGAAATCGCCACTGCAACAGCGAAAAAGCGAACCTAGAAGGACGGGTCAAAGACCCGCCACCACAACGGCTACTACTCGACACGCTGGACGTAACGGGCTTCGGAAGTGTCGACGCGGATTCTATCACCTTCGTTGACGAAGGGGGGGACGTTTACAACGAGGCCGGTTTCCAGAGTGGCCGGTTTCATGACCGCGCTGGCGGTGGCTTTTTGCAGGGTCGGCTCAGTCTGGACAACTTTCAAGTCCATCGTATCGGGCAAATCCACACCAATCGCTTTTTCGTCGAAGAATTCTATTTTGACGATGGTATTGGGGACGAGGTAGTACACGGTCTCGCCAAGCTCGTCCTTGGTCATTTGCATCTGCTCGTAGTTTTCCGTGTTCATGAAATGGTATTCGTTGCCCTCGTGATAGAGGTATTCGAATTCGATTTCATCGAGAATGGCGCGCTCGACAAATTCTTCGGCGCGGAAGCGGTAGTCAATCATCGTGCCGGTGCGGAGACTTTTTAGGCGCGTTTGCATGGAGCCGCGCTTGTTGCCCGGGGTGCGATGGTCTGTGCTGAACACGGTGTAGAGTTCTTTTTCGTGATTGATGACCATGCCGGGACGGAGTTGTGTCGCTTTGAGGTTGCTCATATTCGATCGAGGCGCACTGGGGGAAAATCACGTCCAGGGCGAATAGACAGTATAAGGGCGCGTGTTCGAAGCGGTCAATCGCTGAGCGGCAGAGGTGGCGGGCAGTCTGAATTTTGTCCTTAACTCTTGTCACGATTTACAAAATTCAAACTGGCCCGTCACCGCGGCGGAATCCGACTGAACGTAGTCAGTAAAGTTGACCTCAAAAGCCTTCGCGTTGGTTTGTGACGGGCATGCCGGAGTAGTGGACGTGTACCAGGCGCCAGTCTCCATGTTCCCTGCGATAGACCTGGGTTTCGCGGCCGTGTGTGGTGATAGGAGTTCCATCTTTTCGAAATTTTGCGGCAAAGTCCCAATAGAATTCAGCCACAGCGGCGTCTCCAAAGACGTCAACGGAAATGTCGTGCGCGACCAGCTTTCGTTCGGAAAACATTTCGCCCATAAGCTTCTGATACACGTTCTGTTTGACTTGTGTGAAACCGTGTTCGTGCCCCAAGGGATGAATAAAGGAGGCTTCCGGAGAGTCTAACCAGATTTCCGCGGCTAAGTTCACGTCGGCGGCGTCAATTGATTGCGTGTACTTTGCTATGAGATTTTTGATCTGGTCCGTTTCCGCGCTTTCATTTTGGGCGTGCGTTGACCTGCCAGAGGCCATGATTTTTTCGATGGTGTCGGGGTCGCGCGGGAGTTTTTCGCTCAGGAATTTGGCGCCGGTTTCCGTGATGAGGAAATCGTCTTCGATGCGGACGCCGAGATTTTCCTCGGGAATGTAAATTCCCGGCTCGATGGTGACGACCATTCCGGGAGCGAGAGGTTTGCAGGAGCTGCCTGGATCGTGAACGTCGAGGCCGATGGGATGTCCGAGGCCGTGAATGAAATATTGGCCGAGCGGCTTGCCGTGCAGATCCTTGCCGTGAGAATTGATGTAGTTATAGGCAATGTGGTAGAGGCTTTGCTTGTCGTCGCGGCAGAAATTCGCTCGAGGCTTGATGGCGGCGATGGCGGCATTCTGCGCGCCGAGAACAATTTCGTAGATTTCGCGCTGGCGTGCGGTGAATTTGCCGTTTGCGGGAAGCGTGCGTGTGATGTCGGCCGAATAGCCGGAGTATTGTGCGCCGACGTCGAGCACGACGATATCGCCATCGTGAATTTTGCGGTCGAGATTGTCGTAATGAAGCGCCGTGGAGTTTGGTCCGGCGCCGACGATGGGCGCGTAGCCCTCCGCTTCCGAACCACCCATCGCGTGGACTTCAACCATTTTTGCAGCGACCTGATATTCGAAAAGGCCGGGGCGCATCATTTTCATGGCTTCGACATGCGCGTCGAGCGATAGATCGATCGCCTCTTGAAGAAAGGCGATTTCGCCAGTCGATTTGATGTGGCGGAGAGTTTCGACCTGGGGCCGAATGTCGTTCACGTTGGCTTGCGGTGCGACGAGCTTGAGCCAATCCACGACTGCTTTTTCGTGGGGATAGCCGCCATTCTCCTGTTGATAAGGAAGGATTGTGTAGAACGTTGGATAGAATTTTGCGAGATTTTCGACGGCGGCGCGCATTTCCGAAAATGGTTTCAGGGTCGGAAAGCCCGTCGTGGTTTCGATGCCAGCGTCGGTTGGAGAAAGGCGAACGCCGTTCCACTTTTCTTGCGCGGGATTTTTCGCGGGCAGGAAAAGAATTTCGCGCGGACCTTCGGCTGGATTGGGATTTTTCTTTGGAGGGAGAATGATGAGGCCTGCGCCTTCTTCGTTGTGGCCGGTCAGGTAATAGAAGTTGTTTTCCTGCGAAAAAACGTAGGTTTGCGCGAATTCTTCGCGGCCGGTGAAACCCCAAAGGATGATGGGGCCGTCGGTTTGGGAGGAGAGCAGGGCACGCCGCATGGAGTATGTGGAATTAGGTTCACGCTCGCGACGTTGCTGGGCAATGGAATTTTGCCCCAACGCAAGCAGAACAAATAAGAATGACAACATACGCGCAAGAGCACTACATGACCGATCGGACATGAAAGTCATCTCTCCTTGAAATCAGAAACCGGGGGCGCCGGAAGCGGCAGGACGCATTTCGGGGGCATTGACGCCGAAGCGCAGATGGGCGAAGTAGGTTTGACCGAGCGACATGAAACCAGTGTAGAGATAGCCCCAAACAAAGAGAAGCAAGAAGGGAATTGTGGCGTAGTTTTCGTTGGTGATGGCGTACACGACCGTAGCGGCGAAATAGAGCCCGAGGAAAACTTCGGCGAAGGGCATCCAGCCGGCTTTGTTGCGATATTTCTTTGCGACGAAGGTGTCTTTCTTCCCTTCGATTTTGAATTTTGGGGTGCGCGCAAATTCGGTTTTCTTGCCGACAATGGCTTCAATGACGGCCTGCGCGTTGCGAATAGAAATTCCGATGCCGACGGCCATGACGAAGGGCATGTAGAGGAAAGTGCGTGTCCACGTTTTGGGGCGAATTTCTTTTTGCGCGACGAGGTAAAAGCTGGAGATGGAGCACGTCGAAGCGAGGAAAAGGGGCAGGTCAATCACGAGCATCTGGAACCAGCCTTGATAGAAGCGAACGATCATCACGGGCAAAAGCGTAACGGAAAAAACAACCATCAGTGGATAGCTGATGTTGGCGGTGAGATGGAAAAAAGCTTCCGCTTTGACGTGCCATGGTGCGTTGGATTTGAAAACCTTGGGTAGGATTTTTTTGGCGGTTTGCATCAGGCCCTTAGCCCAGCGCGCTTGCTGGGCTTTGAAGCCGTTCATGTCCACGGGAAGTTCGGACGCGCACTCGATGTTTGGAAGATAGAGGAATTTCCAGCCACGAAGCTGTGCCCGGTAGGAAAGGTCGGTGTCTTCGGTGAGCGTGTCGTGCTCCCATCCGCCGGCGGCTTCGATAGCGGCGCGGCGCCAGACGCCGGCGGTGCCGTTGAAATTGAAGAACGTACCGCGGCGGGAACGTGCGCCGTGTTCGACCACGAAGTGGCCGTCGAGCAAAATTGTTTCGACTTGGGTGAGCAGCGAGTAGTCGCGATTCAGATAGGTCCAGCGGGTCTGGACCATGCCGATGTTTTTGCCTTCCGCAGGATCGAAAAAATAGGGAATTGTGCGGCGAAGAAAATCGGGCTCGGGAATAAAATCGGCGTCGAAGATGGCGACAAATTCGCCGCGCGAAGTTTTTAAACCGTTCTCGAGGGCGCCCGCTTTATAGCCATCGCGGTTGCTGCGGTGAATGTGAGTGATAGGCATGCCCTGCGCCGCATGGCGATCCACGCAGGCGCGCGCGACTTGCTGGGTTTCATCGGTCGAATCATCGAGAACCTGAACGTCGAGGAGTTCGCGCGGATAATCAAAGCGCGAGACGGCTTCGACGAGGCGCTCGATGACGTAGCGCTCGTTGAAAATGGGAAGTTGAACGGTGACGCGCGGCCATTCTTTTGCTTCCGGCGGCGGGCCGGGAACGTTCTTGCGGTATTTGTAATAGTCGTACACGAGCCAGTAACGATGGAGGCCGTAAACCGCGAGGATGACCAGGATGATGAAGTAAGGAATCATCATCATCAGGTCGAATGCATTCGCGTGATAAACCCCGGTAAAAGTGCGATCCGTGAGTTTGTGCCAATACCGGCTTACGCCGCTTTGAGATAGGAAGAGAAGGGTAGTGAGCAAGACCATGGGCGCCACAGGCAATTGACAAGTATACGGGGTCAGATAGAAGAGACCAAGCGGAGTGAAATTGCGGTAGTGGGCAGTTTCCGGCTGGTCCGTCATGCGCCCGCAATCGGCAGCAAGCTCCAAATGAAGTTCCAACAGCTTGCCACACTAGCCTGTCACAGCTCGTCACAGTGATGGCTGGTAGTATTTGGTGAGGTCTGTGGGGTCTGTTCCGCCTTGCCCTTGAGTTTTCGAAAACGTTGTCACTGACTTGTTTTTGGCGGTTCCGTGCCCCGGTTGAGGATTTCCAGGTAGCGGTGATATGTGAAGAGCCGATGGCGCTGCTTGCCGGTCGTTTCACGAACCATGCCGAGCTTCACCATGTGCTGCAAAGCCTTCGCCACAGTGGGCGCAGAGAGGGAGAGCTGCTCGGCTGTCGCCGGGATCGTGATGATCGGTTTGCGCTGAAGGTGCTGGTGAACGCGCAAAACGGATGCAGCGGGGCGGCCAAGCTCCTCGATCTTCCGGCGGCCTTCTTCGATGAGTGCGAGTATCTCCTTCGATGTATCGGCTGCCTGCTGAGCGGTTTCTTTCACACCTGTTAGAAAAAATTCGAGCCAAGTCTCCCAATCTCCTTGGCTGCGGACACGGTCAAGCAGTTCATAGTATTTCTGCCTATTCGTCTTGAAATAGAGGCTGAGGTAGAGAATGGGCTCACGGATCGCGCCAGCGACGCACAGCAAGAATGTAATCAGCAATCGGCCCAATCTCCCATTTCCGTCTAGAAACGGATGGATGGTTTCGAATTGCACGTGCACGAGCGCCGCCTTCACCAATATGGGCAAGTCTTCCTTCTCGCGATGCAGAAACTTTTCGAGGGCATCTAAGCATTCCGACATCTTCTCAGGTGGTGGTGGGACAAATGCTGCGTTGCCGGGCCGCGTGCCTCCGATCCAATTTTGGGTTTCGCGGAATTCACCCGGACGCTTCTGACTGCCGCGCCCCTTAGACAAGAGAATCTTGTGAATCTCTCGTATCAACCGCAGAGAGAGCGGGAATTCCTCGCGGAGCCGGCGAAGCCCGTGATTCATCGCTGCCACGTAATTTGATACTTCCTGAACGTCTTCCAGGGGGACACTGGGGGTTTCGGCGCTTTCGAATAGCATCAGGTCAGAAAACGAGGACTGTGTGCCCTCGATCTGCGAAGAGAGCACCGCTTCCTTCCGAACGTAGAGGTAAATG
>Ga0210406_10000863_pt1 | contig 39492 bp, 24 predicted proteins | sample IncBWC30MmetaG_FD_155454 | JGI IMG/M metagenome (GOLD analysis project Ga0210406, IMG submission 155454) | Forest soil microbial communities from Barre Woods Harvard Forest LTER site, Petersham, Massachusetts, United States - Inc-BW-C-30-M | ecosystem: Environmental > Terrestrial > Soil >... | reverse complement strand
TGCCGTCAGGCGGCGCTTCCGTTGGGCCGGGAACTCGCCGACACCTTCAACAGCCGCGGCAACAGCTTGCGGGCACTGCAGAGATTTTCCGAAGCGGTTGCCTCCTACGACGAAAGCCTGCGATTGGATCCTCACAATCCGACGGTGCACTACAACCGCGGCACCGCTTTTCTGCGCTGGGGCGATCGAGAGGAACAGGCTCTTGCCGGTTACTGCCGAGTCCTGCAGTCGGAACCGGACTTCGCGTATGTTGCCGGCTCCGTATTCGACCTGCAGCGCAATCGGGGGGATTGGTCGGTCATCGCGCCGCCGGCCAGCCGCGAAAGCATCATCAAGTCGGTGCTCGCGGATGAGCCGGTCATCGCGCCGTTTGCCTTTCTGTCAGTCACCGATTCGGCTGCGGCGCAACGGCGTTGCGCCGCCCGCTTCGCCGCGGACCACTGCGCGACCGCGGGCCCAGCACGCAACGACCGCCGCTTTGGTCATAAACGCATCCGCCTGGCCTATGTCTCCGCCGACCTGCGCGAACACGCGGTCACGTACCTGATGGTCGGCGTGCTTGAACGCCATGACCGCGAGCGCTTCGACACGGTCGGAATCTCGCTGGGCCCCGCCGAAGCCAGCGCGCCGGGGGAACGCGTCAAGAAGGCGTTTGACCGTTTTATCGATGTCAGCACGCGCTCTGACCGAGAAGTGGCGGATTTGATGCGCGAGATGGAAATCGATATTGCCGTGGATCTGGGCGGCTTTACAGCGGGATTTCGAACGCCAATATTCAATCTCAGGGCGGCGCCGGTCCAGGTCAACTACCTCGGGTATCCCGGCACGATGGGCGCATCTTTCATGGACTACCTGATCGCCGATGAATTCGTGATACCGCCTGACCGCCAAGAGCATTACGGCGAGCGCGTCGTTTGTCTGCCGAACTGCTTTCAGGCAAACGATGATCAGCGTGCCATCGGCGATTCAACGACTTCGCGCGAGGAGCATGGGCTGCCATCCAGCGGGTTCGTCTTTTGCTGTCTCAACAACAGTCACAAGATCAACCCGTCGATGTTCGATATTTGGATGCGGCTGCTGTCGCGCGTTCCGGGTAGCGTGCTTTGGCTGCTCGGCGAGGATGCGGCCGTTCGGGCCAATTTTTGCCGCGAGGCCAGGAGCCGCGGCGTGGCTGCGGAGCGGCTGATATTCGCGGTGCGCGCGCCGTATGCCGAGCATTTGAACCGCCTCAAGCTGGCGGATTTGTTCCTGGACACGCTGCCTTTCAATGCGGGTGCCACCGCAAGCGATGTGCTCTGGGCGGGATTGCCGCTGTTGACCTGCGCCGGGGAGTCCTTCGCTGCGCGCATGTCGGGAAGCCTGTTGCGTGCCATCGACTTGCCGGAATTGATCACCTTTGACTTGGAACACTACGAGAACAGGGCCGCAGAACTCGCGCTGCATCCAGGCGCCTTGCAAGTGCTGCGAAGCCGCCTTGCGCAAAACCGCGCGCGCAGTCCCCTGTTCGATACCGATGGGTTTCGGCGCAATCTCGAGGCAGCCTACACCGAGATGTGGCTGCGAAACGAAAGCGGACTGGAGCCGGTCGGCTTTTCCGTCTCGGGCGCCGCCGCGCCTTCGGTCAACCGCATCAGCGGCCCGACGAACGACGCATAGTTGCGCCAGCGCTGCACCGAAGTTCTGCTGATTTTCTGCCGCACCTGCCATTTGCTGAAGGTGCTCACCCGGCGATGGGTCTGGTGAAAATCGATGCACGCGGGGTCCCAGGGCAGTCCGACGAACTCCACCATTTTGCGGCTCCACATCTCCTGTTCGGCCACCAGCCCCTCGTAAGGGACTTCAAGAATGGCGCCCTGCGGCAGCAGGGAACGCCAGTGCCGCATCAGCCGCAGGTACTCGTCGTAGTAGTGCGCCAGATCCTCCAGATCGTGCGCATAGGCGTGGGCAATGTGGAAATTCTGAAAGTAGATCGACAGGCAGGTATCCACAGGATTGCGGCGCATGTGGATGAAGCGCGCCTCGGGCAATGCCGCATGGATCATGCCCATATGAGCGAAATTGCCGGGCATCTTGTCCACCACCCGGGCGGCATCCGGCGACAGGCCGACGAGCAACCGTAGATACTCATCGGCCAGCCGCTCCAAGTTGCCGCTGCTCGACGCTCCTTGCAGCTCGGCAGACCCCACCTTGAGGGAGGCGGTTTTCCAGAAAGGCAATTCGCCGGCGCCAAATACGTCCGGGTGCGAGGCCAGGATTTGCTCGGCCAGCGAAGTCCCTGAGCGCGGCATCCCGACGATGAATATCGGGCGCGGTGAGGTGTTCGACCGGACTCGGGCCCGCTCTAGCCAGTCGCCGTCATAGAGCTGCGTGATGAAGTCGAAAGTCTGCGCCAGATGTTGCCGGTCATGCGCTGGGCTATACGTCTTTGCGACTTCGTTGGCCCGGCGATAGCTCAAGAAGGCCGGCTCGTAATCCTGAACATCGTCGAAGTATTTGCCGATCGCGTAGCGCAATTGAGCTTCATCGCGAGGCCGCAGCGGCCCCTGCGCAATGCGCTGCGCCTCGGAGATCCAGCCGGCGTCGCCGGCGGTCATTTTCCGCAGCCCCGCCATGCCGGCCCAAGCCTGCGCAGAGTCAGGCTGAACCGCACAGGCCTTTTTATATAGATTCTCGGCCTCCGCGAACTGCCCGCGGTCGGCATGCAGCTCCGCGAGCGAGTTGAGGATCATCGCGGAGCCCGGATTGATGTCCAGGGCGCGACGCAGGCTGATCTCGGCATCGTCCGCGCGTCCCTGGAGCCGTTGCACGACGCCTAAATTGGTCAGCACATCTGCGGAATCCGCCTGGATGGCCAGGGCGCGCCGGTAGCTCGCCTCGGCCTCGTCCAGCCGCCCGAGTTCGCGAAAGGCGCTGCCCAGGTTGCTGTGGGCCTTGGCGAATTCCGGCTCCAGTTCGAGCGCGCGCAAATAGCTGGCCGCCGCCTCCTCGATTCGGCCGAGGTCGAGAAGCGCATTTCCCAGATTGTTGTGCAATTTGGCGTAGCCCGGCTGGATCGCCAATGCTCGGCGGTAACTGGAGGCGGCCTCCTCGATGTGCCCCGAATCGCGCAGGGCGTTGCCGAGATTGTTGTGCGCGTCGACAAGGTCCGGCCGCAGTTTGAGAACGCGGCGGTAGCTGCTCGCGGCCTCATCGAACCGTCTGAGCGTGAGCAAGGTCAGTCCAAGATTATTGTGCGCCATGATGAAATCCGGCTTGATGGCAATGGCCTTGCTATAGCTTTTCACCGCCTCATGCAGATGTGAAAGGTCGCGAAGTACGCTGCCCAGGTTGTTATACGCCTCGGCATAGTCCGGCTGCAGCTCAATCGCGCGCCGATGGCTCGCCGCCGCGTCGTCCAATCGACCTCCTGACCTCAGCGCATTCCCCAGATTCGTGTGCGCCTCCGGGTCGCGCGGCATCAATTCCGCTGCGGTTTCAAGTGCCGCCAAGGCGTTCTTACCCTGGGCGAAAAGTGCGGCCGCCAATAATTTCCACAGGACCCCGGAACCTGGATGCCGCTCGATGAGCCCGCGTGCGCCCGCCTCCAATTCGGCATGGCGGCCTGCGTTCAGGTGCGCGAACAGTAAACGCAAGTCCGGCTGCGCCGCGGAAATCGGCGGGCTATCGCCTGCACCGCCCGGTGCCGCCGCCGGCCGCTGCGCACAGCACTTCTTGTACTTCTTCCCGCTGCCGCAGAGGCAAGGATCGTTTCTTCCAGGCGTCAAGGTGATTTTCCGGCACTATGGCATCGAAAGCCCATCAGCCATTCTCACGCGCGAGTGTGCCTGTCCGGTGACAGCATTGTGACAGCGCGGCGCGACCGGCGCTCAAGGAAGATCCGGGACGGTGAAGCCCGCCGGCGGTTTGCCTTGCTGCGCACCTTCCCACATGGTGAGGTAGGCAGCCTCCAAGTGCCGACGGGTTCGATCGGTGTCGAACAACCGGCTGGCCGGCCGAGTGTCCCGGAGTTTCGCGCGCAAACTTCCCAGGCGTTCGGGATTCTTGGCCAGAGCAAGCGCAAGTCCTTCGTACTCGTCCCAGGTCGTCGTAACCAGCTCTGTCAAGCCGACGCCGCTGAGCAAGCTGCCGGCCATGCGCGAGACGAACGAGCGTCCCGCGCATGTCACGACCGGCACACCCGCCCACAGCGCGTCGCTGGTGGTCGTCGCCCCATTGACCGGCCCGGTGTCCAGGCACAGGTCGGCGAGCGCAATCCTCGCCACATGATCCGATTGGGCAACGTTTGGTGCAAAGATGAGGCGTGCGGGATCAATGTAGCGCGCCGCGGCTTCGATTCGAAGGTTTTTTTCGGCCTGCTTCGTGCCGGGAATCAACCAGAGCACGCTCTCGGGTACTGCCGAAAGCAGACGGCACCAAATATCAAACAGGCGTGGGTTCAACTTATAGGCATTGTTGAAGCAGCACCACACGAACGCGTCTTTCGGCAAGTCCCATGCGCCTCGCGACGGCGGCCCGCCCGTCAGTGTTCGCCGCCGGTCATTGGGCTGATAGCTTCCCGGGAGGTAGACGATCTGTTCCGAGAAGTGGACTTTTTCAGCCTCGGGAATCAAGAACGCATCGGCTATCAAGTAATCCGCGTCGGGGCTGCCCAGTGTGCCCGGATAGCCGAGATAGCTGACCTGCAGGGGCGCGGGGCGGCGGGCGAAGATGGAATGCAGACCGTTGCCGGTATAGCCCATCAGGTCTACCGCCACATCCACTTCCAGTTGCCGTATTTGGTGGGCGATTTCCGCATCTTGGAGCGCGCTCGCATCGATGAAGCGATCGAACGCCGACTTCGTGCGCCGGCCCACGGCGGAATCTTCTTCGCCGCGCAGCGATATGGCGATGATCTCGAAGCGCTGCCGGTCGTGTGATTCCCAGAGGTCCATCATGAGGTACGAGGTCGGATGCCTGCGAAAGTCTTCCGAAACATAGGCGACCCGGATGCGATCGTGCGTATAGCGCTCGCCTTGCCACAGAGGCGCTGCGTTGACGCGATAGCGGGCCGCAAATCGGCGCGCGCAACGCAGCTGCAATTCGGGCGAATCACTGACGGAGAAGAATACGAACGGAAATGCCGCCGGCTCATCGTCGCGCACCGCTTTCTCGATTCTTTCAATTTCTGACGCGTAGTCGCTCCATAGGCATGCATGCAGTTCGACCCACAAACAGGCGCCAAGGACGTACTCATAGGCCGGATTCAGCGCGTAGACCCTGCGGAAGCATTGCGCCGCTTGCTCCGGTTGGGCGAGCTGCGCCAACGCGCGTCCGCACAAGAACAGGATGGTAGGCTCGTCCGGCTGCAGCCGGGCAGCCGCCTGAAGGGTTGCCAGCGCGTCTTGATGGCGGCCCCGATCCAATAAAATCTGTCCGCGCCCTATAAAGGCACCAAAGGTTTGCGGCGACAGCGTGAGAGCCCGCTCGTAGCAATCCAGCGCCTCATCGGCGCGGCCGCTTTGCGCAAGCGCATCGCCGAGACTGGCACAGGCGAGCGACTGGTTGGGAATCAGCGCCAGCGAGCGCTTGATGAGTTCCGCGCCCTCGGCTGCGCGGCCGACCTGGGTGAGCACGACGCCCAGCAGATGCAAGGCATGGGATTGCAGCGGGTCGAGGCGCAGCACGTCGAGGTAGGCCATTTCGGCGTCCCGCAACCGTCCCAGCCGATGGTGGTCCACCGCCTGCTTGAGTTGCCGTTCAAGCGCAGGAAGCATGGCCGCCTTAAGGGCCGGTCTTTTTTGCGGCCCGCAGTTCCAAAGCGCGCGCCCGGTATTCGTCTACCAGATTTTCGATGCGCGAGCGCGCGATTTTCGTGAAGGGGTCGGCTGTACCGATCCGGGTGAACACGCCGACGTGTTCGTAGCGATCGAGAATTTCACTATTCACTTCGAAGAGCCCTAGGTTGTCCTCGGCGCATTTGTCGAATGCGAGCGAGCGATCCTTGAGATCGTTTTGCAACTTGGCGCGGTCGGCCTCTACATCCTTGAAGTTCACTGCCATCTCGCGAAAGCGCGCAACCAGCTCTGTGGTTCGCTGCTTGAGTTGTTCCAGACTCTTTTCCGCGGCTTCCTTGCCGGCGGCCAACTGTGCGAATTGAGCGGTCGATCCTCCCGCGCGTGACTTCAAGGCGTCGCGCTCCTTTTTCACCGCCGCGAGTTCGGCCTGGGCGGCGTCCAAATCCTTCTTCGTCTGTGTCTGCTGCGCCTGCAGCGCGGTTTTTTCCGCGGCGAGCTGCTGATATTGCTGCATGAACTTCTGAGTTTCGCCGCTTCCGCTACGCTGGGTTTGCGCGTGCGCGGAGAGCATGGTCAGGATCGCCATCGGTAGAACGATGGATATGCGCAAGCTGTGGCTCAACATCATGGCCTCCTAGAAGCGGGTGCTTACGTCGAACTGCAGGGTGTCGACACCGAATCGCGGGCCGTCGATTTCGTTGGCACTCAAATAGCGCAGCCGTAGCCAAACCCGATTCGCGACCCCGACGTCACCCACGAAGTAATAGCCCTTGGCATTCGTGCCGCCGAAGTAGTGAAAATCCGAGTCGGTGAAGCCGTCGATCACCGCATCGCCTTGCAGGTAGCGATAGCCGATGAGCGCGCGCCAATTGCCTGGGCTCAAGACGGTGGGATCTCCGAAGCTCACCTCGCCCTGATAGCCCGTCGTGCGCGGCGTCACGTAGAAACCCGTATTGGCCTCGACTTGGGACTCGTGGAATCCGAAATTTCTAACGGCGTCCGCCGTCACCATCAGTGCGTAGCGCCCGATGCCCAGCGTGTAGGTCGCATTCACGTTCGCGAGACGGAATTTCGACGCCAGCGCGAACAGGTTCGTGGTCGGATCCGCCAGATTCGCGATGTCAAACACGGTGTTGCCGTAGCGCAAAAATGTTGGTGCCGTGAAATTGAAAAGACCGGGGCTGCCGGCCGGGTTCAAACGTCCGGTGACATTGAAGTAGTCGTAGAACGCGCCGGTAAAGCGCAGCCGCTGCGCCTCGCCCCACCTGAAATTCGTGCCGAGTTCAGCCGCGACCAGCCATTTGTCCTGCGGTGAGAATTGCACCTCCTGGATCGGGTGCGCGCCGACGGTGAGGAACACTTGCGATTGCTCCGGGCTGCCGTCTCCCAAACCGAGCCGCGCCGTGGTGGCGAGGCCGGTGAAGGTGAGGTCTTTGTGAAAGATCAGATCGGTGGGTGTCTGGTACGGATTCAAGAAGCGCCCGCCCACCACGGTCAGCCACGGAAACCTTTGTGCGTTGCGCTCGTCGAGCCGGATATAGAGCTCGTCGAGTCCGAATTGATACGGCGCCGTGCCGTCGACCGTCTGTGTTTCGGATACCAGGTCGTTGGTGTTTCCCGTGACCAGGCGCATGCCCGCGGTGATGGAGTCGCTGAGGTCCGATTCCACCCCGAGGCGTGCACGCCCGCGAAAGCGAACGCGTGTTTCATTGTCGTCCAAGAATGCGTTCTGACCGGCCTTGGCGATCGAGCCGGCCTGATTGATCGCAAAATAATTGAAGAACTGGTTATGCGCGTTGGTGCCGTCGTACAGCAATCCTTCCTCGCGCAGCGTCAGTTCACCCGAGAGACGTGTTCGCGTCAGCCAATCGGCGAGCGCACCCGGCACTCCCCATTTTTCCGTTTTCGCCTCGTTGATGACATCAGCGACCACGCCGGGCTTGACCTCCTCGGCCACCTGCTTGGCGATTTCATCCTTGACGATCTGCGGCACGTAGGGCACGCGCACCGCGCCTTCATCGGACCTGGCCACGGCCGCGGCGTCGGCGGCTGCCTTGTCCTGCGCGGCCTTGACCATCTGCGCGGCCTTTTCGCGGCTGATGACGCCTTGGTCGACCAGCGCCTGCAGCAGATTGACGACCGTGTTGCGCAATTCCTCGAGCGATTGACGCTCATCCGCCGCGCGGCATGCGATTGCGGGCGCCAGCATGAGCACCGTCGAGGCGGCCGCGGCCCACAATACTTTCGCGTTGAACATGCTCATCGATCTCCCTCACATTTTTTGAATCGGAAAATGAAAAATCTCAAAAGACCACACGCAGATTTACTTGCTCGGGCATGCCCGGCGGCGGTGCATCGCCCAGCGTGGTAATCGACGCCAGCACCTTGTCGACGCACTCGTCCACACGCGCATTGCCCGTGCTGGTCGTCAGCTTGATTTGCTTCACGCTGCCGTCGGCCGCAACGACAACGCGGGTCGACACCGTGCCTTTGGCGGATTTGGTGCACGGAGCCGCCGTCAAGCGCTCCTTGATGGCGTCGCGCATTCGATTGGTGTACCAGGCAAATGGCGCCGTCCCGGTGCCGCCGATCAGGTCGCTGCCGCCGTGGCGCGCGGCGAGGCCGAAGGCGTCTCCACCGGCGCTACCGTCCGCATCGATGCCCAGAGGCTGATCCGGCGCCTGATCCGGCTGCTGCTCCGGCGTCGGATCGGGCACGTCCTTGGGCAAAGGCTCCTGTGTTTTCTCAGGGGGCGGCGGCGGCGGTTGATCGGGAGGAGGAGGCGGCGGCGGCCGGATGATTTGCACGGTCTGCACCAGCCGCTGCGGCTTGGAGGTCTTGAGCGACATCATGGTGTTGACGAACCACGTGAAGCCCGCGATCAACAAGATGGCAAGTACGCCTCCGCCGATGCGCGTGGCGAGGCGACGCTGGGCTCCCTTGTCGGCCATGGGATCCCCGCTACTTGCTGAGCCGTTGGGTCACTAACCCAAGTTGATTGATCTCCAAACGTCCGACCACATCGAGCACGTCGACGACGCGCTGATACGCAATGGTGGAGTCGGCCTTGACGACGACGGGCAGGTTGGGATTGGCCGCCTTGGCATTGCGCAGCAGGTTCTCGAGTTCTGCGAGACTGACCGGGTACGTGTCCAAGTACATGGTCCCGTCGGCCGTCAGGGTGATCGCCTTGGTCTGTGGCTTCGCGAGTGAAGGCGTGTCGCTGGCCTTCGGCAGATTGACCTTGATGCCCTGCACCGAGGCCGTGGTCATGATGATGAAGATCACCATGAGTACGTAGGCAAGGTCGAGCATGGGAGTGATGTTGATGTCGTCGTAGACATCTTTTTCGCCGCTGTCGATGGATCCGGACACGGTGCGGCCTCAGCTGTACTGTTCTGCGATGCGCGTGACGAATTCGTCCACGAAAACGCGGTTGTCCGCCGTGATCGCCTTGATGCGCGTGTTGAGCCAGTTGTATCCAAACAGGGAGGGGATGGCGACCGACAGACCGGCGACAGTGGCGGCCAGAGCAGCCGCGGTGCCCGGCGCAATGGCGTTGACGTTGACATCGCCCGAGAGCGCAATGGCGGCGAAGGTGATCATCACGCCGATGACGGTGCCCAAGAGGCCTAGGAACGGTCCGCCTGAGATCGCGATGGTCAATAACACCATCTGACTCGAGAGAGTCTGTTGCAAACGCGTCATCGAGGAATCCATGGCCGCGCGAATGGCATCCATCGATTGCGGCGAGAGTGTCGTGACGCGTTGGGCGCTCACGGTTTGGCCGCCGATGCGCTTGTTCAGCTCGAACACACCGTGGTGATAGAGGCGGTACAGCGTCGATGCACCGTATTTGTTTTGATCTTGGGCGAGTTGGGCCATGGAAGGGGCCGCAGCGATGAGATCCTCGTCCGCCGAGGTGGACGGCTTGTCGAGCACGGTAGGGTCGCCGCTCAGGCGGCGAAACTCCTGCAAGAACCGCGCGTTGGCACGCTCTACCCGCGCCAGAAAGAAGGCTTTGAATACCATGATGAGCAAGGAGACCACGAGCATCGCCATGCAAATGCCGATCACCACCCAGCCGTCGACGGTGAGATTTTTCGCGATGGTTCCGAAGTATGACGTTTGGCTGCCGCCTTCCTTCTGTCCGTCCGGACCATAAACAACGAGATTGGCGTCCATGCCCTGGGCGCGGGCCGACGCCTTGATCCAATCGGCCGATCGCACGACCTTGGACACCTCGACTTCGTCGACGTCGCCAGTCAAGAATGCTTTGCCGTCTGCGGAACCGATCCTGAAGTTGCCCGCCAGTTCGGACATGGTGACGGGGGCACTTGCCGCAGCAATACCATCGACATAGAGCGTCAGCTTGCCGCCGCCGATCGCCAGCGCCACGTGGTGCCACTGACTCAAGGAAAGATCGCTCGCCTGCCGCACTATGACCGGCGCCCCCTCGAGCGCGGCACGGGCAACCATTTTCGTTCCGTCGATCGCCAGCTCGATGGACTTGCCTTGATCGGCCAAACTCAGCACGGTGGCCTGCTGACCTTGCTCGATCCGCAGCCACGCCGAAGCGGTCAGGCCTTGGGCCGGAAGCAGCCGCAGGGACGCCGTCGCCGGTACGGTGATGGTTTCCTTGCCGGAGAATTTGGCACCGCCGCCAATCAAAGATGCCGGCGTCAACGCGGCATTGGATGCGGAGGGATTGTTCTTATAGGCCGTCAAGTCCAGCGGCAGCCCGCTGCTATCCGAGAAAGGCAGCACCAAGACTTGCGCGGCGTCGTAGGTGCCGGACGGGTCCGCCGCATTCGGCGCGTCCGCGTTGCCGTAGTACGCATAGATTTTGTCGCTCTTCGCGCCACCGGTCATCTGCGGCACACGCACCCACAGCAACGCCATCTGGTTCTGGACATCGTACTTTTCGAAATGAAACTTGAGCGGCGTCTTGTCGTCGCCCGCGACCAGTCTAAAATCGGAAGCATCCGGTTTCGTGTCGTTGAAGTAGCTGAAATTGGCCAGCGAGAGCCGAATCAGTACCGGCACTTCGAGCGGTGTGCCGGCGACGTCCGCGCCGGTGGCAGACAGATCGAGGCTGATTTCTTTACGATATTTCCAATCGTTGTTCCACCAGGTCGCGGCCAGCGCCACCACGGGAATCAGCACTGCCGCAATTGCGATCAGACCGGCGGCACGCTTCATCAGGCTTCGATCCTTTTGAGGGAGATTACTTCCAGCATCCCATTATTGTTAATGTTTCCCGTGATGGTTGTGTTACAGCCGGCACGAGATTTTCGAGGCAATTTAGGTGCAACTCAGGGCGCGGCTGCCCTCTGGCGCTTCAAGCATTCGATGTCGTCCTGCCGGCAATTCTCTTCACCCAATCCTGTGACGAACACGTCGAGCCAGCTCAGAGCGGTTTGCGCCAAGGGAACTGCTTCCTTCGCAGCATTGGCCTCGGCAACCGAGGAAGTACTGCTGGTGGTGGCGCCGGCGGCAACGGCCGAGACGCCGGACAAGCTGGCACCCAGGCTGCTCAGGTCGGACGGCACCCCTGTCGCCGTGCCCCCGAAATTGATGTTGTCGATACCGATCACGTGCGCCGCAGCGATATTGATGTTTCCCGCGGCACCGATGCCGGCATCACCCGCATTAACGGTGCCGACCGGCGCATCCAGATCCACATCGCCCGGGGGAACGCCGGGATTCGTTTGGATGGTTCGAATTCCCGAGCCGGCAGCAAGCGCGCCGGCAAAATTCAAGGTGACCACGCCCTGCTTGTTCACCGAGACGGTGGGCGGAGGGACCGACAGGGAGGACTTTGAGCCGTTGCCAGCATCGATACTGCCTTCGTCCGACCAGATGAGGATATTGCCGCCGCCCAGAGTAAACAACCTCGACGTATTCACATTCACATCGCCTTCGGTGTAAATGCTCACATTGCCGGCTCCCTGCGCGACGATACCCAGGCTGGAGGGAGGCTTTCGGACAATGGTCGACGGAGGATTGGCGAGTCCCACGTCGATCTTTCCACCAGGAACCAAGATCGAGATGTTGCCGCCACTGTCCGTATAGATTTGGCTGGAAGTCAGCGTCAAACTTCCCGCGTAGGGGGAAGCTGGATTGCCCGCGCTCGAGCGGCTGCCCGGGAACAACGCATCAATGGCGTTGTAGCCTTGCTTGAAACCGATACCGGACCCGGAATTCGCCGCGCGGCCGGAAAGCAGCAGCTCATGAAAGAATACATTGTCGACCAGCGCGGTCTGCTGGTTCGTGGAGAAGCCTGTGAATTCGGATTCGGCCTGCGCGAAGGTCAGGCCCGATGCACCGTTGAGCGATTGTGCGTAGTTGACGAGTTGCGCCTGATATGTCGGCGAGGGCGCGATGATTTGATTCACAAATCCCGAGAGATCAGCGCCCTGCGTGCCATAGCCCACCATCAAGGTCGCATTGGCACCCTGCGAGGTCGGCAAATTCGCATTGACGAGATTTCCCAGCGTCACAAGTCCATTGCCGAAACCGAAATTGAGGTTCCGCCCGGTCAGCACATCGATGCTTCCCGGACCGCCCACCTGAATTCCCAGAGTAGTTCCTTGACCCACGCTCACCAGATCGCGGCCTGCCGAGAGCAGCGTGACGTCGCTGGGCGAGGTGTTCTGCCCTGCGTAACCGAGATTGACGATGTCGCGACCCGCAACGATGTCCGCGGCCTTGGGGATCGAGAAATTTACGTTGGCGATGTCGCGGCCCGCGGTGATGAGCGCCGGGGCCGAGTCTCCAGTGTGAATCACGCCTTGAAACGGCACGATGACATTTCCCAGCAGCTGCGACGGGTCGGCCACCGTCGGGATCGCAGAGAGAAATGCGTCGGAGAGGGTAAATTGATTGTTGGTGCCGGTCGTCCCGGCCGCAATATCTCGCCCAGCGAACAGCGAGAGCTGGCCGCCACCCGCGGGGGCAAGATTGGGGCCACCGCTGACGAGGATGTCGCCTTGGAGGGCCTGCACGGCCAAGTTAGGGGGCGCCACCAGCAAGAACGCACCGCCCCGATTCACCTCAGTCGTTCCCAACAATGTCGCCATCGGCCCGTTCGCCGCGGCAATGAGTTCCACCGTCACCGCGCCGGTGGTGCTCGACAGGTTAACCGCCGATTGAGGTCCGTAGGTCAAAAACCCGCCGCCCAGCGTCGAATCCTGCAGTGAGCTTATCTGCGGTGCCAGTGTTGGATTGTAAATCGCGTCGATCTGCGCGCCATTGCGCGCCCATACAGAAATCTGGGCATTATCGAGAGCAATCGACGAACCGACCGGAATACCGCCCGTGGCGCCGATTCGCGCCGAGGTTCTGGTCGAAGTGAGACCGCCGCCGGCGATGACGGTACCCACACCGTCTGCCACGAATAGCTGCGCGCTGCCGATGTCACCACCCGCAGTGATCGACAATCCGCCGCCGGCGCCGTACATGGCCGCCTTGCCGTCAATGGTATTGTCACCGGAGACAAGGCTGTCGGCGGTCGCCGCGGACAGATCCTTGATGTTCGATCCCGCCGTCACAGTCACGTCACCACCGCCGAGCGCGCCCACATTCCAGTCGAACGCGCCGTAATCGATCCCGTATTGCGCCGGGATACCGACACTGCCCTGATGCAGCTGCCAACCGCTGACGCTGAAATTGCCGCCGTCGCTCTTGGGGAACGAAACGCCCACCGGTGCTCCCACGACGTCGCCCCCGGCAATCACCCGCACGTTGCCGCCGTTGCTGCCGAAATTCTGAATCAGCGCGCCGCTATCGTATGAGACCGGTCCCAAGACGTTGGCCGGCGCATACCCAGCGGTATACACCGCGGCCCCTCCGCCGCTACCGGACGCGAACACCACATTGCCGGCGGCGGCCAGATTGATGTCGCCGGTGCCGGTGCGCACAACCGAAGGACCCACGCCATCCGTCGAACCATCGGCAGCTTGGTTCGAAGACAGGAGTGTCAAATTAGCCGCACTGCCTCTGACCACGGACAGCGGATTGGCGCTGTGGATGTCCGCACCGGCGACGAAACTGAAGGAAGCCGACGGCAGAGTGCTGAGAACCATCAATTGAGAGTTAGGATCAGTGATGAAGCCGTCGGAGAAGGTGCCGTTGATGTTGAGCGAGCCGGCCGCGCGCACGCCGATGTTGATGATCTGCGGGGATTGCGGCAATCCATAAAAAGCCGGATCGCTGTACATGCTCAGGTCCGTCAAACCCTGCAAGGTCAGCGTCTCGACCTTCGAATCGCGCAGATCGACGCCCGCTTGCACGGACAGCGGCGTGACGCCGCCGGCCAGCCGTGCCGCGATTCCCGGGGCTGCGTTTGTCAAGAAGGTCGATGCGGAGGTGATCGCATTCGCCAGATCCGCATTCACCGTGCTCTGGGTAGTTTGAACCGTCGTCACGACATCGACAGCCACTTGACCGACCCGACTGACATCGGCGCCGATGCCTGTCGATCCGATGTTGATCGCGACGTCGGTGCCATCGGGGGTGGCGGGTGCCCGCAGGATGAGCTGGCCCATTTGATTGGTACCCGCCGCCGTGATCACGCTGCCGGGCGCCAAGGTGATGGAACACGTCGCGCAGGTCGAATTGATCTGGATCTCACCGCCCAGTTCGGTGGTGCCTGTACCGTCGGCATGCAACTGTCCACCGGCATCCAGCATGACGGCGCTTCCGGCCGAGAGGTCTATCGATCCTCGCTGCGCGCCCGACCGGGCGTTCAGCACTCCCGCGATCTCCACGACCCCGGTATCAGCGGTGAGGGTGATGCTGTTCGAGTCAATGACCCCGCCATTCTGCAGCTGCAGGTCGCCGCCACGGACCCGAATGTTGACTGAATTGCTAAAGCCGCCGCCGGCGAGGGTCGATGCCAACGGCGTCAGTCCCCCGGTCAATTGACCGGCGTCCAGCGTAAAGCTGCCGCCGACTCCGCCGGTGCCGGCGGCGCCGTTGAGCGTGCCGGCGATGGAAACGACGTCGCCGCCGGTGATGATCAGACTGCCCGCCGGCGCCTGCTGTTCGCCGGCCACACCGATCTTCGATCCCGCATCCAACGTGACATTTCCCGAGGCACTGAGCGCGATAGTCCCGCCCGGGGACGGCGCTTGCTGGTTGACTGCCTGCAGCAGCGTACCGCCGACATTGATGGAACCGGTGCTGCCGAGTTCCAGGTTGCCGCCTGAGGCGTTCAAGAACACGAGGCCGGAGGGCGCGGCGATCACACCTTGATCCAAGATCGCGTTTGCATTCAGCGTCAATTCGCCGCCGATCAGCGTCGCCGCCGTCGTCCCCTTGGCCAGCACGGTCGGCGCACCGAGCGTGAGCAATCCGGAAGCGCTGATCGAGGTCTGCGAACCGGCGCCGGGCGTGAGCTCGACCGCGTTGACGGTCAAGTCACCGGCCGCGTTGAGCCCGCCGATGCTTCCGGCCGCACTGGACACCGTGCCGGCGATCTGCGCCACCGTGCTCGCGAAACCGCTGATGCCGATCGTGTTGGGCGCGAAGTTCAAATTGTTTGCCGCAAACGAAAGAGTACCGCCGCCTATGATCGGCTGGGTTACTGCGGATCCGCTCGCAACCGAACTTACGCCGCCCAAGGTCAAATTTGCCGCGCCAAACACCGAATCGGCGCCGGCGGTGTTGTTGAGTTGTGCACCCAGCAGCGTCAATGAGCTTAAGGTAGGCGTTGAGGCACTGGCGCCGGCGCCGGCGCCGAGGGTGACCGGCGCGTACAAATCAATGTTGCCCTGGCTCGATATGCGCACCGCGCCCGCCGCCTGCAGAGATGCCAGCAGATTGGAATCAATATTCAATGTGTCCGATGAGGTACCCGACCCGACGAAAGCTATGCTGTTCGACGCCAAGGACCAGCTTGCTCCCTTGCCATTGATGGCACCATTCATGATGACGTTCCCGGGCGCGTCCAAGGCCAAAGCACCGCCGGAACTCAAGCTCGATCCAGACTCCAGCGTGATGGTGGCCCCGGCGCCGCTGCCTGAGCGCGTGACGACTGGCAACCCAACATCGGATACCGCGACGAGTCCGGCGCTGGGATTGCTCAGAATTAACGGCTCGGTTGCCGGCAGCGTCGCGAGCGTCGTGCCATTCTTTCCGGAGGTGGAAGCAAGCGCGCCCTTCAGGTCGATCGACTGCTGCGCCACGACGAAGATTTGATCCGCCGTCAGATTCACGCCGCTGTCCACGATCACGCTGTTGGCCGCGACACTTATGCTGCCGCCATCGGCCGACGCGGCGCCGCCGAGCGTCAGTGCGCTGGCATTCCAACTCTGCAGCACGGACCCTGACACGGCCACGAAATCCGCGTTCGAGGTCGCGCCGTTCGCCGTGACCTCAAGATTGGGCGCACTGATATTGATGAGCGCACCGCGTCCACCGGTGGCCGCGGCAGTCTGCACGGTCCCCTGCAGATTGAAGGAATTCCCGAGCAAGGAGTTGGACGCCTGCACCACGTTGAAAGACAATGTGCCAGCGTCGGCAGGCAGGGCGACCGGACCTGTTCCGGCAAGCGCCGCGGCCGCGCTGAAGTACGTCGAGGCGCTGCTGATATTGTAAGAAGCCAGTTGCTGGCCGTAATTTCCCGCATAAACTGCAAATCCCTCATAGACGGTTGAGCCGGTGTGCAGCGCCGTGCCGGTGGAGCTTAAGTATCCGGCGATGACCGGAGTTCCGTCTGCGAGCGAGCCGATCTGCCCGCCGCTTGCGCTGCTGTAGCTGGATTCGACTTGAATCAGGGCCGCGCCAGGTGCGAGTGCGTAGCGTGGCGGCAATAGGGCATAGTATCCGGGGACGATGCCTGCGCCGCCGGAAATGTACACGGTTTGTGTGGGGCTGAAGGATCCGCTTTCCTGCGGATCGTAGGGTGCCGCCTGCCCTCTTTGAGAAGGCAAAATCGCGTAAAGACCTGGGGTGCTTTGCGGGCCGGAGCCCGCCAGGCTATCTTTAAGTCCCCCGGTACCGGGAACCCATTCGTAGGCATACAGATCGCCGCCACCGTGCAGATCGACGGTGGCATTCGGTTGCACTGTCAGATTGGGCGCGGTCAAGCTGACCTGCTTTCCGGGAGTTGCGTTTATCGGGGTTTGGGTGCCCGAAGCATTCTGATAGATCCATTGCGCGCCGTCCTCCTGGGTTTGCCCAAATGGAACCATGAGACCCGCGCCGCTCACCGACACGCGGCTGCCATCGGACAGCGTGAGCGATTTGTTCGCGCTGAGCGCAATGTTGCCGAATGGGGCGAGCAGCGTTCCACCCACTTCGATGTTGTCCGCCAATACGGCAACGGAACCGCCGGCGGACAACGGTAGCCCTGGCGATGGCGCAGGCTGACCGTTGATCATCACTTGATCTATGTTCACGCTGGTATTGCTGCCCACTGCTGCGCCGATGCCACTTAGCGCTTGGATCGTAAAGCTCGTAAAGGTGTCGGGGTAAACCCGCGCGGCCTGAATGGTGAAGTTTCCGGCGGTCAACAGCGAACCGGTCTCAACACCGACGTGCGAAACCGACGTACCCTGCAGTTGCACATCACCCTGACTGGTCAGCGTGGTATTGCCGATGCCCTGGAGGGTCAGGTTTCCCAACAGGGTAAGCTGATTCGCCTCCACTTGCAGGCTCCCGGTACCCGAGGTGGGGGTCGGTTGCTTGAATTCGGGTCCTACTGTCAACGGATTGCCGATCTGCACGTACGGCGCGCCAACATTGGCCACTACGCCATCGGCGACTGACAAACTCTGGGTCTCGAATATGACGGACCGATTCATCGCCAGGGGCTGGCTGGTCTGAATCGAAATCAGTCCGGATGCCTGCCCGCCGGCATTGAGGATCAGCGAATCGACCCCGGAGTTCGTGATCTGCGCAAGACCTATGACCGCTGAATCCAAGATCGGCGGTGTGGCGGGACCCACTGTATTCGCGACGAGCGCGATTTGCAGCGGCTCGCCGTTGGGATCGGGTTGACCCGGTATGACTTCGAGTCGCGCCAAGTCGATTTCCAACGTGCCGGCGGCCGCCGCTCCACCGGTGCCGACGCCGGCCTTGCCTTGAATGTTCCCCAGCAGCTCGATCGACTCGGGCGAACTCAGCGTGAGCGATCCACCGGGAGTGGCGACGACTTCGCGGGTGTAGCCGCTGCGGGGAGTGGTGACGTCGAGTGTCGCGCTGCTGCCCGAGAAGTTGATCAAGGATCCAGCGTCGACGACGACGGTGCCGCGCTGTGCATTGACATCGACGGAGCCTCCGGCTTTCAGAGCGCCTAACAACAATCCTTGGTTGTTCGGCGTCGATATCGCGTTGCCGCCGCTGACATCGATAACGGCAGTCGGCGCCAAGGAAATTCCCAGACCGGCGACGTAGCCTGGGTCTAGTACATTGTCAGTGGCCCCATTGAAAAGGAACGGCGAGACCAACAGTACGGATACGCTGCCGCCCGGCGCTCGCAGCGTTCCGCCGACGATGATGTTGCCTTCACCCTCGATGCTGATCGAGGCACCCGGATCCCCCAGAATAGAAGCACCGGGTCGGATATCGACGCTGCCGTAACCGGTCGAGCGCAACAGTACGTCGTCGGCCAGCCGCAGTGCATTGAGCGATACGTTGGTCGCTGGCCTAAGATAAGTAGGCAGCGTAACCTGATGCGAGAACCCTGAGAGGGTGCCGCCGCTGGCGCGGGTTTGATAGCCTGGATCGAGTTGCAACGAGAGGGTCTGCGCGTTGATGGTGGTACCCGGAGCCGCGTTTGTCGACCCTTGCACAGTGAGCACGTCGTTGGTGCTTGAGGACTGCACTGCGCCCGTGGCGGTCAATGCAATATTCGAGAAGCCGAAATTCGAAAACAACGGCGCATACAGATTCAACACCTGACCTTGCCCGCCAAGATCATCGACGCGCTGCGCCTCAGTCCAGCTGCCCGACCCCTGAGATATATCGAGTCGGGGTGCCAGAAGCGCAAAACTGCCGCCAGCAGCGGTGTAGACGCCGAACGCCTCGACACCGAGTCCCTGGCCGAACTGCAACGCGCCCTGCGACGGGCTAGCATCGATGGTGATGGAACCGCCTTTCCCATAAGCCAGGCTAGCGTTACTTTGTTGCCACGCGCCGCCGTCCGCTTTGAGCGTTACCTGATTTCCCAGGACAAGTTCGCTGGCGGGCAGAGTCAATTGCAAGTTGATGGATCCGGCATTCTGCAGCGTGGGGCCCGATCCGATGCCGCCCGCGAGCACGCTGTCATTGGTCCACAATCCGCTGACGTTAAAGGTCACGCCATCGCCGATGCCTATTCCCAGCCGCGGGTATCCGGGCCCCAGAAACGGCGCGGATAGTGGGTTTTGATCGGCGATCGTGAGCTCGCTCTGAAAGCTCAAGCTACCACCCAGGTCGGTGATGCTTGAATCAATGTCGATGCGCGATCCTTGAACGAGCAACGAAGATCCGGCGGGCAGTTGGAGCGGCAATCTGGCCGGCAGCTGAAACGTTGTGTTCGTATAAATTTGTGCATTGGTGAAGCCGTCGCTGGTCAAATAAGATGACGGCAACTGCAATGTCTGCGACGGGAGTGATACGGTATCGGCGACCACGATGGGCGTCGGGTTTGCCGTCACCATAATGGGCGGCGCGAAATAGTCCGCCTGTCCGTCGGTATTAACGTTGCTCAACCCTCTCGGGATACCGATGACCAAAGTACCGCCCAACGTGGCGCCGGTACCCGAGGGCCCGCGCTGATAGGGACCATAGACGGCACTCGCCTGCAAGTTTCCCTGGAGCACCAGGTTCGGCGCCGCGAATTGCACCACGCCTGCCGACGCCCCTTGTTCATAGCCAGATTCGTAGTGGCTGAGTCCGGGCGTGGGCACGATGTCTTTTACGCCCCACTTGTCGAAAGACTGCGTCAGCGTTGGGTTGACGACACCGGTGTAAGTCAGCAGCGGATTTGCGCTGCCTATATCGTAGAGCTGCCCATTCGCGCCGACCAGCCGCGTGGTCTGAATGCTGCCGCCGAGATACGTGGTCGCGCCAGCCGAGACGTTGATCGAGGCGCCAGGGTTGAAGACAATGTCGCCCTCGGACAGAAACGTGGCCTTGCCGCCCGCCTCGGTCCGCTGCGCGATGGTGCGGCCAACCGCCGCGATCGCGGAGGTAACATCGGCGATCGGCGTGCCGGCGCCACCGTCCGCGCGCACATCCACCGTGACTGTATCACCGCGCAGCGCGCCATTTCGCTGAGTAGGATCCCCGCTGAACTCGTTGGAACGCAACTGCACCGTCACCAGGTTGGCATCCATCGGCAGCGTGGCATCGCTTCCGGACAAATCAATATTCGTTCCGGCGTCGATGCGAATTCGCGCCTGCGAATTGCCCCCCGATTGCAGCCCCTGACTGGGATTGGCGAGGGCAGTCACGTTGAGATTACCGCTGGGCGCGTGGATGGAGCCGCCCTGCATCAATACCTGTTGACCGGTGATGGAAATGGTCGAAGGAAGTTGAACTTGTGCGTCGACGGCCGTCGCGGTATCGGCATACTCGGGCAGCACCTCGATGATGCTGTCGGGACCGATGGTAACTTGACCGCCGACGGTGGCGGTGAGGGGAACGGCGGCAAGAGACGGCTTTTGAGCCGCTTCGAGCGTGACCGATCCATTAGCGGACACGCTGGTCGTCGCCGAAATTCGGCCATCCTGGTTGACCATGAGTCCGGTCAGTGTGACGTTGCCGCGCGGGGCCGATAGTGCGCCCGAGGACTGATTCACCACGCCCGTCAATTGATTCGCCGCCGAGGTCCCGCCGTCGACCTGTACGATCAAGCCTCGAACAGCAGGATCCTGGCTGGCCTGCAAGAAAATATTCTGACCCGCGGCCAACACGATTTGGCCATCGGGTGCCGTCAAGGCGCCGCCGTTCTGCACCGTTGGGGCGGCCAGCAGCAAACGACCACCGCTTGCGGCCGTCAACTGCGCGCCATTTTGTACCGTGATGCTCCCGACATTGGTGATCTTGGCAGCGCCCGCAGGTCCATCATCTGAGAAGTGTTGCGAGTTGCCCGTGAATTGCTCGAGTGCCGGCTTACCATTCACCAGCGGTGCAAGAATGCCGTTGTTGAACGTGCTGTCGGTGATGTTGAGCGACGAGGCTATCAAGCCGGCGACATTGACCGTCGAGGTCGCGCCGAACAGAAAGCCGTTGGCATTGATCAGATAAATCTGGCCGTTAGCTGTGAGCGCGCCGAAAATACTGCTGGGATTTGCATCGTAAATACGATTGAGCGCCACCGAGGTGCTCGATGGCTGCTGGAAAACCACCTTGCCGTCGGCGCTGATGTTGAACGAAGCCCAGTTCAACGTCGCATTGTTGCTGGTTTGATTTACGGCCAGGGTCTTGCCGGTCTGCACCGCGGTTGCAGCACCGGAGGTCACGAACGCATTGTTGTTCTTGCAGGCACCAGGGGCACAGGGAACCGGCAGTTGCGTACCTGCATCCGCGATGCTGCCGATCACTATACCAATCGCAGTGAGTAGGATTCGCTGACCGATTCGGCTCATGAAGGGTCCCTAGATGGTCGATCTGCGCACCCGACCAGAATATCCGCGCAATGTGACACGGCCATGGCGCGCTCGATCAAAAACTGCCGCGAGCGATGAACAAAACGCGTGAGTCACCCACGCGCGTGACGCTCGCGGTATCCATCGCCCTGGCCCAGGTGGCGCTCGCCGTGAATCTTTGTCCCGGCAAAATATCGAGACCGAATCCCCAGCTGCGCAGCCTGGTACTGACCGGCTGTCCGGGCAGCGCATCGAATATCGATCCCTTGCCGACGTCGAAAAAACCATAGACATCGACGATGATCAGGTCGTGTCGACGCAGGCCGGGCGAGATCAACTGAAGGGTGCCCTTGATGCCCTTGTCCACCAGTTCCTCAGCCTCGAGATAGCCTCGCACCCCGTCGGCGCCGGCCAAGGAGAAATCCTCATTGGTGATCAACGGCTCAGTCGCGCCCTGACCCGAGCCGCGCAGACGCAAACTGAAGTCGGCCGGCAATTTTATGACGGTAACGAGGTCCGCGCGCAGATCGAAATAATCCGGCCGCCCTTTGAAGCGATCATTCTCGAATGCCGCCGCATTGTTCACCAATTTGCGTGGACCGGCATTGGCCGAGAAGCTAAGCGTCGTCGTCAGGCTGTCCGTATGCCAGTAACCGTTATAGGCCGCCGAGATGTTCAAATAGGTGATCGGCGTGTCGAGCGCCGTGGCCGCATTTTGGCTGATGGTATTGCGAAAATGCTTATAGTCGACGCCTAGGCTCACCGACTGCAGCGACGCCGATGATGTCATCAAGGCGTAGGCCAGCTTCGCGCTGGTAATTTCGCCGATGCCCAGCACGCCTAAGCTGCCCGCGGTTGCGACATTGCTGTTCGAATTGATATAGCTGAGGGAAGGCTGAAGGCCCGACTCCCATGCGTGCGCGACGTAATTCACCGCGAATACCCGGACTTGATTGAACTCCTGCGGCGTGAATTGATATTGCACGGCCAGGGTGTCGAGGCGGCCGAACAAATCGTTGTAGTTGAGGCTGGCGATCGCGCGCAATTCGTGGGTGTCGATGGTCGCCTGATTGTTGAGCTCGAGGCTGCCGTGCAGCGGCAATGTGTCATTGACCTTGAGTGCCACATCCACGGTTCCGGGAGCCGACCCGGCCTTGAGGATGGGGACCACCGCCCGATCGGGCGTTTCACTATTGACGGCGCCGAGCTGCTCCTGCAGTTTCGAAAGCTGCAGCACTGTTCCCGGCGTGGCCGCTGGCAATTGTGCGATCACGTCGCGCTCGGGAAAATATTTGGCGCCGTTGATGACCGTACTTTCGATTCGGCCCTCCGTTACCCGCAGCCGAACCAGGCCGCCGCTAACCGTCTGCGGAGGAATATCGACGAATGCGGTCCCATAGCCGCGCGTGTGATACAGGTCTTCCAATTGCTTGCGGGCGGCTTCGACGTCCGCGAGCGTTTTCTTGAGGCCCAACAGGGGATACAGCAGACGCTCGATGTCCCGGCCGGCGAGCACCGTATTACCGATGACGCGATACTCGGTTACATCGAAATTCTGTTCTTTGCTCGCAACCGCTGTATCGGGTGAGTCCGGCGACTGAGACGCGGACGCGAACGTTGCGCCCAGCATCAAGCACGCAACAGCGGAGCCGAAAGCCCGTGCGACGCCGCGATGGGTCATAAAATCAGCAACCTAGTCAAGAACAAGTGGATCGTAAAACGGAACTGGCCTCCCTTAAGGGGAGGCCAGTGAATCATCGTTAGATCTTATTCTATCTACTTCGTTACTGCTGCGTCGCGACGAACGTCGGGTGGTTGCAGGTCACGCCACCGCGCGTGAACGGATTGATGAAAATATTAGCAGTGCCGAGTGCCGGCACGTTGCTCAAGGTGTTCGCAAGCACAGAGTGAGGGACGTTAGGCGCGGCGGCCGGAACGCCGGGGATCGCCAAAACGTCGGCTACATGCGGCGCAGTTGCTTCGGTCTGCAACGCCGCCTCGATGAAGGTCATCACATTGGCATCAGCAGTGGACGCTGGATTCTGGACAAACGTCGCCTCAACCCAGAACGGATACTGGCCCGTCGCAGCCGCCGTGTTGCTTGGCGTCACGCCATCCAGGTTCACCTGAACCATGTTCCCCTGGGATTGATCGATCGTGGCGTACGTGATGGAACCGGGTATGGCGGCCGCTGCGCCCAATACGTCGCCGGTTGAGAAGAAGTCGGTGGCGCCGGCCGTATCAAACAGTACCCCGCCGGCTGTGGTGCAGGAGTCGCCCGCAATCAGAAGGTCCGTCGCCGTGCGGCTGCCGGAACCCTTTTCGCGGTTAACGATCTGGATCGCCAGCGGCGCGCTGGTCACCTTGTTGCCGGCAACGTCAGTCACCAGGCTCCAATTCTTGATCTTGTGAGTGAGAATCTGTTGAGCGGTCTGCAGGCTCAAGTTCAGCGGATTTTCGGTGAAGGCGGTGCTGTTTTCATTCACGAACAGCGCATATACCTCACCAAAAAGCTGTGTGCCCGTAAGTCCGACCAGACCCGCATTGTTGACCGGTCCCCAAACTGTGGTCGAATAGGGAGTGGGGTAGTTATTGCCGGTCAGCGCGGCCGGTTCCACATCGGCAACGCCGATGTCCACCGGCGCTGTCGCGACCGTTCCGGCGGGTCCGAACGAATCGTCAATACCATTCGTTGAGCTGGTTCCGGTCACTGGGATGTTGCATGGACTGGCTGCGCAACCGCCGATGGTGCCCGCGACCAGGCTCAGCTGATTGATTTTTTTCGTGTTGACGATCGGCAGCATGCCGACTACCGAGCCGCCCTCATCGCGATAGAACATATTGTAAACACCGCCATTGGCGGCGTTGGCCGCGGCCACCGGGACGCAAGAGACGGCGAAGAAATTCTTGTTACCTGAGCTATTGAATTGGAATGCGTTCGCCGCGCCTCCGCAAACGTTGGTGACAAGGGCACCGAGGATTGCATTTTTTGCCGCGGACGAGCCGGCAATGAATACATTGTTGGTTGAGGCCTCAATATCCGTCAGGGACGGCAGCGCGGCATACGCCGTTCCTGCGCCCAACGCCGCGGCAATGGCGGCTGCCAGAGTTACTGTACGATTCATGAATAAACTCCCAAAATAAATAGTGGATTCGCAGCGGCGGCGTTTAGACCGCAATCGCCTTGCGGCGGCCGATGCCAAAAAGACCCAGCAAGCCACTGCCCAAAAGCCAGATGGCAGCAGGCAGCGGAACCGGGGCTGTGGTCACCGTCGAGAACACCAAACCAGCGGCAGTCAAGCTGACGTTGCCGAGCACTGTGGTTCCGACGAGCTGGGTCGAGGTCGAGCCAGGGGAAGTGACGCTGTACAGCTTCGCGCTCGTGCCAAGCCCAGTGACTTCATTGAACGGCCCGTTCAAGTACCAATTGGAGCTGTTGTTCACGAAGGCCGTGGGATCCCAGCCGCCGGCGCCGGCGGCCGATGTCGCGAGTACGTCAGGATTGCCGCCAGTGAGGGTATTGAGATTATTCGCGGTGATTGCAAGACCGTTCGTCCAATTGCCGAGATTCACACCGCTCCGGCCGGTTAAGCTGGCCAAAGTGGGTTGGGTGTCCGTGGTCACGAACTGCAGTGGGTTATTGGAGCCAACTATATTGCCGCCGCCGCCCATGACTGCCCACTGAAGCTTGTTGGTGCCTGTCGTACCCAACGTGATCAAGGAAGCAAGATTTGTGGAAGCACCATACAGCGTTTGACCGTTGGTCAAATTGCCGGTGACGCCCGTCGCACCGTTCACCGTAACCGTGGTGTCCGCGCCGAAAGCGCTGATGACAGCGCCGCTGGAGTTGATCACATCGGCAAACAAGAAGACGTCGCCTGGATTGGAACTCGAGGGTACAACGGCACCGGCGTGAGCCGACACGTAGCCCAGCGCAAGCGCACTGGCCACGCCGATCTTAGCGAGAGTATTCATTAGCAAACTCCTAGTAGATGAATAAAAAGCAAGGTAACCATTGGCGCAGCGCGCTCCCCAAAGAATCCCGATCGGTTTTATTTGGAGAGCTCGATGCCCTGTTCGATCAACTGGAGCGGATTTTGGAGACGGTAGATGGCAGGCAAGTGAGAGAATTGTGAACCTTTGCTCACAAAATGAACTTTAGAAAACTTGAAACTTGCCGATAACGGTGCGCGTTTCTACTTCGTAAAACGAATCGCGTGCATACGTATGACATGTGGATGACATGCGTATGCCGAGACTCTCGTCAGTGCTCAAGGAATTTGTTGGACGAGATCCCTGTACGAGGGACTGCGCAGTGTCATCTGATCACCGGAAATCATTTTCAGTCCCAGATCCGTACCGAAATGCTTTTGCGTGCCTGCACCCAACACGATCTGGGTCTGCGAAGTTTCCTGCGTGGCGATATTCACTTCGGTCATGGTGATGGCCAAAGGCTTATCCGATGAGTTGGAGATGATGCCCTCTTTCACCCGCTTGGATACATTGACCGGATTGCCTTCGTCGTTGTCTTCCGCCGTGTAAACGTATCTATCGGAGAACGCAAATACGATGGGCAACACGGGTCCATCGTAATTGCTGGGAGGTGCTTCTTGAGCCTTGGGAGCCGCTGCCGGTGGACGCTCTGGCACTTTCCCGCTTACAGGCTCGCTGGGCTGTGCGATTGCCGGTCCTGGAGTCGGCGAAGTGCTTTCAGCTGAGGGAACGACAGGCGCCGCGGCCGCGGGCGTGAATGCGCGCGGCGCCGGCGTGGCGGTCTTGTCCGACCAATACAGGGCGCCGCAACCCAGTGCGACGCCGATCAGCACCGTCAATGTGATATGCAGGTCTTGATGGTTGGCCAACGCAGCGAACCCTCGAGTCGTGGCGGCCGCGGCCGCCGAGCCGGCGTGGTTCGCCGCTAAGCGGCGGACATCACCGAGCGTTGGAAAACCTGCGGTACCGGTTCGGGGTAGTGTTGGTCAATGCACGCAAGCTCGTCGCCCAAGGCGTCGCGGACGCTCTCGAGTTCGGTCAGCTGCGTGAGTGCTCGCCGCCAAGCGGCCTCCGCTGCCACGACAACTTCCCGCAGCATGTCGCACTCCAAGCGCATGGCCTCTGCGCTCTTGTAGGTGGCAAACCAACGCCGCTCCAACATTTCCGCGGCTGCATCGCCGTCCATATATCGGTTGCTCATGAGTGATCACCCAGCATGCTGTCTTCCAGCCGCTCGATCTTCGCCATGATGCGGGCCTTGAGACCCTCGGCCCGCTCCAGGCGATCATGTGCTTTGGCGAGCGTGACGGCGTTCGGCTTAGGCGTCTCGGAGAGCGCCTGCACTTCCGCGCGCGCGGCGATGCTGATGTCGTATGCCTGGCGCCACTCCGATTCCAGGTTGCTCATCTGGCTGTCGAGGTCAAAATCGAGACTGCTCATGGATTTCTCTCCGCGCCCGGGTAATGAGGCGATACTGCCGCGCCAACATGACGATTAGCGGACAGTAATGCGGCAATCTGTTTAAGGGGGCCGCGCGAGCAGGCCCCAAAATCGATGGGAGATCGGCTATTCCAGTATGGCTACTGGATTACGCGGGACACTCGGACGGTGCGGCTGCGGGCACGCACCAGCCAGGAGTGCACGACTCTGCCCGGCACCTGAGAATCGCTCAGGCCCTGCGAGTCGCTCAGGCCCCGTGAGTCGCCCAGGCTCCGCGAGCCGCAAATCCAGGGATTCCGGTCGAATCGCTCGGCGGTAAACCCGCTCGCCAGATTCTTCTGCAACTCGCGCCAAGGCGAACCAAACATTTCTTTCGCATCGCTCATTGTGACTCCGAACTCAAGCGGCCTGGCCGACGGGCAGCGGCATGGGTGCCGGCTGCGCTTGCTCGCGTACCTTGGGCCAATCGATCAGGCGCAGCTGTCCGCTCATGTCCTCGACAAGCGAGGTGCAGCTTTCCACCCAATCGCCGTCATTGCAGTAGCGGATGCCGTCGATGTCGCGAATCTCGGCATGATGGATGTGGCCGCAAACCACGGTGTCGACGCCGCGCTTGCGCGCCGCTTGCGCCACCGCCTCTTCGAAGCTGCCGATGTATTGCACGGCGGTCTTGGCCTTGTGCTTCAAATACATGGACAGCGACCAGTGCGGCAGATTGAGCTTGCGGCGAAACCAGTTGATATAGGGATTCGCGGCCAACAGCATGTCGTAAATGTTGCTGCCCAGCTTGGCGAGCCAGGGGCTGCATTTCACGACACTGTCAAATTCGTCGCCGTGCAGCACCAGCATCCGACGGCCATCGGCGCCTTCGTGAATGTACTCGCGGTGTATTTCGAGGTTGCCGAACACCGCGCCGTCGAATTCGCGAAACACCTCGTCGTGATTGCCGGGGACGAAGATCACCTTGGTGCCGCGCTTGGCTTTGCCCAGGATGGTCCGCAGCACATTGTTATGCGATTGCGGCCAGAACATGTTCTTTTGCATGCTCCACACATCGATGATGTCGCCGACCAAGATCAGGGTGTCGGTTTCCACGATGTGCAGAAAATCGAGCAGCAATTCGGCGCTGCAGCCTTTGAATCCCAGATGAATATCCGAGATGAAGACTGTTCGCAATCGCATCGGCGAGTGGGCGTTACGCTCCTGCATATCTCGTCCTCCAAGTGTCCTCCGACGCGCCTAAGATCGCGTTTCGGTGTTACGAATGGATGACTCGTGGAAGAAGATTTGCTTACAACAAAGGCACTTAGGCGTGGAACATCACGTGGAACAACAGAAACGTGATCAAACACTCATACCGGGCGGCGCAAATCGATAGCCAAAGCCGCGGACGGTTTGGATATACGCCTCGTAACCTCGCTCGCTCAGGATTTTCCGCAATCTCTGGACATTGACATCAACCGTGCGCTCATCGACTTCACTGTCGCCGCCCCATACCCGGCTCAGCAGTTGGGTTCTGTTGAAGGTTCTGCCGGTGTGAGACATCAAGAACTCGAGCAGTCGATACTCCACTCCGCGCAGGTTCATCAGCTTGCCGTTGACGGTGACGCGATTGGTTGCGGCATCGAGAACCAGGTCATCGCAGCAGAGCGCTACCTGGTTGGCTTGAGGCGCGTGGGAACGCAGCAACACGCTGACCCTGGCGACGACCTCGCGCAGGGAAAAGGGCTTGGTGATGTAATCATCCGCGCCCAGGTTCAAGCCCGCCACCACATGTTCCTCACCCGACAAATCCGACAATATGATCACCCTGACCGTCTGCGGCGTTCGCGCCTTGCGCAATCGCTGGATCACCTCCATGGCGGCAAAGCCCGGCATGTTCCACTCGATGATGAGCAGATGCGGCGGGCGCTCGGTAACCGCCGTCAGGGCCGCGGAGCCGTCGGTAATGGCACGCACGACGAACCCCACCTCGCCCAGTTTGTGGCGAAGCGGTTCGACTGCAGCAACATCCCGATCGAGGATCAGTATTTGTTTTATGGATTCTGTGGCGAGCATGACGGCACGCCATTAGAGGTACCAAGCTTTACAATACGTTGACGGTTTTGTGACCTTTGCTAGTGAATCGCTCTACCAACCCTGTGCAGTGACTCGATTCGCTGCGCGTACTGTTACATAGGAATAGCTGCGCAAGGCCTCCGGCCGGCGTCGCGTCGTTGCCGCGCCGTCGTTAACCGACGCATTATCAACCGACGCGTTATTATCCGACGCATTCCAAGCCGCGAGCAGCAATCCCAGCGCCAGCCAATTGAGAGTCGCTTCGCGCCGCGAACACCAGAACTCGCCGGCGGAGCGATGCTTCGATGAAAACGTAGCCGACATAATGCTCTCCTGGTCCTTTGGTACGAGGCCAGTGTCCCGGGCGATGCCGCATTTTTTAAGGATGCGAAAAGGGCAATCCGCAGCTCAATTGTGGCGAATGATGGCGGCGCTCAAACGGCGCGGCGCCTGGCGCTGCCCAGCGTCGATATTCGGCTATGATTCAGGCATGAAAAAGCAGATCGCGATCGTCGAGGATGAGCCGGCTTTGCGCGAGAACTACTCCGCTGCGCTGGCCCGCCACGGCTATTCGATCAAGGCCTACGGCAATCGCAAGGCCGCCATGCAGGCGTTCGGCATTCGCTTGCCGGATCTGGCCATCATCGACATTTCGCTGGAGGACGAGGCCGAAGGGGGGTTCGACCTGTGCCGCGATCTGCGGGCGCTGTCCGCGGAGCTGCCCATCATCTTTCTGACCGCCCGGGACAGCGAACTCGATGCGGTATCGGGATTGCGGCTCGGCGCCGATGACTTCCTCACCAAGGATGTCAGCCTGGCGCATTTGGCGGCGCGCGTGGCGGCATTGTTCCGGCGCATCGATGCGCTGCGGCGGCCCGACAACGCCGCCGACATCATCAGGCGCGGTGCGCTGTCGATCGACGGGGAAAAGATGCAAACCACGTGGAACGGCGCTGCGGTCACTCTGTCGTTGACGGAGTTTTGGATCGTGCATGCCCTGGCGCGCAATCCGGGGCATGTCAAGAATCGGCAGCAATTGATGGATGCCGCAAATGTCGTCCTGGATGACAACACCATCACTTCCCACGTCAAACGCGTGCGGCGCAAGTTTCAGCAGGTAGACGCCGCATTCGATGCCATTCAGACCGTCTATGGAATGGGTTATCGCTGGGTCGAGTGAGCATTCGACTGCAACTGCTGATTGTCGCGCTCACCACCCTGGTGTTGCCGTGGGCAGGTTGCCAGTACGCCCGCGAACTCGAAACGGCGCTGCGCAGTTCGCAGGAACAATCCCTGCTGGCCGGCGCCGGCACGATTGCCAATGCGCTGGCGGCGCAGCCGCAGCGGGTATTCCGCGATTCCGCTGACGCGCAGGCTTTTTCGGCAGCCGCAGGCGACTTGTACGTATTCCCGCTGGTCACGCAACCGCTGCTCGACGGCTATCGAGAGGATTGGGACATCCCGGCCGAACCGACGCCGCTGCCGACCAAGACCAAGTATCGCGCCCGCCTCCAGGCCGGATCCACGGAGCGCTATCTCTATATATACCTCGAAGTCGATGATACCCATTTCGATGCGGAGCCCAACAATGTCCAACCCGACAAGGACCGCTTCGATCGCGTCAATGTGACGCTGCAAGGTCCGAATGGTCGGGCTACGTATTTTTTCGGCACCACTGCGCCGGGTTTGATCGCCGCGCAGGGCGTGGTCACGGGGGACGACGGCGCGGATCGGGTGGTCACGGAACCTCGCATCCAGGCATTTTGGCTGCAGACGGCGGCCGGTTACCACTTGGAAGCGCGCATTCCCTTGAGCTTCGTGGGCAGTCGTTTGTGGATCGAGGCAATCGATGGGCGCGGCAACGGCAGGTCGGGATTTGCCGCAGACGGCACCGAGGGTGGGCGCTTGTTTTTTGCAACGGCGGGATTGGACACGCTGCTGCAGACATACATCGGCGATGGCACCCGGGCGACGGTGGTCGATGCCAACGCGCTGAAGCTTGGGACCGCCGGCAGCGTGGCGACCAAATCCTCGAGCGGCACGACCGAGTCCGAGCCCATCTGGTATCGCTACTTCATGCGCGTCGACACCTCCGACATGCCGCAGGTCTCGTCATCGCCCGATCGTCTCAGCGGCGACAGCGTCCGCGCCGCGCTGCAAGGGCATGCGCACGCCCAATGGGTACTCACGGGAAACCGCCGGGAGCTGCTGCTGACGGCCGCCGCGCCCATCGTCATCGATGGGCAACTGCACGGCGCCGTCGTGCTCGAGCAGGCTTCGGACCAACTGCTGGCGCTGCGCGACCGTGCCCTCACCAGGCTGTTCAATCTCACCCTGATTGCCACCGCTGCTGCGGTCATCATCATGTTCGCCTTCGCCACCTGGATCAGTTTGCGCATCGGGCGGCTGCGGGCGGCGGCGGATTCCGCGGTGGGCAGCGACGGCAAAATTCTATTGCACATGCCCGAATCGGCCAGCGCTGACGAGATCGGCGCCCTGTCGCGCGGCTTCGAGCGCCTGCTGGCGCGGCTCAACGAGCACACGCAGTACCTGCGTACCCTGGGCGGAAAGCTGTCGCATGAATTGCGCACGCCCCTGACCATCGTGCGTTCCTCATTGGACAATCTCGAGTCGGAAGGCCTGCGCGACGATCAGCTGCTCTATATCACGCGCGCGCGTGAAGGCACGCAGCGCCTGCAATCCATCTTGAACGCGCTGGGCGCGGCGGCGCGGGTGGAAGAGAGCATCAAACAATCCGAACGTGTGAATTTCGATCTGCGCGACCTGCTGCTCTCCGCGCTGGCCGCTTATCGCGACGGCTTTCCCGCAGCGCGTTTTGCGCTCGAAGTGCCGGAAAATCCCTGCTTCGTTTTCGGCGCGCCCGATCTTCTGGTGCAGCTGCTCGACAAGCTCATCGAGAACGCCGTAGATTTTTGTCCGCCGGACGGCACCATCACCGTGCGGCTGGAGCGCGTGCAGACCTACTATACGCTGCAGGTCGCCAACGACGGGCCGCTCATCCCGCCGGCGCTCATGGGCCGTCTGTTCGAATCATTGTTCGAGCAGCGGCAAGGCCGGGATGAGAAGCCGCATTTTGGCTTAGGGCTGTACATCGTGCGGCTCATTGCCGAATTCCACGGCGGCACGGCGGTGGCGGCAAACAGAGAAGACGGCAGCGGGGTGGTGTTCACCATTGCGCTGCCGATGATCTGAGCGGCACGGATCCAACTGAGCCGAACGCCAATTCGCCGGTGCCCGGGTAACCCTCGTGCGTCAGCAGCCATTGCTTGCGATCGATACCGCCGCCGAAGCCGGTAAGCGAGCCGTCGGCGCCGATCACTCGATGACAGGGAACGATGATGGCAATGGGATTGCGGCCATTCGCAAGGCCGACCGCGCGCGATCCATTGGGATTGCCGATACGCTTGGCGAGTTGTCCGTAGCTCCAAGTGGTACCGAACGGTATTTTAGTGAGCTCGCGCCACACGCGCTGCTGAAATTCGCTGCCTGCCATCTTGAGGGGCAGATCGAACTCGTGCCGCGCGCCCGCGAAATATTCTTTCAGCTGCCGCGTTGCCGCCGGCAAGGCACCTTGCGTGGCATTCTGCACCCAATCACCGTTGAGGTCAGGCAGCTTCGTGGGCTTGTTGCGATACAAGTTCATGTACAAGCCGGTGAGAGCCTCACCATCCGAGGTGAGCATCAGGCGTCCGATCGGACTGTCGACATAGCAAAAACTGTTCATGGCGCGACCCCCAATGATTGCCACAGATAATGTGCCGCATATGCACGCCAAGGCCGCCAAGCCTCGGAACGTAGCTGCAATTGTTTCTGATTCGATTGCGCGGCCCGCATCAGCACCAAATCCCCGGTCGGAAATGCGTCGGGCCAGTGCAGCGCGCGCATGGCGATGTAATTGGCAGTCCAATGGCCTATGCCGGGGAGGTTCATCAAGCTTTCGATCTGCTCTTCGACATTCGCTGCGAATGACAGCACGATTTGTCGCCGGGCAACCGCTTGTGCGAGACCCACCAGGCAACGAGCGCGGGCACCGACCATGCCCAAGGCGGCAATTTCGTCGGCGGTAATGCCGGCCATGCGATCGGCACTGGGGCTTAAGCGATTGAGCTCGGGATAGGGTGTCGCGATGGGCTCGCCGAAAACTTCCGCCCAGCGCCCGGCAATCGTGCTCGCGCCTTTTACCGATACCTGTTGTCCCAGCACGGTTCGCACCGCCAGTTCAAAGCCGTCGAAGGCGCCCGCAACGCGCAGACCCGGTAGTCTGCGAACGGTCGCCGCCAGAATGTCATCCTGCCGCAGCACCACTCTGACCGAGTCGGGCGCCGCGCCCAGATCGAACAGATGCTTCACCCGGCCGATGACTGCACCGATGACGGGAGTCAAAGAGGGTGATATCTCCAGATTCAGCGCATTGGCGCCCGCGTGCATCGACACCGCGATCCAGCCTTTGGCATCCCCTATTGAAACGGTGCGTCGATAATGCGTGGCATCGGCCATCTCGACGCCCGGAATGGCGCGCAGGCGTAAGTAGGCGAGCAGACTGTCCCATGCCAGCGGCGGTCTGTATTCCAATTGAACGCTCAAGGTGTCCGTGTCGATGGATTTGCCGCGCACCGCGCGCGGGCTCAAGCCATATCGGGATTTGAACAAGGCGTTGAAGCGTCTGACGCTGCCGAAACCGCTGGCAAAAGCGATGTCCGTCTGACTGAGTGCGGTCTCACGCAGCAGCCGCTTGGCCAGCAACAGGCGCTGGGTCTGCGCCAGTTGAATGGGCGAAACCCCCAGCTCCGCTTCGGTCACCCGGCGCAAATGGCGATCGCTGACGCCCAACGAGGCAGCGAGATCTCCCACGTGCGCGCTGGACAATGCATGTTCTTCGATGCCGGCCATGGCGGCGCCGACCAATCGGCTGACGGCATCGACCGGCGCCAGTCCGGGAGCACGTTCCGGACGGCAACGCAGGCAAGGCCTGAAACCTGCGCTTTCTGCCGCGGCCGCGTTGGAATAGAAGCGCATATTCTCGCGCTTTGCGGGACGCGCCGTGCAAATCGGGCGGCAATAGATCTGCGTCGAAGTGATGCCCACAAAAAACCGGCCGTCAAAACGGCGATCGCGGGCGCGCGCCGCGCGAAAACAGGCATTCGAGTCGAGTTCCATGGCGCTACAGTAGCCCTTATCCGACGGCAATACTCGCCGTTTTCGGACCTCGATATGGGCCCCGGCGGCCAGCCAAAATCCCCCACTCGCGGCTAGTCAAAATCCCCGGCCGGATTAAACGGGAAGCGTCAGCCTTAGGCGTGGCGAAGGGCGGGCGGTTGATCGAGACGATGCAACACCTGGGTAGCCTGGAACACTCGGCCCCACTGGCGCTCGTTCACCAGGCTCACGATGCCTGCGGCGAGCAGGTTGTTGAGCGCGGCGTTTGCGGCGGGCACGGAGATGCTCAAACCCGCCGCGGCCTGCTGCACCGAGAGCACCGGGTGCCCGATCAGGAAGCGAGGAAGGCGGCGCGTTGCCGAATGTGCGCGGTAGCTGCGAAGTTCCTGTTCCCAGCGCTCGGCAAGAGCGAGAAGGTCTTCGGCAATCGAGATCGACTCGTCGCAGGACTCGACCACGGCGTGGCCCAGCAGCTCGAGCCACGGACCCCATTCCCCTTGCAGTTGGACGCTCGCGAGCGCTGAGTAGTACTGAGACTTCGCCCGCAGCAACGCTCCAGAGAGATAGAGCGGCGGATAACCTTCGGCAGCCAGCATGAGCGGCATGAGCAGCCGTCCCGTTCGGCCATTGCCGTCGTGATAGGGGTGGATGGTCTCGAACTGAGCGTGCGCGATCGCAAGCTGCGCCAGTATCGCGAGCATGGTCTGCTCATCTTCACGCGGCGCGTATTGCAGGATGCTCGCCGCCATTTCTTCCATGCAGGCTTTCACCTGAGCGGGCGGTGCCGGTACGAACATCGCATCCTCGATTCGCAGCGTCGGTCCGATCCAGACTTGGGTCTCGCGATAGGCTCCAACGGGGAAGTGGGTCGCCTCATCCTGCATCAGCAATGCATGAAGTTCATGGATGAGCGCGAGATCGAGCACCGCGCGGCCACCAACGCGAACGCGCTCGAGGCCGTGCTGGAGTGCTGCGACGTAGCGTTCGGTGATCCTCACGTCCGCGGGCAGGCCTCCCGTGCTGTGCGTGGCCTCGTAGGTCAGCAACTGGTGCAAGTCCGATTTGGTGCCCTCGATCTGCGAGCTCATCACTGCTTCGCGACGTGCGAGCGTGCGGGTCACCATGTCGGTATTGGCAAGGTGCTTGAGGGTGCCTTGCAGGCGGCCCAAGGCGGCGTGTGCTTTCGGGAAGCCAGCCTCGTACCGAGGCCCTAAGGGGAGCATGCGCGGCGTGGGCGGTGCTACGAGCGCATAAACATTCGGATACCCGTGTGCAGGCACCAGATAAGGCTGGCGATCTTTCGCTATTTGGTCTCGGCGCATGTGCATTCCCAGGTCGAGGTCGAGTGTGGAAGCTTTAGAGGCTCAACCGCTCTTTTTAATTATATCGCGAAAACTTAAAGAACGTACGACTTCTTAAAGGTTCGGTCAGTACCTTTAAAATCAAGGCACGCTCTTTAAGGATCGTCGTGATTGACGCGCCTTTTCGCATAACTGCGAAAATTACGCACCCCCTGACAGAGCTAAGCTAATCGAACGCGCGCAACCCCAAGTGCCGCAAGATGCCCTGCGCCGCTTCGCGCCCTTCGAACACGGCGGTCACCACCAGGTCCGAGCCGCGCACCATGTCGCCGCCGGCAAAGATTTTTGGATTGGTGGTTTGGAATCGGGATTGCGGCGCGCCGGAAACGCGCACCCGGCCGTTGCCGTGCAGATCGATTTTTTGCGATTGAAACCAGTCCGCGGGACTGGGCAAAAAGCCGAAGGCAATGATCACCGCATCGGCGGCAATGGTTTCTTCGGTTCCCGGCACCACTTCCGGCACGCGCCGGCCGCGCGGGCCGGGAGGGCCCAATCGGGTCTCGACCAGCTTCACGCCTTGTACGCGGTCGACGCCGACTATTTCGACGGGCTGGCGGTTGAAAAGAAAGGTGACGCCTTCTTCCTTGCTGTTTTTATAGTCGCGCCGCGACCCGGGCATGTTGTCTTCGTCGCGCCGGTAGGTGCAGGTGACGCTGGCCGCGCCCTGGCGTATGGCGGTGCGATTGCAATCCATGCCGGTGTCGCCGCCTCCCAGCACCACGACATGCTTGCCCTTCATGTCGATGAAATCGGCACCGTCGCGTTCGAGCTTGAGCTCTCGATTGATGTTGGAAATGAGATACGGCAACGCCTCATGCACGCCCGGCAGATCTTCACCGTCAAAGCCGCCTTTGACATACGTGTAGGTGCCCATGCCGAGGAACACCGCGTCGAATTCCTCGACCAGTCGTTCGAAGGCGATGTCGCGCCCCACCTCCACATTGAGCTTGAACTCCACTCCCATGGTTTCCATGATTTCGCGGCGCTTTTCCACGACGTCTTTTTCGAGCTTGAAGGGCGGAATTCCGAAGGTCAGCAATCCGCCGATCTTTGCATAGCGATCGAACACCACCGGCGTGACGCCGTTGCGCACCAGAATATCGGCGCATGCAAGACCTGCGGGCCCTGCGCCTATCACGGCCACTCGCTTATCCGAGCGCACCACATTCGACATGTCCGGTTTCCAGCCCAAGCGGAAGGCCTCGTCCGTGATGTATTTTTCGATGGCGCCGATGCTCACCGCGCCCAAGCCGTCGTTCAGCGTACAGGCGCCCTCGCACAGCCGGTCTTGAGGGCAGATGCGGCCGCACATCTCCGGCAGCGAGTTGGTTTGATGCGATAGCTCCGCCGCCTCGAACAGCTTGCCGTCGTTGACCAGTGCCAGCCAATTGGGGATGTAATTGTGGACAGGGCATTTCCACTCGCAAAAGGGATTGCCGCAGGAGATGCAGCGGCCCGCCTGTTGAGCCGCGGATTCGGCACTGTATTGTGAATAGATCTCGCGAAACTGCTTGGTGCGCACCTCGACGGCAAGCTTGTCCGGATCCTTGCGCGGAATATCGAGAAATTGCAGATGCCTGTCAGCCATGAAGATTCGCGGCGGCGCTCAGGCGGCGCGGCGCAGATTTTCCAACAGCGAATCGATGGCGGACGCCTTCGGCTTCACCACCCAGAATCTGCCGATGTAAGTCCGAAAATCGTTCAGCAATTGCGCGCCCCAGGCGCTTCCCGTGACCTCGACATGCTGCTCGATGAGCCCGCGCAAATGCTGTACATGCGTGCCCATGCCCTCGGGCGACACCCGGTGGATATCGATCAAATCATGGTTGTAGCGATCGACGAAGTCGCGCTCCATGTCGAGCACATAGGCGAATCCGCCGGTGAAACCGGCGCCGAAATTCACGCCGGTGGTTCCCAGGACGCACACCACACCGCCGGTCATATATTCGCAGCAATGATCTCCCGTGCCTTCCACCACCGCGAGCGCGCCTGAATTGCGCACCGCAAATCTCTCACCCGCGCGGCCCGCGGCATACATTTCTCCTCCGGTCGCCCCGTACAGACAGGTATTGCCCATGATTACCGTGTCGCGGGCGACGAAGTTCGAATGCTCGGGCGGCTTGACGACGATTTTGCCGCCCGCCATGCCCTTGCCGACATAGTCATTGGCCTCGCCCTCGAGATTCAAGTGCAGGCCGCCGGCATTCCAAACGCCGAAGCTCTGCCCGGCGGAGCCTTTCAAATTCACGATCAAGGGCGCCGCACTCATGCCGGAATTTCCCCAGCGCCGGGCGATTTCCCCGGAGATGCGCGCGCCGATCGAGCGATTGAAATTGTTCACCGGATAGGAAAATTGGCCGCCGCTCTTCAGATCGATGGCTGCGCGCATGTCGCTCAGCATCTGCTCGGCGAGCACGCCGCGATCGAATGGCTGATTGTGCGGATCGATGCAGTATTGCGGCTTGTCCGAGACCAGCGCGGCATTGGCCAGCACCGGCCTCAAATCCAGCTTGCGCTGCTTCGAGGTTTCGCCCGGCAAAATCTCCAACCATTCCGTGTGCCCGATCAATTCAGCCAGGGTTCGCACGCCCATCGACGCCATGATTTCGCGGCATTCGCGCGCCACGAACCTGAAGTAATTGACCACCATTTCAGGCAAGCCGATGAAGTACTTGCTGCGCAATACATTGTGCTGCGTGGCCACACCTGTGGCGCAATTGTTCAAGTGACAGATGCGCAGGTACTTGCACCCCAGGGCCACCATCGGCGCGGTACCGAAACCGAAGCTCTCGGCACCGATCAAGGCGGCCTTGATCACATCGAGGCCGGTCTTCAAGCCGCCGTCGGTCTGCAGACGGACGCGATGGCGCAGCTCGTTGGCGCGCAAGGTCTGATGGGTTTCGGCAAGCCCCAGCTCCCACGGTGTGCCGGCGTACTTGATCGAGGATAAGGGACTTGCGCCCGTGCCGCCGTCGTAGCCGCTGATGGTGATCAAATCCGCGTACGCCTTGGCCACACCGGCCGCGACCGTGCCCACGCCCGGTTCGGCCACCAACTTCACCGACACCAGTGCCGTAGGGTTGACTTGTTTCAAATCGAAGATCAGCTGCGCCAGATCCTCGATGGAGTAAATGTCATGATGCGGAGGCGGGGAGATCAACCCCACGCCGGGGCGCGCGAATCTCAGGCGCGCAATCATGTCGTTGACCTTGTGGCCCGGAAGCTGCCCGCCTTCACCCGGCTTGGCGCCCTGCGCGATCTTGATCTGCAGCACCTCGGCATTGATCAAATATTCCGCGGTCACCCCGAAGCGGCCGGATGCCACCTGCTTGATCTTGGAATTCTTCTCCGTGCCGTAGCGCACCGGATCTTCACCGCCCTCGCCGGAATTCGAGCGGGCGCCCAATTGATTCATCGCGATCGCCAACGCCTCGTGCGCCTCCGGGGACAAGGCGCCCAAGGACATGCCGGCGCCGTCGAAGCGCGCGACGATGGCGGAAACCGGCTCGACTTCGTCGATCGGGATCGGCGCGGCAGCGCTTTTCAATTTCAACAGGTCGCGAATGCAGGACACCGGCCGCTCATTGACCAGGCCGGCAAACTCTTGGTACTGCTCATAGCTGCCGCTCATCACGGCCGATTGCAGCGTCGCGACCACGTCCGGGTTGTACATGTGGTATTCGCCGTCGTGCATGTACTTGAGCAAGCCGCCCTGCTCCACGGGTATGGTCTTGTCCCATGCGCGACGCGCCAGGTACTGGGAATCCTCTTTCAGATCGCCGAAGTCGGCGCCTTGAATGCGGCTCTCGGTGCCCCCGAAACTCAAGCTCACGACCTCATCGCCCAAACCCACGATCTCGAACAGCTGCGCGCTGCGATAGCTGGCAACCGTGCAGATGCCCATCTTGGACATGATTTTGAACAGGCCCTTGCGGATGCCGCGCCGATAACTGCGGCCGAGTTCCTGACGCGCGCTGGCCTCCATCTTGAGCACGCCCTTGCGCATCAGGTCGAACAGCGTCTGGTACGCCAGATAGGGATACACGGCGGTTGCGCCATAGCCGATCAAGCAGGCGAAATGATGCGCGTCGCGCGCCGTTCCGGTCT